>Ga0068871_100001250_pt1 | contig 16986 bp, 19 predicted proteins | sample KBSMisM72_FD_72750 | JGI IMG/M metagenome (GOLD analysis project Ga0068871, IMG submission 72750) | Miscanthus rhizosphere microbial communities from Kellogg Biological Station, Michigan, USA - KBS Miscanthus M7-2 | ecosystem: Host-associated > Plants > Roots > Rhizosphere > Soil ... | reverse complement strand
AGGGCTTTGCCATCCGCGTCCCACCCCCCAGGCTCTGCACCGACAATGCGGCGATGATAGCCTGGGCGGGGGTGGAACGCCTGTCGCACCATGCGGGGGGAGACGCATTGTCGACATCACCGCGAGCCAGGTGGCCGCTCGCGGAACGCGGGTGATCCATTAGATCGTGGCGGCGAGAGTGACGATGCCCAAAAGGCCCACCAAAGCGATGGTGGCGGCATTGAAAGCCTCGGTAATAAACTCATTCACGCCGCTCTGTTGGGGAAGCGGGATACGGAAGTTGGTCATGGCAATACTCCTTTTCAAAATTCAGCCCGGGACACATGTACCGCAAGCTACCGTGTGACGCAAGGTACCTTGCAATATATTTTTGCTCCCGCGGGAACTCTTTTGTTGCACTGCGATATAGGACGCCAAGCATTGCAAATCAATGAATGCTAGCCATGCGTTTTGTGGCGTATTTGCGGAAAATGTCCTTGTTAACTTATTGAAGTCATTGATTCAGCAATTAAATTGCTCACAAATGTTACTGTTGTGCGTTTGCAGCATAGAAGGGATGCAAAGTTGAAAATCGCCACCTGGAACGTCAATTCCGTCCGCCACCGGCTTTCCCTGGTGACCCGGTTTTTGCGCGACGAGCAGCCCGACCTCCTATGCCTGCAGGAGACCAAGGTGCTGAACGAGCTGTTTCCGGCCGAGGCCTTCCGCAAGCTGGGCTATGTGCATCAGGCGATCCACGGCCAGAAGGCCTATCACGGCGTGGCGGTGCTTTCGAAAATGGGCTTTCGCGAAAGCGGGGTGCAGGATTTCTGCCGTGAGGGCCATGCCCGCCATATGGGCGTGACTTTGGAGAATGGGGTGGAGCTGCACAATTTCTACGTCCCCGCCGGGGGTGACATTCCCGATCCCGATGTGAACGGCAAATTCGCCCACAAACTGCACTTCCTGCAGGAAATGGAAAAATTCTTCGCGCGCCGCAAGGCCCAAAAAAAAGATCCCGTCATCCTGGTGGGAGACCTGAATGTCGCGCCGCTGGAAAACGATGTGTGGAGTCACAAGCAATTGCTGAACATCGTCAGCCACACGCCGGTGGAGACCCAGTTGCTGGGCGAGGCACAGGCGGCGTTTGAATGGAACGACTCAACCCGCCACTTCATTCCGCCGCAGGAAAAAATTTACAGCTGGTGGAGCTACCGCGCCGCCGACTGGGAAGCGTCGGACCGCGGCCGGCGCCTGGATCATGTCTGGGCGAGCCCGGGCCTGAAAGGCGCGCTGAAGTCCCACAAGATCGTCAAAAAGATGCGCGGCTGGCAGAAGGCCAGCGATCATGTGCCGGTGGTGGTGGAGTTTGAGGTTTGAAGCCTAGTGCCAAAACGCTTTTACGCGTTTAAACTTGGCGTATCGGTTTAAAGCCTGTTTCACGGCGCCGGGCACCTGCGCCCCATACCAGCCGACCATCGCCCCGGCGGCATAGCGCAGCGGCCCGTCATCTTCTTTTCGGCTTTTCTCGCGCAGCAGTCCGGCCACCACGCTGCGCACATTGGCGACATCATTGAGGTCGCCCAGGTAATTTTGCAGCCGGCGCAGCTTGCCCAGATAGGCCTTCACGTCACGTTTGGGATAGAGCGGAGCAAAGGATTCCGCGGTGTAGCGCAGCTTCTTGAGCGCAATGCGGAGCCGGTGCAGGTCGCCGTCTTCCGCGTTGCGCGCCATTTTCCCGCGCTTTTTCACCCGTTTTACCTGGCGGTCCAGCATGCGTTCGGCGGTGCGCGGCAGGCGCCGGTCGCGGGTCAGCGGCAATTGCGAAGATGCCAGCGCCGCCACGTCATCGGCGAACAATTCGAAATCGGCCCCGGTAATGCACAGGATGGCCGCGCTCCAGGCCCGGTCGCGGGCATTTTCGGCCCGCAGGCGCAGTTGGGGCAGGCCTTCGCTCACCCCCGATTTGGGCGGGTCGGCCAGCAGCTTTTCGACAAACACATCCAGATCGCGGGCCGGCGCCAGCCGTCCCGCCAGAATCTTGGCACGCCCGCGCAGTTCTTCCAGCCATTCCTGGCCGAACTCCCGCCCAAAGGCGCCCAAGGCGACTTCCAGCCGGCGAAACGCCACTCGCAATTGATGGAGGCCTTCGACGGAACGGCCCAGCCGCAAGGTGGCGGCATTGGCGGTGATCTGGGAGAGGCAATCGGACAGGGTGGCGCGAAAGGCTTCCTCCGGCCGCATCGCCTTGCCGATGTGGCGGGAGGCGGCCTTGGCCGGCTTGCCGAAAACCATCTTGTCGGCGCCGTGGTTGCGGCGGATCAGGGAATGCACGGAGGCGCGGGGATCGTCCATGCCGGACGCTAGACCGGATTGAGGGCGGCTATCAATCGTGCCCCGGCGCGACCGCGGGAGCGACCAAATATCAGATCGGCCGCACGGGAATATTCGCAGCTCGGAGCGCTGCCTTGGCTTGCGCGATACTGACCTCGCCGAAATGAAAGATCGAGGCCGCGAGCACCGCGCTGGCATGGCCCCTGGTGACGCCATCCACCAGGTCCTGCACCTTGCCGACGCCGCCGCTGGCGATGACGGGAACCTGCACCGCGTCGGACACCGCACGGGTGAGTTCCAGGTCATAGCCCGACTTCACTCCGTCACGGTCCATGGAGGTGAGCAGGATTTCGCCCGCCCCAAAGCCGACCAGCTTTTGTGCATGCGCCACGGCATCCATGCCGGTCGCCTTACGCCCGCCATGGGTGAAAATCTCATACTTGCCGCCGCCCGCGCTTTTGGCGTCAATTGCCGCGACAATGCACTGACTGCCGAATTTCTCCGCCGCTTCCTTGACGAATTCGGGACGGCTAACGGCGGCGGTGTTGATCGAGACCTTGTCGGCGCCCGCCAACAACAAAGCACGGATGTCTTCCAGGGTTCGCACCCCGCCGCCCACGGTCAACGGCATGAAACAGACTTCCGCCGTACGGTGCACCACGTCCAGCAGTGTGCCGCGATTTTCGTGAGACGCGGTGATGTCCAGGAAGCACAGCTCGTCGGCGCCCGCCTTGTCATAGACAATCGCCTGTTCCACCGGATCGCCGGCATCGCGCAGGCCTTCGAAATTCACGCCCTTGACGACGCGGCCGTCCTTGACGTCGAGGCAGGGGATGACACGCACTTTTAGCATAGGAACCTTTTTAGCATAGGAACCTGGGCAGCATTACATTCTACCTTTCGCCATGGCGGCGATGTTCATCAAGGCGCGGCCCGTCACCGCTTCGGCGGGAACAGACGTGGTGCGGGTCAGTACCTCGGCTTCCAACAGCATGTCCAGCGCCTCGCCGAGTTTGTCGCTGTTCCAGCGCTGCGCCTGATTCTTGAAAGCGGCGGCGCGCGAGAAATGCACCGGCGGGCGCAACCGCTTCATCACGGTATCGATGCTTTCGCCGCGGGCGGCGCTTTCGCGCGCCTGCACCAGCTTCTGGAAATGACCCATGGCGCTGCGCAACACCTGGGCGGGTTGGGTGTCGGAAGCCCAGAGCCGTTCCAGCTCGCGGTCCAGTTTTGCCAGATCGCCGCTGCCCGCCGCGTCACAAGCGCTTTCGCTGCGCGCTTCGGCTTCGTCGCCCATCACGGCGCGTACATCTTCCAGTGTGACCTGTTTCTGGCCGTGCATGTACAGCAACAGTTTTTCTATCTCGCGTCTTGTCACGCCACGGTCCGAGCCCAGCCGCGACACCGCATCCTCCAACGCATCGGGCGCGATGGACAGCCCTTCGGCACGCAACGCATCGCGCACCACATCGCCCAGGTCGCGCACCGAATCCGGATAACATTGAATGGCGGCGGCGGTCTTGTGATCGTCAAAGACCTTGCGGAGCGCGCCGGTCTTGGCCAGGTCGCCAGCTTCGATCACCACCAGCGCGTCGCCTTTTGGATCATCCAGAAACGATTCCAGCAGATCGGCCAGATCATTTCCGGCGCCGCGCACCCGCACCACCCGGCGCCCCCCCATCATGGAGATGGCGGCGGCCTCATCCGCCAGCCGCGCCGGATCGGCCAGCAAGGTGGCTTCACTGATGTCCGCGACATTGAAGGCGTCGGTAAGGTCGGGCACCACGCTTTTGAGCAGTTTTTCGGCGCGCTCCTGCACCAGCCCGGCATCGGGCCCATAGACAAGCGCCACTGCCAGCGCTTTGGGCGGCGCAGCCACATAGCGGTCGGCTTCGTGACTCTTGACGATCATTTCTTGTGCTGCCGGAACCAGACGCCCAGGTCGAGATGGATGCGCTCGGCTACGTCCTGCGCGGCGCGCTTGCTGGCGTCTTGCTCGGCCACCAGGGTGGCGTAAGGCGAGTTCACCACATTATAGGCCGACAATTCGGTCTGGGTGCCGGTGGTCAAGACATTGCCGCGCGTGTCGCTGAGGGTATAACGCGCTTCCAGCCGGTTGTTGTAGCGGGTAATGGAGGCGTCATTCTGCAAGGCAATACCCTGGCTGTTTTCATTCAGCGTGACTTTCAGGAGATAGGTCTTGCCCGCCGGATCGCCGTCGGAATGCAGCGCGTCGATCAAGGTGTTGCGCAGCTCATAGCCGTCGCGCTCGGCAATCGGCTCTACATAGACCGAGGAAAGCTGCGGCGCCAGCGACTTGCCGTACATGGGATGGAAACCGCAGGCTCCAAGCAGCAAACAGGCAGCAAGGACAGCGAGTTTCTTCATGCGACGATATTCACGATCCGGTTCGGCACGACAATCACTTTCTTGGGCGGCTTGCCTTCCAGCGCGCGGATCACGCCGTCATTCGCCAGGGCGGCGGCTTCGACCGTCTTGCTGTCGGCGTCCTTGGCCATGCTGATTTCGCCGCGACGCTTGCCATTGACCTGAATGGCGATGGTGACGCTGTTGGACACCGTCAAGCTGGGATCATACTTCGGCCAGGCGGTTTCGGCCACCAATTTGCCATGGCCCAACGCCTGCCAGCAGGACTCCGCCAGGTGCGGCATCATCGGCGCTGACAGCAGCACCAGCGCCTCCAATGCCTCGCGCAAGACGGCGCCGCCAATCGCATTGGCCCCCCCGATCGCGCCGGCGATCGCATTCGACAAAGTGTAGAGCTGCGCCACCGCGCTGTTGAAGCGCAGATGTTCCAGATGCTCGGTTACCGCGGCAATCGCTTTGTGGCTGGCCTGGCGCAGGGCGGTCGAAGCTTCGTCCGTGGCGGAGACCGCGGTACCCGGCGCGGGCAGATCGCCGGCCTCGGTGCAAAGCCGGTAGATGCGATTGACGAAGCGCCAGCAGCCTTCGGCCCCGGTATCGGTCCATTCAATGTCGCGCTCGGGCGGGGTGTCCGACAGCATGAACCAGCGGATGGTATCAGCGCCATATTCAGCGATGATGGTTTCCGGCGCGATGGTGTTCTTCTTGGACTTGGACATTTTCTCCGATGCCCCAACCGTCGCTTCCTGGCCGGTGGCGCGCAGGAACGCCTTGCCGTCGTGTTTTTCTATTTCGTCGGGTGTCACCCAATTGCCTTCGCCGTCCTTGTAGGTCTCGTGACAGACCATGCCCTGGGTGAACAGCCCGGCAAAAGGTTCCGCGGCCTTGACCATGCCCAGCTTGGACATGGCGCGGGTGAAATAACGCGCATACAGAAGATGCAGGATCGCGTGCTCGATGCCGCCGATATACTGATCGACCGGCAGCCAGTAATCCGCAGCGCTTCTGTCGACCGGTTCGTCGAAATCCGGATTGGTGAAGCGGGTGAAATACCAGGACGAGTCCGCGAATGTATCCAAGGTATCGGTGTCTCGCACCGCATGACCCTTGCAGGTGGGACAGGTCGCCGTCTTCCACGCCGTATCGGCATCCAATGGATTGCCCTTGACGTTGAAGTTGATCACCTCGGGCAGCTTGACCGGCAATTGGTCTTTGGGCACCGGCACCACGCCGCATTTTTCGCAATGGATCATGGGGATCGGGCAACCCCAAGGCCGCTGGCGCGACACCAGCCAATCCCGCAACCGGTAATTCACCGTGCGTTCGCCGATGCCGTCTTTCTCCAACCGGGCGGCGACTTCGGCCTTGGCCTGTTCCACCGTCATGCCGTCCAGGAATCGCGAATTGGCGAGGCGGCCGGGGCCGGTATAGGCCTCATTGCCGACACCGAATGTCTTGGGATCGGCATCGGACGGCACCACCACTGGTGTCACAGAAAGCTTGTATTTGCGGGCGAAATCGAGGTCGCGCTGGTCATGCGCCGGGCAGCCGAAGATCGCGCCGGTGCCGTAGCCCATCAGCACGAAATTGGCCACCATCACCGGCAGCTTCCAATCGGGATCGAACGGGTGCGCCGCGGTCAGGCCGGTGTCGTAACCCTTCTTCTCGGCTTTCTCGATATCGGCTTCAGCGGTGCCGATATGGCGGCATTCCTCGATAAACGCCGCCAGCTTTTCATCTTTCTTGGCCAGGGTCTGAGCTAAGGGATGTTCCGGTGACAGCGCCACAAAACTCGCGCCGAACAAGGTATCAGGTCTTGTGGTGAAAACATCGAGAGCCGACTTGTCCGAGAGCGTGAACTGGAAGCGCAGGCCTTCGCTCTTGCCGATCCAGTTCTTCTGCATCACCCGGACTTTTTCCGGCCAGCGATCCAGCGTATCCAGGCCTTGCAGCAACTCGTCGGCAAAAGCGGTGATCTTGAAGAACCACTGGCTGAGTTTGCGCCGTTCCACCAGCGCGCCAGAGCGCCAGCCGCGTCCGTCGATCACCTGCTCGTTGGCGAGCACGGTCATGTCGACCGGATCCCAGTTCACATCAGCTTGGCTGCGATAGACAAAGCCGGCCTTGTAGAAATCCAGGAACAGCTTCTGCTGCTGATGATAATATTCGACATCGCAGGTGGCGAATTCCCTGCTCCAATCCAGCGACAGGCCCATCATCTTGAGCTGTTCGCGCATCGCCGCGATATTTTCATAGGTCCAGTCGCGCGGGCTTACGCCTTTGTCGCGCGCCGCATTTTCCGCCGGCAGGCCGAACGCGTCCCAGCCCATGGGATGCAGCACGTTATAACCCTGGGCGCGGCGGAAGCGGGCGATGACGTCGCCCATGGTGTAGTTGCGCACATGGCCCATATGGATGCGCCCCGACGGGTAGGGGAACATCTCCAGCACATAGCATTTGGGCTTGTCGGCCTTCTTTGATGAGTCGGGGCCGGGGGTCGCAAACAAGGCGCGGGCGTCCCATTCCGCCTGCCAGTGTTTTTCCGATTCCTTGGCGTTGTAGCGCGCCATGCGCAGCCGGCCTGCTTAACCGGCTTGCCCGAGCGTGGCGAGCCTGAGTTCGCGTGCGCGGGTGAGGATCGAATCTTCCAGCTTGTGCGCGGTTTCCGGGCTGGGGACAGCGTCCGCCCAACCGGCGGTATCCTTCACCTGGCGGAATACCACGACTTTCAGGCCATCGGCGCGAAGCGCGCGGTCCATGATGTAGACAGTCACCTTCAGCCGCTCATTGGGGCTGGACGGCGCGACATACCATTCCGAAATGATTACCCCGCCGAACGGGTCGGCCGAGGTCAGCGGCAAGAAGGACAAAGTGTCGAGCGAGGCGTGCCAGAGATAGGAGTTCACCCCCAGGGTCACCCGCGACGAGCCGCTGGCGATGGCGCTGGTGCCGGTATCCATCTCCCGGGCCCCGTCATTGGAGGAACCGCAGCCGGCCAGAACCAGCGCACAGAGCAAAGCGGGCAGAACGCGCATCGGACGTCTTTTCCTCTGGGACATTGTCCATGGGGGACAGTCGGCCAGCGCCGACAAGGGCTTATAGCGGCGAGGGGCCGGCTGCGCAACGGCGCGAAGCTTGCGCCAAATGGCCGTGTTTGGCTTATTCTGGAAGGACTTAGGAGGCTGTGAGATTGCCACTTCGTAAGATAGCGATGCTTTGCGCTTTGCTGACGGCAAGCCCGGCTCAGGCACAGCTTCCGATCCAGTCCTTGGCCGAGCCGCTGGCGCCGCCATCCTGGCCGCTGGGCCAGGGCGAATTGCGGCTGGCGGGCGAGGCCAGCGGCACGCTGTTTGATCCGCACCAACCGGGCTGGCGGGGCGTTCAGGCCAGCGGCGCGCTGCGGCTGATGCCAGAATTCAAGCGCGACTATGACAGCGGCCTGTCGCTGGGTGTGGTTTCCACCTTCACCCTGGCCGACCCCCTATCGCATGGACGCTATGACGGCGACGTGATCGAGCGCCTCGCCGCCTCGGCGCGCACCGGCCTGGGCAAGATCGAGATCGGCATCACCGACGGCGCGGGCTACGTCCTGGCGGTGGGCGGCCCCAAGGTCGATCCCGGGATCAGCCTGGATGATCCCCGCACCAGCTTTTATCGCGATCCGGCGACCCATCGCGCCGTGACCGGCATGTTCGCCCTGCGCACGCCGGTCGGCGCGTCCAGCAATTATGCTAAGCTTGTCTATACCAGCCCGTCGCTGTTCGGAGTGCAGCTTGCCTTGTCCTTCACGCCTTCGGAGGGAAAACAAGTCCCATTCTTGAATGCGGGACCGCATGCACCCGGCCGGCAGGTGGAATTCTGGGAAGCCGCGCTGCGTTATGAAACCGAAGTCGGACCGCTGTCGCTGTCGGCCTATGGCGCGGTGGCGGAAGGACGCGCCGAACACAAACTGCCGGGACAAGAAGGTGTCAGCGACCTGGGCACCGGGCTGCGCGCCGACTATCCCCTGACCGAGGAGGTCGGCCTGTCCCTGGGTGGCGCCTATCGCCAAAGCAATGCCCATGGCTTTGACGTCAACCAGAGCTGGCAGGCGGGCACCACCCGGATCGGTCACATCTCCGCCGCTGTCACGCAGAACAGGTGGATGGCGGGCCTGGAGTATGGCAACGGCGTCGCCGACGCGGCGCCGGGCTTGCCGCGACTGGGCCTGAACGGGCTGGAAGCGTCCCTTGGCTATCGCGCCAGCGACAGTATCCAGGTGAGCGCCGGATGGCAGCATCAAAGCTATTCGCGCGGCAGCGGGGTTTTCTTCAATGGGACATCGCAATTGAAGATGGATGCGATCTTCCTGCATCTCAACCTGAAAACGTCAGAGCAATGACGAGATGGCTGCGATCCCACTGAAGCTTGGGGCCAGTAAACCAGCATTGTGGGGCGTAACACCGCCCAGGGCATAGACCGGCACCGGGGCATGGGCGGCGATAAAAGCCGCGCGCACCGGCGTCAGAGGATGTGCGTCGGGGTGGCTGGCGGTGGCGAAAACCGGCGACAACAATACCGCGTCCAGATGGTGTGCGCCCATCAAGGCGCGCAAAGAATGCGCCGAGGCGGTGATGATCCAGTGCGGAAATCTTGCGCGCCAATGCGCGGCCTGGCGCATGCGCTGCTGCGGCAGATGCAGTCCCGCCGCGCCGCACTGCGCCGCCAATTCGGGATCGTCCGCGATCAACAACCTCGCCAGACCCGACAGTTGCCGCGCCAGGGCACGGCGCTGTTTTGCCTCGCGCCTGCGCACAATGACCACGCTGTCGGACGGCAGGGCGCGCGCCGCGCGCCCCCAATCGGCCTCGCGGTCATCGGTCATCAAGACCAATGGCATATCGACGTTGAGCCTGTGCTGGTGGATTGATAGGTTCGCGGCCATGACCATTTCACAGAATCTGGCGGACATACTGGCGCGCATCGATGCGGCGCGAAAGGCCGCAATCGCGCCAGCCCCCGCGACTTCCCTGGTGGCGGTCTCCAAGACCGTGGCGCATGAGGGTATTCGCGAAGCGATGGAAGCGGGCCAGCGCATCTTCGGCGAGAACCGGGTCCAGGAAGCCGAGGCGAAATATCCGCTGCTGAAAAGCCAGTGGCTCGGCTTGGAGTTGCACCTGATCGGCCCCTTACAGACCAACAAGGTCAAGGAGGCGGCGGCGCTGTTCGATGTGATTCAGACCCTGGACCGGATCAAGCTTGCGGACGCGCTGGCGGCCGAACGGCAAAAGTCGGGCAAATGTCCGCGCCTGTTCCTGCAGGTCAATACCGGCGAGGAACCGCAAAAGGCAGGCGTGATGCCGCGCCAAGCCGCTGGGTTGATCGATCATGCGCGCAAGCTGGACCTGCCGCTGGAAGGCCTGATGTGCATTCCCCCCGCCGAAGACGATGCCGCACCGCACTTCGCCTTCCTGGCCAAGCTGGCGCGCCAGCACGGGTTGAAAAATCTCAGCATGGGCATGAGCGGGGATTTCGAAATGGCGGTAAGGTTTGGCGCCACCCACGTTCGAGTCGGCACCGCGATCTTCGGTACACGACAGGCTCAGCCAATTATGGCCTGATCCCCAGCTTTGAGTTGTTCGATCGCCGCCAGGAGATCGTCCCGGGCCATCGCCACACAGCCTTGGGTGACGGAATAATCCGGCTTGGCGACATGCAGAAAAATCGCGCTGCCCTTGCCGGGCACCACCGGATTGTCGTTATAACCCAGCACCGCCACCAGATCGTAGAGATGATCCTCGCGCCACATGTTTTCGGCGCTGGCCGGATAGGGGAGTTTTACCGGCCGGTTGTAGTTGGGATCATTCGGCGCATCGCACCAGCCGTCATTATCCTGGATCGCGCGCAAAGGCAGCCCCGTGCGCGGCGCGGACATGCGGTCGGCGCGATAGAAAATCTCCCGCACCGGAAAAATACCGCGCGGTGTGATGCCGTCGCCCTCGCCGCCTTTGACCGCGATGCCACCAGGACCGATGGCGGCGCGGCGCGGACCCGCGCCCCAATCGAGCCAGGCGCCGCCAGGGCTGGCAGTGACGATCAAATTCATGAGGACTATATAGCCGCGTCAGTGGACGCTGGCGAGAACCGGCATTTGGCCCATGCCAACCAAGCCCATCGACCTGCGATAAGCGTAAAGCGCACGGCTGGCAGTGTCGCTGTTCACGCCCTTGGCCGACAATGCGCTGGTGAGAGCGGCGACGTCCAGGCCGTCGGAACCATTCGCCGCATCCGTCGCGCTGGAAGCCGGCAGCGACGGCACATCGGCGGTTGGCAGCGAGGCGCTGACGGCAATGGGAGCCAGTCCAATCTTGGTGGTGGCGACTCTGTTCGTGCCGCCGCTCTTGAACAGAGACAAGGCGGTGTCTTCAAAACTTTTGCCGGTAAGGCCTTCGAACGCCACATCGGCAACCGAGGTGATGGCGCCCCACATCCCGCCATACAAGGTGTCGCCCATGATCTTTTCGACCGGACCCATTTTGTCGCCGGTAATGGCGCGATAGATGGTGCCGATGATGGGCAGGTGCTGCAGGGGATTGATCACATCCAGCAGGTGATGAAAGAAGCCTTCGTCCTGCTCGCCTTTGGCCGGAGCGACGGCATCCGCATCCTTTGTCGCCGTGACGGTGACGGACTCGGCCCGGACAGGGGCGGGCGAGGAGACCCTTGGGTGATATTGCGGGATGTGCAGGCTCATCCACATGCTCAAAGCAAGCGCCGCGCCAGATTTTTTCCGCGCCATTGCTGGAATTTTATCCGGGGCGCGGATGGAATGGACCGGCAGAATTTGCCGATCCGTCGCCGGACGCGCTAGTCTGAATCGCCCCGAACCACAGCAAGCGAATCATGCCGACCCGAATCCTTTTGGCCGAGAGTGACGATGTGTTGCGCGCCAGCCTGGCCGAACAGCTGGAGCAGGAAGGCTATGACGTGGTGACGGCCGGCAATGGCGAAGATGCCTGCGCCGCGGCGGGCGAGCCCTTGGCTTTTGCGATCATCGGCCTAGGCGAGCAGCTGGCGGTCCAGTTGCGGGAACAAGGTTTGAGCTGTCCGCTGCTGCTCCTGACTGACGGCGATGCGCCAACCACGCAGGAAAGCCTGGCCCGGCCGTTCCGGATTTCCGCGCTTCTGGCGCGGTTGCACGCCCTCAACACCCACCACGCTCCGGCCGATGATGCGGCGGTCCGCATCGGGCCCTATACCTTCCACCCCTCCGCCAAGCTGCTGCAGGCCGATGGCCGCAAGGTGCGGCTGACCGAGAAAGAGACCAATATCCTGAAGTTTCTTCACGCCAGTTCGGGAACCGTGCCGCGCGATATCCTGCTGCATGAGGTGTGGGGCTATAGTCCGGCGGTCGCCACCCACACCCTGGAAACCCATATCTACCGCTTGCGCAAGAAGATCGAACAAGATCCAGCGAATGCCCAGATTTTGCTGACCGAGGGCGGCGGCTACCGGCTCAGCGCCTAGACGGGCAGAGATTAACGCCCCAATCGCGCCGTTTACGAATTGTTTAATGCTCGTTAACCACCCCGTCCTAGAACATCGGGATGGGAAAAAAGCCCCCCAAATCCGTCAACATCCCGCAGCGGCGCATCTCGCGCAGCGTGCCGTCTCAGCAGCCCTCAACGAGAGCCCAGGCTGGGGCCAAGACGGGGCAAAAGCGCAGCCGCTCCACTTGGCCTTTCGTTCTTTTGATGCTGTGCGGTTGGGGGATAATTTTCGCCGGTCTGCTCTTCTCGCATTATCTCTCCGGCCTGCCTGACGTCGGCAACCTGATGGTCAGCGGACCCTCGCAGGATGTCACCATCCTGGATGACCGCGGCCGCCAGATCGCGCGGCGCGGTCTGACCCAGGGCCGGATGGTGCGGGTGGAAGACTTGCCCGACTATGTCCCCGGCGCCTTCATCGCCATCGAAGACCGGCGCTTTTACTCCCATATCGGCGTCGATCCCATCGGGCTGGCGCGCGCGGCATTTCAAAACATGCTGGCGGGCCATGTGGTGCAGGGCGGCTCGACCCTTACCCAGCAGCTTGCCAAGAATCTGTTCCTGGACCCCGGCCGCACGTTCGACCGCAAGATGCAGGAAGCCATGCTGGCTTTGTATCTGGAGTCGCGCTATTCCAAGAAACAGATCCTGACCCTGTATCTCAACCGCGTGTATTTCGGCGCCGGGGTCTATGGCATCGAAGCGGCGTCGCAAAAATTCTTCGGCAAGCATGCCGGCGAGCTGGGCCTGACGGAAGCTGCGATCATTGCGGGCAGCGTCAAGGCGCCGGCGCGATACAATCCCCTGTCCGATTCCGATGCCGGGCTGGCGCGCGCCAGGATCGTGCTGGGCGCCATGCAGAGCGCGGGCTTCATCGACGAAAACACGCGCCTCCTGGCACAGGCGACCCGGCCGCGCATCGTGCGCGCCAACGGCACGCCGGGCTCCGGCTGGTTCGCCGACTGGGTGATGGCGCATCTGCCCGACATCGTCGCGCCGTCCAGCGAACCGATGATTGTCGAAACCAGCTTTGACCTGGAGACGCAGACCTTGGCGGAACGCGCCGTGGTGCACGGACTGGCGGCGGAAGGCGAGCAGTTCCAGGCCAGCCAGTCCGCCTTGGTCGCCATGACGCCTGATGGGGCGATCCGCGCCATGGTGGGCGGCAGGAGCTATAACGGCTCCGGCTTCAACCGCGCCACCGATGCGGTGCGCCAGCCCGGCAGCGCGTTCAAGCCTTTCGTCTATCTTACCGCCCTGGAACATGGTCATTCGCCCGACGAGACGGTGAATGACGGGCCGGTCGATATTCATGGCTGGAAGCCGCAGGATTATGAAGGCCGCTTCAAGGGCGCGATCCCGCTGGTCCAGGCCTTCGCGGAATCCTCCAATTCGGTGGCGGCGCAATTGACCGCCGAAGTGGGGCCACAGGAAGTGGCGCGCACCGCGCACCGGTTGGGCATCGCCTCGCCGCTGGCGGAGGTTTCATCCCTGGCGCTGGGCACCTCCGGCGTGACGCCGCTGGAACTGACCGGCGCCTATGCGCCCTTCGCCAATGGCGGCAATGCCGCCAGGCCTTTCGGGGTGCTGCGCGTCAAGACGCGGGCCGGGAAAATCCTCTATCAGCGCAAGCCGTCCGGCCTGGGCGCGGTCATGAGCGCCAATGACAATATGCAGATGACCCGGCTGATGCAGGAAGTCACCGCCACCGGAACGGGCCGGGCGGCGCGCCTGGAAAATCGTCCCACGGCCGGCAAGACCGGCACCACCCAGGATTTTCGCGATGCCTGGTTTGTCGGCTTCACCGCCGACCTGGTTTGCGGTGTGTGGATCGGCAACGATAACAATACGCCGATGCGGAAGGCCACCGGCGGCACCTTGCCGGCGCGCATCTTTCATACCTTCATGAGCGACGCGGAGGAAAATATGCCGGTGCGGCCGCTGGCCGGCAGCACCCTGATGGCATCGGTGCAACCACCCGACGCGACGGATCAGCCGACGCCCACGCCCACCGAAAACAAATCCCAGCCGGATACGCTGCAGAAATTGCTCAACGGGATATTCGGCGGGACTTAATAGCCAACGCCGTAGCGCTGAAGCTCGCGCCCGTGGGTCTTCAGCCAGTCCTGCGGCGCATCCATGTCGGGCACCAGGCTTCTGACATGTGCCCAGAAGCGGGGGCTGTGATTCATTTCACGCAAATGCGCCACTTCATGCGCCACCACATAATCGAGCACGAAGTCCGGCGCCATGATCAGCCGCCAGGAAAAAGACAGCGAGCGTCCCGAGGAACAGGAACCCCAGCGGCTGGCAGTATCGCGCACCGTGATGCGCGAGGGTTTGACGCCCAGCTTTGCGGCATGATCCATTGACCTTATCTCGAATTGCTTGCGCGCTTCGCGCTTGAGAAAATCCAGCACCCGGCGCGGCATATGCGCCGCACCGCCGCTGACCCAGAGAATGCCGTCCCGGGCCCAGACCGGCGACGGTCCTTTGGCGATGGCGCGGATTTCGTGGCTCTCGCCCCGGAAGGGAATCACCGCACCCGCCACCAGGCTCACCGGTCCGGGCGCCTTGGCCAGCTGGCCTGCGATCCAGTCCTTCTCGCCGCGCGCGAAATCCAGCGCATGGGCCAGGCCCCGGCGCGAAGGGGCGGTGACGCTGATCTCGCCGGTCGCGGGATTGACCTTGACGATCATCCGCCGGGCACGCGGATTGAGGCGCACGCGCACTTCCAGCATCCGGCCATCGATCTTGAGCAGTTCATGGCGCGTGGTTGAAGGTTGCTTTTTCTTAAAAAACACGAGGTGTTTGCCTAGGCTGCGCGGATGAGCGATATTTGTACTCTGTTTTGCGCAGCTGTCGAAAGAATTATTGCCGTCATGATTCGTGATGACCAGATTGCAAGACTGATAGGTGGCGGCGCGCTGGCATTGTTGTTGGGCGCGCTGGGCTTTCAATATTTCGCGCATCTGGCGCCGTGCGAAATGTGTCATTGGCAGCGCTGGCCTTATATCGCCGCAGCCATTATCGGCCTGGTTCTTGTCTCATTCTGGAAAAATGATTTTCGCCTGCTGGCAAAACTTACGATTGCATTGGTTGCGGTCTCCGGCCTGATCGGTGCCTATCAAGCAGGCATGCAATGGGGCCTTTTGCCGGGGCCGAGCGCCTGCACCGTGGAACATGCCTATGTGATGGGCTCCGGCGCGCCGCCGCCGGAAATCAGCTGCAATGCCGTGACCTGGAGCCTGTTCGGCCTGTCGCTGGCGGCCTATAACGCCATCTTCGCTTTCCTGATCGCTGGGACGGGCGCCTTGCTGCTGAGACGCAACCATGCCGCGTAAAGCCTCCTCAAGAAAACAACGGCCCGCCGCGCCCGGCTCGCCCCTGGACATAGAATCCATGATCCGGGTGGATCATGCGGGGGAATATGGCGCGGTGCGGATTTACGAAGGCCAGCTTGCCGTCCTGAAGCGGCGCAAGGGGGCGGCGGCCAGCGTGGAAACCATCCAGCACATGGCCGATCAGGAACAACGCCATCTCAAGGCTTTCGACACATTGGTGAACGAGCGAAGGGTACGCCCCACTGCCCTGGAGCCGGTGTGGCGCATCGCCGGTTTTGCGCTGGGAGCGGCCACCGCCGCACTGGGCGAGAAAGCGGCCTTTGCCTGCACCGCCGCGGTGGAAGAAGTGATCGATGAGCATTACGCGGCCCAGATCGAGGCACTGCAAGACAAGGACCCCGCGTTGAAAGGGCGGATCGAGGATTTTCGCGCCGATGAGGCGGCGCATCGCGACACCGCGATTGCCCAGGGCGCAGAACAGGCGCCGGGCTATAGATTGCTCAGCGAAACCATCAAGGCGGGCTGCCGCATCGCGATCAAACTTTCGGAGCGTATCTGAAGGGCGCGGTCTTTTTTGGCCGCCGAGTTCGTCGCCCCTGCTCACATGCGTTGAGCACGCTCCGCGCGGGCTTCTTCTCGGACGACCAAAAATCCTCGCGCCACTACGGCTCTAGTTCGGAGTCCCAGTACAAATAATCCGCCCAGGATTCATGCAGATAATTGGGCGGGAATTTGCGCCCATGTTCGCGCAATTCGTTGACCGTCGGCGGATGCGGGCGGATGCGGGGATGCATCTTGGCCTGGTTGGGCATGCGCCCGCCCTTGTTGAGATTGCAGGGGCTGCAGGCGGTGACGACATTCTCCCAGGTGGTGCGGCCGCCCTTGCTGCGCGGGATCACATGATCGAAGGTGAGGTCCTTGGGGTCACCGCAATATTGGCATTCGAACTGATCGCGCAGGAATACATTGAACCGGGTGAAGGCGGGACGGCGGGCGGGGCGGATATAGGTCTTGAGCGACACCACCGAAGGCAACCGCATCTCAAACCGCGCCGAATGCACCACCCGGTCATATTCTTCCAGGATATTCACGCGTTCCAGGAACACCGCCTTGATGGTGTCCTGCCACGACCAGAGCGAAAGAGGATAATAACTAAGGGGCCGGTGATCAGCATTCAGCACCAGCGCCGGGCAATGCGGCACGGGCCGGGAGAGGGCAGCGGCGGCTAACACGGACGAAATCCTGTGAAGGCAAATCCCCTTTCGCGAGGCGAATTCTAGGGCCTGAACCCGCGACTGCTCAAGAGCTTAGCCGATTCGTCATGACGGTTTGTAGACGCAGCGCGCCTCGCCGCTGGTTTTCAACAGGCCGGCAAAGGCCAGATTCAGAAACTGCCCCGCCATCATTAATCCTTCCGG
>Ga0068871_100001246_pt1 | contig 17001 bp, 17 predicted proteins | sample KBSMisM72_FD_72750 | JGI IMG/M metagenome (GOLD analysis project Ga0068871, IMG submission 72750) | Miscanthus rhizosphere microbial communities from Kellogg Biological Station, Michigan, USA - KBS Miscanthus M7-2 | ecosystem: Host-associated > Plants > Roots > Rhizosphere > Soil ... | reverse complement strand
CCGGCCTGACCACGAGCACCGGAGCTCCCGGCCGCACGATCATGGCAAAGGCGAGGGCGGCCCCCAACGCGAGCGCCAGCGCGATCAGCACAAAGATTGCCGGACGACCCCGGAATTTGGAAGTTATGATCGGTGCCTGGGCCGGCCGCTCGCCCATCAGGCGATAGCCGCGCTTTGCCACCGTCTCGATGTAGCGGGGGCTGCGAGCATCGTCTTCGAGCGCCTGACGCAGGTCGCTGATGACAACCGGAATGCTGTTGGGGCTGATGGCGCGGCCGTTCCAGACCTGCGCCAATATTTCCTCGGTCGTCACGATCTCGCCCAGACGACGGCAGAGGAGCTCAAGTGTAGCCGCAGCGCGATGCTCCAGGCGGCGGCGCTCGCCATCGCGGCACAATTCGTTGGCGCCCGACTCGAACGTCCAGGCGCCGATTATGTGTTTCGTCATTTGAAACTCACACCGGCCATCGCTCCGCTTATTTTTTGCATGTCCTTGTTCCAATTACCAATTAAATGCATTCGAGAGCGGGCGGGGTCCGGGTTAGAAGAAATTGATTCTTTCCTTATTCGCCTTCGCCGCGAACTTTCCCCTCCTATGCGCTCGACAAGGCCGGACCATGCATGGGCACCGGCGGGAAACAGGAGAGCGTTCGATGCAGACCAAAGAGATATTGCGGCGGCTGGGTCAGCCGGGTGGTGGGGTGACATTTCTGGGCGTCGCCGCGATCCTCTACGGCGTTGCCTGTTTCCTGCATCGTGATTTCGCAACCCCGTGGCAACCGGTGCCGGCGAGCCTGCCCTTTCGGCAGCCGCTCGCCACTTTGTCCGCCGGGCTGCTGGTCTTGGGCGGCGCGGGCTTGCTGATCGCGCGCACCATTCGGCCGGCGGCGATGCTCCTGCTGGTTCTCTTCGCGCTCTATGACGTCTGCTATGTGCTGATATTGGTCGGACCGCCCGCCAACCCGAAAGCTTCTTTGCTGGGCCTGGCCGAGCAATCGTCCGTGGTGATGGGCAGCTGGGCGATTCTGCTCCGGCTGCGCGCGAGCGGAACGGTGGGAGCGACGACGGCGCGTATTACTTTCGGCGTCTGCGCGATCCTTTTCGCGCTCGCCCACTTCCTCGGGCTCAAGCCCACCGCCAAGATGGTGCCGGAGTGGATGCCCGGCGGCCAGGTTTTCTGGGCGCTTGCGACGGGGGTGGGGCACCTCGCCGTCGGCCTGGGCCTGATCACGAACCGGCTTGCGGTGCCGGCAACGCGGCTTGGCGCGCTGATGTATGTCTGCTTCGCGCTGTTGGTGTGGCTGCCGGGAGCGGTCACGCATCCAACGGAGGCGCTGCGCTGGGCGGGTGCCGCCATCAGCCTTTGCATGGCGGCGGCCTTGTGGCTCGTCGGCGATCTGTTGTCGGCACGCAATACGGAGATCTGACTGGGGGAACGCGCGAATGGCGCTCGTCAGGCCGGGCTGCTCGCGCCTATTTGCCGGTTAGCGCATCCTTGGTGGCAGCGCTGGCTTTGCTGAAATCCATCTGCCCTGCAAAGCGCTCTTTGAGAACCGCCATCACCTTGCCCATGTCCTTGATCGAGGCGGCACCGGTCTCAGCGATCACTTTTTTCACCGCCTCCTTCATCGCCGCCTCGTCCATCTGGGCCGGCATGAAAGACCGGATGATGGCGATTTCCTCACGCTCGCCCGCCGCCAGTTCGGGGCGGTTGCCAGTGTCATAGGCGGTGGCGGATTCCTCGCGCTGCTTGATCATCTTGGCCAGCAAGGTGAGGATTTCGTCATCGCCCAAAAGTTCGCGGCTGGTTTCGCTGCGCGCGGCGATGTCGCGATCCTTCAGCGCCGCCAGCATCAGGCGCACCGTGGCCAGGCGTTTGACGTCCTTGGCCTTCATGGCCTCTTTCATGGCGTCATTGAGTTGGGCGCGCAGGGACATGGGAATCTCTCGTCGAAAAGTCGCGGCGGAACCTAGCGGGAATCGGTGGATAATTCCAACCCGTTGAAATATCTCAATAAGTTCTGGTTGACGGGCGCGCAGGGCATACCTATTTTCGCGCAAATTCGAGGCCTCTCCATGACCGACCTATCCAAAGCCCCCGCCGCCACCGCGGCGAGCGTATTTTCGCGGGGCGGATTGATGTTGGCGGACGGCACCTTCTTCGAAGGCACCGGCTTTGGCGCGCAAACCGCCGCGATCGGCGAAGTCTGTTTCAACACCGCCATGACCGGCTATCAGGAAATTCTCAGCGATCCCTCCTATGCCGGCCAGATCGTCGCCTTCACCTTTCCCCATATCGGGATTGTCGGCACCAATGCGGAAGACATCGAGACCGTAACGCCGGCGGTGCGCGGCTTGATCGTGCGCGCCGATGCCGAGCATCCCTCCAACTATCGCAATCTGTTGGCGCTGGATGGCTGGCTGAAGAAGCACAATATTCCGGCGGTGGCGGGGATCGACACCCGCGCCCTCACGTCGCTGATCCGCGAAAAAGGCATGCCGCATGGCGTGGTGGTCAATCTGGGCCCCTCTTCTGATTCAAAAAACGCCGAGCTGGACCGCGATGCGCTGATCAAACAGGCCAAGAGCTTTGCCGGCCTGGAAGGGCTTGATCTCGCCAAGGATGTGACCGCGGGCCAGACCAGCAAATGGAGCGAGATGCCCTGGGCCTGGGGCGAAGGCTACAAAAGCGAAGGCAAACCGTCCTTCCGCGTCACCGTCATCGATTATGGTGTGAAACGGAACATCCTGCGCCTGCTGGCAGGATTGGGCGCCGATATCACCGTGGTGCCGGCCAATGCCACCACCGAAGAGGTGATGCGCCACAAGCCGCATGGCGTGCTCTTGTCCAACGGCCCCGGCGATCCGGCGGCGACCGGCGCCTATGCCATTCCCACCATCAAGGGCGTGGTCGAGTCGGGGGTTCCGGTGTTCGGTATCTGCCTGGGCCATCAGATGCTGGGCCTGGCCTTGGGCGCCAAGACCAAAAAAATGGCCCAGGGCCATCATGGCGCCAATCATCCGGTCAAGGACCTGACCACCGGCAAGGTGGAGATCGTGTCGATGAATCACGGCTTCACGGTGGATCGCGACAGCTTGCCCAAGGGCGTGACCGAGACTCATGTCTCGTTGTTCGACAACACCAATTGCGGCATCGCGCTGGAAGGCAAGGACGTGTTCAGCGTGCAGTATCACCCCGAAGCCTCGCCGGGGCCGATGGACTCGCACTATCTGTTCGAGCGTTTTGCGGAAGCGGCGAAAAAGCGCGCTTAACGCGCGAATTCAACCACATCCAAAAGAGACTCCTGCACTGCAGGCATCTCAAGTCTCAAATGATTGTCGCCAATGCCGGTCAGCAATCCGATCTGATCGTCGGGCGTGACAGCTGCGCCTAAAGCAGGCGATGGCCCGGAATAACGATGCCGGGGCTCACCGCGAACATGGGACGCACCCAAATAAACCCAGGCGCCTTGTTCCGGATACAGAAAGCCGGCGAAGCGCTGGCTGCCGCCCGTCTTTTCCAGCAACAAGCCGCCGCGGGTGGGACGAATGCTGCACGTGAACCAGCGGTCATAGACCATATAGGAACTCATAAGACCCAGTTTGATCTGGCGGCAGCGCCAATTTCCGGTCAGCACATTGGCCGCAATGGTGTGGGCCTCTGGCTCCATCACCCGCGAAATGACGCGGTTGTCGCCGCGGCCTTCACCATGCTGGGCGTCGGCTATGGCGGCGTCACGGATTTGCGGCAGCCGATTCAGCCGGTCGATTTCGGCGGCAGAGGCATCCTCCCGCCAGCCTGCGAAAGCGTTGGAAGATATGAAAATGGCCGCCAGGGAAAAAGCGGCGTTGCGGAAAATCCTAGCTGTCGGAATTCCCATCGGAGGACCCATTCTCCTGCGGCGTCCAGCCCTTCAGATCCGCGGTCGGCGGCATGCCGATCACATTGAAGCCGGCATCGACGAAATGCACTTCGCCGGTCACTCCTCCTGCCAGATCGCTGAGCAAATACAAGGCTGCTCCACCGACATGGTTAAGGTCGACGGTCTTCTTGAGCGGGGAATGGCTCTTGTTCCACTTGAACACCATGCGGGCATCGCCCACCGCAGCCCCCGCCAGGGTGCGCATCGGCCCGGCGGAGATGGCATTGACGCGAATGCCGTCCTTGCCCAGATCGGCGGCGAGATAGCGGACCGATGCTTCCAGCGCCGCCTTGGCCACGCCCATCACATTGTAGTTGGGCATGACCCGCTGGGCGCCGAGATAAGTCAGGGTCACTAGGCTGCCGCCATTTGGCATCAGCCTTGCGGCGCGTTGCGCCACGGCGGTGAAGGAATAGCAGGAAATATCCAGGCTTCTGGCGAAGTTGGCGCGCGATGTATCGACATAGCGGCCCTTCAATTCCTCGCGGTCGGAAAAGGCGATGGCATGGACCAGAAAGTCCAGCGAACCCCATTGCTTCTCCAAACTCGCAAAGGCGGCATCCAACTGCTCGTCGCTTTCCACATCGCCGGGCATCATGATGCTGGACCCGATAGAGGCGGCCAGCGGCCCCAGCCGTTTCTTCTGGGCGTCGCCTTGATAGGTGAAGGCGATTTCCGCGCCCTGGCTCGCCAGCATCTGGGCGATGCCCCAGGCGATGGAATGGTCGTTGGCCACGCCCATCACCAAGCCGCGCTTGCCCGCCATTAGTCCCGACTTCGCGTCAGCCAAAATTTCCTCGCGGGGGGTTTTCTGTTCCATTCGGACTTCACTTCTCATAGCGCTGGAAGACCAGCGAAGCGTTGGTGCCGCCAAAGCCGAAGCTGTTGGACAATGCGACGTTGATATTGGCGTTGTCGATGCGGCGGCGCACGATATTGGCGCCTTCCACCGCGGGATCGAGATCGACGATGTTGGCACTCTCGCAAATGAAGCCTGCCTGCATCATCAGCAAGGTGTAGATCGCTTCATGCACCCCGGCCGCGCCCTGGCTGTGGCCGGTCAGCGACTTGGTGGCGCTGATGGCTGGTGTCTTGCTGCCGAACACGGTCTTGATGGCATTGATCTCGGGCACATCGCCCACCGGAGTCGAGGTGGCGTGCGGATTGATGTAATCCACCGGCGCTTTCACATTTTCCAAGGCCATCTGCATGCAGCGCACCGCGCCTTCGCCCGATGGCGCCACCATGTCGGCGCCGTCGGCGGTGGCGCCATAGCCCACCATCTCGGCATAGATCTTGGCGCCGCGCGCCTTGGCATGTTCCAATTCTTCCAGCACCAGGATGCCGCCACCGCCCGAAATCACAAAGCCGTCGCGACCAGCGTCATAAGCGCGGCTGGCATTCTCCGGCGAGGCGTTATACTTGGACGACATCGCGCCCATGGCGTCGAACAATTCGCTCAAGGTCCAGTCCAGCTCTTCGCCGCCGCCGGCGAACATCATGTCCTGCTTGCCCCATTGAATCAGCTCATAGGCATTGCCGATGCAGTTGGCCGAAGTCGAGCAAGCGCTGGAGATGGAATAATTATAGCCCTTGGTCTTGAACCAGGTGGAAAGGTTGGCGCTGACGGTGGACGACATCGCCTTGGGCACCGCGAATGGCCCGATCCGTTTGGGGGAATTGTTTTGCCTTGTGATGTCGGCGGCGCCGACAATCGCCTTGGTGCTGGGCCCGCCCGAACCGACGATCAGGCCGGTGCGCGGATTGGAAACGTGTTTTTCTTCCAGCTTGGCGTCGGCGATGGCTTGGTTCATCGCCACCCAGCAATAACCGGCGCCGTCACCCTGGAAACGGCGGGCGCGGCGGTCCACCACCTCGTCCAGATTGATCTTGAGCGAGCCATGCACCTGGGAGCGGAAGCCCAGGCGGATATAATCTTCCGCCGCGACAATGCCGGAACGCGCATTGCGCAGCGATTCCGTGACCTCTCCAGCATTGTTACCGATCGAGGACACAATGCCGAGGCCGGTTACGACCACTCTTCTCATAAGAACCTCAGTTCGGCATCAGGCGGAGGCGGGCGCACTCTGCGACAGAGCCGCAGCGGCGTCGGTGAACAGCCCGACCTTCAAGCCCTTGGCTTCATAGACCACCTTGCCGTCCACTTTCATGATGCCGTCGGCGATTCCGAGCACAAGCTTGCGCATGATCACACGCTTGAAATTGACGATATAGGTGATCTTCTTGGCGGTGGGCAGCACCATGCCGGTGAACTTCACTTCATCCACGCCCAGGGCGCGGCCCCGGCCCAGACCGCCCATCCAGCCCAGGAAAAAACCCACCATCTGCCACAGGGCATCCAGGCCCAGGCATCCCGGCATCACCGGATCGCCCTGGAAATGGCATTTGAAGAACCACAGATCGGGATGCACATCGAATTCCGCCACCACCTCGCCTTTGCCCGCCTCGCCGCCATGCTCGGTGATGGAGGTGATGCGGTCGAACATCAACATGGGCGGCAGGGGCAATTGTGGGTTGCCGGGCCCGAACAATTCGCCCCGGGCGCACGCCAGAAGGCCCTGAAGGTCGAAGGAGGATTTGCGCAAGGGTTGGTCCACTTTTCTATTCTTCCTTGAAAACTTTGGCGTTTCCCTGAGGTTCCCTACCCCAAAAGAGGGGGATGGGCTACCGCGAAACACCGGCCTGCTTGCTTAGAAGGGTTCTAACATATATCTTTCACAGTCTAGCAGGGTTGTACCGTCCCTTACAGGCGGTTCACCTTCGGCAACGACTTGGATTGGATTTGCCTGCATGGCCAAAACCGCTCGTAGCACCAAGACTTTGACCGCCCAAACCACGGCGCGATTGCGTCAGTCCGGCCTGCGGCCCACGCGCCAGCGCGTGGAACTTGCCAGTCTGCTATTCGACGGCTGTGACCGGCATGTCACGGCCGAAAGCCTGCACGACGAAATCACCAAGGCGGGCGTGAAAGTGTCGCTCGCCACCGTCTACAATACCCTGCATCAGTTCACCGATGCGGGCTTGCTGCGTCAGGTGATTGTGGATGCGGCCCGCAGCTATTTCGACACCAATACCGGCGATCACCAGCATTTCTTCCTGGAAAAGGAAGGCACGCTGATCGACATTCCGGGCGAGGCCATTTCTGTGGCCGGTGTTCCCAATCCGCCGCCCGGACTTACGGTGGACCGGGTCGATGTGGTGGTGCGCGTAAAGCGCGCTTAGGTCTTTCGCCAAGCAAGTTGAGAGTCATTCTCACAGTTTAGAATCATTCTAAACTGTTGACAGACCCTTTCCGCAGGGTCAGTCTGCGCCGAGGAGCGTCCGCGCGAGCGGGAGCGACCAGAAAATTCTTTTCACCCCGCAGGAGGCACAGATGCCCGCATTGAAGAACACCAAGACCTGGGAAAATCTCAAGGAAGCCTTCGCCGGCGAAAGCCAGGCGAACCGCCGCTATCTCTATTTCGCGCAGAAAGCGGACGTGGAAGGCCATAACGACGTCGCCGCCGTGTTCCGTTCCACCGCGGAAGGCGAAACCGGCCATGCCCATGGCCATCTGGAATATCTGGAGGAAGTGGGCGATCCGGCGACCGGCGAGCCCATCGGCGCCACCGACGCCAATCTCAAGGCTTCGATCGCCGGCGAGACCCACGAATATACCGACATGTATCCGGGCATGGCCAAGACCGCCCGTTCCGAAGGCTTTGACGAAATCGCCGACTGGTTCGAGACCTTGGCCAAGGCGGAGAAGTCGCACGCCGGCCGCTTCCAGAAAGCGCTGGATACGCTCGGAAAGTAGGACGTTTTCCCGAAAGTCACGGCCGCGCGGGATCCTTCGCGCGGCCGTTTTTCTTCAACCGATCCTGATGGAATTTCCATGACCGGCGAAGGCAGCCTGGGCGCCCCCACCCGCGAGATCATCAAATGGCAGGACCCCGACTTTGCCGATGAGGCCAAGCTGGACGCGGAAATGCGCCGGGTGTTCGACATCTGTCATGGCTGCCGCCGCTGCTTCAATCTTTGCGATTCCTTCCCGCGCCTGTTCGACCTGATCGACAACAGCCCCAAGGAGGATGTCGAGCATCTGGCATCTGAGGATTTCAAGCCGGTAGTCGAAGCCTGCACGCTTTGCGACATGTGCTTCATGACCAAATGCCCCTATGTGCCGCCGCATCCCTTCATGCTGGATTTTCCGCATCTGATGCTGCGCCATCGTTTTGTCGAGGCAAAGAAGGGCAGAACGGAATTCACCCAGCGCCAATTGGCGGAGATGGACCGCAACGGCACTCTGGCGCGCTTTGTCTCGCCCATCGTCAACTGGGCCTCCGACCAAAACAACAAGCCGGTGCGGGCGCTGATGGAAAAGACCGCCGGAATCGATGCCAAGGCGCCGCTGCCCAAATTCCATGCCCGCACCTTTGTCAGCGCGGCAAAGCAAGAAGAGAACGAAATCAACAGAACCGCGCCCGCCTTCGGCAAGCGCAAGGCGGCGCTCTATGCCACTTGTTTCGTCAACTACAACAAACCGCAAACCGGGATGGATGCCCGCGCCGTGCTCAATCACATCGGGGTGGAAACCAAAGTCGCCTATCCCGGCTGCTGCGGCATGCCGTTCCTGGAACAGGCCGAGCTCAGCCGGGTGGCGGACAATGCCGCCAAGGTTTCCAAGGAGCTGGTGAAGCTGATCGATGACGGCTACGACATCGTCGCCCTCACCGCGTCCTGCGGCTTGATGCTGAAATTCGAATGGGCGCTGATCTGTCCCGACAATCCGGACGTCAAGCGGGTGCAGGAAAACACCTTCGACATCGACGAATATGTGGTGGATGTGGCCAAGAAAGACGGCCTGCCCGCCGGCATGACGGCGCTGCCGGAAGGCGTCACCGTGCATCTGGCTTGCCACGCCCGCGCCCAGAATATGGGCCCCAAGGCGGCAGAGATGCTGAAAATGATCCCCGATACGCCGGTGGACGTGGTCGAGCGCTGCTCGGGCCATGGCGGTACCTTTGGGGTGGTCAAGCCCACCCATGACGTGGCCGTGAAGGTCGGCAAGCCGGTGTTCAAGGCGGTCAATGCCAAGCCCCGCGGTCACATAGTTTCAGACTGCCCGCTGGCCGCCGTGCATATCGTGGCTCATACCGAAACCCCGGCGCGCGAGCCCGAGCATCCCATCCAAATCATGGCCCGTGCCTTTGGTCTCAAAGAGGACTGACATGCCCGAAGCAGAGCGCAGGATCACAGAAGCCGACATTCTGTCGGCCGGCGAATATGACCAGCAGCGCAAGTCGCTGAAGGCCAACCTGATCCCGATGAAGAAGCTGCGCCGCATCGAGGTGGGGCCCTTCGCCACCTTCTATTTCGAGAATTACGCCACCATGTGGCTGCAGGTGCAGGAAATGTTGCGCATCGAAAAAGGCGGCGAGGAACAGATTCCCGGCGAACTGGCCGCCTACAATCCGCTGATCCCGCAAGGCGAGGAACTGATCGCCACCATGATGCTGGAAATCGAGGATGAAAAACGCCGCAACGCCGTACTGCTCACCCTGGGCGGGATCGAGGAAACGGTGTTCATGGAAATCGGCGGCGATGTCATCCGCGCCACGCCCACCGAGTATGACGACCGCACCACCGCGGACGGCAAGACTTCGTCGGTGCATTGGCTGCGGTTCAAATTGACCCGGGACCAGATCGCGCGTTTCCGCAGCGAGCGCGTGGTGCTGGGTGTGTCACACTCCAATTACGGTCATATGGCGGTGCTGAACGCGGAGTCCCGCGCCGCACTGGCCAAGGACTTCGCCTGAGCCAGCCGCTCCATGGCGGCCTGGAAATAAATCTCCCAAGGCGTCGCGCTGTAATGGGCGCAGATCATCACCAGGCTTGGATTGCCCTGGCCGTCGGCCAGCGGCATGGTGCAAAACTCAGCACTGAGGAAATTGACATCAGCCGAATCCGTGCGCGCCAAAAAGCGCAACGGCGCCATGGCCGCCAGAGTGGTGTCCAGGCCCGCGCAAAACCGTTTGGCATTTGGCGGCGACAGATAGTCCTGCACCACCTGACCGGTATGGGTGCCGTAGATGCGCACGAACCGCATGCCTTCCAGCCGCACGCGATGGCGGTGGTTGCCGTCCGGTCCGGTGAAGCGCTCATACAGCGCGACGCTGGGGAGCAAATCCTTGAGCCGCCGCGCCGTCATGGCATCGCGCCTTGGCAGGTCTGAGTCGCCGCACAGGCTGTGCCAGAGTTCGGCAAGTTCGGTGAATCGCGGCCAGTCGAAATGGAGCGCGGGATCGCAATAGCCCGCCCAGCCCGATTCCCGAGCCAAGGCGTTGTAAGTATCGCCGGGTGCAGCCTGCTTCATACGCCTGCAGAGTGCGCCCGCTCCATCAAAATTCGGTAAAAAACTCAGAGCCTGATGGTGCCCGCCAGGATTGCGCCATAGCGTTCCGGGGTCAGCGGTTCATACCTGCCGCCGGCCGAATCCATAAAATACAAGGGATCGGAAATGGACGACGGATCAAAGCCCTGGCGCACCAGATCGATCTTGCGCTGCTTGAAGGTAGCGGTAACCTCGATCCTGGGGGACAGTCTGAGAAAGATCGGCCTTGCATAGGGGGCCAATCGGGCTTTCACACGCGCCGACAAATCGTCAAGGCTGAAGTCGCCATCCGCCACCAGCGCCGCCATGCCGGCGCGGCCATCCACGCCCGGCACCGTTACGCCATAGACATTGGCTTCTCGCACGCCCGGCACCGCCGCCAGCACCTCGCCCACTTCGCCGGTGGAGACATTCTCGCCCTTCCAGCGAAAAGTATCGCCGATCCGGTCCACAAAATAGAAATAGCCGTGCGCGTCACGCCGCATCAGGTCGCCAGTGCGGAACCACAAATCGCCGCGCTTGAAGACGTCGCGCAGCATCTTCTTGTCGCTTTCGGCGCGATTGGAATAGCCCTCAAATTCGCGCCCCGCCCGGGTGGAGATGCCGCCAAGGGTTTCGCCGACTTCGTCGGGCCCGCATTCGATGCAAAGGCCGTCCGGACCCCGCACCGGCATTTCCTTTTCCACGTCAAAGCGCACCACCCGGCTTGGCAGCAGCCATTCCATATAGTCCGGCACCCTGCCGACCGCGCCCACCGTGCCATCGTAATTGAGCATCGAGACATTGCCCTCGGTGGCACCATAAAATTCCACGATACGGGGAATGGCGAAGCGGGTTTGGAACTGGTGCCAGATTTCCGGCCTGAGGCCGTTGCCGGTGATGGCGCGAATCTTATGGCCCTTTTCCAAGGGCGAAGGCGGCGCGTTCAACAAATAGCGGCAAAGCTCGCCGATATACTCGAAAATGGTTGCATCATAGCGGTGCACGTCGGGCCAGAATTCGTGCACCGAGAATTTGCGCTTGAGGATCAGCGCGCCGCCAGAGAAAAACGCCATGCCGACGGCGCACACCCCGCCGGTGGAATGATAGAGCGGCAAGGGGTCATAGATACGGTCGCTTGCGCGCGGCCCGAGCGCTCCGACAAAGCCGCTCATCATGAACAGCATGCGCATATGGCTGAAGTTGGCGGCCTTGGGCATGCCGGTGGTGCCCGAGGTGTAGATAAAGAAGGCGCGATCCTTCAGCGTGACACCGGCGCGCGCGCTTTTGCCGGGCGAGGATTCCGGCGCCGCCGCCAGCGCGGCACTGAGGTTGCCGCCTTCGCCCTCGATCCACGGCGTTGGGCGTGTCTCAAACGGCGCGGCGGCGAAATTTTCCGCAAGCTCCGTCCCCACGATCGCATGTTTGGCGCCGGAGATGGCAATGGAATGGGCAAGCGCGGCGCCAGACAGGTTGGTGTTGATCAGCGCCACCTGCGCCCCGACCTTGAACAGGCCGAGCCAGGCACAGATATAGTCGGGCCGGTTTTCCATCAGCAGCGCCACCACACTGCCGCGCCCAATCCCCTGGCCCAACGCCCAGTGCGCATAGCGGTTGGCACGGCGATCCAGCTCGGCATAGCTCATGCGCTGGTCGAGATAGTATAGGGCGGTATTGGCGGGCCGCTTTCGCGCCTGCTGTTCGACGATATCCACAATGCTGCGGGTGGCATTGGGCTTGACCAACCGCAGCAGCCACAAGGTGCGCGCGATGCTGGCGAGATAGATATATTCGCGCTTTATCGCACGCGTCAGGCTCAATGCGTCTCTCCCGATTCGAGAGCTTGAGCCGCGCCCCTGTTCTAATCAAGATGACGCCATGGACGAAGTCTTGGACCTGCGCGGCCTGAAATGCCCCTTGCCGGCGCTGCTGGCGAAAAAGGCTCTGGCGCGGCTGGCTCCGGGCAGCGTCTTGACGGTGATCGCCGACGATCCGATGTCGGTGGTGGATATTCCGCACATGTGTCACGACAAAGGCCACGCCGTGGAAAGCGTGACCTCGCGCGAGGGCTACAGCGAGTTTATCCTGCGGAAATCCTAGAGGTGTGCCTAGGCGGGCTTCGGTTTCGGTGCAGCTTCCGGGCCAATGCGGTTGATCACTTCATTGGCGTTCAGCGCACGCGGTTCCTTGGCGGCCTGATCTGGTGTCAACAGCACGATCTCGGCATAAGCGTCAAAGTTGGTGCGCACCACGACATCGACCATCGGGTCATAGGCGAAACCCCAACCGCCCCAATAGCCGAAGCCGCGCGGACGGCCCCAGAAGGGATCGGGCGGACCATAGGGCACGGTCTGGTAGCTGGTGTTGGCCCTGGTGTTGCGGGTATCGAACACGAAACTGGAAAAACCGGCGGCGCGGGTGACTTCCGCGGCGCGCAGCAAGAGATAGCTCTCCACTGTTTCGCGCGGCGTGGCGGTGTTGCCGGTAAAGGTGACCCGGTAACGATTCTGGGTTATGGCGCGGTCGGTATAGCCGGTCTGCTGGCCCTCCAGGCGCGGGGCATAGGGCGAAGGCGTCATACACCCGGCCAGCAGGAGAGCCGTCAAAGCCAAAGGAAGCACCCGGGCCGCAGGCCGGGCGAGAGGATCAAACCGAATCATCAAACGCTCCTATCCGTGACCCCTCACGGTTTCGCCATCTTAATATGGGAACGGTCCAGGCCAAATCCCAGTTCCGGCCACGGATTTTAACCATTTTCCAGGTCCCTTAGGCGGCCGCAGCACCTTGAAATCATGGGGCTTCCCCCTGAAAAGGCCGGTCATTTTGCACTGCACCCTCTTGCTAATGGCCGCCGGGCGGGTGAAGTTCGCCCCATCCGGAGCCTAATTGCCGGGCAAAGGGCCCAAACGGGGCCAAAACGGCCGGTCCGTCGTTAACGTCCAAGAAGAACAAGCCTCGTGGGGGCCTAAACGATCGCCATGCACGGTCTTTCCCAATTCCTTCAGTTTGTCCTCTGCATCATTCTGGTCTGCGTCTGCACGCTTTCGGTTCAGCTTGCGGCTTTGGCCTGGGTGCGCGTGTTCCGCAAGCGCCCGCAATTGAAACGCGCCGAGTTGCCCGACGCGGACTTGCCGCATGTGTTGGTTCAACTTCCGGTCTGCAACGAGGGGCCCCTGGCGGTGCGCGTCGCGGCCAGCGCCGCGCGCATGAACTGGCCGCTCGACCGCCTCACCATCCAACTGCTCGATGATGGCGACAGCCATGCCCACGACGAATTGGCGGCAAGCGTGCGCGCCGTGGTTCCCGAAGAGGTCAATTTCCACATCCTGCGGCGCGGCGACCGCAAGGGTTTCAAGGCCGGCAATTTGGCCTATGGCCTTTGCCATTCCGACGCGCCTTTCGTGGCGGTGCTGGATGCCGATTTTGTCCCGCCCCCCGATTTCCTGCACCGGACCGTGCCGGTGCTTCTGGCCGACAGCGGTCTTGCTTTTGTGCAGTCGCGCTGGGGGCATGCCAATCGCGCCGCCAACTGGCTGACGCGCGTGCAAGGCTTGTTGCTGGATGCCCATTTCTCCGTCGAGCAGGAAGCCCGCTTCCGCGCCGGATTGCCGCTGTCCTTCAACGGCAGCGCGGGGGTGTGGAACCGCACCGCCATCGAACAGGGCGGCGGCTGGACCGGCGATACCCTGACCGAGGATCTGGATCTTTCCATGCGCTGCATGATGCAAGGCTGGCGCGGCGCCATGGTCTCGGACCTGGTGGTGCCCGGTGAACTGCCGCAGACCGCCGCGGCGTGGCGAGCACAACAAGCCCGCTGGACAAAGGGCCATGCCCAGGTGGCGCGCAAGCTTCTGCCCATGATCTGGTCCAGCGCCATGCCGCTGTGGAAGAAAGCGGCGATGACGCTGCAGATGTGCCAATTCGCCTTTTACATGCTGGCTTTTTCCAGCGCCGCGATTTCCTTGACCCTGATGTATATGGGCGCCGCTTATTATCCCGGCGTCACCTGGTTCGGCCTTCTGGCCACGGTGCTCGGGGTCATTTCCTCCATCGGTTATCTCTATCTGGGACAGCGCATGCTGGGCCGCCAGCACGAGCCCAAGCTGGTCGCTTCGCTGCTCCTGGCAGTGGTGTTTCCCTCCGGCCTGATCCTGGCCAATACCCGCGCCACCTTTGACGCCTTCTTTTCCAGCCGCATGGATTTCAACCGCACCACGCGGGTGGGTGAGATTCAAAAAGGCGGCTGGCGCGGTATTCCCGAGTTGGTGGTCGGCGTGGTGTTGCCGGTTTTTGCTTTCGCCGAATCCAATTGGAGCGCGCTGTTCTTTTTCTTTGCCGTCTCCGGCCTGGTTTCGATCGGCGCCATGGGTGCCATCGCGCCCCGCGCGGTACGTCAGCAAATTACGTCGGGTGAGTGATAGGCGCCTCCCTCGCTTCGCTCGAAGAGGGGCCAGCTTTTCTAATTCGCTTCGCTCATAAGAAAGGCTAGGCCAACGCGCCGAGCTTGGGCGAGGCGCCAGGAAAGCCATGGTGAACGTGGCATTAAAAAATCCCGATGCCTTCTAATCGATAAAATCCGACCAGCCCGCCTAACCCTGCCTTGAGCCACGCCGATTATTTTGGCCGCGGATCACCGGTAAGTGACGATGCGGGCATTGGCAAAATTGGCGGCAGTGGCGGTGTTGGCGCTCAGCCTGGAAGGCTGCGCCAGCGATGTGATGGACTATGATCCGCCGCCGATGGCAATGCCACGGGCACAGGCCATGGCCCCGAATGACGGCCAGAAGCCGCTGCAATGCGTGCCCTATGCCCGTGCGCATTCGGGAATCAAGATTTATGGCGATGCCTATACCTGGTGGGACCAGGCGGCGGGAAAATATCCGCGCGGCGCCTTGCCCGAACCCGGCGCGGTGATGGTGCTGCACAATTATGCCGGCCCCAATCACGGTCATGTCGCGGTGGTGCGCGGTGTGGTGGATGCGCGCGAGATCCGGGTGGATCATGCCAACTGGCTGAATGACGGCTCGATCTATGTGAACGACCCCGTCCAGGACGTCAGCCGCGATAATGACTGGTCGGTGGTGCGAGTGTTCAATCTCAAGACCGGCGGCTGGGGCGGCCGGCTCTATCCGGTCCGGGGCTTCATTGGCTCCACCGATGACGGCGCGCCTGCGGGCGACGACCGGGACCTGGTGGCCAGCGCAGGCGCCGCCAACCGGGGCGCCACCGCCTTGGTTGGCGAAATATATTAACCAGCCGAGCGACTTACGCCTTTTCCTGCGCTATTCTGCCTCTCCCCACTGGGAGCCTGAAGGGACTGAGCATAAGGTCCCGGCGCTCCGCCTATTGGGGAGGATGCAAACCAAGGCGCAGGTCAGCGTTTTCTCCCCATGCAAAACCAAATCCATCCGTGATCGCCCACCTACCGGACCCAGGAGAGACACCGGAACCGCTGCTCCATGCCGGCGATCCTTTGGCTGGCGCGTCCGACTCGCCGAGCGACGGCGATCATTCCAGATCCGCGGCCAACGACCGCCGCAACCTTTTCGGCCTGATGCTGGGCGCCATGGGTGTGGTGTTCGGTGACATCGGCACCTCGCCCCTCTATGCCCTGAAAGCCACGGTGCTTGCCACCGAGGGCGGCTTGCCCAATCACGTCGCGGTGATGGGCTCGCTCTCCATGATCTTCTGGGCCCTGATCCTGGTGGTCACCGTCAAATATGTCCTGATCATCATGCGCGCCGACAATAATGGCGAAGGCGGCACCTTGGCGCTGGCGGCGCTGGCGCATCGCTCTCCCGGCATGACGCGAAGAATCAAAGCCACCATCGGCATCGGCGCCATTGTCGGCCTGGCACTGTTCTTCGGCGACGGCATGCTGACCCCGGCCGTCACTGTGCTGTCGGCAGTGGAAGGCCTGAAAGTGGAGAGCCATGCCTTCGCGCCACTGGTGGTGCCCCTGGCGCTGACCATCCTGGTGAGCCTGTTTTTGTTTCAGAGCCGCGGCACGCACAAGATTGGCCGCTTGTTCGGCCCGGTGATGGTGGTGTGGTTCCTGGCGCTGGCCGGATTCGGCGCCGCATCCCTGGCCCAGACACCAGGCATCCTGGAGGCGGTCAATCCCTGGTACGCGCTGTTGATGTTCCTGCATGCGCCATGGGTGGCCTTTGTGTCGCTGGGCGCGGTGGTGCTGGCCGTGACGGGCTGCGAGGCGCTGTATGCCGATATGGGCCATTTCGGACGCAGCCCGATCCAATATGCCTGGCTGTTCGTGGCCCTGCCCGCCTTGCTGCTGAATTATTTCGGTCAAGGCGCCGCCCTGCTGCGCCATCCCGAACAAGCGCCGATCGCCTTCTTCTCGGTCATTCCCCATTGGGCCCATATGCCGATGGTGATCCTGGCGACCCTGGCCGCCATCATCGCCAGCCAGGCGGTGATCACCGGCGTCTTTTCCATGACCCAGCAGGCAGTGCAGCTGGGCCAATTGCCGCGCATGGAAATCCGCCATACCAGCGCCACCGATTACGGCCAGATCTATGTGCCGCGCATGAATGCCTTCCTGGCGGTGGGCGTGGTGTTGATCGTGCTGATCTTCAAGAGCTCGGACGCGCTGACCGCGGCCTATGGCATCGCGGTGACCGGCGTCATGGTGATCGACACTTTCAATGCCGGTATCGTGGCGGGCAAGCAGTGGCGCTGGGCGCC
>Ga0068871_100001241_pt1 | contig 17024 bp, 18 predicted proteins | sample KBSMisM72_FD_72750 | JGI IMG/M metagenome (GOLD analysis project Ga0068871, IMG submission 72750) | Miscanthus rhizosphere microbial communities from Kellogg Biological Station, Michigan, USA - KBS Miscanthus M7-2 | ecosystem: Host-associated > Plants > Roots > Rhizosphere > Soil ... | reverse complement strand
GAAGTCCTCCTCAGATAGCACAGGGGTAAAAATCACCATCAATTCGTAATTGTTCATTCTCCCTGATTTTTAGTTAATAAATAATGGGCTGCAAAGGTAAGGGAACGGAGTGAAAGATCGAAATGGAATTTTGAATTGTTAAGGTATTGTAAATCATGGTATTGGGCATTAGGTATTGGGTATTGGGAAAATCGCAAATTCAGGGGCCCAATACCCAATATCCAATACCCAATACCTGTGCATTTACGCCAATTTGGCTTCTCGCTTCAAATGGCACTTTCTTTGAGCGGAGTTTAGCTCATTTTCAATCCATATGCAAAAAGGCAACATCAGGGTACAGACAGAGAATATCTTCCCCATCATCAAAAAATTCCTCTACAGTGAGCACGATATCTTCCTCCGGGAACTTGTGAGCAATGCGGTAGACGCCAGCCAGAAATTGAAGACACTTTCTTCGCTGGGTGAAGCCAAGGGAGAATTGGGCGAGCTGTCAATTGAAATCAAAATAGACGCAGAGAAAAAAACACTCACGATTTCTGACAAGGGTATCGGCATGACCGCAGAAGAAGTTGACAAATACATTAACCAGGTCGCATTTAGCGGCGCCGAAGAATTCCTCGACAAATACAAGGGCCAAAACGAAGCGAATATCATCGGCCATTTCGGACTTGGATTTTACTCATCCTTCATGGTGAGCGACCAGGTTGAAATCTTTTCAAAGTCATACAAGCCCGACGCGCCTGCCGTGAGATGGGAATGTGACGGCAGTCCGGAATTCACGCTCGAAGAAATTGAAAAAACAAATCGCGGAACCGATATCGTTCTTCACATCAATGAAGAAAGCAAAGAATTTCTGGATGCCGAAAGGGTGAGTTCAATTCTTGGAAAGTTTTGTCGCTTCCTTCCGGTTCCGATTTTTTTCGAAGGAAAACAGATTAACAATACCAGCCCTGCCTGGACAAAAAAGCCCTCCGAGCTGACTACCCAGGACTACCAGAATTTTTATAAGGAATTGTATCCTTATAACGAATTGCCGCTGTTCTGGATCCATCTGAACGTGGACTACCCCTTTAACCTTACGGGCATTCTCTATTTTCCCAAAATCAAGCAAAGCTTCGAGATCCAGAAAGACAAGATCCAGCTCTATTCCAACCAGGTATTTGTGACGGATGAAGTGAAAGACATCGTTCCGGAATTTTTAATGCTCCTGCATGGCGTGATCGACAGTCCCGACATTCCTCTCAACGTGAGCAGGAGTTATTTGCAGGGTGATCCGAATGTTAAAAAGATCAACAGTCATATCACCAAAAAAGTGGCTGACAAGCTCACTGAAATTTTTAACAGCAACAGGAAGGAATACGAAGAGAAATGGGAACATACGGGCCTGTTTGTGAAGTACGGAATGATGACCGATGAAAAATTCCTGGAAAGGGCTACTCCGATTTTGTTGTTGGAAGATTCATCAGAGCCAAAATACTATACCCTTGAGGAATACAAAAATCTCACAGCGGCGAATCAAAAGAACAAGGACGGAAAATGGGTGGTCCTGTATACGACCAATCCCATTCAGCAGGACAGCTATGTTAAACAGGCCAGGGCAAAGGGTTACGTGGTGGTGAAACTCGAAGGGCTTGTGGATGCTGCCTTCATCCAGCAAATGGAAATGAAATGGAGTGATGTACATTTCACCAGGGTGGATTCCGAAATTGCGGATAACCTGATTGACCAACAGGAGGCTCAGGACTCTGTACTGAATAAGGATGAAGAAAGCAAATTGAAGGAGTTGTTCGGACTGCAGGTTCCCGATCAGCATACAACGGTTGAAGTAAAAGGCCTGAGTGCAGATGCACCGCCTGTGCTCGCAACGCGTCCCGAATTCATGCGCCGCATGAAAGACATGGCCGCGATGAGCGGTCCCATGGGAAGCTTTTATGCAAACATGCCCGACGAAGTGACGCTCACCGTGAATGGCAACCACCCCATCTACAGGCAGATTTTGGGCGATGACGATAAACAAAAGCAGGAAAAGGTTGTAAGAAACCTGGCCGATCTGGCACTTTTATCCCAAGGCCTGTTAAAGGGCAACGATCTAACGGCTTTCATAAACCGAAGTGTGGAATTGATGGAGGGACCGAAGAGGCCGAAGATTATAGTCACAGAATAAATTCAAAAGTGAAAAGTAAAAATTCAAAAATGAAATGATCACTTTTGAATTTTTACTTTTTACTTCTTCAGAATTACTCCTTCCAGGAACTTCATCTTTGCATAGTGAAACTCCCTCGTAAAGCCTTCTTCCGTAAATAATTTTTCGTGCTGCGGGTTTATGTACATGATGTAAATCGTACGGGGATGCTCTAGCTGACTCCTGACGATATTTGCCACCACTCCGCTCATGATCACTTCATCAAAGGGATTAAATAAATAGATCACGTTTACATCATCGGGGATCTCGTAATAAAACGCGTCCTGGTGCTGGACAAAAAATTCGCAATCCGGGTAAGTGGACTTTACTGAATCAGTCAGTTCCCGTGCCTCCTCGCAGAATGCCTTCGAGAAATCAACACCGGTCACTTTCTTAAATCCATAATAAGCTGCAACCACCAGGGTCCTGCCCTTTCCACATCCCAGGTCCAGGAAATGTCCTTCGCAAGGGTTGATGCCTTTCATGGCATCAAAAATTCTATCCAGCCCGTAATAATTGGCCGGCATGTACATCGTGGCGTGCGAAATATCTATACCCTTATTCTCCAGGCTTTTCAGGTTATCATATCCAATGGTGCTGATGCCGTATTTCTTTTCGCCACGACGTTCGTGGTAAATAACAAAGACGGCCAGTGGCAGGTTCCAATGCCAGGCAACGTATAAAAAGTAGCGGAGGTATTGAAGGAATTTCAATTGTCGGAAAGTCGGAAGTCGATGATTTTTAACTGAAGATTTTTCTGGCCGTTCCACTCGTTCTCATCGAGCGTGAAGACGACATCCACCGGACTCCTCATTTGCAAAAGATGAAATTGGTGCGCCAAATTGAAGCCGATGCCGGTGAAGGATGTTCCTTCCTGCTTTAGCACAAAACGGATATGCGCTTCCTTCACAATCTTCGACCAGCCAAAATCCTCCACGCGTTTTGCCACGAAGAGGGGTTTAGGATTTTCCGGGCCGTATGGTTCCATTTGATTCAGGATATTGTAGAACTTCTGATTGAGATCCCTAAATTTTACCACGGCGTCAATGTTCAATTCCGGGACCAACAGATCCGGATCAATCGTGGAAGAAACCACGTCTTCAAATTTCTGTTTGAACGCTTCCAATTGATCGGGCTTTAGTGACATACCCGCAGCTGCAAAATGTCCGCCATATCCCAACAGGTGTTCCCTGCAGGCATGAATCGCTTCGTACAAATTGAATCCCGCCACACTGCGCGCACTTCCCGCGATGATGTCTCCGCTTTGCGTAAGTACAATCGTAGGCCGATAATATCTTTCAATCAACCTGGAAGCCACGATGCCCACCACACCCTTGTGCCAATGTGGTTTGTAAACTACGGTCGACTTGCGCCCTACCAGGGTTTCATCGCTGTTGATGATGGTGAGCGCTTCTTCGGTAATGTTTAAGTCGGCCTCTTTCCGGTCGTCATTGTCATTGTGAAGCATGGTGGCGAGCAGCAAGGCCGCCATCTCGTCTTTCTCAATAAACAACTGCACCGCCTTTCTTGCATCGTCCATACGTCCCGCCGCATTCACTCGTGGAGCAATGATGAAGATGAGGTTGTTGATGCTGATATTCCTGTCAATTCCGCCAACTTTCATTAATGCCTTGATGCCTGCGCATGGGCTTTCATTCACTTTTTTCAAGCCGTAATAAGCCAACACCCGATTTTCTCCCGTCATCGGCACGATGTCGGCAGCAATGGCAACGCACACCAGGTCGAGGTATTCATTCACCATCGATTCGTCCAGGTTCAGGCGTTCAGCCAATGCGGTGATTAACTTGAACCCCACACCGCATCCGCACAATTCTTTGTAGGGGTAGAAACAGTCTGTTTGTTTTGGATTCAGCACGGCCACTGCGGGCGGAATTTCTCCATCGGGCAAATGGTGATCGCAAACCACGAAATCGATACCCTGCGATTTTGCAAATGTGATGAGATCTACCGACTTGATGCCGCAATCGAGTGAGATGACCAGTGAATAATCATTTTCTATGGCGTATTGAATGCCGGCGAGACTTATTCCATATCCTTCTTTATAACGATGCGGAATGTAGAAATCCAACAGGGAAGGATCGCCAATTTTTTGCAGGAACTGGTAAGTCATCGATACGGCCGTTGTTCCGTCCACATCGTAATCACCAAACACGAGGATTTTTTCATTTCGGGAAATCGCGAGTAGAATTCGATCCACAGCCTTCTCCATGTCTTTCATCAACCAGGGCGAGTGCAGATTATCGAGTGAGGGCCGAAAAAATTCTTTCGCCTTATCGAAGTCATCCACACCTCTTTCCACCAGGATCCTGCAAATGACCGGGTGAATGCCCAACGCCTGCTGCAGTTTCATCGTTCTCTCTTCTTCGGCAAATAATATCTTCCACCTCTTCTTCATGATCTCAAAACTTTCTGTCTGTGGTAAATCTCACCAATTCTTCGAGTGCCCGTCTTTCATCATTTTCAGGAAATTCATTCAAGATAGCAATCGCTTTGTCCCGGTATTGAAACATTTTTTCAGAAGCGTAGTTGATGCCGCCCGAGCGAACTACGGTATCAATCACCTGCTTTACGGCTTCCTTGTCCTTGTTTTTGTTTTTGACTGAATATATCAAATCGCGGCGAAGGGTTCCATTCACGTTGGATAACGTATAGATCAACGGGAGGGTCAATTTTTTTTCTTTAATGTCATTCCCCGTCGGTTTACCAACGTCATCGCTTCCATAGTCAAAAAGATCGTCTTTGATCTGGAAGGCGATGCCCACACTTTCACCAAATTCCCTCATCTTCTCAGCCTTATTTTCGTCCTGCGTGGAGCTGTAGGCACCGGCGGCACAGGCGGCAGCCAGGAGTGAAGCCGTTTTGTTTCGGATAATTTCGAAATAGGTTTCTTCTTTGACATTAAGCGTCCTTGCTTTTTCGATCTGGAGCAATTCACCCTCGCTCATCCGCCGAACGGCTTCTGAAAGGATTTGCAGGATGCGGAAATCGTTGTTGTCCAGGGAAAGAAGAAGCCCCTTCGATAAAAGATAGTCGCCTACCAGGACGGCGACTTTATTTTTCCATAATGCGTTGATGGAGAAAAAGCCCCGTCGTTCCATCGAATCGTCCACCACATCGTCGTGAACGAGTGTGGCGGTATGCAGCAATTCCACCAGGGAAGCCGCGCGATACGTTGAATCATTCACCGGGCCTGCCAGTTTGGCTGTTAATATCACAAACATGGGCCTCAGCTGTTTCCCCTTCCGCTTAACGATATACCTCATGATCCGGTCCAAAAGGGGCGTATTGCTCTTCATTGAGTCTTTAAACTTCTCTTCAAAGACATCCATTTCATGAGCAATTACCTTTTGGTGAAAATTCATTTGTAAAACAACAAAAAAAAATCAGGCCCTAAAATTATTTTCCTGGAGTGCATCATTCGACCTCAAATTTTTGCCTAAGTCATTTTTACTTAAATAATTGCGGTTTAAATAAAACCCCAAAAAGTTTGTTATTTAACTTGCTATTGATATTTTTGCTCTGATTTACTTTCTGGGACACATATATATCTTAATCAATACTTTCTCTTATGGCTAGCAAAAAGTGCGCAATATTATTGGGGTTGTTTGCCCTGATAATGTCTAGTATATCTGTATCTGCTCAAACAGGTGCTACGTATGACTGGAGAGACTCTTCGCTGATCCCGTCTAACCGAATGCCACAGCACAACGAGTTCCTTAATAATCAGTACAATTTCCCGGCAAAACCCAGAAACCAATGGGAAGTTGGTATAAAAGGTGGAATTTTTGGCATAGCAGGTGATGTGCCTGCGGTTCTCCCCACTTTTGCTTTTGGTGCGCACGTGAGAAAGGCCTTTGGTTATGTGTTTTCAGGTCGGATAGAATACATGCACGGTACCGGAAAGGGCCTTTCCTGGTCACCCGCAGAAAACTACCTCCACAACACGGCCTGGACCAGCAATGGTTACAGCCCGGCTGTTCGTAATGCCGCCGGCGTTTTGACCCCCGCAGCAGACAGGGTTTATTACAACTACAAAACAAGCCTTAATGACATTAGCCTGCAAGGCGTTATCAATATTAACAACATCAGGTTTCACAAAGCCAAAAACTCCCTCGGTATCTACGGCTTTGCTGGCATGGGTATTACCTGGTATAGTGCTAAGGTAAATGCATTGGATGCAAGCGGAAACAGGTACAATTTCAACAGCATTGCCGGTGGCGTTTATTCCGACAGGAAGCAAACCAAGAAGGACCTGAAAAACATGATGGATGACAGTTATGAAACGAATGCTGATTCCTACGGCAATACGCGCATGAAGCTCTTTGGAGAGACCGCCAGGCCTTCCGCAACCGTGGGTTTCGGTATTGCATACAAACTTAGCAATCGCATCAACCTGGCCCTTGAAGACCGCCAGACCTTCCTCAAAGATGACCTGATCGATGGCCAGGAATGGCAGGAACACGCCATGGGCGATCCCGTACTTTCCAGCAACTACGATTCTTATAACTACCTGTCACTCGGCATAAACTTCAACCTGGGCAGTCACGCCGTTGAACCCTTGTGGTGGCTCAATCCGCTCGACTACGCTTACAGCGAGCTGAATGCACCCAAACACATGAAACTGCCGAAACCGGTGCTGGATGATGCTGATGGTGATGGCGTAACTGACCAATTCGATAACGAACCCAACACTCCGGCCGGATGCCCTGTTGACTCTCACGGTGTAAGCCGCGATACAGATGGCGACGGTGTTCCGGATTGCAAGGATAAAGAACTCATTACCCCAACACAGTGCCAGCCTGTTGATGCAGATGGCGTAGGTAAGTGCCCGGATCCCGAGTGCTGCAAGAACATGGTATCTGGTCCTGCCAACACTTGCCAAATTGGCGACCTGCCCAGCGTTTCCTTCGCATCTAAGTCTGTTAAGCTGAGTAAGGATGCAGAAGGTGTGTTGGCATCAGTGGCCGATAAGATGAGGAACAACCCGAATTGTAAAGTAGTGGTACAGGGTTATGCCGGTCCTTCTAAGAGCGAACAACAGCTCAGCTGGGATAGGGTAAATACCGTGATCAACTACCTGGTTGAAAAGCAAGGTATCAGTTCAGACCGGTTGATCTTCAAATACGGTGAAACCGGCGGCGATCCCAATACGATCGACCTCAGGGCTGCACAGGGAGATGAAGGTCCGAATACGGTTCCTGCTCCTCACCCCAACTTAAGAAAGTCTAAGTAGAGCTAATTGCTTAATATGACCCCGACACCTTCCAGTGTCGGGGTTTTTTATGTAAAAGCTTTTGCAGAATCTTAACGGTTTTACCCGAAGGGGGCGATTATTTTGTGATCTTAATCAGGAGAAAAAAATTAACTTTGCCCGCCGAATATGAAAATTCGATCTATTTTATTGATTATTGGCGTTTTAGCTATCTGTTCCTGCTCGAAGTTTGGAAAGGTTTTGAAGAGCAATGACTATGAATACAAGTACCGTATGGCGGAACAGTACTATTCCAAGAAACAATACAACTACGCCCAGCAACTCTACGAAGATCTGTTCCCCGTTTTTAAGGGTAGCCAGCGCTTCGAAGACCTCTATTACAAATTCGCGTTTTGTCACTATTACCAGAAGGATTATTTCCAGGCTGAAAACCTGTTTAAAGGTTTTTTGGAAGTATTCCCGACCAGTGCCAAGAGCGAGGAAGTGGATTACATGCATGCCTACTGCTATTATAAGCAGTCGCCCAAAGCTCCCCTGGATCAAAGCAACACGATCAAGGCCATGGGGATGATGCAGACCTTCATCAACACTCATCCGGGCTCGGAGAGGAACAAGGACGCGCAGGCGATCATCGAGGGCTGTAAGCAGAAACTGGAGGTCAAGCAGTCGGATGCGGCACAGTTGTACTACAATATTGGCCAGTTCAGGGCCTCGGCTATCGCATTTACCGGTGTATTAAACGATTATCCTGAATCTACAAAAGGCGATGAGTACAAACTCATGGTCATTAAGTCTTATTATAAGTTCGCCAACCTCAGTATCGCGGAGAAGCAGAGGGAACGTTACGAGCAGGTTATCAATGAAGTGCATGATTTCCAGGACCGCTACCCGGAAAGTAAATTATTGAAAGATGCCGAACGTTATCTAACTTTGTCGCAGAATAGCCTCAAAAAACTTAAAATATAATGAGTAAACTCAGACGTCAGCTCAGCGCTAATACGAGCAATGTGGTAGAGACTAAAAATCTCACAGATATCAAGAACAAGACGGGCAACTTGTATGAATCTATCGCCATTGTTGCAAAGAGGGCCAACCAGATCAATATTGTTCTGAAAGAAGAGCTGCACAACAAACTGGATGAATTCGCGAGTCATACCGACAGTCTCGAAGAAATCCACGAGAACAAGGAACAAATCGAAATTTCCAAGGCCTATGAAAGGATGCCGAATCCTGCATTGCTCGCCACCCAGGAATTTTTCGAAGACAAGATTTACTATCGCAAGAGCAATGATGATCTGTTCAGCTGATCATTCACAAATGCTTTGAACTAAAATATTTAATTTTCAGGCGGCAATTCAACTTGCCGCCTTTGTTTTTGATATGCTCAAGGGAAAAAAAATCCTGATCGGAATCACGGGAAGCATCGCCGCTTATAAATCCATCCTGCTGGTAAGGCAGCTGGTGAAGGCCGGTGCGGAAGTGAGGGTCGTCATGACTCCCGCCTCAAAGGATTTTGTTCCACCCCTCACCCTTTCCACCCTGAGCAGAAATGCGGTGCTGATTGATCTCTTCGAAGAAAATTCCTGGTCCAACCACGTGATGATGGGCCGCTGGGCCGATGTCATGGTCATCGCGCCGCTGAGTTGCAATACGCTGGCAAAAATGGCGCAGGGCAATTGCGATAATTTACTGCTGGCGATTTATTTGTCTGCCACCTGCCCGGTGCTGGTTGCACCCGCCATGGACGAAGACATGTGGAAGCATCCGAGCACAAAAGAAAACCTCGACAAATTAAGATCCTTCGGCAATCTCGTCATCCCCGTGGAAAGCGGTGACCTCGCCAGCGGACTGGTGGGTGAAGGAAGAATGGCGGAGCCCGAAACCATCGTCAACCACCTCGAAATTTTTTTCACCAATAAAGATCAATTGAAGGGCCGCAAAGCCATTGTGACGGCGGGCCCTACCCAGGAACCCATCGACCCGGTGAGATTCGTGAGCAATCATTCCTCCGGGAAAATGGGCGTTGCCATCGCGAAGGAATTGCACAACCGCGGTGCCGAAGTGACATTGATTTTAGGGCCAACCGGTACGGCTTTTGAGACGAATGGGCTGAAGTTAAAAAAAGTGAAGACCGCCGCGGAAATGTTTGATGCCGCAACGGAGGCCTTTGCGCAGGCCGATATCGCCGTGATGGCCGCGGCAGTGGCAGATTACAGGCCCACCGATGTGCAGTCGCAAAAGATCAAGAAGAAAGACGAGGACTGGTCGCTCGAATTCACGCGTACGCCCGATATCCTGAAGAAACTGGGCGAGATGAAAAGGAAGGGCCAGGTGTTGGTGGGCTTTGCGCTGGAGACCAATAATGAAAAAGAAAATGCGTTAGATAAGCTGAAGAAAAAGAACGCCGATATGATTGTTTTAAATTCAATGAATGATGAGGGCGCGGGCTTCGGCGTTGACACCAATAAAATTACCATTCTCTCCCGCGACGGAAAGGAGTGGCCCTTCGATACAAAATCGAAATCGGAAGTGGCCCGGGATATTGTTGATACCATAATCAGCCAGCTCCATGTTTAAAAAATTCCTGGTCCTCTGTTTTGTTGGGATGAGTTGCTGTGCACAGGCGCAGGAGCTCAACGCGAAAGTATCCATTGTAGCGACCCAGATCCGCAGCAGCATCGATAAAAAAGTGTTCAACACCCTGCAGACGGCGCTCAATAATTTTCTGAATAACCGAAAATGGGGCAACCAGGTTTTCCAGCAACAGGAAAAAATAATTTGCAATTTCCTGATCCAGCTGCAGGAAGTAAGTGAGGACAATGTATACAAAGCCACGCTCACCGTACAGGGCGCGAGACCGGTATTCAATACGAGTTATGTTTCTCCCCTCATCAATTTCCAGGATGGTGATTTTGTGTTTCGTTACGTGGAATTCCAGGCCATTGAATTCAATGACGCCCGCGTGCAGGGTACAGATCCCATTGCGTCCAATCTAACGGCAGTACTGGCTTACTATGTGTACCTGATCCTTGCCCTGGATGGCGATTCCTTCGCACCACGCGGCGGTGATCCCTATTTTCAAAAAGTACAGAACGTGGTGAACAATGCGCCCGATGGCAGGGGCATCACGGGATGGAAACCCTTTGACGGTATTCGTAACCGTTACTGGCTGATGGAAAACTTTACCAACAGCAGGTACACCATGATTCATGACGCTTATTATACGTACTACCGGCAGGCATTGGATAAATTTTATGAGGACGAGAATGGCGCACGCGAACAGGTGTTTAACTGCCTCAATAACCTCAATACCTTAAATACACAGAATCCAAATTTGATGGTGATGCAATTCTTTTTCCAGGGCCGATGGGATGAGTTCATCAAGATCTTCAAACGTGCGGCACCGCAAGACAAATCGCGGGCCGTGGAATTGTTGTCGCGACTGGACGTGAGCAATGCAGGCCGTTACAAGGAGGAATTGAAATGAGATTTTTCCTGATCACCCTTTCTCTTTTCATTTTGCTGCTGTCCTGTGGCAGGAGGAATGCCGTTCCCAAGGAATACATTCAACCCGATGAGATGGGAAAGATCCTGTGGGACATGTCGCTCGCCGAAGACCTGGTCGAAAACATGAACCGAAGGGATACCGCCAACAAGAAGACCAAGATCCTGGTCGAATATCAAAAAGTTTTCGGATTGCACAAGATCACGGAAAAGCAGTTCCGTAACAGCTATGATTATTACAAATCACATCCGGCCATCTTCAACCTGATGCTCGACAGTGTGCATGCGCGTTCTGAACGCCGCCGTGCCGAGTTCTTCAAAATGCGCACTTAGATTTACACCCAATTCGTAACTTGAGCGCAAAGAAGGTCCATGAACAAAATCTTTGCGGGTGCCGATGCCGCCATCGCCGATATTCCCGATGGCGCCACGCTGATGCTGGGCGGCTTCGGGCTCTGCGGCATTCCCGAGAATTCCATTGCAGCCCTCGTGAGAAAGGGCATCAAAAATCTTACCTGCATCTCCAACAATGCGGGCGTGGATGATTTTGGGTTGGGACTGTTGTTGCAGACCCGGCAAATCAAAAAAATGATGAGCAGCTATGTGGGCGAGAATGAGGAATTCGAGCGGCAGTTGTTGAGTGGCGAATTGGAGGTGGACCTGATTCCGCAGGGCACGCTGGCCACGCGCATTCAAATGGCTGGCATGGGTATCCCCGCTTTTTTCACACCCGCGGGATATGGCACCGAAATCGCGAGGGGCAAGGAAAGCAGGGAGTTTGACGGCAAGCACTATCTCATGGAGCACGCACTGCACGCGGATTTCGCGATCGTAAAGGCCTGGAAGGGCGATGCCATGGGCAATCTTGTATTCAGGAAAACCACGCGAAATTTTTCCACCTCCATGGCCAGGGCCGGCGATATTACGATAGCAGAAGTGGAGCAATTGGTGAAACCCGGTGAGTTGGATCCCGAAGCCATTCACGTGGCCGGAATTTATGTGCATCGCATTTTCCAGGGCGAGGGTTATGTAAAAAGAATTGAAAGAAAAACGGTAAGGATACAATCAAAATAGAACGGCATGTTTTTGAGTCATGAAGATTTGAAGCTTAGTTACGGCGTAGACATGGAGATTGGAAAATTCCTGGTTGATCGCAGGGTGCCGCCGGATAATGCATATTGGAAAAAGCGATTGCTCTACCTGAATTTTTTGCCGGGCTATATTTTCATTCCCCTGTACGCAGACATTCAATACCGGCTGGGTTTGCCAAAGGCGGAATTAATGTCGGATCACTACATGAATTTTGTGGAATCCATTTTAGACAGCGCGGGGAGGCAGGAATGGGAAGGCGTAAGCATGGAAGAACATATTCACGAATGCCTGGAGTTGACGCGTACGGTTTCGAGAAACCCTGAATTGCTGCAGGACCTGATTCATTATTTCAAGGGCGAGAAGGAAAAAGCAACCGTCAAATTGGGCACGCCATTCCCGGCGCTCGCGCGTGCCGATGCCTATCTCTTCACGCTTTGTTATTTTGATTTTGACCCCGGTCTGAAAAAGAAATTGGTGGAAGCGTGGTATGCCCTCATCACGTATTTCCTGGTGGTGGATGACCTGGAAGACATCAAGAAGGATTTTACGAAGCAAGAAGAGAACAGCATCCTGGAGGCCGGCCTGAACAAAGATGGTGCGGAAAAAATCATGGACATGCTCGACAGGGATTACGAAGTGATGGATGAGATCAACCCGGTGCTGAGCAACAGAATCGATTTTACGCGCAAGACAAAAAATATACAGGGCATCATTGACACCTTCCTGAAAGAACAATCAAAAGTTTAAACCATGCCGCTCGACAAATTCGGAATTGCCAAACGCATTGCACAGGAATTGAGGGATGGGATGTATGTGAACCTGGGCATCGGCATACCCACGCTGGTGGCCAATTTCGTGCCCCCGGGCATTTCCATTATGCTGCAGAGCGAGAATGGAATGTTGGGAATGGGGCCCTATCCCTTGGAAAAAGATATGGATCCTGATCTCATCAATGCGGGGAAAGAAACGGTAACCATCATCCCCGGCGGCGCCTTCTTCGACAGTGCCGAAAGTTTTGGTATGATCCGCGCGGGCAAGGTAGACCTGACGGTGTTGGGTGCGATGGAGGTTTCGGAAAACGGCGACATCGCCAATTGGAAAATTCCCGGTAAGATGGTGAAGGGTATGGGTGGTGCGATGGACCTGGTGGCGAGTGCGCGAAATATCATTGTGGCGATGATGCACACCAATCCGAAGGGTGAATCAAAATTGTTGTCCGCCTGCACGCTTCCACTCACGGGTGTGGGCTGCGTGAAAAAGGTGGTCACAGAACTGGCCGCACTTGAAATTGTAGATGGATCCTTCAGGTTGCTGGAACGCGCACCCGGCGTGAGTGTTGAGGAGATCAAATCCAAGACCGCGGGCAAACTGATTGTTGAAGGCGTTATTCCCGAAATGAAAATTGCAGATTAATAGAGCGGCTTTTCCACGGTTGGATTCCTGTACAACAAGGCCGCGATCGTGAAGAAAATGTATTTGATGAAGGACACGATATAGATCAGCTTCCACACATTCTGTGTATCGGTCAGGTCGTTGTGGAAGAAAAATTTCCTGCCAAAAGAGAGATAGCCATTCAGTCCGAAGTAGAAAAAGATTCCCGCGGCGATATAGAACAATGGCGACATGACGGTTCCCTTGCTTTCAAATAAGAGGATGACGATGAGCACGATTGATGATTCCACGAAGAGGATCCCGCTCGCGATGCTATACATGAGGCGATTGTCGACGTTGAAACCCTTGATGGCGTTGAAGGTAACGGCCACGGTAACGAAGAGTCCCATGATGAACAAGAATGCGTTGCTGACCTGCAGGTTTTGCACGCAACTGCGCAGCAGGAAGCTCATTAGCAGGAACTGGGCGATATAGTAGATGTTATTGAAAAAATAATAGGTGGCTGTACCGGGTGGAATGGCTGAAAAGAAAATACTGAAAAGAATTTCCACCACGCAAAGGATCATGAGCAAAGAGAAGCTCTCCTGGCGGTACAATTTGCGGAAGAAAACAATGCATAGGGGGATGAGGGGCGCCCAAGCCGCAACATGCATGAATACATTAAAAAAATCGCTTCCCGTATTAAACATAAGGTCTCCAGTTAGGGGGTTTGTTCACGGGATGGGAATATGCACAGGATTGGGGCTAGGCTCAACTAATCGATCAGGTTATTTTTCACGGCGAAGAAAACGAGTCCGGCAGTATTTTTTGCGCCGAAGCGTTCCATGAGCCGGTCTTTGATGGCTTCCACGGTGCGCGGACTGATCTCCATTTTCTGGGCGATTTCGGCCGCGGTGAATTCCATGCAAAGCAGTTTAATCACTTCTCTTTCCTTGTCGTTCAGCACCACTTCGCTGTTGAGCGAGGGGATGGTTTTCTGTTTGGAATGCGATTTCTTTAGTAAGATCCGGTTTACATAGTTATTCAGGTAATATCCCCTGCTCATCACTTCCTGGATGGCCTTCCTGATTTCGGAGGGCTCGGCGCTTTTCAGCAGGTAGCCGTTGGCGCCGTTTTCCATGAGGTGGGAGACGAATCGTTCGTCTTCATACATCGTAAGGACGATAATATGGATGTTGGGGTAGTTTTTGCTTACGATTTTGGTGGCTTCGATGCCGTCTTTAAGCGGCATACGGAGGTCCATCAGGATCACGTCCGGTAGATGTTCCGGAAGCCCGTTCAGCAGTTCTTCCCCATTTTCCGCTTCCAGCACGAACTTGATATTCGTGTATTGGCGCAGGGAGAGAATCACTCCCTTGCGGAAAATTTTGTGGTCATCAGCAATAGCAACCTTGATCAGGTCCATGGTTCCGGGTTTTATAGGTACTGGCTAAAATGAAATCGAAGCCAGGTTTTCTTCTTGGACAATGGCGGGCACTTCAAGGGTGACTTTGTAATAGGTTTGCGACAGGTCTTTTTCGAAGGATATGCGTCCCTGGAGCACTTTCACGCGACTCTGTATGTTCTTGAGGCCTAATCCGGCGGTGCTTTTGTTCAGTTTATCATAGTCAGCCTGGGTGATGCCTCTGCCGTCGTGGTGGAGGCGGATGAAGCATTTGTCTTCATTATAGTTCTGGGTCAGGTGGATAAAGCTGGCGTTGCTATGTTTCAGAATATTGTTAATCAGTTCCTGGATGATCCGGAATACAATGAGTTCCTGTTCCTGTTTCAGCCGGGTGCGGTAGTCGTGGAAGCGGGAGCTGGCGTTGATGGTGCCGGAACCGCTTATCTTCTGGAAGAGATCATTCACAGCAGATTCCAGGCCAAAGTTTTTGAGTGTTGGCGGCATCAGGCTGTGGGAGATATTGCGGATCAGTTGGATGGTGTCGTCAATGATTTGCTTGGCGTTATAGATCGCCTGCAGTTGGGTATTCATATCCTGGTGGACCAGGTTTTCATTGAGGTAGAGGCGGGCTGTGGCGAGGAGGGGGCCTGCGTCGTCGTGGAGGTCTGCGGCTATACGTTGCCGTTCTTCTTCCTGCCAGCGGATAGAGGCGTTCAACAGGGTTTTTTGTTGTTCATCTTCCAGGCGTTGCATTTGCATCTGGTAGCGAATCACGCGGCGTTGGTGGAATACGATAAAGACCACGAGACCGATCGCCAATGCAAGCATCCCCAGGGTGCCAAAATAGAGCACGATGGAGATACCAGGGTCAGGGTTAGGGTTCACTTGCAGGAAGTACATCAGTCAACTATGTCTTAACAATGGGTTTGGGTCTTTTCCTTTGGTTCTCTCTATAGGATCATTTGGACGGAATGTAAGGATATTCTTGGTTGTTGGGTTTAATAGAAAACGCTATAACCAAAAGGATATTCTTCAGTATCAAAAATGTGGAATTTATCACCTCATAATTTGTGTCAAAGTTCTTATTCCCAAAATATTTCTGGGCGTAGATAAAAACAAAGAAAGTCCCAGCGAAATAGATCAGGAGTGATACAACAATCCAAAAATCTGAACTTGAATAAAGAAAAAAGGACTCAGATTTCTTCATCTGTTGATAAAAGAACGTTATGCAATATGCAATGACCAATATTGCCTCTACTGCCACCGGGACAGAGTCAAAATTGGAAGACTTGCTAGTGGAAATGTCATAAATGCAAAAAAATAGAAAGGCAAATGCTATAACTGAGACTGAGACCTTCGCATTTTTTGTTGCAAAAAGCAAATAAAAATAATAGGAGATTATGCCGAATTCTATGATAGTATAAACTCTAAAGCCCAGAAATGGGTCAATCCTATTCAATAGCCGGTTGATTATAAGATCGGCTAGAAGACTATAGATTAAATAGAAAAAAATTACCCTTAACCTCTGATTCTTTTTCTTGATAAAAAAGAATGAGATCAAGGGCAACAATGACGTTATAAAAACTATATAAAAGAATGCTTTAGAAATAGATAGAGTTTGCTCAAATATAGTAACTATTTGAGAAAATTCTAAGCCATTTATTACTTATAGCTCCATCCATCCGTTGTCACCTTTCTGCCTATCTGCCACTATCCCAAGCTCTTTAGTTAACTGCCCGTCCACGGTAATAATTGGGTATTCGAGAATGGCATCGGCTTTTGAATCCAAGCCTACCATGACATATGTCTGAATTCCTTCTTCATTTAGTGCCTTGTAGATTTTGATGCCAACACAATCAGGTTGGGAGAGGATTTTGATGAGGATGTTCTTTCCAACAAAGTGGTTTAACCTGTCTCCTGTTGCATCGAAATAATCCTTTACCATCTTCATTCCGAGCTCGAGACCAATATCTTCCCCAACTTCAGCGGTTAGAGATTTTTTTGAGGCGAGTACGTCTTGTCCAGTCATAGTTGTAGTTTTTAGTGGTTGTGAGAATGTGAAATGCCATTAAAAATCATACAACTAAGGTCCTTTCGCAAGAGGTATGCACATATGTGGGAAACTGCTAAATCGATTGAAATCAGCGACTGATCGGGGTTCTACGGAATTTTCTACGTTTATCTACGTGGATAAAAAAAGTAAATGTACTCTGCAAACATAGTAAATTTACGGTCAA
>Ga0068871_100001240_pt1 | contig 17029 bp, 13 predicted proteins | sample KBSMisM72_FD_72750 | JGI IMG/M metagenome (GOLD analysis project Ga0068871, IMG submission 72750) | Miscanthus rhizosphere microbial communities from Kellogg Biological Station, Michigan, USA - KBS Miscanthus M7-2 | ecosystem: Host-associated > Plants > Roots > Rhizosphere > Soil ... | reverse complement strand
CAGCGCACGCAGACCACGATCGGGATCGGGCAGGTGATGCAGCACGCCTGTGCAGACGACCTGATCGAACGAGCGTCCCAAGTCACCCACGTCCTCGATCGCAACCTGGCGGACGTCGAGGTTCTCGAGCTGGTGCGTCCGTTGGAGATCGCGGGTGTGACGCAGGCTGGTCTCGCTGATGTCGATGGCGGTGACGCGAGCGTCCGGTTCGCGGAGGGCGTGCCTGGCTGCCTGCGACGTACCGCAGCCGGCGATCAGGATTTCCTGCCGGTCATGCGACCGCTCGGTGGGGAACATCCGACGGAAGAGGGCGCGCCGCCGGGCGGGGTTCTGATAGAGCGCCCGCTGCTCATCGAGGCTCGTGATGGGTGGCGGGTAGGGCATCCGTTCGTAAAACTCACGGACGTCGTCGCTCGCGTTCACGCCGATCTCCCGGGCAAGCTGCGCGCCATCCTGGCTCCGAAAACGGCCGCGACTTTGCTGAAAAACCGCACGAATCAACCCCGCCCGGTCAAAAGGCCGGGAACCGCGAGCCATGGGTCACGGCGGGCCGTGATCGGCGGTGGCGGCGGGTGGGCCATCAACAATAAGGGAAATCGGGTGTGACGACCGCCGGATGGATTCCCGGCCTGGCGGACCTGCGAGGGTACCAGCGCGCGTGGCTGCCGAACGACCTGCTCGCCGGTCTGTCGGTCGCCGCCATTCAGGTGCCGACCGCGATTGCGTACGCGACGCTGGCCGGCTTCCGCCCCGAGGTCGGCTTGTACGCCAGCGTGCTGCCGCTCGTCGCCTATGCCTGCTTCGGCTCGTCCCGCCAGCTGATTGTCGGGCCCGACTCCGCGACCTGCGCGATGGTCGCCGCGACCCTGCTGCCGCTCGCCGGCCACGATCCGCACCGCTACGCGGACTATTCCGTCGTGCTCGCGCTGCTGGTCGGCCTGTGCTCGATCGCGGGCGGGGTGGCCCGCCTCGGGTTCGTCGCCGACTTCCTCGCGCGGCCGATTCTCACCGGCTTCCTCAACGGGATCGGCCTGAGCATCATCGTCGGGCAGTTCGGAAAACTGTCAGGCATCCCGCTCGTCTCGAAAGCGTTCTTCGCGCAGCTCTGGGAGCTCGGGGCGAGATTCGGCGAGACGGATACGACGACGCTCACGCTCGGTGCGGGGCTGCTCGTCATGCTGATCGCGCTCAAGCGGCTGGCGCCGAAAGTGCCCGGACCGCTGGCCGGCGTGATCGTGGGAGGTCTGATCGTCTTTGCGTTCGATCTCAGCGCGCACGGCGTCGTCGTCGTCGGGGACGTGCCGTCGGGGCTGCCGTCATTCGGCATCCCCTCGGTCGAACCGGACCATGTGCATCCACTGCTGGTCGGCGCGCTCGGCATCACGCTGGTCAGCTACTGCAGCGCCATGCTCACGGCGCGCAGCTTCGCCGCGCGGAACCACTACGAGATCGACGCCAACCAGGACCTCGTCGCGCTCGGCGTCGCCAACGTGGCCGCCGGCCTGTCGCAGGGCTTCGTCATCAGCGGCGCCGACTCCCGGACCGCGGTCAACGACGCGGTGGGCGGGAAGTCGCGGCTGACGGGCGTGTTTGCCGCGGTGGCGACGGGCGCGGTCGTGCTGTTCCTCACCGCGCCGATGCGCTACATCCCGGCGGCGGCGCTCGCGGCCGTGCTGATTGTCGCGGGCGCCGGGCTCATCGACACCGCGACGCTCGCGAGGCTGCGAGGCATCTCGCGATTCGAATACCGGTTGTCGATTGCGACGACGCTCGGCGTGCTGATCGTCGGGGTGCTGCCAGGCATCCTCGTCGCCGTGGCTCTGGCGCTGATTAAGGTCCTCACCGCGGCGTCGCGCCCCACCGACGCCATCCTCGGCACCATTCCCGGCGAGGAGGGCCAGCACGACATCGCCGAGCACGCCGACGCCGCGACCGTGCCGGGGCTGATCGTCTACCGCTTCGACGCCGCACCGCTGTTCTTCAACGCGGGCTACTTCAAGCAGCGGATTCGCGGCGTGGTGGCATCCGCCGCCGAGAAGCCGTCCTGGCTGCTCTACAGTGCCGAAGCCGCGAACATGCTGGATTTCACCGGCGCGGAGGCGATGGAGGAAATTCGCAGTGAGCTCGCCGCACAGGGGATTACGCTCGCGATCGCGCGGTCGCGCGGGGTCTTCGACGCGATGCTCCGGCTCACCGGCCTGGCCGATCGGATCGGCGCGGAGCACCTGTTTCCGTCAGTGCGAAGCGGGGTGCACGCCTTCATCGAGCGGAGAACCTGAGGTTCGCGGCGCGATCGGGAGGTCCGATCGCGCCGCCGTCTTGCCGTGACAATCGCCGGCGTCTCTACTTCACGCCGCCTCCCGAGCCCACCTCGAGCGACTTCTTCTTGGCCTCGAGGTTCTTCATGACGTCACCGACCGTGAAGCTGTCGGGCCGCTGCCTCGGCGGAAACTGCATCAGCGTCTGCATGTACTGCGCGACCAGGGCGCCGGCCGGCACCAGCATGAAGATGCGATCCAGGCGCCATTTCGCGTAGTAGATGTCCGAAGAGATATCGGCCTGCTCGAAGGGATCCGAGCGCAGGTTGAACAGCTTCGGGACTCTCAGGTCCACGAACGGCTCCTGCCAGGACAGCAATCCTTCCGCCCTTTGCTCCTGGAAATGGACCTTCCAGTTACCGTATCGCAGCGCCATCAGGTCGCCATCGTCACTCCAGTACATGAAGCCGGGGCGGGGGTTCTCCTTGACCTCGCCCTTCCAGTACGGGAGCAGGTTGAATCCGTCGATATACACCTTGAAGGTCTTCTTGCCGGCGGTGTAGCCGGCCTTGAGCTTCGTATTGATGTCCGGCTCGCCGGCGGCGGCCAGCAGCGTCGGCAGCATGTCCTGGTGCGAGAAGACCTCGTTGGACACCGTGCCCGGCTTGGTCACGCCAGGCCACCGGATGATGCAGGGCACACGCCACGCGCCTTCCCAGTTGGAGTCCTTCTCGCCTCGAAATGGCGTCGTCCCGCCGTCCGGCCAGGTCATTTCCTCGGCGCCGTTGTCGGTGGCATACATCACGATCGTGTTGTCGGCGATCTTCAGCTCGTCGAGCTTGTCGAGCAGTTGACCCACCATCCCGTCGTGCTCGACCATGCCGTCGGGATAGACGCCGAGGCCGGTCACGCCCTGCGACGCTTTCTTCAGGTGCGTGAAGATGTGCATCCGCGTCGAGTTCCACCAGCAGAAGAACGGCTTGTCGGCCTTGACCTGGCGCTCGATGAAGTCGATGGCGCCGGCCGTAATCTCCTCGTCGATGGTCTCCATCCGCTTCGTGTTCAACGGGCCGGTGTCTTCGATCTTCTGGGTGCCGTCCGGATTCGCCCAGGAGTGCAGCACGCCCCGCGGCCCGAACTTCTTCTTGAACTCCGGGTTCTTCGGGTAGTCCTCGTTTTCCGGCTCCTGCTCCGCGTTGAGGTGATACAGGTTGCCGAAGAACTCGTCGAACCCATGCGCCGTCGGGAGGAACTCGTCAAGGTCGCCGAGGTGATTCTTGCCGAACTGGCCGCACGCGTAGCCCTGGGGCTTGAGCATATCGGCGATGGTCGGATCCTCGGGCTGGAGGCCGAGCTTGGCGCCGGGCAAACCGACCTTGGTCAGGCCGGTGCGGATCGGCGACTGGCCGGTGATGAAGGCGGCCCGTCCGGCCGTGCAGCTTTGCTGGCCGTACCAGTCGGTGAACATCGCGCCTTCCTTGGCGAGCCGGTCGATGTTCGGCGTGCGGTACCCCATGATGCCGTGGTTGTAGGCGCTGATGTTGAACCAGCCGATGTCGTCGCCCCAGATGATCAGGATGTTCGGTTTCTTCGCTGCCATCGCCTCACACACCTTTCCTGTGCCGTGCCTTCGTCCCCTTGGCGCGCAGATCGCGACAAATGACGGAGATACAGCGAAGCGCAAAAGCGCCTCCAGATCACCAAAGACCGGCGTCCGGGTGTTCGCGGTTTTCCGGAACAGATTCGCGCCGCGCCGGCCGCATCGACGGGCGGAAGCCCGACGGCCTCACAGCGCACGGTGATCGCTCCCCGCGTGTCGTCACGAGAGGCGCGGGCGAACGGGCGGCCTCAGGAAGATCCGGGGCGGGAGGTCGGCCATGAAATTGCTCGGAACCCAATCGACTCCTGATGAAGACGTTCTGTGCGTCGCTGGCGTGCCTGGGGCTGATGCTGCTGCAGCCGCTGGAGGCCCAGTCGCCGAAGGCCGCCCCAGCGGATCCCCTGGGACGCAACACCCCGCAAGGGACCGTGCTCGGCCTGATCAAGGCCGCCGACGAGGGGGACCTCGTGCGCGCGGCCGAGTACCTGAACTCAGCGCTGAGCGCCCCGGACCGTCAAGAGCTGGCCCTTCAACTCAGTGTCGTCCTCAATCGCGAGATGGTGACGACGCTGGATGACCTCGCGAGCCGGCTGGAAACCCGGGAAGACGGGCATGCGTCCGACCGCGCCCGTGTCGGCATCGTTGAGAGCCCGACGGGCAAGATCGACATCGTCCTCGAACGCGTGCAGCGAGGAAGCGATCCTCCGATCTGGCTGTTCTCCCCGGACGTCCTTCAGCAGGTTCCCCGGCTCTACGCCGAAATCGAGCCCCTAAAGATCGAGGCCTACGTCCCGGCTCCGCTCCGAACCACTCGGTGGTTGTCCATCCCGCTCTATCGATGGATCGGCATCGCCTTCTGCATCCCGTTGATCTTCGTCGTCGCCGCGCTCTCGAGGCGCGTCTTGACCGCCCTGCTCGGGCCGCTGCTCCGGCGCATCACCCGGGAGCACGACGACCGCAGCCTGGCCACGATTGTCGGCCCGTTGCGATTGCAGATGCTCGCGCTGTTCTTCTACGCCGTGTCGTTCTTCGGCGTCATCCTCAGCGCCCGGCGCCTGTGGCTTCACATTGCCGAGACCTTGACGGTGGTGGCGCTCTGCTGGCTGAGCCTGATGTTGATGGACGTGGTCGCGGCGCTGACCCTGAAGCGTTCGCAGCGGCTCAACCGGCCGGGAGACACCGCGCTGGTGCGTCTGCTCAACCGCCTGTCGAAAGCGGCAGCCGTGGTCATCGCCGGTCTGGTTCTGCTCTATCTAGGCGGGGTCGATCTCACCGCGGTGTTGACGGGCCTGGGCGTCGGCGGGATCGCCGTCGGCTTCGGCGCCCAGAAGACGATCGAGAACCTGTTCGGCGGCATCATGATGATTTCCGACCAGCCGATCAACGTCGGCGATCAGTGCCGGATCGGAGATTTCTCAGGCGTCGTCGAAGACATCGGCCTGCGATCGACCCGGATCCGGACCGCGGATCGCACCGTGGTCTCCATTCCCAACGGACATCTCGCGAACATGAGCCTGGAGAACTTCGCGGTGCGCGATCGCATCCGCTTTCACCACACCGTGGGGCTGCAGTGTCACACGACGGCCGGCCAGTTGCGGTCGGTGCTGACCGGCGTCCGCCGTCTGCTCGAGACGCATCCGAAGGTGGAGTCCGCGTCGGCGGAGACCCGGTTCATCCGGTTCGGGAACGCATCGCTGGACGTCGAGATCTCGGCTTACGTGCTCGAGCAGCATCCGCGGGCGTTCCTGGCCGTGCAGGAAGATCTGCTGCTGAGCATCATGGACATCATCGAGGGGAGCGGCGCGTCGGTGGCGGTGCCGTGGCGGGCGGCATCTCTCGCCGACGTCGCCATCGCGCTGCCGCCGCGCAGCGGGCCGTCGTAGGGCCAGGCCGCGCGCGTCAGGCGGCGGGTCTCTCCTTGAAGTAGGCCGTCACCGATCCGTCCGGCCACTCGCGGACGACCAGCAGCATCTCGAGGGCCTCGTCGTAGACGAGCGGCCACTCGCGAGTCGGCGTCTGGCGCTGGAGCGCCACCATGGTGCGAATCGTGTCGAGGTTCCGACGCGTTGACGGATCGAATCCGGGCCACACGGCGCCACCCTCCTCTCCAGGAGAACGGCAAACAACATGCCATGGACGTGACGACTGCCACGTCAGTCGATTCGCGAGAAAGGCCCTGAAAGCCCCGAGAGGGCTCATCGCCGCGCCCCTCAAAGGACGAGCGCATACGGAACTGCCGCACTCACCTACCGAAAGTGTGCATTAGCGAGCCGGGGCACCCACCGCGCGCGGGACGGCGCGCACGCGTGCGGCAGGCGACGCCGAACGGAGGATGCCGAGCTTGGCCATCCGGCTCTCGAGTGTCGACGGCGGTAACCCGAGCAGGTCAGCGGCGCCGCCGGCGCCTCGGACCCGCCAGCCCACCTGATCGAGAACCGCGTGGATGTGCGCAGTCTCCATGTCCTCCAGTTTCAGCGTGCGGGCATGGGTCGCGGATCCGGATCGCGGCGGTTCGATCGCGAGGTGCGGCCCGGTCGCCACGATCACGGCGCGCTCGACCACATTGCGAAGCTGGCGCACGTTGCCCGGCCACGCGCAGCGCTGCAGCGCCGCCATGCTCTCGCTGGAAATCGACTCGATATGCTTCCCGCACGCGTCCGCGATCTCGCCGACGAAACTCCAGACCAGGGCCGGAATGTCCTCGGTCCGCTGCCGCAGCGCCGGCACGTGAATCGGAAAGATATTGAGGCGGTAGTACAGATCCTCGCGGAACTCGCGCGCCTCGATGGCGCGCTCGAGATCCTTGTTCGTGGCGGCGATGATCCGGATGTCGACGTTGACCGACTTGCCGCCGCCAAGACGCTCCACCTGCTTGGTCTGCAGCACGCGCAGCAGCTTGACCTGCCCCTCCAGCGACAGCTCGCCGATCTCATCGAGGAAGATCGTCGATCGATGGGCCCGCTCGAACCGGCCGATCTGCTGCGCGAGCGCCCCGGTGAACGCGCCGCGCTCGTGACCGAACAACTCGCTCTCGAGCAACCCCGCGGGAATCGCCGCGCAATTCACCCGGACCATCTCCTGCCGCTGCCGGGAGCTCAGGTCGTGAATCGTTTGCGCGAAGACTTCCTTGCCGCTGCCGGTCTCGCCGGTCAACAACACGGTGGCGTTGGTCGCCGCAACCTGCTGGATCTGCTCCAGGGCCGACCGGACCGCCGCGCTTTCGGCGACCACGTGATCCGGCGGCACACGGCTCTCCGGCCGCCGGAGGCGGGTTCGGTCATCGTCCGGCGCCACGCGGCGGCGCGCCTCGAAGCGAGCCGGTTCGGCCGCGGGCATCGCAGGCGGCTGCGGCCGCTGCCGCGCGGTGGCGTCCACCACCGAGAAGATGACCAGGCGGCGGCCGTTCCGGGCAATCGACGTCTGCGTGACTTCAACCGGTACCTCCGACCCGTCGCGGCGAATGCCGCGCAGCACGCGTTCGCCATCGGCGGCCGGCGGCCGCGGCTCGCCGAACGCACGAACGTCGGGCCCGACTGCCGCCTTGCAGACGTCCGGTATGAGGCGCTCGAGCGAACGGCCGACGAGCGTGCCCGGCGCGCAGCCGAAGAGGGTTTCGACTCGCCGGTTGGAGAAGATGATCGTGAACGCATCGTCGCAGACGAGCGTGCCCGCCGACGAGGTCTCGATCGCGACCTTGAAGATGCCGGGATCGTTGGCGCCGAACAACGTGAAGGGATCGCCCGTCACGGGAAATGGCACCGCATCGTTTCGTGTGGCTGACAGCATGTACGGGTCTCCTGCCTCGTCGATGCGCCAAGCCTATAGCGGGAGATCACCACGCGGCGTAGTCTGAAAGTCGTACGCTGACTGAGACAGTGCCTGCGCTACTCTTGCGCTGCCGACGGTCGCGAGATTGTGAGCCGGCCGACACGCGATGGTTACATCCACCGAGCCTCTCCGCTCAGAACGCGCGTCGACGAGGGCGCGGTGGGTCCTCATCGCGTTCGCGCTCCTGTCATTTCTGCCAGTACCCGCCGCCGCTCAGGAGCCGGCGGCCAGGAACGTGCTGCTCGTGTTCTCGCACGAACGGGAGCGGGCGCTCTATGACGCCCTCGACAACGGCCTGCGCTCGACACTGCAGTCCAACGCCCATACGGTCGTGAATTCCTATACCGAATACCTCGACCTGATGCGGTTCGACACCGCCGATCAGCAGTCGAGGATGACCAGCTACTTCCGCGACAAGTACGCCGGCCTGCCGCTGAGTCTGATCGTGGCGATCAGCCCGCTGGCGGTGGACTTCGTCCTCGAACGGCGAGAGCAGCTCTTTCCGGGTGTGCCGATCGTGTTCACGTCGGTCAACCTGCCTCGAGCCCAACAGCTGGTGCGGGAGCCGAACGTCACCGGGATCGGCGTCAACCACGATCTCCGGGCGACGCTGGATGTCGCGCTTCGGCTCCATCCCCGCGCAGCGAGGGTGGTCATTCCGGTCGGAACGTCGCCGACGGAGAAGGCGTGGACGGTCACGACGCGGGAGTTCCTCGCACCATACGCCAGCCGCGTCGAGATCGTCTTTCTCTCCGATCTGACGATGGACCAGCTCGAAGCGCGATTGAAGGCTCTTCCGGCAGACACAATCGTGCTGGCCGCCGGCCTCTTTTTTCATGACGCCACCGGGCAGTACTTCATGCCGGAGGATTCGCTTCAGCGCATCTGCGCGAGCTCGAACGCTCCGGTCTACGGCCTCAACGAGCCCGAGATCGGCACGGGCATCGTCGGCGGCTCTCTCTACAACCTCAGTGCGGCGGGAGCGTCGGCGGGAGCGGTCGGGCGGCGCGTCCTTGCCGGAGAGCTCCCGGCGAACATCCCGCTGCAGGCGTTGGACGTGGACCGCTATATCTTCGACGGACGGCAGCTGCAGCGCTGGGGCATCGACGAGAGACGGCTGCCGCCCGGCAGCATCGTACGGTTCCGGCCGCCGAGCCTGTGGCGCGACTATCGATGGCAGGTGCTTCTGGCGGTGGCGATCGCGGTGGCGCAGACGCTGCTCATCGCCGTGCTGCTGGTCGAACACCGGCGGCGGCGCGCTGCGGAGCTGCGGTCGCGCCGCGACCTGGCGAACATCGCACTGCTCGAACGGCGAGGCGCGATGGGGCAGCTCACCGGATCGATCGCCCACGAGCTGTATCAGCCGCTGGGGGCGATCTTGAGGAACGCCGAGGCCGGCCTGATGATCGCGTCCACATCGCCGCCCGCGATCGATCAAATTCGCGAGATCTTCGATGACATCCGCAAGGACGACAAGCGGGCCAGCGCGGTGATCCGGCGCATCCGCGGGCTGCTGCAGAAGCACGAGCTCGAGGAGCGGGCCGTGGACGTCAACGAGGTCGCACGCGAAGTGGTGGCGCTGCTCGCGCCCGACGCCGCCTCGCGCGGCGTGCGGGTGGAGGTCGATCTCAACGCGCGACCCGGCGTGGTCATGGGCGACCGCGTCCACCTGCAGCAGGTCTTCCTGAACCTGATCCTCAACGGCATCGACGCGGCCATGGCCATGCCGGCCGACCGGCGGCGTCTCATGGTGCGCACCCGATCGGCCGCCGGCCATGTGGACGTCTCGATCGAGGACAGCGGGCCTGGCATCGCCGTCGATCCGGCCTCGATCTTCGAGCCGTTTTTCACGACCAAGACCCACGGGATGGGCATGGGCCTGTCCATTGCCCGCAGCATCGTCGAGGCGCATGGCGGCCGGCTGATCGCCGAGAACAATCCGGCGCACGGCGCAACGCTTCGCTTTGCCCTGCCGGTGGCTCCGGATCAGCGGACGGACTGATGTACTGCGCGTACGACGAAAGGATGACGGCCAGGGGATCGGCGGTCGCGTAAAATCAGTGCAACGATGGCGGAGGCCCAGACCGTCGTAGTCGTCGATGACGATCCGGCCATCCGGACCGCGATGGGACGCGTGTTGCGCGCGGGCGGCTTCGCGCCGGTCAGCTTCGGCTCGGCCGAAGAGTTTCTGGCGGCTTCTCCCCGCGAGGCGCCGGTCTGTTTCGTCCTCGACATCCACCTGGGCGCGATGTCGGGTCTCGAGCTCCAGCGGCTGCTCAAGGTGGGAGGCTCCACCGTGCCGGTGATCGTGATGACCGCCCACGACGAGCCCCGGCTGCGCGACGAGGCGGCCCGAAATGGCTGCATGGCGTACCTGCTGAAGGAAAGCGATGCCGACGTGCTGCTCGGGCTGCTCCGATCGCTCCCGAATCGCGGATAACACGTCGCTGATCTGGCAGTTCTACCAGATCACACAATACGACAGAGTCTTTAGACTAGCCGCCTCATGCTTCGAGTGCCCCTCAACGCTCGGCCAGGCGGCAGCGATCCTCAGGTGGTCCACGTCGTCGAGGACGATCCGTCGGCACGGGCTGCGACGACGCGATTCCTGCGCGTGGCCGGACACACCGTGCGCGAGTACGGCTCGGCCGCCGAGTTCATCGAACATTGCTCGCCGCGCGCGCGCGGCTGCCTCGTGCTCGATCTGAATCTGCCTGGAGCGAGCGGGCTCGATCTGCAGCAGGCGCTGGCCAGCGGGCCCGATCCGCTGCCGATCGTCTTTCTCACCGGCGCCGCCGAGATTCGCGACTCGGTGCGGGCGATGAAATTTGGCGCGGTCGACTTCCTCACGAAGTCGTCCGACGGCGATCAGCTGCTCGAAGCCGTCTCCCGGGCCCTCGCGCGCGACAGCGACGATCGCGCCCGGCGCGAGCGGCGCCGGAGCCTTCACCAGCGCTACGAGCGCCTGACCGCCCGCGAGCAGGAAGTATTCCGCCATCTGATCAGCGGCCGATTGAACAAGCAGATCTGCGCCGATCTCGGGGCCGCCGAGGCCACGATCAAGATCCATCGGCACCGCGTGCTCGCGAAGATGGGCGCCGACTCCATCGCGGATCTCGTCCGCATGGCCGTCGACCTGGAGATCGAAACCGCCGCGACAACGGGTAGCTAACCGTGATTCGCTGACGGTTGGGATTGTCGCCCCCTGCCCTCGGGACAGACGACTCCGAGCTTCTTCATGCGGAAGCGCAGCGTGTTGGGATGCACGCCCAGGCGCTCGGCCGCGTTTCCCGTTCCGTTGATCCGCCACCCGCACCGCTCGAGGACCGACTCGATGTGGGCGCACTGGACGCTGTCCAGATTGTCCGACTCCGCGGCGCGCGAGGCGCGCGCGCTTCCGGCCAGACCGGCAGGGGACGGCTCGTCGAGATGCAGCGTGTCGCCGCTGGACGAGATCATCGCCCGCTCGACCACGTTCTCGAGTTCGCGCACGTTCCCGGGCCACGGGCAGCGCTGCAGCGCGTCCATCACCGACTGCGGAACCTTGGTGATGTGCCGTCCGAGCTCACGCTGGCGGCGGTTGATGAAGAACCACACCAGCCGCGGGATGTCGTCGGGACGCTCGCGCAGCGAGGGAAGCCGGATCGGGTACACGCACAAGCGGTAGTACAGGTCGGATCGGAACCGTCCCTCGGAGACCGCGGTTTCGAGATCCTGATGGGTCGCGGCGATCACGCGGACATCGACACGACGGGTGCGCGAGGATCCGACGCGCTCGAACTCCCCCTCTTGCAGCACGCGAAGGAACTTCACCTGGACCTCCGGCGCGAGGTCGCCGATCTCGTCCAGGAAGATGGTGCCGCCGTCGGCCAGCTCGAAGCGCCCCTGCCGCGCGCTGATCGCGCCGGTGAAGGCGCCTTTTTCGTGGCCGAAGAGCTCGCTTTCGACCAGGGTCGGCGGCAGCGCGGCGCAATTGACCCGGACGAGCGGGCGCTCGTGCCGTCGGCTGCGCTCGTGCAGCGCTCGGGCGAACAGCTCCTTGCCGGTTCCGGTCGGGCCGAGCAGCAACACGTTGGAGCTGGTGGGCGCCACCTGAGACACGCGCGCCAGCGCCAGGCGGAGCGCGGCGCTCTCGCCGACGATGTCGTCGAAGTCGTGCCGGTTCTTGATCTCCTCTTTGAGATACACGTTGTCCGCCGCGAGCCTGGCGTTCAGCCGTTCGATCATGGTCACGTTCGCGCGCAGCGCGCTCTCGTCGCGGTCGCGCTGCAATCCGGCGCCGAGGATCTCGGACAGCAGCTGGAGCCGTTCGATGAGCGGCTGCGGCCATCGGCGCGGGACCGCGTCGGTGCCGAGTACCAGCGCGCACACCACCTGCCCTGCGACGAACGCCGGCACTCCCAGAATCGAGCAGGCGGCCTGGCGGCGGGGTGAATCGTGCGTGGCCGTCGCGTCGTGCGGACGCTCTTCCGGGCGCGAGATCGCCACCGCTTCCCCGCGCGACAGGCGGGCCACCAGCCAGGCTTCCTGGAACGGCGGGTGGGCGGCGCCGTCGCTGCCGGCCGGGAGGTGCGTGCGCGCCACCGAGCCCGACGCGCTGAACTCGAGGAGCTGACAGCCGTCGACACGCGTCGCCCATGCGATCTGCCGGAGCGCCTCTGCGATCGCCGCACCGATATCGTCGAGATGCAGGCGCGCCATCCGTCCGGAGAGCGTGACGGCGAGCTGCACGATCTGTTCGAGTTCCGATTCTGGCGCGATGCGCGCCGCCGGCATGCTCACTACTGACATATAGCCTCGCTGACCCCGATCCCGCGACTCGTGCGGGCCGTCACGACATCACTGCCATTGAGGCCACAGGCAGGAAGCGCGCCACTGGGCGGGGAATGGAGGCGGACGGGGGCCGCCGGTCAACCCGTGAAGAATCCGGTGGTTGGACCGGTACAGGGGTATCCGCGTGGCGGACCGGGGCGCGACCCGCCCCGACATGTCGTGGCGGGCACGACATGTCGGGGCCGCAGCTATTTAGGAGCGATCGTTCCCTTGGCGGCGGCGCGCGATTGCGTCTGCTCGGCAACCAGCTTGTAGGCGATGTAGTACTTGTAAATGTTGCTGACGTACTGGACGGTCTCGCGCCCGATCTTTTCGGACGCCACGTGCTCGACGTTGCCGAACCAGACGTTGGGGTTCAGACCCCGCTTCGCCGTTTCGCGCCTGAGACCCCGGATCCGGCCGGGCCCGGCGTTGTACGCGGCGAACGTCATCAGCCCTTTGTTCAGCGGGTCCATCGGGTCGTCGGCGTAATACTCGTCCATCATGAACCGGATGTACTTCACGCCGGCATGGATGTTGGGCTCGATCTGCGTGATGTCGCCGACCTTGAGATCCTTGGCGGTGCTCGGCAGCACCTGCATCACCCCAATCGCGCCGCTGGGGTTGCGGGCGGACTGATCCAGCGTCGACTCCTGGTAACCCTGGGCCGCCATCAACAGGTAGTCGAGCTTGTACTGCTCGCCATATTTCTTGAACAGGTCGCGAATCGCCTCCAGCTTCTTGCGCTCAGCGGCCGATGCCGCGTTCTTGGCGAACGTGCCGGTGACCAGATACCGGCGCTCGATCGTGTTCCGGAAGGCATCGCCCTCGCCATGCTTCCCCATCCAGGTGTTGATCGCCTCGCGGAGCTTGGGATTCTCCTTCCGCATCGCGACGGCGAGCGTGCCGCCGGTGCGCACCGGCATGTCCGTGTGCACGGTGAGCCCCTTGAACACCGTGGTCCAGAAGGCGGCCAGGTAGTCGTCCACGATGGTCGCCTCCACCAGGCCGGCGTTGACCATCTCGAGCAGGTCGTCGTCTTCGAAGACGTCGGGCGCCTCTTTGATGATCACCGCCGGTTTGCCGCGCGCCTTCAGCTGCGCGTTCAGCGCCGTGACGGTTTCGGCATAGATGCTCGCTTTGCGGATGAACACCTCGCGGCCCGCGAGGTCGTCCACCGTGGCAAGCGGTCGCGCATCAGGTCCGGTCACCACCACTTCGTTGACGTTGGTCCGCGTCGGGTTCGAGAACGCCACCAGCTTTTCGCGCTCGGGCGTGACCGTGACCATCGCCGCCACCATGTCCACCTTGCCGTCGATGAGCGCCGGGTACAGCTGCTCGCGCGTCAGCGGCACGAAGACCACGTTGACCTTGAGGTTGCCCGTCTTGTGCGTCGCGTTCAGTTCGTCTTCGAAGAGCTTGACCGACTCGTAGGTGAGGCCCCGCTGCTGCCCCTTGTCGATGAAGTAGTGCGTCCGGTTGAACGTGACGCCGACCCGAATCATGCGCCGCGCCACCTGCTCGTCGAAGTCGCCGGTGAATGGCTCGTCCAGCTTGCCGCGGATGGCGGGCGGCAGCGCATCGTAGGGTGACGGGGCGTCGCCCGCGTTGGCCTCCCCGGCGGCAGCTGCCGGGGCGGTCGCGGCCGCGGGGGCGCCCTGCGCGGCCGGCTCGGGTTTCTTGTCCTCCTGCCGCCCGGAGCACGCCGTGGCGGCGACCGCCATCAACAAGCCGAAGGCGAAGCGATTCATCAGCACCATGGATGGGTCATCCTCATCCGCGCAACAGCGCGGCCACAAACGCCGCCAGCCCCATGGCGGCGATCATCGCCGCCAGGACGCCGGCGACCGACGGTCGCACCGGGCCCGGCGCCGTCGAGAGCGCCTTGAGATTGCGACGGTGCTCGATCGTGCTGAGCAGGAGCGCGACCAGTCCGGTCCCGATCATGATCATGCCGAACACCCGGGGACTGAGCACAAGGCCGGTGGCGGCGGGCGCGTTCTTGCCCACTTCGAACTCGAAGAACTTGTAGACGGTGAAGCCAAACGAGATGAGCGAGGTCGCGGTCCGGATCCACGCCATCATGTTCCGCTCGGCCGCAAGCCGGGTGCGCTCGAAGGCCAGCTGCGTCCCGGTATCGAGCGGCGCCCCAGAGGACGTCATGCGCCGCGCCTCTCGCCAAACGCGGTGGCGATGCGGTTGACCGGACCGCGGACCAGCAGGTACGGCGCGCAGGCCAGCAGGAACGCGATGATCAGCAGTTCGGCCGGGTAGATCCAGCGGAACACCATGAGCTGGTAGACGACGTCGATCGCGACGGCCAGGAAGAACACCTGCGCGACCGCCTTCCACCCTTCCCGCAGCAGGTCGTGCCGGGCATCCGGGTCCGTGATGATCGTCCAGAAATAGGCCGGCCGGTGAGCTCGCGCATCCTCACGTCCAGCTTTGATCGCGAGGGCGATCGCCACCATCGGCTGCAGGACCAACCGGAAGGACATCGGCCCGCCGATTCGCCCTCCAAGGTTCTCCCACACGCGCGCCAGCACGTCTTCCATCCGGCGACCGAAGGGCAAGACGTGCGCCAACCGGCGACCCGACGATCTAACAGGTGAGTCGCGTATTTCGACGGGGGGCCGGCCGCCGATCACCGCCGGCGGTGATCGGCATCGCGGTCGGCGGGTGGAACGACCGCGGATCGTCAATGCGCGCGAGAAAAGCGCCGGTCCACAGCTTGCACCGCACCGGCCGAGGTCTCCGCCTGGTGCGCCGTGTTGTCCGAACGCTCGTCGTCTGCGCCCTTGGTCTGTGTACCAGCGTGCGTGCGTTCGCCGCCGACAAAACCGACGTCGTCGTCCTCGTCAACGGCGATCACCTCACCGGCGAGATCGACCAGCTGCAGAAGGGTCAGCTGCAGTACAAGACCGATCACGAAGGTACGATCCAGGTCGAATGGGCGAAAATCGTCCAGATCACGTCGACTCGCCTCTTCGAGGTGGTCACCTCGGACGGCCGCCGCTTTCTGGGTAGCCTCGGGCGCGCTGAGCCGGGGTTCATCCTGATCGTCGGCGGCGGCGAGGTCCCGGCGTTGACGTTCGCCGAGGTGACCGAGATCACGCCGATCGGCGCCAGCTTCTGGAAGAAGCTCGACGGATCGCTCAGCGCGGGGTTCAACTACACGCGGTCGAGCGGCGTCGCGCAAACCAATGTGAGCACCGACACCCACTATCGTCGTCCCGGCTTTTTCGTGGAACTCCAGGGGAACGCGACCCTGACGTATCAGAGCGACAGTAGTGACAACTCCCGATCGGATCAGGGGACCATCGAGTTCTCGTACGGGCGTTATCGCGGCCGGAGGTGGATCGTCGGCGGAGCCGCCAAATTGGAAACCAACGAGAGTCTCGGGTTGGTGCTCCGGTCGCAGGCTGGAGCGGCGGTCGGCTATCGACTCGTCAACTCGAACAACGCGCAAGTCATCTTCGGCGGCGGGCTGACCGGCAACAACGAGCAGGGCGTCGACACCGCCGCGACGCAGAACCTCGAAGGGTTGATCAATTTCAAGATGGAGTACTACAAGTACTCCCATCCGAAGACGAACTTCGACTTCTCGGTGGAGTGGTACCCGAGCCTGAGCGACTGGGGCCGCCAGCGCCTTCAGGTCAACAGCGATGTCAAGCGGGAGCTGTGGCGCGACTTCTACGTGTCGCTCAGCGGCTACGACACCTTCGACAGCCAACCGCCCGGCGCAAGCTCCTCGAACAACGACATCGGCATCGTCATCTCGATCAGCTGGACGTATGGGCGGTAGACGGGGACTGGGGACTGGGGACTGGGAGCTAGGAGCTAGGAGCTAGGAGCTCGTAGCGCAGGCCTTCATGCCTGCACGACTACGGGCTGGGACGCCGCGCGATCCACGCGTAGGAGTACGACACGCCGAGCGACTGGAAGTCGCCGCCGATCGTCGTGTACGCGCCGAGGCTGTAGGAGATCCGCACCTGCTGCCGCTTGACCGGGACCGCGACCGTGACGCCCAGTCGCGAGTTGCGCTGGTAATCGGTCCCTTCGACCCCGGCGGTCGTCACGCGCCCGCCGGTCCAGTAGTTGCCGTCGCCGGCGATCCACAAGGCGGGGCGGAACTTGTAGATCAGGTGTCCCTGGGTCGACACGATCGGCGCCTGGCTGCGCGTGCCGGCCCGGAAGTCGTCGTTGTCGGTGAAGAACGTGGCGCCGAGATCGCCTTCCACCGTCCAATGCCCCCACGTGCGCGAGACGCCGACCTCCGGTTTGATCGACCACCGGTGCGCGCCGATGTTGATGTACTGGACCGGATCGTACTGACCCAGCGGCAGGTTCACGGTCGCGCTGACACCGACCACGGTCGCCGGCTGATAGGCGGCAAACTCCCGCGGGGTCATCGCCGGCGCGCCGTACAGATTGACGGCCACGCGCGACACCATATCCCCCTGGCCTTTGCGCGACGTCTCCGCAAACTGCCCGAGCACGAGCCCTTGCACATGGCCGAGCACGATGGGCA
>Ga0068871_100001238_pt1 | contig 17043 bp, 13 predicted proteins | sample KBSMisM72_FD_72750 | JGI IMG/M metagenome (GOLD analysis project Ga0068871, IMG submission 72750) | Miscanthus rhizosphere microbial communities from Kellogg Biological Station, Michigan, USA - KBS Miscanthus M7-2 | ecosystem: Host-associated > Plants > Roots > Rhizosphere > Soil ... | reverse complement strand
TACATCGGGGCAAGCAGACCGGAGGCGTTGATCGGCCTCGTCAGATGAACCTCGCCCACTTACATCTGTTGTTGAATCACGTCCCCACCGTCGGTTTCGGCGCCGGCCTGGGCCTGTTTTTCCTGGCACTCATCACCAAAGACGAGCCGCTGCAGCGACAGAGTCTGCGCATCATCGTTCTGGTCGCGCTCGTGTCGATTCCGGTGTATCTGACGGGCGTCGCGGCCGGTCGGCTCATCGAAAGACTTCCCGACGTCTCCGACATCCGAATTCGCATTCATGGCGATGCGGCGCTGCTGGCCTTCGTCGTCATGGAACTCACCGGAGCTGTCGCGTGGCTCGCGCTGTGGCAGGCGCGGCGGTTCAGACGGCCGGTGCCGAGCACTGTCGCAGCCGTCGTCCTGCTCGCAGTCGCCTCATTCGGCCTGATGGCCCGGGCGGCGTACATCGGCGGCATGATCCGCCATCCGGAGGTGATATCACCTGCTGACAGCGCACCAACGGAGACGGCATGGCTGACCAATGCGTCTGTGAAGGCGCTCGTCCTCGACACGACGTCGGTCTGGCCCACCGCGGAGACGGTTCACTTCATCGGACTGGCGCTCTCGTTCGGGATCGTCCTCGTGCTCAACCTGCGCATCCTCGGCGTGATGAAGTCGATCGCGTTCGCCGACCTGCACCGGTTGCTGCCATGGGGCCTCATGGGATTCGGCGTCAATCTTGTCAGCGGCATGCTGTTCTTCATCGCCATCCCGGAGCAGTACGACACGAACATCGCGTTTCAGTGGAAGATGCTGCTGCTCACGCTCATCGGCGTGAATCTCCTCTACTTCACTTCCGCTGAGGAGCCATGGACCACGGGGGCGGGCGTTGACGCGCCAATCAGTGCGAAAGTGTTTGCAGCGTCTGCGATTCTCCTGTGGTCGGGTGTCGTCTTCTTTGGCCGCATGCTGCCGTACATCGGCGGTTCGTTCTGATCGAGTCCTACGTAGGCCGGGTCCTTTCGGACCCGGCAGGTTGGGTCTACGGTAGGCCGGGTCCTTTCGGACCCGGCGCCTGCACGATCTCGGCGCGGCTCAGCCCATTCACCTGATCGACGATCTTGGCGTAGGCGCGTCCAACCATCTCGAGCCCTGACGGCGGCACGAATTCCGGCCTGTCGTAGTCCGATGAGAAATAGACGGGCGTGACCAGCGTCTGCAGCGAGGGCGCATCGCGCGCGACGGCGCCCAGCCCCGACCCGTCGTTCATCGCGTAGTCCCACAGCGCGACGCCGAACTGCGCGAGCGAGTCGAAGATGATGCGCGCCAGCTTGTCGCTGCCATAGATCCAGTACTGCCTCGCGTTGACTGTTTGCGTTTTGTACAGCCCACCCTGCTCCGGATACTTGGTGCCTTCGGGCGGTTCGTACTGAATGAACTGCATGGCGGACGTGTGCTGGCAATTGATGATGAGGGCAGTGTTGGCGAACAGCGTCCCACGATTCTGGTGCATCAATTGAGCTCCGCCTGCAGCGGTCGAGACGAAACGCAGTGTCCGGCGCCGGTTGGCGGCGGGAATCTTTGCGAAGTATTCCGCGAGGCCGAGCATCGTGGCCACACCGGACGCGTTCGAGAACGCGCCCTCGAACCGCGCATCGTGCTGCGCCATGATGATGATGTCTTCGTTCGTGGTGCCGGGTAGCGTGCCCCAGACGTTGGCGTCCATGAGGCCAGTGCGTCGTTCGGTGCTCAGTCGCGCGTGAACCTTCACAGGTCCCTTTTCCATCAGCGCTTTGAGCTGCGCCGCATCCTCTGAGCCAATCGTGAAGCCGGTAAATCCTGTCGTCCCGCCGGGGCCACCGACCGACTGTGTGAGGTTGCCCGGAATGGCGACGTTGACGAGCAGGGCGGCGGCGCCTTTCGCGACCGCGCGTTCCAGAGAGCCGTAGAACCGCGCGGTTTGCTGAAATCCGTTCGGCCACGGCATCGCTTGAATGAAGACCGCTTTTCCTTTCACATCGCGACCCGCAAAGTCGAGCTCAGTGCCATAACCCGCCCAGACCAAATCGAGGTCGAGGCCCGCACCAGGGATGGGTGCCGCGCCTTGCATCGGGAAGATCGTCTTGAACGTCAGCGTGCCGCTACTTCCGCTCGCAGCGAGTTCCCAATCGGTCGGCACGTTCTGCGGTCCCAGAGCGACCGGCTCAAAGTGCACGTCCTGCAGGCCCCACTCGCGGAACTTGGCGGCGACCAGATCGTGAACCTCCTTGTCTGCGTCGGTGCCCGCAACTCGGCCCCAGTACTTGTTGCCCCTGTCGCGATCCTTGCGCGAGATCGCGGTGATCTCGTTGACGAACTGCTTCACGCGCTCGCCGTTGATTCGACCGTACGCCTCGTCGCCGGCCCGCAGAGGAGGGCGCACGAAGCTCGATTCCAGATCGATTCGATGGTCCTTGACCTCCGGCTGCGGCTCGTTCCCGCGGCCTCGCTGGGCCTCCACCATCAGACCGCCAAACACGATGAGAAGAACCGCGCACGAGAGGACATGAACCGTTTTCATGGGGTGAAATGCTACACCACCGATGTGCTAGGCTTTCGCCGCGCGCACACATGGTTGCGCGGCACGGGAGGGGTTCAGTGATGCGTGCATTCCTGTTGTCACTCGTTGCGGTCGCCGGGGTCGGCTATCTGTCCTCACCGGCTCTGCTCCAGGAAAAGGGCGGCGACGACGTGACCGGTCCGTATGATGTGGTGCCGAACTGGCCCCAACCGCTCGCCCTTGCGAAGCCCGGTTACATTTGGGGTTCCGCCGGCGGTGTCTTCGCAGAATCGCCAGACCGAATCCTCATCGCCAATCGCGGCGAATTGAAGCTGCCGCCGCAGGACAAGCTGCCTCGAAACTTCACCGGGGCCTGGGGATTTCTCGGTCAGCAGGCCACCAGCCCCACGCCCGAGTTCCGTAATTGCTTCGTTGTCGTCGATGCCACCGGCAAAGCCGTCGAGTCGTGGACGCAGTGGGATCACCTCTGCGCGGACGGCCGCGGGCCACATACGATTCTTATCAGCCCGTATGATCCGGAGCACAACGTCTGGGTCGTCGACGACATTCACCATCAGATCTTCAAGTTCACCAACGACGGGAAGAAGCTGCTGATGACGCTCGGTGAGCGGGATGAACCGGGCAACGACCCCGCGCATTTCAAGCGGCCGACCGACATTGCCTGGCTTCCCGACGGCACGTTCTTCGTCAGCGACGGCTATGGGAACAGCCGTGTTGTGAAGTTCGACAAGAATGGCAAGTTCATCACCACGTGGGGCGTTCGGGGCACGGGCAACGGCGAGTTCAACACGCCGCATTCGATCACGATCGATCGGAATCGGCACGTCTACGTCGCCGACCGCGCCAATCGCCGCATTCAGGTGTTCGACGAGAACGGCAAGTATCTCGATCAGTTTCCGAACATCGCGCAGCCGTATCACATTCGCGTGAGCGACGATCAGTACCTGTGGGTATTCTCAGGTCCGCTCGACAAGTTCCTCAAATACGATCTGAACGGGCACCTGCTGTACGCGTGGGGCACGCATGGCACTACGCCGGGATTATTCTGGGCGGTGCACGAGTTCTCCGCTGATGCGGCCGGGAATCTCTATACCGCCGAAGTGTTCGGCGGACGTGTGCAGAAGTTCAAGCCACGGGCCGGTGCCGACCCGACGCATTTCTTCAAACCGCAGCCGCTGATGCCCAAGGCACCTGCGAAATAGACAGAAGGGGATCCCAGATGACTCGGCCACGCATGGTGCTGTTAATCGGCTGCGCGCTCGCATTCTCGGCAATTGTCGGCGCACAAGGAACGCCCCGCCTCGCGGGAACCTGGAAGCTCGCCACCACCAATCCGCCGGTCGCCGCTGGACGCGGCGGGGGCGGCGGCGCTCCAGGTCCAGGAGGTCCGTACGGTGCGACGACGTTTACGGCAGCGCCGGAAAGCCTCGTGATTACGCAAACTGCCAGTGATGTGACGGTGCAGATCGGAGCGACAAAGGAGGTCTTCACGCTCGACGACAAGACCACCGAGGCGCCGGTCGGTGACGTGAACGCCTTGAAGACCCGCGCGCACTGGGAGGGGGCGAAGCTGCACCTGCACTACAAGCAGGCGATGAACTTTGGCCGGGATGTTCTCAGTGTCAACGGCGACACCTTGACGATGCTGCGCGATCTCGAGACCGGTGGACAGTCGACGACGCGGACGATGACCTACACGAAGGTCCAGTAGTTCAGGAGCAGCCGTGCATCAGGAAAAAGGCTCGGTCGACCGACGCAGCTTCTTGAAAGCGGCAGCCACCAGCGGAGCCGCGTTCGTCGGCTCGCAGGCGCTCGGTGCCCAGCAAGCAGAGCAAGCTGCGACCGCGGCACCAGCGCAAGCCGACGCGCCGACGGTCGTCGAGATCACAAACGACGAGAAGCACGGATCCGACTTCATGATGGACGTCTTGAAGCCCCTCGGCTTCGAGTATGTCACGATCAATCCGCACTCGGATTCGGGCGGCCTGCAGGAATCGATTATCAACTACACCGGCAACAAGAGCCCTGAGCTCATCACCTGTCTCCATGAAGAAGTCGCCGTGGCGATGGCGCACGGCTACTTCAAGATCGAAGGCAAGCCGCTGGCTGCGTTGATGTACAGCTCTGTCGGCCTACAGCACGCCTCAATGGCGGTCTACAGCGCGTTCTGTGACCGCGTGCCGGTGTACATGCTTCTCGGCAACAGAGTATGGAATCCCGATTCACGCAGCGTGCGGGATCCGGCCGGCCTGGCGCGCGATTTCACCAAATGGGACGATCAGCCGGTCTCGCTCGAGCAGTTCGCGGCCTCGGCGGTACGCGCCTACGCGATCGCGATGACGCCGCCGCTGATGCCCGTGGCGATCACCATCGATCAAAAACTGCAGGAGAGCCGGATTCCCAAGGGCACAACGCTGCGGGTTCCCAAGTACACACCGAATGCGGCGCCCGAAGGCGAATCGGGCGCGGTCACTGAAGTCGCGCGGCTGCTGGTCAACGCAGAATTTCCGGTGCTCGCGGTCGAGCGTGCGGCGCGCACGGCGGCAGGGCTCGACTACATCATCGAGCTGGCGGAGCTGCTCCAGGCAGGGGTTGTCGATACCATCCAGCGAATGAACTTTCCGTCACGCCACCCGCTCAGTCAGGACGCGGCGGTGCTACGGGAAGCTGACGTCGTGCTGGCGCTCGAGCAGCCGCTGCTCTCGCGCTCGGCGCTGAAGTCGAGCGCGAAGCTGCTCAGCATCAGCTCGTTCGACCTCTTTACACGCAGCAATTACTGGCACTTCGGCGAGTATCAGGAGGCCGATCTGCCGATCGCCGCCGACGCCGAGGCGACGCTGCCGGCGCTCATCGAAGCCGTCAAAAGGCTGATCACGCCCGATAGAAAGCGTACGTTCGAGGCACGCCGGGCCAAGCTCGCGGAGGCGCATCAGCGGACCCGCGAACGGAACCGCGTGCTGGCCACGCATGGTTGGGACGCGAGCCCGCTCAGTACGGCGCGGATTGCCGCCGAGTTGTGGGAGCAAATCAAGGACAAGGATTGGTCGCTGGTCTCGCGCAGCGACGGGATGAGCGACTGGGCGTGGCGGCTCTGGGACTTCAAGAAGTACCACCACCACATTGGCCAGTCAGGGTCGTTGGGCATCGGCTACAGCAATCCCGCGGCCGTGGGCGCGGCGCTCGCGAACAGGAAATACGGCCGCCTCTCCGTTAATTTGCAGAACGACGGCGATTTCATGTTCCTGCCGGGGACGCTGTGGACGGCGGCGCATCATCAGATCCCGATGCTCACCGTCATGCACAACAACCGGATGTACAACCAGGAGGTGATGGTCGTCGCGCGCATCGCCGCCGAGCGCAATCGCGACGTCAGTCGCTGCCACTACGGCAACGTGTTCGACAAGCCGTTCATCAACTACGCGCAGCTGGCCAAGAGCATGGGATGGTACGCTGAAGGCCCGATCGACAATCCGCGCGAGCTTGCGCCCGCCATCCGCCGCGCGCTGGCGGTCGTCGAACGTGGCGAACCGGCTTTGCTTGATACCGTCACTCAGCCGAATTAGCGAGTCATGTTTGTCTTCAGGCGGGTCACCTTCGTACTACTGGCGCTTCTGCTCGGTCTCGTGGTGCCGACCCGCGCACAGCAGTCGTCTTCTGCTACAGCAAACCTGGCTCCCGAAGCGATCGAAAAGGGCAAACAGAATTTCGTGACCTATGCGTGCTACGCCTGTCACGGGTACGGTGGGCAGGGATCGGATGTCGGACCTCGCATCGACACGACACGGCTGACGCTGCAAGGTTTCGTGAATATCGTGCGCAAGCCAGCGCGTCGCATGCCACCGTTCAGAACGGAGCGCCAGATCTCCAACGCGGCGTTGGCAGAGATCTATGCCTTCCTGAAGTCGCTGCCGTCGCCGCCCGATCCGAAAACCATTCCGCTCCTGAACGCCAACTAGCGCCGGTCCTATTGGTCCTGCTTGTCGGCGCTCATCTCGAGCAAATAGCCCATTGCACCCATCAGGGCCATCACGACGAGGACCGTTCCACCCACAATCAGCACGAGAACCATGTCAGTATCTTAGCCGGTCGAATGTGTTCATCCGGAGATGACGATGCTGCGACGAGACTTCTGTAAGGCGCTGCCGGCGCTCGCCACTCTGCCGCTATTTCTGCCGCGAGCGGCCTCTGCCGCCCACGTGAAGATCACCGACGTCCGCCTGATCAAGATCCGCCTGGTGAAAGACATGGGCATCGTGCCTCGCCGCGTGGGTGCCACCGGCGGCGGGCTGCCGATCACCATTGGCGGGTTCACGATGACCGAAGTTCACACCGATCAGGGGCTGGTCGGCCTCGGCCCGGGCTTCGATCCGCAATATCTCAAGGGAGTCCAGAACCTCCTTGTCGGCAAAGATCCGTTCGATATGAACCGCCACGCGGCGGCCCTCTACGCACCGTACCGAGACTGGGGGGCGCCCGTGGAAATTGCCCTCTGGGATTTGCTCGGCAAGATCGTCGATCAGCCGTTGTACAAGGTCTGGGGCGGGACGCGAGACAAGGTCCTGCCTTACGCCGCGATGTGGGGCGTCGGCACCCCGGAAGAGCGTGCCGACATGTCGGCACGGATCAAGGCCGAAGGTTGGAAGGCGATCAAGCTCCGCGCAGGGTTCACCACGCTGCGCGACGATGTGAAGGTCGTCGAGCTGGTCCGCAAGACCGTCGGCGATGACTTTCATATCCTCGTCGACGGCAATAAGGCGCCCGGGGACGCGGACGCAGCGGGCGACGATCCGACCTTGTGGAATTTCAAGCGCGCCGTGGACACGGCCCGCGAGTACCAGCGCCTGAAGGTCTACTGGCTCGAAGAACCGTTGCCGCGCTATGCGCTGAAGATGCTGGGAGAACTCAATCGCCTCGTCGAGATGCCGATGGCCGGCGGCGAGGCGAACTGGGGCATCCATGAGTTCAGAGATCTGCTCGACGAGGGATGTTTCGATATCTTGATGCCGGAAGTGATGCGTCTCGGTCCAGCGATGTCACGCGATATTGGGGTCCTGGCAGCGGCTGAAAACAAGCAGGTCTCGCCGCACGGAGCGACCTACGAACGGCGTCTGGCCAACCTCTGCACCTGCCACCTGGTGGCGTCGATCCCGAACGCACCGATCGTGGAACTCATTCACGAGCCGCCGATTGGCGACATCTTCAACGGCTGGTCGATTTTCGAGAACGCGCCGGCGCTCGGCAAGGACGGCTACATCACCATGCCGCAGGGGCCGGGTCTCGGCGTGACGCTGCGACGGGACCTGATCGAACGAACGTAACGCGGAGGACATCGGCACAACCTGCAACATACGTCTTCATCGACTACCCCTCCCTAGAATCCGTACTTGATCCCGAACTGCAGGATCCGGGGATCGCCACTGATCGACTGAATGCGGCCGAAGTTGCCCGAGTTCAGCGTCAGGATCGGGTTCCCCCAGTTCATGGTGTTGAAGAGATTGAATGCCTCGAGCCGGACCTCCAGCTGTCGCGTGGTCGTGAAATTAAAGAGTCGCGACACGGCAAGGTCCGTCTTCCACGCGCCCGGCCCCTTGATGCTGTTACGCGGATGGTTGCCGAACGTACCGGGCGCCGGATTCGCGAAGGCTGCGCGGTTCAGGTAGTTGTTCAGCGTCTTGTCGCCATAGACGTCGTCGGACACCTGATCGACGCGATCGGCCAGACCGTTGAATCCGGTCACGCCGGTCGTCACGGTCAGCCACGAGCCGGACCGCGTGCTCACGATGCCAGAGAACTGCCAGTCCGACGCGAGCGCGCGCAACGCGGTGCTGCTGAACTGCGGTGTCTGGTACCCAATCGTGAAATTGGTCAGATGCGTCTGGTCGTAATCGCAGTGACCGCGGTCGTAATCGATGTCGGCGGGATTCTGGTAGTCGCCGCCGCCTCCCGGATCACCGTCTCCAGCCCCGCCGCGGGCGATGCGGCCGCCCATGCAACGCCCCCAGGTCCAGTTGCCATTGAGGCGGATGCCGGTTGCTGTGCGACGCTGGAACGCCAGCTTCAGGCCGCGGTAATCCATCGTCGTCACGTCGGTCATCAGCGCCAGCGTGGACACGTACTGGCCTTCGCGGTAATTCTCCAACGACAGGACGCGCCGCTCGTTCAGATTGCCGGCGACCGTGCACGACGGATAGGACGTGCCGTTGAGGGTGCAGGGGCCTGTTCCAAGGTAGACCCCGGGATTCTGCTCGACGCTGCCGAGGAAGCGATCCGAGTAGCTACCCAGGTACGTCGCTGACACTCCCCACGCCGATCCTATCTGACGTTCAACGGTCACGTTCCACTGCTGCACGCGCGGGGAGTTGTTGTCCGGGTCAACCGCGCCAAAGATCCCAAAGGGGATGAAGGTCATGTCCTTGTTCGTCGCCAGCGGGAAGGGACTGCCGCCCGCCACGCCGCCGTACGGATCGTCGGCGCCGCCCGTCGGATTCGATAGGCTGAGGCGGTTGCTGTAGGGAGGGCCACCGGCCGCGTTCCACCACGTTTCGGCTGCCGGGAAGTCATAGGCGAGTCCGTACGAGGCGCGCACTGCCGTGCGGCCATCCCCGGACACATCCCACGCAACCCCAAGCCGCGGGCTGAAATTCAGCCACTGGTTCTTCATTCCAGATTGGCGGTCGAAGTCGGGATCGCCGTAATACGTGAAGCCCGCCGGCGCCTTTGCGAACACGGTGCTTTTCGCGCCTTTCAGGAATCCATCGTGGCTGTAATGCGCAACGGAGGTGTCGTGGAACTGTTCGCCTGTGTACGGCTCCCACCGAATACCGGCGTTCACGGTGATCCGGTCGGTCGCGCGCCACGCGTCCGAGGCATACACGCCCTTGTACCAATGGTTGAACGCCACTCCCACCTTATTGCCCTGCACAAACGTGCTGACGCGCCCCAGAAGGAAATCAGCTAATCCAAGGCCGGTGTTCTGGCCGTTGTAGGTGTACTGTCCGTTGCCTCTCGAATAGGCCCACATATTCACGGTCCAGTACGCCAGGCTTGCGCCGACGCCGAGCTGGTGGCGGCCGCGCACCATCGTGAGCTCATCACTCACCTGGTAGGCATTGTTGTCGCCCGTGGCTGCGGTGGCCTGCGCCTGAGAGATGGTGAATCCACCAGTCACGGCCAGCTGCGTTTCGTGCACCGGCGAGTTGTTGTACAGCTTGGCGCCGAGATCAGACGGGGCAAAGAAGTCGTCGTTGAACCGGTAGACGGCCGTCCGGTTGAACGCCACTCGCATCGCATTGACGGTATTGGAGCCCATGACCGTCGTCTGGCCCACGGTCAGCGACTGCGCCAGGTTGTCGATGTTGGGCCTCAACGCCGCCAAGGCGTTGCCGCCCGAGAGTTTGTAGCTCGAGACCTCGTCGTGCTTGGTCGCCATGTAGCGTCCGAATATCGAGTTGGCGGCGCTCAAGTGGTAATCGATGCGTGACACGGCCTGCCATTGATCGCGCTGCTGCGGCAGCCCGAACTTTGTTTCGCCGCACGGGTCGTCGGTCTTCGGCAGTTTCGCGGTGAGGTTCAGCGCGAGTTTGCTATAGAGCGAAGGATCGACCGTGTTGTTCACGAACGGGGCGCGTAGTGCGATCTGCCGTCCGAGGTTGCAAGCCGGCGAGGCGAACGCCGTGAAATCGCCCGCCATCATCGCAGCCGTCGGCACGTAGGCGATGTTGTCGGTCGGGTTGACTCGCGTATTCGTGCCCTGATAGCCGCCGAAGAAGAACATCCGGTCTTTGACGATCGGGCCACCGGCCGTGCCGCCGTACTGGTTGCGGCGCAGGCCGTCGTCCATCCGCTTGCCATCGGGTCCAATGGCCGCAAACGGGCTGGTTGCATTGAATCGGCGATCGCGGACGAACTCGAAGAGGTTGCCGTGCGGCGAGTTGGTTCCCGACTTGGTCACGGCATTGACGGCGGCGCCGGCGTGCATGCCCTTGTCGGCGGAGAGGCCGCTGGTGGCGACCTGAAATTCCTGCAGCGCGTCCGGAAACGGAAGCGGCAAGCCGCCGTCATTGCCGACATCGTTGTGCATGGCGCCGTCGAGGGTGTAGGCGATGCTCGAGAGCATGCTGCCTGCGACCGAGATCTGCACGCCGCCCTGGAACCCCTTGGTTGAGGGCCTGCCAGCCTGGAACGCGGCGCCCGCCAGGACGATCAGGTCGGTGACCTCGCGACCCTGCAGCGGCAGCGCCACGATGCGTTCCTGTTCAACGACATCGCTGATGCCGGCGCTCCGTACGTCCACCAGGGGTGCGGCAGCTTCCACCGCCACGGTCTCCTCGAGGTTGCCAACGGCGAGTACTGCATTGATGGTTGGCGTGGCGCCGACCCGCAGCACGATGCCCGTCTGCACGTAGCTCTTGAATCCCTGCAGGGAGACTTCGAGCTTGTACGGGCCAGTCGGCAGATTCGGTATGGTCCACGCCCCGGTAGCGTCGGTTGTCACCGTTCGCGTGAATGCGGTGTCGGTCTGCGTGAGGGTCACCGTCACGCCGGGCAGTACGGCTCCGCTTTCGTCCGTGACGCGGCCCGCAAGGGCGGCCGTGGCCTGGGCCCAGGCGACGCCGCCAAGCAACCCGAGACTCATTGCAAGAGCGATAGAGAAATTGCGTAGACGCTGGTTCATCACACAATCCTCCGCACGCGCTGACGTGGTTTACATCGTGGGTATCCGGGACGGCCCGCATCCTACACCTAAACACAATCCCGTTTGACCAGCCTGGTGGCAAGAGGCACGCAATGATCACGAGATTCGCCCGGCCATCACCGTTAGGCGCAACCAAGGCCTATAATGCGCCGGCACCGTTGGCACAGGGCGAACACGAATGCGGCGTGGGGCATTCCAAGACGACAAGGATGGCATCATGACAACGAAACTGCGTCAGGCCTCGATGACGATCGGCGCGTTGTTCGTCTGCGCCGCGCCGCTCGTTGCGCACCATTCCTTCGCCGCCGAGTTCGACGGCTACAAGCCGATCGAACTGAGAGGCACTATGTCGAAGGTCGAATGGATCAACCCTCACATTCATTTGTTTCTCGACGTGAAGGACGCACAGGGGAAGGTCACGACCTGGGAGGTTGAAGGAGGACCGACCCGGCACATGCGGGATGCCGGCGTCACCAAGGCGAGCGTGGATGCCACGTTCGGGCAGAACATGCACGTCTGGGGATATCCGGCGAGGAATGGTTCCCCGAGGGTGTTCCTCAAGACGATGTTCTTTCCCGACGGCCATTACATTGCGTACTCGAATCAACCGACCGACAACAGCGGCTTGGGTGAAATTCCTCGGCCGGCACAGCGTCGCTAGGAGGCAATCATGCGTGGCTTCGATTCCAAATCCCTGGCGCTCGCGGCGGTCTCCGTGATGTTGCTCGGGGCCGCTGCTGTTGCGCAACAGCCAGGCACCACGCCCACGCCGCGGCTGAATGGGCATCCCAACCTGAACGGGGTGTGGTACCCGTATGCCGGCCATCTCGCTCCGGACTCGTCGAAGAAGGGCGAGACGCTGCAAGATGGATCGATCATCGCGAGCTATGCGTACGAGCGGCGCTACAACCAGCAGCCTGCGGCGCAGGCGCCGCGACCTGCACGCGCACTGCCGCCGTACAAACCCGAGTTGCTGGCGAAGGTAAAGGACCTGAGCGATCGGCAGACGGAAGCGGATCCGTACACCTATTCGTGCAAACCGCCCGGGGTTCCCCGTATCGGGCCGCCGCACCAGATCGTTCAGGGCGACCGGGAGGTCGCCTTCATCTACTCGGATGTCAACGGCAACTACTGGCGGATCATTCCAACAGACGGTCGTCCGCATAACACAGAGTCCGACGCCTCCTACCTGGGCGACTCGGTTGGAAAGTGGGAGGGAGACACGCTGGTCGTGGACGTGAACAACTTCAACGATGACACGTGGCTCGGCAGGGACGGCTTCTTTCACTCGACCGCCCTGCACGTCACCGAACGCCTGACACGCCGCGGGGACACGCTCACGTACGAAGTCACCGTCGAAGATCCGAAGGTGCTGACGGCACCGTGGACGCTGCAGTCCCGCAGCCTGGAACTCTCGGATGAGCGCCTCGAGGAGGCACCACCGTGCAGGGATCTGGACCGACCGCACCTGACCAACGGCGACCATCATTGAGAGAGTAGGGATGTCTCGAGGCTGAAAAAGACGAAGGTGAATGTCGTGCGGAGACGAGACTTTTTCAAGACCCTGCCGGGTTTGACGGCGACGGCCGCGATGCTGCCGGCGACGGCGCTGGCGGCACAAGCCGCCCGAGCGGGGCGGTTGCAGATCTCTGACGTTCGCCTGATCAAGATTCGTCTCATCAAAGACAAGGGATCCATCCCACGACGGGTGGACAAGATCCCCGCTGACACGGGCCCGTTGCCCATTCAGATCGGCGGCTTCACCGCCATTGAAATACACACGAATGAGGGCCTGGTGGGGATCGGGCCTGGCATCTCGCCGCAGGAGGTCGCGGGCGCGAAACGTACGCTCGTCGGCAAAGACCCCTGGGACATGAACAAACCAACCGGGGCGGAGGGGCGTAGCCTGAGCCCCGCGATCGAGATTGCCGTTTGGGACCTGTTGGGCAAAGCCGCGAACCAGCCGCTTTACAAGCTGTGGGGCGGGGTGCGAGACCGCATTCTGCCGTACGCCGCCATGTGGGGTGTCGGCACCCCCGAAGAACGCGCCGAGATGGCGCTGCGGATCAAGGGCCAGGGGTGGCGCGCCATGAAGCTGCGCTCGTCGTTTGGCACGCTGAGAGACGACGTTCGCCTCGTGGAGTTGGTGCGACACGCTGTCGGCGACGACTTCCACATCCTGACCGACGGCAACAAGGCGCCCGGCAACGCCGATGCGGGAGGCGATGATCCGACGCAGTGGAACTTCACACGCGCCTATGACACGGCAATGGAGTACCAGCGGCTCAAGGTGTATTGGTTCGAAGAACCGCTGCCGCGCTACGACTACGAACGGTTGGGCGAGCTCAACCGCCTCCTCGCCATGCCGATGGCCGGCGGCGAGGCGAACGTCGGCCTCCACGAGTTCAAGTGGTTGCTGGACGGAGGGTGCTTCGACATCCTGATGCCGGAGATCGCCCGCTTGGGGCCCCAGATGTCCCGCACGATCGGCATGCTTGCGGCTGCCTACAACAGACAGGTCTCGCCACACGGGGCGCCGCAAGACCGGCGACTGGTGAACGTCTGCGGCATGCACCTCGCGGCGTCCATGCCCAACTGTCCGATTCTGGAGTTCATCCATGAACCGCCAATCGGAGATCTCTTCGAGGGCTGGCAGGTGTTCGAGAATGCGCCGGCGCTGGACAAGGATGGCTACTTGCCCGTGCCTCAGGGCCCTGGCCTCGGCGTGTCGTTCAAGCCTGACCTGATCGAGCAAGCGTGACGCGGACGAGCAACTCCTCGGGACCGCATCGTGAGGTTCGGCGAGGGGTTCTCCCATTGACACGGCCCATGAAGGCCGTTCCACCATCACCGACGGCTCCGTCCTTCTCGTCGTCCACCTGAAACCATCGCGCAAACCCAACGCCGTTGCTCTGCCGTGTCGCTGAAGCCTCTTTCGCCGCGCCGCCGCCGCGCGAGTCATCAGATCACATCTGGGCTGCATCGTGCACGAACGTATGGGACGAGAATCCGTGATTCAATTGCACCTGGTGGAGGCGGCGGGGGAAACGATCTGAAGACGATTCTGGTCACCGGTTCTTCCGGCTTGATCGGCTCCGAGGTCAGCAGCTACTTCCACGCTCGCGGATGCTGCGTCCATGGGTTGGACAACAACCAACGAGCCGCCTTTTTCGGGCCCGATGGTGATACCCGCTGGAACCAGCGACGGTTGGAACGCAGCCTTCGCAACTTTCACCACAACGAGCTCGACATCCGCAACAGGCAGGGCATTCTGGAGATCGTGTCAAAGCTGGGGCCCGACGCGATTGTCCACTGTGCCGCGCAGCCGTCGCACGAGCTTGCTCCAGCCATCCCCTTCGATGACTTCGACATCAATGCTGGCGGGACGCTGAACTTGTTGGAGGCCGCCCGGCGCGAGTGTCCCGAGGCTCCCTTCATCTACCTGTCGACCAACAAAGTCTATGGCGATGCTCCGAACAGGATCCCGCTGAAGGAACTCGAAAGCCGGTGGGACTACGCCGATTCGGCGTACGCGGATGGCATCCCTGAAACGTTCCCCGTCGACCAGTCGATGCATTCGCTCTTCGGTACCTCCAAGCTGGGCGCCGACGTCATGGTGCAGGAGTATGGCCGGTACTTCGGTATGCCGACATGCTGCCTGAGGGGAGGTTGTCTCACGGGCCCCAATCACCGCGGTGTGGAGCTGCACGGTTTTCTGAGTTACCTCGTGACGTGCAACCTGGAGGAACGAGAGTACAGAGTCTACGGGTACAAAGGAAAGCAAGTCCGGGACAACATTCATGCTGAGGACGTCGCCCGATTCATTTTCGAATTCTTCAGTAATCCTCGGGCCGGCGAGGTTTACAACATCGGCGGCGGTAAGGCCAACTCGTGCTCGATCCTTGAAGCGTTTGCGCTGATAGCGGACCACACCGGCAAGACGCAACGCTACACGTACGTCGACGAGCCACGCGCAGGCGACCACATCTGCTACTACAGTGACTTGCGCAAGATGAAGAGTCACTACCCAAACTGGGATATCACCAGATCGCTGAACGACATTCTGGGAGAAATCGTCGAAGCGTGGCGTCGTCGTGCGCCACTCAACTCATTCTGACGCCGGCGATCGGTGATACCTGATACCTGATACCTTTCGTCCATGCGCATCCTGGTGGTCGAAGACGAGCAGAAAGTGGCCAACGCCCTCCGCGAAGGGCTCGAGGGCGAACGGTATGACGTCGTCGTCGAGCGGACGGGAGAAGACGCGTTCTTCCGCATGACCACCGAAGCGTTCGATCTGATTCTGCTCGACCTCGGGCTGCCGGGGCGCGACGGCCTGCACATCCTGACTACACTGAGGAGCAAAGGCGTGAAGACGCCGGTGCTCGTGCTGACCGCGCGCGACACGTTGCAGGACCGCGTCGCGGGGCTCGACAGCGGCGCTGACGATTACCTCGTCAAACCGTTTGCCTTCGCCGAGCTGCTCGCCCGCATTCGCGCGCTGCTGCGGCGCGGCCGCCAATCGGAATCGCCTCGTCTCGAGGTTGGCGATCTCACGATGGATTTGATTACGCGCAAGGTTATTCGCGGCGCGCAGCCCGTGGAGCTGACGGTTCGTGAATTCGAGCTTCTCGAATATTTGATGCGATACGAAGGGCAAGTCGTGTCGCGCGAAACCCTCGCCCGCGACGTCTGGAAGGAAACCGCCCGGACGACACCGCTCGATAACGTCATCGACGTACACATTGCTCGCCTCCGCCGTAAAGTGGATCTGGATCGCCCCGTCAAATTGATCCATACCGTTCGGGGCGTCGGCTTCATGCTTCGCGAGGGAGAACCGTGAGAGGTTGGTGGCGATCGCACAGCGTCCGTGTGCAGCTGACGCTGTGGTACGTCGCCGCGATGACGCTGGTGCTGGCGGTGTATGCCGCCGCCATCCTCGCGTACGTCAGTCGGAGCGCGTCGCAGCTGCTGACTCAGCAACTGCGCAGCGACTTCCAGTGGGCGACCGTGATGGTCGAGCAGACACCGGAAGGCGGCATCACGTGGAACGGCGAAGAAGCCATCGAGGAACATCCGTGGCTGCAGGTATGGGGGCCGGACGGCAAGCTCCTGTTCCGCAACGGCGTCGCGCTCGGCCAGCCGGACGTCGGTCTCGATCTCCCAAACCTTCCCGACGACGCGGTCGTCAGTGTCCCGACGAGTGACGGCGTTCCGTTGCGGGTCTTGAGCCGCAGGGGAGAGATTGCCGGCAGCCCGGTCGTCATTCAGGTGGGCCGCTCTGAACAGACGATGCGCGAGCAAATCCAAACAGTCGCGCTGATTCTGCTACTCGGGCTGCCGGTCGCCGTCGTCACCGCCGGCCTTGGCGGTTATATGCTCGCGCGCCGGGCGCTGGCGCCGATCGAGCGGATGACCGAGCGCGCCGAAACCATTACCGCCGAGCGGCTCAGCGATCGCCTGCCGGTGAGCAATCCGGATAACGAGATGGGCCGGCTCGCGACCGTATTCAACGCCACGCTGGCGCGGCTTGAGGAGTCATTTGAGCAGATGCGCCGCTTTACGGCCGATGTCTCGCACGAGCTCCGCACGCCGCTGACGGCCATCCGCAGCGTTGGCGAGGTTGGTCTTCGCGGCCGCCGCGACGAAGCCGGTTACCGCACCATCATCGGGAGCATGCTCGAGGAAGTCGATCGACTCGCGGGTCTCGTCGATCGTCTGCTGACGCTGTCGCGCGCCGAAACAGGCGTGACGACGCGGTCCATTGAACCTGTGGCATTGAAGGAGCTGGCCGAGAGCGTGGTTGC
>Ga0068871_100001237_pt1 | contig 17045 bp, 18 predicted proteins | sample KBSMisM72_FD_72750 | JGI IMG/M metagenome (GOLD analysis project Ga0068871, IMG submission 72750) | Miscanthus rhizosphere microbial communities from Kellogg Biological Station, Michigan, USA - KBS Miscanthus M7-2 | ecosystem: Host-associated > Plants > Roots > Rhizosphere > Soil ... | reverse complement strand
ACCATCCAAATGGAATTACTCAACAGCAAGATTGACCACAAGGATTATATGTGCGACAGAACGCCATGGGGAGTGGAGCTTTGCAAACGCACCGGTTCAGCAAATTTTAAACTGCTGTACGATATTTACCACATGCAAATAGATGAAGGCGATGTGATCCGAACCATCAAAGATTATCATCAGTATATTGGGCACTATCATACTGCCGGTGTTCCGGGCAGGCACGAGATCAACGAAACACAGGAACTTTATTATCCTGCCATTATGAAAGCTATTTCGGATACGGGTTTTAAAGGCTACACGGCACAAGAATTTATTCCAACGGGAAAAACAACCGAAGAAAAAGTCGCCGCATTGAAAGACGCGGTGATGAGGTGCGATGTATAACTCCCTTATTAATTTAACTATTTAAATAGCCAGTATCTTGTATACTTGCGCTGCAATTTTTCACATTAGAAAAATCATGTAAACTGCTTTTTTGATCAAAATAAATTATTTGACTTTTATCAAATCGGCCTGCAACAAACCTTACTATTTTTAAATTTTCATATTTAGCTAACGATTAAAATAAATTATGCCAGAAAACAACACGTACGATGCCATTGTAGTGGGATCAGGAATCAGCGGTGGATGGGCCGCAAAAGAATTAACAGAAAAAGGCCTCAAAGTATTACTCCTGGAAAGAGGCAAAAAGATCGAACATGTAAAAGACTATAAAAACACCACCAAGGAAGTTTGGGATTTTCCGGACCGCAACAGCGTTACACAACAAATGAAAGTCGATTATCCTGTTTTGAAAAGGGATTATGCTTTAAAAGAATCAACAATAGATGCCAACTGGTCTCCATGGGCCAGCGATAAAGACAATCCTTATACAGAAACAAAAAGATTTGATTGGTTCCGGGGTTATATACTCGGTGGCCGCTCGCTGCTCTGGGGCCGGCAGTCTTATCGTTTTAATAAATGGGATTTTGAAGCGAATGCCAAAGAAGGAATTGGAACTGACTGGCCTGTACGATATGATGAAATAGCTCCATGGTATAGTTATGCAGAAAAATTTGCGGGCATACAAGGCAGCAAGCAGGGTTTGGAGGTATTGCCCGATGGTGAATACCTGCCTGCTATGGAAATGAATATCGTAGAGAAGGATATAGCGGAAAAAATGAAAGAACATTACAAAGGTAAACGTCACATGTTCATTGGCCGCAGTGCCAATATCACGGAACCAAAGCCTGAACAAAACAGGGTAAATTGCCAGTATCGCAACCGTTGCTGGTATGGTTGCCCTTTTGGTGCCACCTTTAGTTCCAATTCAGCCACTTTGCCTGTTGCATTTAACACAGGCAATCTTACGTTGGAAACAAATAAGATCGTTACAAAATTGATCTATGATAAGGATAAGAAAAAAGCGACCGCAGTAGAAGCACTGGATGCTGAGACAAATAAAACCTATACTTATAACGCTAAGATCATTTTCCTGTGCGCTTCCACTTTTAACAGTACCTGGATATTGATGAACAGTGCTACTGATACATGGCCTGGCGGATTGGGCAGCAGCAGCGGAGAACTGGGACATAATGTAATGGACCACCATTTCAGGTTGGGAGCCGGCGGAAAAGTATCCGGCTATGAAGACAAATATATTTATGGCCGCAGGCCAACAGGTATCTATATCCCAAGATTCAGAAATATCTATGATGATAAAAGGGATTATTTGCGTGGGTTTGGATACCAGGGAGGTGCTAACCGCGGACGTGGCCTGGAAGTTGCGGAGTTTACCATTGGCGCAGATCTAAAAGCAGCATTGAGTGAACCATCCGACGACTGGAGCATTAACATCACGGCTTTTGGAGAAATGCTTCCATATCATGATAACAAGATCACCCTCAGCAAAACAAGAAAAGATAAATGGGGGTTACCCGTGCTTGATTTTGATGTGGAGATAAAGGAGAATGAATTAAAGATGAGGAAGGATATGATGGCAGACGCTGAAGAGATGCTCACTATAGCAGGAGTAAAAAATGTAAAAGCCTATGATTCTGGTTATGCGCCCGGTATGGGGATTCACGAAATGGGAACGGCCCGCATGGGACGTGATCCAAAATCGAGTGTATTGAATGGCCACAACCAGGTATGGGATGCCCCGAATGTGTTTGTAACAGACGGATCATTTATGGCCAGTGCCAGCTGTGTAAATCCATCGCTTACCTACATGGCATTTACTGCAAGAGCAGCAGACTTCGCTGTAAAAGAATTAAAAAAAGGAAATATTTAAAACCAACTGCAGGGGATTAAATCCTTTGCATGAAATAAATTGTATAATGAACAGGAGAGATTTAATAAAACAAATAGCATTGCTCACGGGCGCAGCGGTGATTGGAAGTGAAGGCTTTTTAAGCGGATGCAAAACGGGTGCTAAATCAGAAGCTGGCTTTACCGCTGAAAATATTGCATTGCTGAATGAAGTGGGGGAAACCATTATTCCTGCTACCCATACACCCGGGGCCAGGGCAGCGCAGGTGGGTGAATTTATGAAAAGATTTGTTACAGACTGCTATACTCAAAAAGAGCAAAATGCTTTTATAAAAGGTATTGATGATCTTAACGCCGCTTGTAAAAAAATGTACAACAAATCATTTATGGAGGCTGATGCCATACAACGCCATGATTTGCTGGTGAGCCTGGAAAAAGAAGCCAAGCCATTCAATCAGCAAATAGAGGATAAAGAAAAGGACCTAAGAGCTGCAGCAAAAAAAGCGGCGAAAGAATTTGATGGCACGCCCAAACACTATTATACCATGATGAAGCAGATGACTTTGATGGGATTCTTTACATCTAAAACTGGAGCTACAGAAACCTTGCGTCATATACAGGTACCGGGCAAATACGATGGTGCTTTACCTTACAAAAAAGGCGACAGAGCCTGGGCTGAATCCCTTTAAAATTTAATATATAATTTATGAGTTACAAAAGAAGAGACTTTTTAAAATTAACCGGTGCAGCTACTGCAGGGTTTACGTTTGCATCCATGACAGCAAATGCATTGCCAGGAGATTTTTTTTCAGATAAGAAAAAAATGAGTGCCTTTGGCTTACAGTTATATTCATTAAGAGATGATTTGCCAAAGGACCCAAAAGGAGTTTTGAAGCAGGTGGCTTCTTTTGGTTATAAGCAAGTAGAAGGTTTTGAAGGAAGCAAGGGAATGTTCTGGGGAATGACTAACCTGGAGTTTAAAAAATACCTGGATGACCTGGGGATGACGATGATCTCCAGCCATTGCGACATCAATAAAGATTTTGAGCAGAAAGCCAATGAAGCCGCAGCCATTGGGATGAAGTATTTGATCTGTCCTCACATTGGTCCGCAAAAATCACTAGATGATTTTAAAAAATTTGCAGACGAGTTTAACAAGCGTGGTGAGATCTGTAAAAAAGCAGGAATCCGTTTCGCTTATCACAACCATGATTATTCTTTTGCTTTACAGGATGGGCAATATCCACAGGATGTGATGATGAAGAACACAGATGCCGCAACCGTAGATTTTGAAATGGACATGTATTGGGTAGTTACTGCAGGACAGGATCCACTGGAATGGATGAAAAAATATCCCAACAGGTTTAAACTATGCCATATCAAAGACCGTACAAAAAACAGTACGGAAAAAGCAGATACCTGTACTTTAGGAACTGGTAGTATTGATTATCCAGCCATCGTTCCACAGGCAAAAAAACTGGGTATGAAATATTTTATTGTTGAACAGGAAAAATACGCAGGTACCACACCCTTAAAAAGTGCCAAGGATGATGCGGTGTACATGAAAAAATTAAAAGTCTAACTATCACAAAATAAGAAAAAGCCATCCACTCTTCAGCGGATGGCTTTTTTTAATACAGATAGGCCATCATTACCTCGTCTAAAAACTTGTTTTCATTTTTAAGCCAGGTATATTTTTTAAGAACCCCTTCTTTTACAAACCCTGCTTTTTCATACAAGGTCACAGCCTTTTCATTGATCACGTCAGCAGATAATTCCATTCTTAATAAATTAATTTGTCTTCCCAGTTCAATTATTGCCTCCATCATTTTCTTTCCATATCCCTTTCCTGCAAAATCCGGGTGAATGGCTAGTCCACCCAGGTACCCTACATGAGAGCTTCGATGTTCCAGTTGAACTAGCTTAAACATTCCAACAGCTTTATTATTTTCTTCATAGATATAAATAATATCTTTTTCAAGGAGCGCATTAAAAATTGGTTGAAAAGAATCTTTATCCATTATTTCATATAATAAGTATGGATTGATTTGAGGATGCATGTAAAGCCCATAGATATAATCAAAATCCGCTGCTGTAATATTTCTTACCATGCGCCGAAGTTATTAAATTATTAAAAACCTGTTGACGAATATCAGCGAATGGCAATGATGTTTCATTGATGGAATGAATTAATTTTATGGAGTGGCAGCAAATTCAGCAGCCATCATTAATCATCGCATGCTATATGATCAGTATTCAACAATTGGAATCCCTGCGGGATAATTTTAACAATGGTGCTACTCAATCTTATCAATTCAGGTTAGCACAATTAAAAAAATTAAAACAATCCATTCTTGCACATGAACAGGAATTGTATGATGCCTTATATGCTGATTTGAAAAAGAGTAAAGAAGAGGTATGGGTAACAGAAACGGGCATGGTGATAGCAGAGATCAATGAAGCGGTCAGTCACCTGAAACACTGGATGGAACCTGAAAGAGTGAAAACAAATTTGTTAAACCTTCCTTCCTCCAGCCATATTATTAAAGAACCATTAGGTGTGGTGCTTATTATTGGTCCGTGGAATTATCCTTTTCAGTTATTGATTAACCCGTTGATTGGTGCGATTGCTGCGGGTAATTGTGCGGTGTTAAAGCCAAGTGAATTTTCGCCAGCTACTACAGTTACGATGAGAAAAATTATTGAATCGGTATTTCCTAAAGATTATATTTTGTATGCAGAAGGCGATGGTGCAACCGTAGTGCCCGAAATGATGAATAATTTTTCTTTTGATCATGTGTTTTATACAGGAAGCACCATGGTGGGCAAGATCATTTATAAAATGGCGGCAGAAAAACTGGTGCCTGTTACACTGGAACTGGGGGGTAAAAGCCCCTGCGTAGTAGAAGCAGATGCCAATCTTAAAGTAGCCGCCAGAAGAATTGCAATGACCAAGTTCAGCAATGCCGGCCAAATGTGTGTGGCTCCAGATTATATTTTAGTACAACAATCAAAAAAAGAACAGCTGGTCACCGAATTAAAAAATACTATTCAGCAGTTTTTTGGGAACGAGCCTTCGGAAAGTTATAATTATGGAAGGATCATTAATGAAAAGCAATTCAACCGGATTATAAATTACTTGCAGGATGGAAAGCTGTTGTATGGTGGAAAATCAAATAAAGAACGGCTTTATATTGAACCCACATTGCTTGACGAAGTTAAAATGGATGCCCCGGTAATGAAAGAAGAAATATTTGGGCCAATCCTTCCTGTTATAGGTTTCGATACAATGGAAGAAGCTTTGTCTGTGATTCAGCAGCATAAGAATCCCCTGGCATTTTATTTATTTACTTCCAGTTCTGCAAAAGAAAAAAAATGGATGAGCAGCGTTCCTTTTGGAGGAGGTTGTATCAACAATGCCAGCTGGCATTTAACTAACCATCACCTTCCTTTTGGAGGCAGGGGCGTTAGCGGTACGGGACAATACCATGGAAAATATTCTTTTGAGACATTCAGCCATAAAAAAGCCGTGATGAAAACACCCACCTGGTTTGACCCTGCTGTCAAGTATCCACCGTTTAAAGGGAAACTGAAATTATTTAAATGGGTTATCAAATGAAGCCTTACAAACTAAAACGTTTCCTGGTTGTTGTTTCAATTATCCTGGCTTTAATAGTATTATATACGGAAGCAGTAAATCTTAATACTCCCAACATGACGTTCCGACAAAAATTATTAAAGGCATTTTACCCGGCTTTAATGTGGAGTTCAAAAAAAGCGGGTACTAATGCTGTAATTCTGACTAACAACGATGTAAAGCCAGTTATTCCTTTTTATTCATTAAGTATTGTCTTAAACAATGGAAACACCCTAAACTTTGAATCGTTCAGGGGTAAAAAAGTGCTGTTAGTAAATACTGCCAGTGATTGTGGCTACACCAATCAATATGAGTCGCTGCAAAAGCTTTCTGAACAATACAAAGGAAAATTGCAACTGGTGGGTTTTCCTGCGAATGATTTTAAGGAGCAGGAAAAAGGAAGTGATGCGCAAATTGCGGCATTTTGTAAAGAGAATTTCGGCGTTACTTTTCCTTTAGCTGTTAAGAGCATTGTTATAAAAGGAGCTGCGCAAAATGCTGTATTTAACTGGTTGAGTGATGCAGCAAAAAATGGCTGGAATAATAAAGCACCTTCCTGGAATTTTTCAAAGTACCTGGTAAATGAACAGGGAGTGTTAATTAATTATTTTGACCCTTCCATATCCCCGCTTTCGGAAGAGGTAACCAAAGCCATTGCCGAAAATTAATTTTAAAATATAGAAGAGTATTTCAGCATTTTTATTTGCTTGTATTACCAGTTTCAAATTAACAAAATAATGTATCTTTCACAAAACAGGATATTAGCTCACACTTTCATTACTGCACCATGTTTTCCAAAACTGAGATCGAAAAATATTTTTTGGCAGAAAAACAGGAGAGCTTGTTATTTATGGTCATTGGAATCCTTGCCATTATCCTTGCTTTTGTTTTTTTCTTTGGAGTAAAGACTAATTTTTATAAAGGCGCGGCAGTTCCACTATTGACAGTGGGAATGTTATTTGGCATCATTGGATATACTGTATATGGCAGGAGCGATGCTGACCGTAAACGCAATGTATATGCCTACGATATGAATCCGGGGGAAATAAAAGACAAAGAAATACCGAGGATGGAAAAAGTGATGAAGAATTTCGTGATCTATCGTTACGTAGAAATTTGCCTGGCGATCGCAGGTATTATTTTGGTTTACTATTTCAACAATAAAGAAGCACGGGTTTTTTGGAAAGGTGTTGGATTAACCCTTGCTATCATGGCGGTGCTGGCCTTAGCCACAGATTACCTTGCAGAAAAAAGAGGTCATGATTACCTGGATGGATTAAAGACCTGGGAAGCAACTTTAAAGTAGCCGCCTTATTTACAGCGGGCACTTCTCATGGTAATTAATCAGTTCAATCGGTGTTTTCTCAAAACTATAGCCAGCATATTTGATTACGATTTCGTCCAGCACCGCATCAATTTCTTCCACCGTTTTTAAAGTTACCAACTGCAGGCGATAATCTTTTATGCCGGGTAAACCTTTCAGGTAATTGGCATAATGTCTTCTCATTTCAAAAATACCTACTACCGGTCCTTTCCATTCGTAGCTCTTGTGTAAATGTTTTTTACAAACTTCTACCCGATCTTCAATAGTGGGTGATGGCAGGTGTTCACCTGTTTCTAAAAAGTGTTTGATCTCCTCAAATACCCAGGGATAACCAATGGCTGCCCTGCCGATCATGATACCATCAATGCCATAACGGTCTTTGTATTCCAATGCTTTTTCAGGACTGTCAATATCGCCGTTGCCGAAGATGGGGATTTTTATACGGGGATTATTTTTCACTTTGCCAATCAATGTCCAATCAGCTTCTCCTTTGTACATCTGGGTACGGGTACGACCATGAATGGCCAGTGCTTTAATACCGGTATCCTGCAGGCGTTCGGCCACTTCTTCGATATTTTTGGTATTGTCATCCCAGCCCAAACGCGTTTTAACGGTTACGGGTAAGGAGGTAGATTTTACCACAGCGGAGGTTAAGCGAATCATCAAATCAATGTCCTTCAACACACCGGCGCCGGCGCCTTTCATCGCCACTTTTTTTACCGGGCAACCAAAATTAATATCCAGCAGATCGGGATTAGTGACATCTACAATCTTTGCTGCCAGTGAAAGACTTTCTTCATCTCCACCAAATATTTGTATGCCAACGGGTTTTTCGTAGTCAAAAATGTCCAGCTTTTTCCTGCTTTTGATAGCATCCCTGATAAGGCCTTCAGAGGAAATGAATTCTGTATACATCAGGTCGGCACCTTTGTCTTTGCATACGGCACGAAAGGGCGGATCACTCACATCCTCCATAGGAGCAAGTAGCAATGGGAATTCCGGTAATTGTATATTTCCTATCGAAGGCATGTAATTAAGTTTAAAGTTTGAGGTCTGACGTTTAAGACAATGATCTTTTAAAAATAATGATGACCGGCTTTAAACCTTAAGCGTTTAAACCTGAAACCTGAAAAATTGGCTGTAAATTTACGCACTTTATAATCAATCGCTATGGCGCATTTTGCTACAAATCGTTTTAACTATTGGGCTCAACTGGGTATATTAGCTGCATTTTGCGGTGTAGGTTTAATTTTAGGAGGATTGATCAGCCTTATCCCGCTTATAGGGAAAGTGGATTTTTTTCATTCAAAGGGCAACACTACTGAGTTGATGGACAGCATTTTAAAGCCAGAGAATGCCACTGCCATCCGCTGGATGCAACTGATCAGCACCACCTTCTTATTTTTTCTGCCACCCATCATCTATGCCTGGATCTGTCATGTAAAACCATTTAAACATCTTGGTTTTAAAAGAGAATTTAATAAGATCACCACCGTACAACTTGTGCTGGTACTGGTAATTATCCTGGCAAGTTCACCTATTGTTGATATGCTGCAACAGGTAACAGAAATGTATCCCTGGTCAAAAGCCACCTTGCTGAAATTTAAAACAGCAGAAGACGATTATTTTAAGCAAGTAATGGTGATTGCAAGGATGGATAATTTTTGGGACTATATTATCTCAATGATCATGGTAGCGCTGTTACCTGCTGTATTTGAAGAGACTTTATTCAGGGGGGCGGTGCAGAATTTATTTTCCAGGTGGTTTAAAATGCCGCTGTTGGCCATTGTTGTTACCTCCATCATCTTTAGTGCGGTTCATGGTTCCTACCTTGGATTTTTAAGCCGATTTGCATTGGGATTTATTTTGGGCTGGATATATTACCGTACCGGGAATATCTGGCTCAACATCGCCGCCCATTTTTTTAATAACGGGCTGGCACTAACTTCTCTTTATTTATCTACCAAGGCGGGTACAAAAATGGATCCTTCAAAAATGGATGAACATTATCCACTATGGGTAGGGTTGGTAGCCATAGCAATAGTAGCAGGACTATTTGCCTATTTTGATAAGATCAGCAAAAATGAAATAGACAGGCCTGGGGAAGAAGTATTGATACCATATTATAATATCAGTAATAACCCATTTGAACACGATATCGCCAATACCGACGAACCTGTACAACCTTAAACCACATGGCACTTAATAAAGAAGTTTTTAAAACCCGTTCCTTAACGGCATTGATATTTGTGGCAGTGATGCTGGCAGGATTATTATGGAACTTTTGGAGTTTTGTAATCCTTTTTACGATTATACATTTTGGGTGCTGGCTTGAATATTTAAAACTGGTTGAGAAGATTCACGCTTCGATAATTGACTCTATGCTTAAATGGCTTTTTGCCATTTGTGGTTTTATCCCAATGATTGTACTTGGGATCCAGCATTACAGCTCTGATATTTATTTGAACATTTTTTCATACAGCGTTAGTTTAAAACTTATCGGTTGGTTGCTGATTTTTATGACGTTAATTTTATTGTTAAGGAATAACCCGGATGTATCTTCAAAGGCGTTATGGATGAGTTTTGCTGGATTTTTGTACATATCGATATCAATAGGTCTTTTCCTTAATTTAAGAGATCTTAATTATAATGCTGACAATGACATTTTTGGCCCAGGAAAGATTATTACTTGCGGCATTATTTTTTCCATTTGGATCAACGACACAATGGCCTATATAGTCGGCTCCTTAATCGGCAAAACCCCCTTCTCAAAAATATCTCCTAAAAAAACATGGGAAGGAACAAGTGGTGGTGCGATATTATGTGTTGTGGTAATTGGAATGCTGGGATATTTTATTCCTGTTGCAAAAGAAATTGCTGTGCAGCATTGGATAGCCATCGCGGCTATTTGCGCCATCTTTGGCACCGCCGGCGACCTGTTAGAAAGCAAGATCAAACGTATGGCTGATGTAAAAGACAGCGGAACAATTATGCCAGGACATGGTGGGTTTTTGGATCGTTTTGATTCTTTACTGGTGGCAACACCTTTTGTCTGGGTCTACATCAAGTTGTTTGTATAACAGTATCTGCTGGTAATTCCTTGCAGGAAAAGGCAATTTTAAATGTTCTATAATGTGCATACAAATTCCAGTAATTCGTGTAATAAATAATACCTCAAAAGCTGGCTTACATAACATTTCTTCACCGTACATTTGCGCTTTAAAACTACTGCATGACCATACACAGGGAAGGATATAAATCGATTGCTATTGGCGCTTTGATATTCGGTGCTGTAAACCTGATCTCATTTTATTTTTTAAGCCCTGTTATTGTCTGGCTTTGCTGGGTCTTATTTTTTGCTACGCTTTTCCTGCTGCTTTTCCTGGTGTCTTTTTTTCGCATACCCAATCGCCGGCTCACCAAAGGTGAAAATGCAGTAGTAGCTCCCGCCGATGGCAAAGTAGTGGTGATTGAAGAAACAGTTGATAACGAGTATTTCAAAACAAAACGCCTGCAGGTATCCATCTTTATGAGCCCTGCCAACGTACATGTTAACCGTAATCCCATCAGTGGGCAGGTTGTATATAATCAATATCACAAGGGAAAATACCTGGTGGCCTGGGATCCTAAATCATCCACAGATAATGAACGTCATTCCGTGGTAATAAGAAAAGGAGAAACAGAGATACTGGTGAAACAAATTGCTGGTGCATTAGCCAAGAGAATCGTGAACTACCTGAAAATTGGCCAGGATGTAAATCAAACGGATGAAATGGGCTTCATTAAATTCGGCAGCCGGGTTGATCTGCTGTTGCCGGTAGGCACTAAGATAAATGTAACCCTTAACCAGATGGTGCAGGGTGGGGTGACAGTGATTGCTACGTTGGGATGATTCTTTTAACAGGCTGGCTGTTAAAAAAATACAATTAACATTGTATATTTACGTTTACAAGCAAATAAAAATCTAAAATTATAGGTATGAAAAAATTACTTTTATTAGCAACTGCAGCCTTGTTGGTTACTGGTGCCAGTTTTGCAGACAACGGTAAAAAAGATAAAAAATGCAATAAGTCCTGCTGCAAGAAAAGTGGCAAATCCTGCGGAAAAGAAAAGGATAAAACTGCAAAAATCTAACTGCTTTTTATAAACGAATTTAAAATACCTTCCTCACCAGGAGGGTATTTTTTTATCAGAAGATTACTTTTAATTCACTCAAATCTGTGATGGTGTAAGTTGGCTGCAGGGCGGTTGTGGTATGAATATGATTTACAAAAATATTATCCATGCCTGCATTGATGGCCCCCTGTATATCTGCTTCCAGGTTGTCTCCCAGCATGATACTATGATGTAATTGAGCTCCTGCTTTATTCAGGGCATAATCAAAAATTTCTTTTTGCGGCTTAATACTGTTGCTGCTCTCTGAAGTAACTACATGTGTAAAATAAATGTTGAGACCGCTGTTATTTAATTTCTTCCACTGTGTATTTTCAAAGCCATTGGTAATAAGATGAAGCTGGTAATTTTTATCGGCCAGGTAATCCAGCACTTCAATGGTATTGGGGAACAGTAATTTTTTTGTTGGTAATATCTCTAAAAACTTCTCACTCATCGCTCTTGCCAAAGCCTCATCACCAATTTTAAATTCGAGTAAGGTTCTCCACATGCGTTTCCACTTCAGTTCTTCGCCGGTAATAAAACCTTTATGATAGCGGTCCCATAAAATTTCATTGTGGATCTTGTACAGTTTGTAGAAATCTTCAAAAGGCACCACACCTTTTTGCTCCAGCTCAAATAACGCATATATTTCTATCAGCGATTCTTTGGCATTGGCATCAAAATCCCAAAGGGTATGATCCAGGTCAAAAAAGAGATGTTTGTACTTCATTTTGATATAACTGCAAAAATGGCGTATTTATTATTTTTATTGAGTTAAAATTGTAAAAAGTTAAAAGCATTTTTTTGATATGAGCAATAATAATGATTCGCTAAAGGGAAAAAATGTAGTAATCACAGGCGCTTCAAAAGGTATCGGCAGGGCCGTTGCCGAAATGTTTGCCGCAGAAGGTGCACATCTTTTTATTTGCGCCCGCAATGAAGTACAACTGTATAATGCGGTCGCCGCTTTGCAAACCGCCAATAAAGAAACTGTAATAAGAGCGAAAGCAGTTGACCTGTCAAAAAAAGAACAGGCTATTGGTTTTGGTAACTGGATAAATGAGCAGGGTACAGTAGATATCCTGGTGAATAATGCGGGCAATTTTTTACCGGGCAGCATTTATAATGAAGAAGATGGCGTGTTAGAAAATATGATAGCTAGCAACGTGTCCGCGGCATATCATCTTACCAGGACCTTGTTACCAAAGATGATGGCAGCAAAGACCGGGTACATTTTCAATATGTGTTCCATTGCATCCATGCAGGCTTATAAAAATGGCGGTAGTTACAGCATTAGTAAGTTTGCAATGCTGGGCTTTAGTAAAAATTTAAGAGAAGAATTAAAACCCTGGCATATCAAGGTCTGCGCTATTTCTCCGGGAGCTATTCTTACTGACTCGTGGGTAGATTTTGACAATTCCAATCACCGTATTATGGAAACCGGGGATATTGCAAAGATCATATTGACGGCAGTAAAACTATCACCAGGCGCTGTGCTGGAAGATGTTGTGCTACGGCCGCAGTTGGGAGATTTGTAAATAAACAGGATGATCGGTTATGTTAACATTTCATTTCAACCGTTCAAAAAAATCTTTCAGCAGGCTTATCGCCGATGTACTAAATTTACGCCTCAACTATGCTACTTCGGCACTACAAAATATGGGTTCTTTTTATTTTATTAACCGGGTTATTAAAATATCCTGTGCCGGCCCAGGTAAAATTTACTGCAAAGATTTCCCCTGCTATCATTGGTAAAGATGAAACAGCAGAATTAAAACTGCTGGTAGAAAATGCTACTGATGTGCAACAGATCAATCCACCTGCATTAGATAATTTTATTATTGTGAGCGGACCCAACCAGGAAAGCGGGATGGAGAGCATTAATGGAAATACCACTCAATATACCGGTATCACTTTTATACTCCGGCCAAAATCCAAAGGCGATTTTACAATTGCTTCCACTACTGCTTCTGCAGACGGGAAGATATTAAAGAGCAACGCAGTAAAAATAAAAGTGGTGAACGAACCAACGGGAAACAGTATCAGCAGCAATTCACCTTTTAGCGGATTGATGAATTTTGATGAGCCAGCCGCACGACGGGGGAATTACAATGATTATATTTTAAAAAAGGGAGAAAATATCACTGATAAGATCAATAAAAATATTTTTATAAGAGTGGATGCCAGTAAAACATCCTGTTATGTTGGCGAGCCGATCATGGTGACTTATAAATTATATACCCGTTTAAAATCAGAAAGCAGTCTTAGTAAAAATCCTTCTTTTAATGGTTTTTCTGTAATTGATATGCTGCGACAAAGTGATATCAATGCGCTGGTGGAGAAATACAATGGCCGGGAATATAATGTATACAGCTTAAGGCAAACACAGTTGTATCCGCTTCAGGCAGGGGATGTAGAGTTGGAACCAGCATCTGTGGAAAACGAAATTCATTTTGTTAAAGAGGAGTATTTAAAAAACTCCGGAGGTGACGATCTGTTCGGTGATTTTTCTTCTATTGCGATACCTCCTGATGCACTGGTAACTGAAAAAGTCACTTTGCAGAGTAAGCCTGTTATGATCAACGTAAAACCCCTGCCAGAGCAGGGAAAACCTGCTTCCTTTAATGGCGCTGTGGGCAAGTTCAGCATCCGGGCTGCGATGGAAAAAAACAACCTGACCACAGATGATGCAGGCAAGCTCTTTGTTACTATTGAAGGCGAAGGAAATCTTACATTGGTAAATGCGCCGGAATTTAGTTGGCCTTCAGGTGTGGAGGGTTTTGAACCCAAAATGAGCGAATCACTCGATAAAAGATCCGTTCCTGTCAGCGGAAGCAAAACATTTGAATACAGCTTTACGGTAAACAAAGAAGGTAACTATACTTTACAGCCAGTTGAATATAGTTTTTTTGATCCTGTAGCAGGACAATATAAAAGCGCTGCTACTATACCAATTACATTTTCAGTTGCGAAAGGATCAGGGAAAAGAACGGAAAACCCTGTTGTATTACAAAATAACCCGGCAAAAGAAAATTTCTTTGATACCATTTTTCAAAACCGCTGGTTGTTGATTGCGCCATTGGCACTGCTGATATTGGCAGGTCTATTTGTTTGGGTGAGGTGGGATAAAAAGAAGGGGGATGTTTTAATAAGGGAGCAACAGCAAAAATCAGCGATTCAAACGATACCCGAAATAAAGAAACCATTATCCGGTGCGCAGGCCTTGCTTCAGCACAATGATTCACGGCAGTTTTACAGTATGCTGGATAAAGAACTAAAAATATTTTTAGCAGAAAAATTACGACTTACGCCAGAATCAACCAACCGGAAAAATATTAGTGATGCATTATTGAACAGGTCGGGATTGTCGACGCAGGACAGCGAAGCTATTCTCCAGTTGTTGGATGATATCTCGATACAACTGTACACACCTGTTGCCGATGAAAGCAGAACCCCCTATTTTTATAAGAAGGCGGAAGCGGTATTGCATTTATTCACTGGTTAATTATCGGTAAACTTATATCCAATACCTCTTACAGAATGAAAGTACCGGGGGTTGCGGCTGTCTTCTTCAAAATATTTCCTAAAGGTTAAAATAAAATTATCAATCGTACGGGTGGTAGGGTACACATTATACCCCCAAACAGACTGTAAAATTTTTTCTCTTGTCACCACTTCATTCTTATTTTCCACCAATAGTTTTAAGAGCATGATCTCTTTTTTAGTAAGCATAATTTTCTCACCATTTTTTATGGTGCATTCCAATGCTTTGAAATCAATTTTGTTGTTCCCAAACTGGTAGGTTTGTTCCATGGGTTTGCGTGTGGTTAGCTGCTTTCCCTTTTGCACTAGTTTATTTACACGCAGTAATAATTCTTCCAGGTTGAATGGTTTGGTTAAATAGTCGTCTGCTCCTTTTTTTAAACCCAAAACCCTGTCTGCACTGCTGCTTTTTGCACTTAAGATCAAAATAGGGATATCATTATTTTGTAACCGGATATTTTCACAAACACTGATGCCATCCAACTCCGGCAACATTACATCCAGGATCATCAAATCAAAGTGTTCTTTCTGAACAGCGTCCAGTGCTGATAGCCCGTTGTCTGCTACGGTTACTTCATAATCTTCCAGTTCCAGGTTCAGCTTGAGTGCTTCCTGCAGGTTCTCTTCGTCTTCTACCAGTAAAATAGAAATCTTTTTTTCAGGCATTTAGTGAATGGTCAATGTTTAAATGTAATTACAAAAATACTTCCTGTTGGATTATTATCTTTTACAAAAATATCAGCCTGGTGTTGTCGTACTATCTTTTTAGTAAGATATAAACCAAGGCCGGTACCTTTTGCTTCTTTTGTTGCCTTGTTGCCGATACGATAATATTTATCGAAGATCTTCTTCTTTTCGGATGCTGCTATTCCTTTGCTTTCGTCTGCTACTGCAACCAATATTTCCTGTTCTGTAGTTTCTAAAGAAATGGCTACTGTGGAATCTTTAGGTGAATATTTTAATGCATTATCTATTAAATTATTGATGGCCATCTGCAGCATCAGGTTATCGCCCTGTATCAATATGCCATCTGTTACATTCGTAAGTATATTTCTTTTTGGGAAACGGGTGATAAAATCACTGGCGCAGCTTTCCACTAATTCAGACAAATTGATTTCTTCTTTGGTAATGGCGTACCGCCCCGTTTCTATTTGTGATGAAAGCAGCAGGTTACTGCAAAGTGTATTTAGCCTGTTGGTTTCCTGTATCGTATTTTGTATCAGCCGCTGCTGCTGTGTTTCGTCCAGTTTTCTTTTTTGCAGTGTTTCCAAATTTAGTTTGGCTACAGCTATCGGTGTTTTTAGTTCATGCGTTATGGCCATCATTAATTGCTGTTGTTGCTGGCCCTGCTTTAATTGCTTTCGAACTGCCCTGAAAATAATAAACGCCCCGGCACCGATCAGTAAAAAAAATACGGAGCCTTCACCAAGGTATTGTGCTGTCTTTCTTTTTTCCTGGTCTAAAATAGCTGCAACAGTATCGTTGTACCCCCGGGTGCCCTTCACCAGCTGGCTTATTTCAAACACAGCCATTTGATGATTTTGTTTGTTCAGCGCAATAAACCACCATACCAGGGCTGCTACAATATACAGGAGCAGAAACCAGTACAGGATAAAAATGAAGCGTAGTTTTTTTGTTTTATAAGAAAATGGCATGGTAGATAATAAAAACAACCGAAGATACTGAATATTGAAAGTGCCGCTGTTGCCTTACTATTTGCTACTTTAAAAAATCGCCGTCGATGATCAGTAATTTTACTCCATTGGTGGTAGTGGAGCGATGTGAGCTTACATTATCTGAAACAATATAGGTCATTCCTTTGGTAAGTAAAAAGGATTCGCCATTATCGAGTTCACTAATAAAATCACCTTCCAGGCAATGAACGATATGCCCTTTCCTGCACCAGTGATCAGCCATATATCCTTTTGAGTATTCAACGATGCGTAACCTTACACCATCTTTTTGAATGGTTTGCCAAAATGCAGTGCCAGTTTCACCTTTGTACTCCGTTTTTTCAATTGCAGACCAGTCAATCGTTTCAAATAAAACAGGTATCATGTTTCAATAGTTAGTCGTTGAGATAAATGATAAGGATGCGTAGTCAATTTATTTTATTCTTTGTACCCTGATACC
>Ga0068871_100001235_pt1 | contig 17059 bp, 22 predicted proteins | sample KBSMisM72_FD_72750 | JGI IMG/M metagenome (GOLD analysis project Ga0068871, IMG submission 72750) | Miscanthus rhizosphere microbial communities from Kellogg Biological Station, Michigan, USA - KBS Miscanthus M7-2 | ecosystem: Host-associated > Plants > Roots > Rhizosphere > Soil ... | reverse complement strand
TGACCTGTTCATCGCGGTCGGCTGGGGCGAGATCGAGGTCGCGACCAACGCCCACGTCAACACGATCGTGAAGTGGATCGACCTGCGCAATGCCGAGCGTGTCGCTGCCGGCATGATGACGCTCAAGGAGGCGAGGGCGTACAAGGTCCGGCAGGAGGGCAGGGCGCTCCATCCCAAGCTTGCGGTGGAGGCCCGGCCAAGGTCCGCAGCGGCCCGGTACGTGATCGGTCGCACCCGTCGTCCGATTCGCTGGCCTAATCCCGCGCCGCGGTTCTGGGATTTCGGGTTGATCCCGGGTGTTGCCGCGATTCCGGAGCGCAAGCATCGGACGACGCGGATTTCGGCGCTCAAGGCCGCGTTGATGATCGAGGCCCAGGCGGCGGTGTTTCCGCCCGAGGTCAGGGCTGGGATGCTCAAGGCGGCGGAATTGTTGCGGGCTCAGGTGGGGGGTGAGAGGTGATTACGAACACGAATCCGAATTGGGCAAGCCGCACCATGCCGTCCGCTGAGCAGATCCTCGAGGACGTGCGCGCTCTCTTCGCGGAGACCCCGCCCGCACCTTTGTTCGCCTCGTCCGATAAATTCTCGGATCACGCCGCGATCAAGATCACGAACGACCGCCGCGATTACTGTCTCGCAGGCCCAGGTTTTTGGAAGAAGCTGCCAGGTCGAACGCTTGACGCGCCCATGAACCCTTTCGGTGGGATTATCATCGTCGACCTCGATGATCCGAGCCAGTCGTCACTGCGCAAGGAAGTCTTCGAGCTCGTTCGGAAGTTTGGGGGTGGCCAATGGCTGGCCCGCTGAAGAACGCCCGTCACGAGCGGTTTGCGCAGGAGCGCGCCAAAGGCCTGTCGGTTGATGCAGCCTATGCGGAGGCAGGCTTTCGGCCGCATCGCGGCAACGCGCATCGGCTGAGCACAATTGAGAGCGTGGCGGCCAGGATCGCCGAATTGCAGTCCAAGACGGCGGAAAAGGCGACCACGACTGCCGCCGATATCGCCCGGCAGTTGGACGAGGATCGTGATTTCGCCAAGCAATTGAAGCAGGTAGGACCGATGGTCTCGGCCACGATGGGAAAAGCTAAAGTGCTTGGGCTCATCGTCGATCGCCAGCGCCACAGCTTCGATTTCAGCGGCTTGAGCGATGACGACCTCGACGCACTTGAGATGATCCTTGCTAAATCTTCCGTCGCTCGATGATGTCCGCGCCGAGCGGGCGCGCCGACAGGCCCACGCGGCCGCACTGGAAAGCGAGCGGCGCCTTGAGACCGACCGCAACGAGCGACTGAACCACGATGCCGAGATCGCGCGCTGTGCAACTGACGCCGACGGGATCATCTACTGGTTCAATAATTACGTTTGGACCTACGACCCGCGCCTGATCGGGAAGAAGGACGCCGACGGCCGGCCGATGTCGCCTTACGTGCCGTTTCGGCTTTGGCCGCGACAGGAAGCCTTCATCCGATGGCTGCATGAGCGGGTGCAGGCCAATGAGGAATGGCTGGTCGAGAAGAGCCGGGATACCGGCGTTTCGTACCTGTGCTGTGGCTATGCGCTCAACCGCTGGCTGTTCGAACCCGGTTTCAAGACCACGTTCGGCAGCCGCAAGGCAGAATATGTCGACAAATCCGGGCAGCCCGACAGCCTGTTCGAAAAGCTGCGCATAATGCTCCGCCGGTTGCCGGACTGGATGACGCCAGACGGTTACAATCCCGCCGCCCACGCGCTGTTCATGCGGCTGATGAACCCCGCCAACGGTGGGATCATATCCGGCGAGGGAGGCGAGGACATGGGCCGCGGTGGGCGTTCCTCGCTCTACATCGTGGACGAAGCCGCGTTTGTGCCCAATGCTGAGAACGTCGAGAAGGCCCTATCGGGGAACACCGACTGTGTCGGCTGGGTCTCGTCCGTCAATGGCATGGGCAACATGTTCGCCCGCAAGCGCCACCAGATACTGAAGGCGCACCAGGTGTTCCGGCTTCACTATCGCGACGACCCGCGCAAGACCCCCGAATGGGCGGCGGCAAAGGAGGCGAGCCTGTCCGACCCCACAGCTTGGGCGAGCGAATATGAAATCGATTATTCCGCCTCGCTCGAAGGCGTCTGCATCCCGGCCAAGTGGGTCGAGAGCGCCAAGCTGATCGCGAAGCTCGAGCCCGATATCCTCAAGACCAACATCGCGCCTTCGGTCGGCCTCGATGTCGGCGCCGGCAAGGCGAAGTCGGTTGCGATTCCCAAGGCTGGCCCGATCGTCCACCCGCCGGAATCGCGCGGAGATCCCGACACAATCGGGACCGCGCATTGGGCGCTTGAGATCGCAGGCAGGGTGGCCGCCGCTATGCTCAATTTCGACAGCCCCGGCGTTGGCGTGGGTGTCACCTCCGCGATGAAGCATGCGGACCTCAAGGGGTTGGTCGTCCAGCCGATCAACACCGGCGACACGCCGACCGATCGGCGTTGGGAAGATGGCCGCAGCTCCGAGGAGATGTTCGGCAACCTCAAGGCTGAGATTTGGTGGCTGACCCGCGTCGCCTTCCAGCGTACGCACCAGCACCGGCTGTGGTTGGAGGGCAAAACAGAGGAGCAGGGGGCGAAACAACACCGCCTGTCCGAGCTTATCGCGCTGCCGTCGGGTGACCGCGAATCCGATACGATGAACGCGCAGCTGAGCCTGGTGCGCTTTTTCAAGAACGAGAAGGGCAAGATCGTCATCGAGACGAAGAAGCAGTTGCAGACGCGCGGCATCCCGTCACCCGACTATGCCGACGCGCTGGTGCTGTGCTTCATCGAGAAGCGCCGGGGCTACGATGCTTCGGTCTGGCTAAGCTGACGGCGGTAACAATCGTCGGCCCCGATCCATAGCCTCCACCACCATGGCCTCCCAATCGAAGGACAGCGGCCCCGCCCGCCAGATGTCGGACGGCATCACCAACGTGGTGACAGGCCTGGGCACCACCCGCGATCCCCGCGTGTACAACGCCTATTTCACGCGCCGCTTCACCGATCGGGAAATCTACCAGGCCTATGCGGGCTCATGGCTGATGACCAAGATCATCAACAAGCCCGCGACCGAGATGGTGCGCGCCTGGCGCGACTGGCAGGCCGACGACGAACAGATTGCGGCGATCGAGAAATACGAGCGCAAGCTGAACCTACGCGCCAAGGTCAAGCAGGCGGAGATCCTGCGCGGGCTCGGTGGCGGCGCCATGCTGCTGCGCGTCGGAAACGAGGACACGGCGCTTCCGATCAACCCGCGCACCCTCGGCATGGATTCGCTGCGCGGTATTCAGGTCTGGCATCGCAGCCGCCTGACCTTGGAGGACATGGAGACCGATTCGACCTCGGACTGGTACGGCCAACCCAAATTCTATCGCGTCGGCACCCGCGACAGCCGCCAACAGCGCATTCACCCCAGCCGCGTGATCCCGTTCAGAGCACACGAAATCCCCGACATCGTGGGCGTGACGTGGAAGGACGCCTTCTGGGGCATGTCGACGGTTCAGGTCGTGCTGGATGCGGTCCAGAACAGCGACACCTCGCAGAACAGCTTCGCCGCGATGCTGAAGGACGCCCGCAACCGGCGCATCGGCATTCCCGGCATGACCAACATGATGGCGACCAGCGAGGGCGAGAAGATCCTGCAGGCCCGCATGGCCGCCGTCGCCGCGCTCGAATCCATGCTCGGCGTCACGTTCTACGACAGCGGCGAGGATGGGAAGAAGGGCGAGGAGATCAACGACCGGCAGATGACGTGGACCGGCATCCCGGAGATCAACAACAACTTCCTCGCGATCTGCGCCGCCGCCGCCGACATGCCTGCCACAGTGCTGCTCGGCAAATCACCCGACGGCCAGAATTCGACCGGCGCCAGCGACACCGAGAATTGGGAGAAGACGGTCAAGGCGCGGCAGGACCTGGAGTTGCGACCCTGCTTGGAGCAGCTTGACGCGATCCTGCTCCCGTCCGCGCTCGGCAAGGCTGACGACACGATCTATTTCGACTTCGCGCCGCTGTCCGTGCCCGATAAGGCCGTCGAGGCGACCACGTTCAAGACGACAATGGAGGCGGTGGTCGAGTTGCAGGGAACGGGCACGATCCCGGATATCGCGCTGTCCAAGGGCGTGCAGAACCTGATGACGGAGCGTGGCTGGATTCCCGGGCTTGATGCGGCCTTGGCTGAGGTTCCTGAGGCTGAGCGCTTTCCCGAGAGTGAGCCGGAGCCCGCAGATGATCCCGCCGCTGCGCAGTTCGACCCGGTGACGGGGAAGCCATTGGTGGCCAAAGCTCCGCCGCGCGCGGTCAATGATCGGAAGCGCTGGGTGCTGGTTGAGGAGGGCTCGGAATGAACCTCCCCACATGGCTCGCATGGACGCTCGGCATCGCGGTCGGTGTCCCTGCCGGAATCGTCGTCGTGCTGGGCGTGTTGTTCATCATGGCATTGCCGCGCCGGACCTAGCCCATGCGCTATGACATCGCCGCCATGACCAAGCGCGCCAAGCCCGGAGCGCGGCGGTCCCGGATCACGCTGCGCCCAATCATCCCGACGGCTGTCATGGCTGGGGATTTGTTCGCCGCCGCCTACAAGCCCGTCATCCAGGCATGGCAGCAGGCGATCGGGATGATCGGCGCGCGGTATGAGGCTGCGCTGCCCGTGAAGGATAGCGTGCACGACGCCGTCTTCGACCTCGACAGCATCCTCGCCGCGATCGAGGGTTCGCTGGAGCAGTTGGTTATCAGCATCACGCCACGGCTGCGGGAGTGGTCGCTTTCTGCCGAGAAGTGGCATAGAGGGCGTTGGTCCGGAGCAATCCTCGCGGGCACCGGCATCGATCCCCGCGCCATGCTCGGCACTTCCGACGTAAACGACACCGTGCAGGCGTTCGTGAGCCGGAATGTGCAGTTGATCCGCAGCGTGTCAGATGAAACGAGGAGCCGCGTCAGTGATATCGTGCTGCGGGGATATGCCAGCCGGACGCCGCTGGCCACGGTCGCCAAGGAAATGAGCGAGGCGGTCGACCTGGGGCGAAAGCGGGCGTTGCGAATCGCGAGCGACCAGAATTCGACCCTTGCGGCGCGGCTGGATCAGGCGAGGCAGCAGCAGGCGGGGATATCGACTTACACTTGGCGTCATTCCATGAAGCGGCACCCCCGCATTTCACATGTGGAACGGAACGGCAAAGTGTTTTCGTGGGATGACCCGCCATCAGATGGGCCGCCCGGCACGCAGCCTTTCTGCGGCTGCCGCGCTCAAGCGCGCATTTCGCTGGATTAGCTTTGGCCTATAGTCGGATTGTGATACACAAATCGGGCCGGAACAGTGCGTCAACACCACTCCGGCCCTGACGACCACCATGGAGTGAGCCATGCCGACCGCTGCCGACGTCCTATCCTATTTTTCTATGCCGCATAAGGTTCGCCTGCTGCCCGTTGGCCAGCGGTTCGGCATGCTCACGGTTGTCGAGCATGCCTATCCGGTGGAGCGGGCAAATGGACGCATGGCCGCGCGCTCCACCCTAAGATGCGACTGTGGCGCGGCCATAACAACGAAGAACAACGCGATATTGTCCGGCTCAACCGTAAGTTGCGGGTGCAAAAAGTATGTCCACGGCGACGCGGGCACCCAGAGACGGCCCCCCGAGTATGCTGTTTGGCAAGGCATGAAGGCTCGGTGCGAGAATCCGAATGGCAAATCATATGATCGATATGGCGGCGTCGGGATCAGAGTTTGTGCCAGATGGAGCGAGAGCTATGGAGCATTTCTTGCCGACATGGGGCGCCGACCCTCGCCGACCCACTCCATTGACCGCATAAATTCGAAAGGCGACTATGAGCCTTCCAACTGCCGATGGGCTGATAAAGAGACCCAGGCGCAGAACAGGGAGGTTACGTGTAGCGTCGACGTTGGGGGAGAAAGGGTGGCGCTAACGAAATTGTGCCGCGAAAAAGGCCTGATGGCTCACTATCAAGCCATCGTGAAGCGCATCAAGCGGGGCGAGCCTGTAGACACCGTTTTAAGGAGGTTCGCCAATGCCTAACCCCATGATCGAGCGCATTGCGCAGACCCTTTACCCAGGCGAAATCGACATCTTCGTGCGGGACTGCAACGACCCGGAATCGGTTATGCAGTTCACGCGGGGAAAGGCGTGGGTTGACCTGATTGACGTCGAGCGCGCGCCTTACGTGTCCAAGGCTCGTGAGGTTCTGTCCGCCATGCGCGAGCCGACGGAGGCTGTGACCATGGCGATGTTCGACAACTGGGCTGAGCCATCCGATGCCGCCGACATGCGCGCGATCCCGCTCGCCATGTGGAACGCGGGTGTAGTCGCCGCGCTCGCGGAGGAGGGGTGATGACTTGGCGTGATGGATATCTCGTCTCGGCGACGTTCGGGGAATTCCGCGCGGACGAATTCGAGCCTGAGATGGTAATCGAATATTATGATCGGGTTGGCTCTGACGATAAGGGTGCACCTCTGTATGCGCGCGAAAGCACCACTTTCCGGACCCGCGACAAACGCGACATCCATTTCGTTCAGTGGCGCATCAAGAACGTCGACAAGCCGTATGGTGATTACGTGAATGACCTGATCACTAATGCTGTCGCGGAGATGGGCTGATGCGCGTTGTCCTCCGCACCGAAGCGAGCTACTCGCCCGACGTCGAGATAGACGAGCAGGGCAAGGTGGTATTTGCCCGGGATATCGCGAAAGGTGAGCCGATCACCATCCCCATGCATATGCTCAACCGCATCACGTCGCAGAAGCCGGACAAGCCCCGATAATCTGACGGCGGTAACACGCGCGCACCATGAGCGGCAATTCATGCCGCCATGTTCCTTTCGGACCGCCTCACGCTCGACGCGCCCAAGCTGACATCGGACGGGTTCCTCGCCGTCAGAGCCCGCGCAGCCAGGACGGGCGTCTATCAATATGCGGGCAGCGAGGTCGATCCCGACAACAAGCACGGCTTGCGGGACACGGCCCTCGTCAACGTCCTGCGTGACGAAAACACCGTCTTCGACAGGGCGGCGGTGCATAGCTTCATCGGCAAGCCCATCACCGACGATCATCCCAAGGTCGCCGTCACCGCCCAGAATTGGCGCGACGTCAGCCGTGGCACGATCATGGGCGCGATGCGCGACGGCGATCATCTCGCCTTCGACCTGATGGTCACGGATCAGTCCGCGATCGACAAAATCGCCGCCGGCAAGCGCGAGTTGAGCAACGGCTACCAGGCCGAGCTCGAATTCGGCGACTTCAAGGCTGCCGACGGCACCGAGTGCCAGGCGCGCCAGACCAGCATCAAGGGCAATCACATCGCGCTGGTCGATGCCGGCCGCGCCGGCCCGTCCTGCCGCATCGCCGATATCGCGCTTTGCGACGCCGCACCTTCCAACATTTTCGACAGCTTCAAAGAGGAGAAGCCCGTGGCTGTTACCATGCTGATCGACGGGCTTGCCGTCGACATCGCCGACACGACTAGTGTGAAGGCAAACATTGAGAAGCTGATCGCGGACCGCAAGGAATCCACGGACAAGCTGACCGCTGCCGACGCCAAGGTCGTGGCTCACGAAGCGACCATCGTCGCCAAGGACGCCGAGATCGAGAAGCTCAAGGGGCAGTTGGCCGACGCCAAGCTTACCCCGCAGCAGTTGCGTGACGCCGGCAAGCAGTGGGCGGCCGTTATCGGCAAGGCGAAGAAGCTCGGTGTCAAGGTCGACGACAATGCGACCACCGAAGTCATCATGCGCTCGGTCGTCGATGCCAAGATGGGCGCCAAGGCGAAGGACTACAGCGACGAGCATGTCGCGATCGCCTTCGACAGCCTGACCGCCGACATCAAGGTCGATGATCGCGACCCGATGGCGGACCTGATCAGCAGCAGCGTCCACCACACCGACGGCATGGATATCGAAGGCGACCGCGCCAAGCGCCGCCAGGCACTTTCCGACGCGTGGCGCGTGCCCGCGGCGAATGCGTAAGGGAGGGCTGACGCCATGTCGTTCGTAGTTCAGAGCACGTACCCGACGACCTACACCGAGGGCTTCCCCGGCATGGTCGCCAATGGTGAGACCAGCAACCGCATCAGCCGCACCGTAGAGGACTCGGCGGGCATCGCGTTCGGCAAGGCCGCATTCCGCGGCACCAACGATCGCGGCTGCACCGCCACGCCGGCCGCTGGCAAGTTCATGGGTATCACCATCGCCGATCCCGGCGTGACCCCCACGCTCGATAACACCAACGCCGACCTGTATCAGCAGTATGCGAGCGCCGGCCTGCTCAACGAAGGCGTAATCTTCGTCACCGCAGGCGCTTCCGTCGCTCCTGGCGATCAGGCCTACGTGACGAGCGCTGGTGCGATCACCAACGTCTCGAGCAGCAATACCATCATCCCCGCGAAGTTCGACGAGACCGCCACCTCCGGCGCGATCGTCCGTCTCCGCGTCACGCGTTCGTAAGAGGGGCAAGGACCATGAAGGAAGGTCGCATTTTCGCGGACGCGCAGCAGGCAGCTGGGTTCATCCAGCCGCCGCTCTACCGCATGCATTCGGTGGTGCTCGAGCAGAAGTACCCGTCATTCGACTATGCCGGGCTCGTCCCCGTCAACACCGAAGGCGACATGTGGGATATCGGGACGCTCATCCACTCGGGTGATCTGGCCGGCGCCATGCATTACCTGTCGGGCAAGGGCTTCGACATCCCCAATGTCAGCGTCAACCTGCAGCAGGGCACGTCGAACTTCTTCCTGAGCGGCGCGGGCTACGAACTCAGCCTCCAGGAGGTCAATCGCGCGTCTCGTCTCGGGCTTGCGCTCGACAGCAAGAAGGCTGACGGCGCCCGCAAGGTCGCGGAGAAGTTCATTTACGACAAGGTCATCCGTGGCTCGACCGTCAAGAACTTCACCGGCCTGATCAACAATGCAGGCGTGCCGACGGCGAATGCGCCGACCGGCTCCTGGGGCACCGCGACGGCGGCGCAGATCCTCGCCGACGTGAACACTGTCCTGAACGACGTGATCACCAACAGCGGCGAGACGGCCATGCCGAACGCCCTGCTGCTGCCGACGTCGAAGTTCCTCTTCATGAACAACACGCAGCTGACCAACACGGGCGACTCGCTGCTGACGTTCATCAAGGAGAACAACAGCTATACCGCGATCACCAACCAGCCGCTCGACATCCGCCCGAGCCGCGAACTGGCCACGGCGGGCGCGTCCGGCACGGCGCGCATGGTCGCCTACGAGAAGGATCCGGGTAACCTCGAATTCTTCCTGCCGGGACCTTACGAGTTCCTGCCCGAATTCCCGATCTCCTCGATGTCCTGGCGCATCGACGGCATCGCGAACGTCGGTCAGCTCGAAATCTACCGGCCGAAGACCCTGTCCTATCGAGACAATATTTAAGGAGCCGGGAAGATGACGAGCTTTACCAATCACCAGCCCGGCCCGCGCGGCGTCAACATCAAGGGCGGCGGCACCACCTGGATCGAGCCCGGCGAGACGGTCGAGATCGACGAGACCACGATCGAGGGCGACTTGCCCGACTTCGGCAAGGCGGCGGCGCACGCCGACCAGCTGGACGCCGCGAACGGGGCGCTGACCGAACAGGTCACCGCATTGGAAGCGCAGGTTTCCGACCTGACCGACCAGCTGGACGCCGCGAACGCCAGGCTGAAGCCGTATCTCGTCAAGGATGCGGTTGCGGGCCTCGACAACGGCAACGACGCGCACTGGATCAAGTCCGGCCTGCCCTCGACCGAGGCCGTCGCTGCGATCGTCGGCTCGGACGTGTCGCGCGCCGATATCGATGCCGCAGCGCCGGACGCGAAGCGCACTGCCTGAACCCCGTCCCCCCAAGGACGACTGGGCCGCTTCGCCTCACCGCGGGGCGGCCCTTTTCATAAGGACGACCCATGGCCCTGTCTCCGCTCACCATCTCCGTTTCCAGCGGCGTCCAGGGTCGCGGCTTCAAGTCGGCGGTGAGCGGCTTTGCGGCTGGTAATGTTGTTGAGGTGATGCCGGGAAGCTCGTGGGGCTTCGGCTACTCAAACGGCTTCCTGACCCATAACGGTCTGCCCGCCGACACGAACCTCGCCATCCTCCGCGAGCGCGATCCCGTCACGGGCGAAAACCTCACCACCAACCTGATCGTCACGGCGGCGAGTGCTTATGCTGTGGCCCAGAAGGCTTCGGCGCTGGATGCGACCTATCGTTCCTATCGCATTGCACCGATCACACAGGTTGACGGCTCGCAGATCTGGAACGTCTTCACCGAGGGAACGCTTGGCGCCACGCTCAACACGCCCATCAATGGCACGACCGCGCCTCCCGTGAACACGGATCTGCCGGCCATTACGGGCACGGCACAGGAGGGTCAGACCCTCAGCGTCTCAAGCGGCACGTGGACCAATTCGCCGACAAGCTACACATATCAGTGGTATGCCGATGCCGCGGCGATCAGCGGTGCGATCAACCCGACCCGCATTCTGACCTCTGCCGAGATAGGTAAGATCATTACCTGCCGGGTCACGGCGACCAATGCGGGAGGTTCGGCGACGGCTTCCAGCGCTGGCACATCTGCCGTTATCGCTGCCTCGATCCCTGTGCCGGTCAACACGGTTGCACCCGCGGTCACCGGAACGGCCACGGTCGGGTCGACGCTCACCACCACCGACGGCACCTGGACCAACAGTCCGACGAGCTTCGCATACCAATGGCGCCAGGATGGCGTAAACATCTCCGGCGCCACTGCATCGACCTACGTCGTGCTGTCGGGCGATAGCGGGCACACGATCACTTGCCGCGTTACCGCCACGAACGGGGGCGGCTCTGGCTTTGCCGTATCGAACGGGGTGGCGATCGCGGCCTCCGGTCTCACCTATGTGCAAGCCGCCAATGTAACCAACCTCTGGGACCCCGCCTCGATCGGGGTAGCGGACGGCACGTCCCTGTCCACTTTGATTGACAGTATCGGCGGGGTGGCGGGTACCACGCCTTCGGGCCAGCCCACCTACAAGACCAGCGTACTCAATGGGAAGCCGGGAATCCGGTTCGCTGGCAACCAGTGGTTCGATCTCGGCCGCCAGACGGAGTTCCTCAATACGCTAGCTGGCGACCACACACTGATGTTTGTCTGCACCAACCTTGTGGCGGGTGCGAACCAGCTAGCGGCGATCTTCGGGGATGGCTCCGTCGCCTCGGGCCGGTGGATGGTCATCAACACCACCAAGATCGGCATGTACAACGGGAACTATATCAACAATCCACTGGCGACGACCGATCTGTACGTGATTTTCTATAGTGCGCGTCGCAGCGGCACTAGCCGTGTCTTGGCGGGCTGCAACACGACCTCGTTTTTCCCAAGTGATATCGTGGTCAATAGTGGAACGAACCCATTCACGATGGGGACGGGTCGCGCAGACACGACCGCGAACGGCAACGCCTATAGCACGCGCTGCGACTTCCTATGGGGGGCATGCTGGAATACGAACCTGTCGTTCACCGATATCGTTCGCCAGACGCGACTTATATTCAATTACTTCGGCAAGCCCATGCCTTGGGCGGGTGTCACCAAATACATCCTTGATGACGGCGATAGCATCACCAAGGGCCTGAATGCGCAGGCTGACACTTGCTATCCGTTCCTCTCCGCCGCCGACCTTGGCCGGAAGTTCGGTGAATGGAGCCAGACGGGCAGGCCCAGCGCCACGATCACCATGAACCTCAACGACCTGGCGTTCCAGTTCACGGGCCTTTCCGGCGCCGATGCCCTCGGCATCCCCGTAGTCTGGACCTACATGGAATATGCGAATGTTCGCGGTTCCTCGACCGCATCAAACTTGGCATCCATCGCCTCCTATGCCTCGACGTTGAAGGGCTTGCTGCCAACCTGCACGTTGGTGAGCATGACCTCCACCGCGTTGGGAGGAACGGGGGGCGTAAACGGCGACCAGACGGCCGATGGCGGGCTGGGAACCAACATCAGCGCACAGGGGACAAGGCGCATCGCTTTCGGTGATAGCCTGCTCGCTTCGCCGCCTACCGGGGTGGACCTGGTTATCCCGCTGCACCAAGATGCGGCGGTTGGTCAGGTCGGCGCCAACCCATACACACCCAACGCCGGCAATCTCGACTTCGGCAGCGATGTCACGCACCCGCTAGGCACCGCCGGACAAAGCGCGTCGCATGGCCATGCCCGCATAGCGGCGCTTCATTCCGCAGCGATCGGGCCGCTACTGTAGCGTCATGCTGAAAGCCAACGGCCTGATCAGCGCGGCCTTCACGGCGGCTTAGGACTGACGGCGGTAACAAATCGGCCCCGGGGGCGGGACAAGGCGCTATGGCCTATGTCCTGCCCACGCCGGCCGATCTCAAGGCCTACTATCCGGCATTCGCGGCCGTCCCCGACGATACGATCCAGCTTTACCTCGACGAAGCGAGCGGCGCGTCAGGCTCGGGCGGCGATGTCGACGAGTCCTGGGCCGAGGGCGATTACAAGCCCGCCATCATGGCCGCCGCCGCGCACCGGATGATCCGCAATGGCGTGGTCGTGGCCGGTGGCGATGTCGCCGGCATGGTCGCGGCGGGCGTCACCGACTTCCAATCCGGCTCGTTCCGCGCGCGTTTCTCCGACGAGGCAGTCAAGGCGCAGGTCGCTGGGGGCTGGGATGCGAGCGTCTATGGCCAGCGGTATCTTGAGCTGCTCCGGCGCAACAAGGGCGGCCCGCTGGTGACCAGTGGCGGCGTGGTGCCGTGCGGGGATGGGTTCAATGGCTTTGCTGGGCCGATGCCGCCGTTTGTGGGGTATTGATGTTCAACGGCCCCGCCATGTTCGCAGGGCTTGCGGGCACGATGTCGGCGGCGTTCGGCGGCCCGTATGTGTCGGGCCAAGTGATCGACCAGGCCGGCCAGACCAACGATGCAGGCGGCTCGGTCGTGCCGTCCTCCGCACCCGCTACGCGCAATTGCCAAGTCCAGATCGATCAAGCGACCCAGCAGATGCAGGCCGCCGAGGGATATGTCCGCGGCGATATGCTCTTCATGGTCCTGACGGCATCACTGCAGGGCGAACTCGACACCGACGCGCGCATCGTCGTGCTTGCGGGGCCTCACGCGGGCACGTGGGACGTGTCGGGCATCGTCAAGGACACGGCTGGAATATGCTGGTCCGGTAGCGGCCGTCGCGCATGATCGTCATCACCGACAAGCACGGCCCGCGCCTCGCCCGCGTCACGCCGGCGCTCGTCCGCCCAGCGCTTGCTGAAGAGCTTGAGTTTCAGGCGAAGGAAATCGCGGAAGATGCGGTCTTCTCGATCCGCGATGGCGCGATCAGCGGGGAGGGCCACGTTCCGGCGCCACCGGGCGAACCGCCCAACGAGGATACGGGCGAGCTCAGCGGATCGATCAGCCCGCTCGAGGTCGTCGAAACGCCCTCCGACGTCCGGACTGGCGTCATCGCGACGAGCGGGCATGCGCTCTATCAGGAGCGAGGCACGTCCAAGATGGAGCCGAGGCCCTTCCTTGAGCCCGCCGCCGAACGCCATCGGGTCGACGTCCTGCGCGCGCTGCATGGCCGCTTCACCGAAATGCTGCGCCGCTGATGTCGGGCGATTTCCTTCTTCCGGTGCGCCGGGCCATGCTGATCCGGGCCAAGCAATGGGCGCCGCTGGTCGACTTGATCCCGGCCGCGTCGATGTGGCCGTCGAAGGTGTCCGCGAGCCGCACGTTCCCATTCACGCGCTTCGGATCGATGATAGCGTCGCCGTTCCGCGCATCCGGCCTCAACGCGTCGTCCAATCGCATCAGCTGGCAAGCCTTCACCAAGCCGCTCATGGAAGGCGACGTCGAGGTCGTCTCCGCTGAGGATCGGATCCTACTCATTGGGTCGGCGATCAAGGACTGCTTCGACGGACGCACGATCAAGCTCGAGAGCGGAGAGAGCGTTCAGCTTTCGTGGATCACGACTTCTCCCCAGCGGGACGGCGCCGAGGCCGATGCGATGATGACCACCGTGAGTTTCCTGGTCGAGGTTCTGGCGAACTGACGGCGGTAACAGCCGGGCCGTGACGCCCATAGCTTCCAGCGGTCTTTCGAGAATGGCCAGCAGGAGCGCGCCGATATGTCCGTCCCGAGCATCGTCAAGGGCCAGTATTTTGATGTTGCCGTCAGCCTCGACGGCGGCACGAATTATACCATCATTTGCGGCCTGAATACGCGCAGCTTCACCGAGCAATATCAGACCAGCGACGAATATCTGCGCGACTGCGCCGATCCGCAGCAGGTTCCGTTCCGCGTCATCAACGTGACCGGCGCGCAGTTCGATATCGCTGGTCAAGGCCTCTACAACCGTGCGCAAGCCGATATCCTTCGCCAGCTCGGCGGTCGATCGGTGCCGTACAAGTTCATCATGGGCGAGGACGCCTCCGATGTGGTCGATGCGGGCCATTATCAGGGCAATTTCGTCCTCACGAACAAGCAGATCACCGCGCCGGATGGCACCAACGTCACGCAGAGCCTCACATGGGCCAGCGACGGCGTTGTTACGTTCACGTCGGGCGACGACATCATCGTGCTCGATCCGCTGCTGCTTTCGCCCCGCGCCGCGACCCATGCCGTCGCCTATACCGGCACCGCCACGGGCACGACGGCAGGTTCGACGCTTACCGCCACGTCGAGCGACAGCACGACCTTGACCGTCACCGGCACCGGCACGAGCCGCTCCATCGCCGGCACGTTCGCGGCTGCGGGCTCGCCGACGCTGACGCTGACCGAGACGCTGTCCGGCGCGCCCAACTCGCCGAAGGTGACGACCGTCAACATCAAGGTCGCGTAAGTGCAGACCTGGATCGTCCTGCCCTTCGCGAACGGCGAATACCGATTCGCGCTTGGGTTGGAGCAGATCAAGGAGATCGAGCGCGTGGCGGGCAGCGGCATCGGTGCCGTGTTCGCCCGCACGTCCAAGGGGCGCTATGGCTTCCTCGAGGGCGAGATTTACCCTGAGATGGCGGAATATCGCTTTCCGGAACTTGTGGAAGTGATCCGCCAGATGCTGATCGGCGGCGGCGAGGGAATCGTCGATGGCCAAGACATCAAGGTTTCCGACACGCGCGCTAACCAGTTGGTCGAAGCCTATGTGCTCGGCATTACAGATCAGCGCATGGCAATCACGAAACTATGGATGACCGCCTATGCCGGTCTTCACGCCTTGGTTCACGGATACCAACCGCCAAAAAAAGGCGAGCCGGCGCAAAAGCCGGCGACCCGGAAGAGACGTTCGACTTCGCCGGCGCGCTGACCAATTGCGCGATGATGGGCATCAGTCCGTCGGAGGCGAAGAAGCTGACCTGGTGGGAATATCAGGCCCTGCTCTGGACATGGAACGACCGCCATCCCTCACCGGATGAGGAAGATGAGATCGATCCGCCCGATGCTTCGTTCGTCGCCCGGCGTCACGCCAGGCTCGAAGAACTCGGAATTGCGAGGATGCCCGAATAATGGCCGAGGTTGTCGACAGCATCGTTGCCGAGCTCATCGCGCGGGACCAAGGCTATATCGAGACCTTCGACCGCGCTACCGCTGCGCACGGCCGGTTCAAGGCGTCGGTGGACAAGCTCAAGGTCCAGACCTTCGACTTGGGCGCCGAGGGTCAGAAGTATAAGCAGGGCGTCGCCGGCATGGCGCAGGCGGAGGAGCAGGGCAGCGCCCGCATGGTCCGCGCCAAGAAGAACGTGTCCGATGCGGCCAAAGCGACCGCCGCAGCCGAAAAGGCCGCCGCCAAGGCGATCGCCGACGCTCAGAAAGCTGAGCAGGCCTCGCGAATTGCGACCGAGAAGGCGTCCGCCAAGGCCGCCGCCGCCGCGCAAAAGGAAGCCGAGCAAAAAGCCGCCGCGGCCAAGCTTGCTGCCGAAGCCGTCGTGGCCGCCGCCGCGAAGGAGGAAGCGGCGCGCGCGCGGATCGCGGCGATGGTCGAGCGCTCTCTTGCCCGACAAGCGTCATCGAACACCCGGGGCCCCGGCACGCTGTTCGGATCGCAGGTCCCGCGCGAGGCCTCAATGGTCCCGGCGAGCGTCATTCCCGCCGCTGCCGGTGACGCCGCCGCCACCGGAGAGGCCGCGGCGCAAGCCGAGATCAACCACCTGATGGCGGACCAGGCTACGCTTCAAGCGAGCCTCACCGTCGCGCGCGGCCGCGAAAGGGATATCCTGCGCGACCAGATTACGGAAATGAGGCTCTACAATTCGCTGATCCGCGCCGGTTACACCGAGGAGCAGGCGACCGAGCAGGTCGAGAAGCGCATGCTCGCGATCGAGGCGGAGCGGGCCAGGATCGCACAGCGGCAAAAGACGGCCCAGATTGGACAGTTCGCAGCCGGGTCCGGTCTTGGGCGGTTCGGCGGACTTAATGCCGCCACGGCAGGAATTGCCGCCGCCGCAGCGCTGACCGCAGGCGTCGCGGCAATTGGGTCGTCGCTCGACTTCGCCAAGGAGATCAAGAACACGGCTGATGCGGTCGGCCTCACCACGCGGCAAGTACAGATCTATGAGGCCGCAGCACGTCAGGCGGGGGTCTCGACCGACCAATTCCGTTCGGGAATCGGCCAGCTGTCGAGCTATCTCGGGCGCGCGAGGGAGGGCGACGAGCAGGCAGCCAAGACGTTCGCCGCGCTGGGCATAAACATCAAAAATGCCAGTTCTGCCGGCGACCTGCTGCCAACCCTCATCGATCGCATATCCTCGATCGCGGATCCGGCCCAGCGCGCGGCGGTAGAGACGCGCTTGTTCGGCGAGGAAGGGCGCAGGCTCGACGCGGTGCTGTCGGGCGGCAATCAGCGGGTCAGCGAGCTTGCGGCGGCTTTGGAGCGGACCGGCGCCGTATTGTCGAGCGCGGATATCCAGCGCCTCACCGAGGCAGAAGCAAAGCTGGCGGCGGTCAAGGCGCAGCTGCAAGTCGACCTCGCGCAGGTGGTCGCGAACAACGCGGACGCTATCACGGGCCTGGCCAAGTCGTTCGCCGCGCTGGCGGATTCGATCGGTGGCGCGCTCAAGAAGGTCGACGATTTCTCG
>Ga0068871_100001234_pt1 | contig 17064 bp, 7 predicted proteins | sample KBSMisM72_FD_72750 | JGI IMG/M metagenome (GOLD analysis project Ga0068871, IMG submission 72750) | Miscanthus rhizosphere microbial communities from Kellogg Biological Station, Michigan, USA - KBS Miscanthus M7-2 | ecosystem: Host-associated > Plants > Roots > Rhizosphere > Soil ... | reverse complement strand
CGCTGAAGTTGCGTTTTCCACCGAGACAACCTGCCAGCCTTTATCGTGCAATATGCACTCGACAAGTTTCCGTGTGTCCTCGTCATCTTCGACGTGTAAGATTCGCATAATCGTTGCTCCTCAAGTAAAGGGGCGGTTGACACACAACTACCGGCGGGAGCGGAGCACTCTTCAGATGTGAAACTCCGCTCCCACCGCAGCGACGCACACGAACACCTACTGAAGCGTGCGGCACTTAATAGGCACTCGCACACGTCACCACTCAAAAGAGAGCTCACGCCAGGTTGTTTGGGGAAAGTTTGCCGTGTCGGCCGGCAGCAATTCAGAAAAGAACCGCGGCGTTAGAGATTGATAGGGCGAGATTGGTTGTACTGGAAAGTAGTAGATGCCAACATTTTTTCGAACGGGGATGCCTCAGTGAATCGCATACAACGACCCATCGGTACTCCCGAAGTAAACCACTCCTTTATCAACAGCTGGTGACGACCAGACCGCGCCCACGGAGAACACTCGATAGAACGCGAGCACCATGTCCTGATAATCACCGAAATAACGGGCGTAGATCGCTTCGTTGTTCAAACCTCCGTCGGGCTTCAACATCTTCAAAGGGTCCTGCTTCGAGCCTTCAGTCTGAAAATTCCACATGAGTTTCCCCGACTTCGCATCAACCGCGAGCAGCCGCCCATTCGATACGCCGAAGTAGACGACATCGCCGGCGAGCGCAGGCGAAGAGAACACGGCGCCCTTGGCATCGAGCGTGAATTTCAACCTTCCTGTTTTCGCGTCAAGCGCAAAGAACCTGTAGCCGTCCGACGTTCCTGCATAGACCACGCCGCCACGGATCGCAGGCGTGCTATTCACCCAACCTTTATTCGTTGGATAGTCCCAGCGTTTACGGCCCGTCGCGGCATCGACTGCATAAAGATGTCCATCTCGACAGCCGACATAAACAGTCCCATCGGCGATCGCAGGCGACGATTGAAAGCCCTGTTGGTTGCGGATGTAGGTGTCTTCACCGGTTTTGAAGCGCCATTTCTCCTGGCCCGTTTCTGCGTCAAGCGCGTAGAGATAACTGTCCCAGCTACCGATGTAGACTGTGTTGTTCGCAATTGCCGGTGAGGCATGGACGATGTCGCCAGTTGCAAACTTCCATTGCAGAATTCCAGTCAGCGCATCGACGCAGTAAACATTTCCATCGCCGCTGCCGATATAAATTCGGCCGTTGTAGATAGCCGGTGAAGATGTGTAGATGTCCCATGAATCGGGGATGGTTTGGAAGCCCGATGGATAGCCGTGCAGTCGTTTACCTTCGAACCGTCGTTCATACTCGGCTACAAAGGTCCATTTCACCGCGCCCGCTTGAGCATCGATGGCGTAAAGAATTCCATCGAAGCCGCCAAAATAGACCAGGCCATTGGCGATCGTTGGTGACGAAGTAACCTGTCGCGAAGCGAATGTTTTGAACTTCCACTTCTGTTTTCCGGTCTCCTGGTCTACTGCGTACAAGTTGCCGTCAATGCTGCCGATGTAGACCACACCGTCGGAGATTGCGGGAGAGCCAATGATTGGTCCATCAGTTTTGAAGGTCCACTTCGTTCCGTTTAGTTGCGTTGGCCCAGCTGCTGGATAAACTCCGGTGCGAGCTGCATCACCGTGAAAGGTGGCCTGGGCCATTGCAGTGGGAACGGTTAGTAGCAACAGAACAAATGTTCGGATCATTGTGACGGTCCTCGTAGTCTCTTCAAATTGTTGGAGAATTCAGAATTCAGAATTGCGGATCAGCTTCGTTGATGATCTGCTTTAGTCGAGAGTAGTACGGCAGTGTTTTTGAGATGGTTTCATATTTCAATTCTTCTCATTATGTATATACTGCGAGCGCCGTGAAGTTGAAAACGATCTGCTCGAAAGGAAATCTATGATCGGTAAAATCGTAATGATCATCGGGATCCTCGGCGTACTGCTCGGGGGCGCGGTACTTCTCATCTCGTTGTTGTTGCCTGTGTTGACTGACGGCCGCACGAGTTGGGATGAGGCGTTGCTCGGCATCATTCCCGGCGCTATCGTGCTGACAATCTCGTTCATCATCTTTGTCGCCGGATTGATCGTTGTCCTGGTGCAGAGGAAGAAGAAGCAGCAGTTACAGATGGCGGCTCCGTAGTGATTCAGTTTGAAATACGCCGAAGGCGTTCCAGATGAGATACGCCGAAGACGTTCACTATTTCGGTCGAGATGAGATACGCCGAAGGCGTTCACTATTTCAGTCGAGATGAGATACGCCGAAGGCGTTGGCTAACCGTAGCCCAGGGTTCGAGCGCAGCGAGAACCCTGGGTGTGTAACCAACAATGAATTAAAACCCTGAAAGGGTTTGACGCTCGGCGAACCCTTTCAGGGTTTAGTGTGTATTTAGATTTACTTCCCAGGGTTCTCGCTACGCTCGAACCCTGGGCTGGAATTAGCGAACGCCTTCGGCGTAATCTGATCGGGGCTGATTGTAAATTCTGCCACTCCTGAATAACGCCACCTCTGATGACAAACGAAAATCTACGCGCTAGAGTGTCGTCTCGGCTACGCAGAAAACATTCTCGGAACTTTCTTCCACATGGTGGTTTTCCTGAGCAGTTCCCGCGTTACTAGATAGAACAAGCAGCTTATTCGAAAGCGCAAAGAGATTAGCCTGCGACTGGGCCATCACTGCGCTGACTGGTTTTCTCTTTTCGAGCGGAACTGATCGGAAATACGGAAGCTTTTAATCTTATGTAGAATTTCTATTGACAGAATGCCACACTCAGAATAAATTCTGCGTCGCAATCGTAGTCGCAATCACAAAGTATCCTGGCTTGCTGTCTCCCTGGAAGCGAGCTGTCGCAGCCTTCTGAGTTTCTTTTCTTCCTGGTACGCCAATAGACTAATCAACCCCTACCACAGCGGAGGTCCACATATGTCTTTGCCCCTAACGCCCGGCATACGCACAACCATTTTCCGATTAGTGAAAACTCATCGACTCGTATTTATTACGCTTGGATTTGTCCTCTGTCTGGGCGCAGTCGGTCTTTCAAAATCACCGGCCCTGAGAGAGATGCTTAGCTTTTCGCGAGCGCCTGAACCTTCCATCAGGCAGCAAGCCCCTTCAGCGACGACCGCACACCGGCGGAGTGATGCGCTCAAGAGTTTGGGCCTGAATCTTGGCTTGAGAGAAGCGCCAACTATGGCCAACCTACTCGCCCCGACCGTTTCGGCGACTAAAACTGACGCCTTGTTCACAGACGTCGATGGCGATCTTCAAGCCGATCCGGGTGACACTCTTAAATACACAGTCAATATCAGCGCGGCTGGTGAAGACGCTACCGGCGTGACTTTCGCCGACACAGTGGATCCAAATACTGCCTTTGTGCCAGGAACTCTCCGGGCCACGCCGGTCGCTGTTAACGATACTTATGCTGCTACCGGTAACGTGCGGATTTCAGTGGCTGCACCCGGTGTACTCGGAAACGATTTTGGCGGTTTACCCGGCGCCACAATTACAGCGCCTCCAAGTACGAGCGCCAACGGCGGTAATGTATCGCTCAATGCAGACGGCAGTTTTACTTACAACCCACCCGCTGGATTCGAGGGCACCGACACTTTCATCTACACATTGACAAACTCCGAGGGCAGCAACCCAGCAACGGTTACAGTCAATGTTAGTGGAATGATCTGGTTCATCGATAACAACGCGGCCGCTTGCACGACGCTGGCCGCAGGTTGTGGCCGCCTCACGAATCCATTTAGCAGCTTGCTTGCGTTCGCGGCCCTCAACAATGGCAGCGGCAATAATCCGGCGGCCAACGACAACATTTTCGTTTACGAAAGTGCCAGCGACTACGCCGGTCCCGTAACCCTCCTTAACGGTCAAAAATTTATCGGACAGGACGCCACGGCGAGTCTTTCGTCAATTACTGGTCTAACCCCGCCGTCAGGCAGCGATCCTTTACCTGCGACAAACAGTGCCAACGGCGTGATTGTTAACATCACAACTGGAAACGCGATCACTGTTGCATTAGGCAACACGTTGCGTGGATTTACCGGAGGAAACTCCACGACAGACATTACCGGCAGCGGGTTCGGTACGCTAACCATCTCCGACGTTACGCTGAACGGTACGGGTCGAGCGCTCGACCTCGCCACTGGCACCCTCGCCGCGAGCTTCGGCAGTATTTCGTCAAATACCAGCGCGACTACTGGCGTCAGTCTGGCCAGCGTAGGAGGAAGTCTCACAACCCCCACGACGACAATCACTGATCCAACGGGAATCGGCATCAGTGTTAGCTTTTCTAGTGCCACGCTCAATTTTGGCAACACAACGGCAAGCGCTTCGGGCAACACAGGCGTAAGTCTACAGAACAACAGCGGCGCCATTACCTTTGGCGCTCTTAACATTTCTCCCGATGCAGGTCAGCGCGGCTTGCTGGCCACCGACAACAGCAACACGATCACCGCCACCAGCGGCACGATCAGCAACACCGGCGCGACGGCTGTCGAAATCAACCGGTTAAGCGGATTTACTCCGCTCGTGGTTTCGCTGACCAGTGTTTCATCTGATGGCGCAGTGAACGGCATAAAACTTAATAACGTCAACGGTTCGTTTACTGTTACCGGCACAGGCACGACTGCTGGTAGCGGCGGTACGATCCAGAATAAGACAGGCAACGGCGTCGACGCTCGCAGCGCGTCAAACATCACGCTCACGAACATGAACCTGCCGAACAATGCGCAAACGCAGACGGTCTCAGGCATTTCGAATCAGTGCGGTGGCGATCTGCGCGGTGGGAACAATCTCAGTTGCGTCGCCGGCATATATCTGCAAGGTGTTGTTGGTGTCACCCTTACGAACGTAAGCGTGACGGGCAGCAAGCAGATGGGCATCAACGGTAATAACGTGACTACGTTTACGATGTCGAATTCCTCGATCACCGGCAACGGCGACGAGGCATTCGAGGATGGTTTGACGTTCCAGAACCTCAAGGGCACGTCCTCGATCAGTAATTCAATGATCAAAGACAACGCCGCGCGTCAAATTTTGGTAACGAACATCGAGAACAGTTCCACGCTGACTTTGGGAATTACAGGCACACGGACGAACAACGTATATCCCACGGTCGACACAAGCACGACGGAAATCGGTAAGACGGTACAAACCAATACGTTCACCGATAACTCGGTATTGCTGGACACCGTCTCGACGGCCACCAATGTAAGTATGACCCTTAACGTAACGGGCGTGGTCTTCAAAAACAGTGCTCCTGGCAATTCAGTAGCCATCAACGCAATTGCCAGCACGGGTACGTTAGGTGGCGCTACGACCAATTCATCGTTTTACAACACAGCAGGCGGCGTCATCGTTTCCGCTCAGAACGGAATGGGTGGCGACTATGACATAACGAACTCCGAGTTTAATAACGTCGCCCTGCAAAGCATCCTGTACGGAACGGCAACCCCGTATAACGGATCACTCACCGGCACGGCCTCAGGCAACCACGTCGGCGAAGATTCGACCGGCACGGCTGGGTCCGCCTGCGAGCCCGTTGGCGGTAATTGCATTGGTATTGACGTAAACCTAAACGCCGGAGTAGGCGCCGGTTCGATCACGACGCGAATTGAAAACAACGTCGTCCAACAGTTTGGCGGAACCGGAATTCGTGTGCGGGCAAATGGAACCGGCGGGCCCGGTATGAACGCGAACATCGTAAACAACACAATCAAGAATCCGATTGGCTTGGTTGCGCGCGGTCTTACAACAGCTGTCGGTAATACTAATACGAACAATGTCAATGGATGCTTCGGCATCACCGGCAACACAGTCAACGGCACATACGAAAACAGTGTAGGAACGGAATTCGGTATCTTCACTAGCGTCCGTGGTACCAATTCCCACCACAGATTACCGGGTTATCTCGGATCGACTACGGCTGTCGGTGGACCAGGAAATGCTGTCACCGACTTCATCATTGGCAACAACAGCGCCGGAAGCAAAGTATTCACGCAGAGAGTCAGTAGTACTGGAGACTATCCTGGCGGCGCGGCTTGCACCGACCCACCGTCAATGATGATTTCGCAATCGTCGAGCTCGAAAGCGGTCAGTACCGAGCTGGACGGTATGTCATCAGCAGGCATCTTCAAACAGAAAACGAATGTTCTCTATGTCGCCGATGGCCAGAAGGCTGCTAACCCGGATGCCGTTAGTCTGCAGGCAGAATGGCTAAATTCGACGATCCTGCCGGCCGCGATAGAAAGATGGAGACAATTCGGTATCAGCGCAGAAGACCTGGCCCGCCTGCAGTCAGTCACGCTCGAGGTTACTGATTTGCCGGAAGGTCAGCTCGCCAGCGCGACTTCGACAAACCTCAAGGTCGATTCAAATGCCTCCGGATACGGTTGGTATTTCGATATGAGCTCGGGGGATGATGCTGAGTTTGACGTTCCGGTTCCAGGTAAGGAACTTCAAACCACCCAGTACAGCCTCGCACACAATCGCGGCGTGGATATCTTGACCGTGGTGATGCGCGAGCTTGGATTTGTCTATCTGCAAGGCAGGAGTACTCCGAAGGCACTGGAATCGCTGATGCAGAACACTCTGGCGCCAGGCGTCAGGCGCTTACCGAATTCTGATAGCATACTCGTAAGTAAGAACCGTTCGGTGAGCGATAAGAGTCTTGCTTCTCAGATCAGTAAGCCGTCCGCGTTGCAGCCGAAGATAGCGTCGGTTGCGACCAGGAACGCGCGCTTCAAACCAGCAACTCAAAGTGCTTCTCAACAGAGCAGCAGAAGTATGCACCACGCGCCACGACGAGCGGCAGCCAGCTTCAACAGTATGCTTGCCGACGTGATGCTCAGTATTGGCACTCTGCCCGCAGGTGAGAGCGTAACGATCACCTTCAACGCCACAGTCGACAATCCGTTCACCGGAGCCATGGCCCAGGTTGCTAATCAGGGTACGGTATCCGGTTCTAATTTCGCGGATGTGTTGACGGACGATCCGGATGTTGGCGGCGCTGCCGATCCGACAGTTACGCCAATCGATCTGCCGGATGTGTCGGTGATGGTGGCGCCAGCTTCGGTTCTGGAAGATGGTCCAACAAATCTGGTCTACACGTTTACGCGTGATGGATCGACTGCCAACGCGATGACGGTAAACTTCAGCGTCGGCGGGACTGCTTCCTTCACTGAACCGGATTACACGCAGACCGGCGCTGCAACCTTCACCGCGACCAGCGGAACGGTTGTGATACCCAGCGGCAGTTCAACGGCAACCGTCACGATAGATCCTTCGGCGGATCTCGCGGTCGAGGCTGATGAGACAGTAGATCTGACTGTGACTTCAGGCATAGGCTACAGCGTCGGCTCGCCGAGCCTTGCAAGCGGCACAATCACCAACGACGACACGAGCGTCAGTGTTGTTGTGTCGCCGTCGTCAGTCGCTGAAGATGGGGCCACAAACCTCGTCTATACGTTCACTCGAGTGGGTGTGACCAGCTCAGCGTTGGCAGTGAACTTCTCAGTGGGTGGGACAGCTACCTCCGGATCATCACCTGACGATTACACGCAGACAGGCGCGACCAGCTTTACTCCGCCAACAGGTGTAGTGACGTTCGCTTCTGGCAGCTCAACGGCGCAGGTAACAGTCAATCCGGAAGTTGACAGCACGGTCGAACCCGATGAGACAGTTGACCTGACTGTAACTGCGGGGACCGGCTATACCGTCGGCGCGCCTGCGTCAGCGAGTGGTACGATCACCAACGATGATACGGATGTCAGTGTTGCCGTATCGCCAGCGTCAATGGCGGAAGATGGAGCGACCAACCTGGTCTATACCTTCACCCGCAACGGCGTGACCGGCAGTGCACTGATTGTAAACTTCACGATTGGTGGTACGGCGACCTTTGGCGTATCGCCTAACGATTACACCCAGACTGGGGCGACAACGTTTACTCCGCCTACCGGCACGGTAACGTTCGCACCTGGCAGCTCGACGGCTCAAGTGACGGTCGATCCTGAGGCCGACGCTATTGCTGAAGCTGATGAAACTGTCAGCATCACTTTGGCGGCGGGCGTGGGCTATACCGTAATCAGTCCGAGCTCAGCCACTGGGACCATTCTCAACGACGACACGCTCGTCAGCGTTGCAGTGTCACCCACTACGACGTCAGAGGGTGGAGCGAACCTCGTCTACACTTTCACCCGCACCGGCCCGACCACCAGTGCGGTAACAGTCAACTTCTCGGTGGGCGGCACAGCCAGCTTCCCATCCGATTACTCGCAGAGCGGTGCAGCAACATTCACTCCGCCGACAGCTACGGTGACGATTCCGTCCGGTAGCTCCACGGCTGCAGTGACTGTGACGCCGCTGACCGACTGTACGGTGGAAGGGGCCGAGACGGTTGAGTTCACCGTTCAGCCTGGAACGGGTTATGGAGTGGGCTCACCTAGCCTGGCTACCGGAACTATCAACAATACGGCGGATTCGACGCCACCGACGATCACGCTCATTCCCGGAGTGAACATGACGTTGTGGCCACCGGATCACACGTACCGGTCGATATCGGTTACTGACTTCGTGGCTAGCGCCAGTGATAACTGCGACGCCAGTGTTGACATCAACGATGTCTACATCACGAAGATCACGAGCGATGAGGCAGAAGACGGAGCCGGTGACGGAAACACACTGAACGACATCGTCATCGCACCTGATTGCAAGACGGCTCAGTTGCGGTCCGAACGTTCAGTGCTCGGCGATGGTCGTGTCTACACGATCACGTTCAAGGTCGTAGATTCAGCGGGCAACTTTACAACAGCAACAGTGCAGGTAACTGTGCGCACTTCGCCAGGTAGTCCAGCGGTCGATAGCGGCGTGGTCTACACGGTTAACGGTTGTCCATAAGAAGGCGTGAAGGACGGATGCGGGCGATGTCGACATCAGGCCCGCATCCATCCCGCTCTCGCACACATTCACGACGGAAGATGAATCTTGACCTTTATAACCCCAAAGGAGTTTGATATGAAAAACACACGCATTCTATTCGTGGTGCTGGTAGCCTTCATCTGCACGGCGAGCTCGCTTGCATCTGCACCGACTCTGTCGATCACCGTGAACAACAATTCGAGCCGGGAAATTCGCCATCTCTATTTAGCGCCGGCGAATACTGACAACTGGGGTCCTGATCAACTGAACAATTCGGCGATCGGCACGGGCGTTAGCCGGCAGCTTAACGTCTCCTGGGAGCAATCCAGTGTTAAGTTGGTTGCCGAGGATCAGGATGGATGTTTCCTCCAGACCACGGTTGAAGCCTCCGGCAGTCCGGAATGGACAATCGACAACAACACGAACCGTAACTGTGGGAACTAACCAGGGTTAGTAGTTCCTACCAGCACGCTCGCGGGACCACGACGTCAACGTCGTGGTCCCGCTTGTTGTTTATGCGAGACTGCAAGATGGCTATGCACAAAAGTGCAGTCTTAGCCTGCGAATCAGGCGGAAGCATAAAGCCTGGGGCGTAAGCCCCAGGGACAGAAAGCAAATAGATTGCGAGCCCAGGCAATGGGCGACAGTTCGCAAACTCATTGGCTTTATTACGATTTGGTCTGTCGCCCGCATTCGCGGGCTTGAAAATTCTTTACGCCTTGATCCTGGGGCTCACGCCCCAGGCTTTACGCTCCCGCCTGCTTCGCAGGCTCTGACGGCGCCTTTAGTCCAAAGCCATGCGAGAAATGCGAGATGGTCTCAAAGTCAGTTTCAGAGTCGAGATTCTTTGCTCCGGAGGAGCAAAATGTTTATAGCTCCGCATCACCCGGGAAATTCCGCTCCGTTAGGAGCGGTATGTAAACCGACGAGCTCAACACACATGGCGCTCCTACAGAGCGCGGACTAATTAAAAACGCGAAGCTATAAACATCGTGCTCCTCCGGAGCAAGACCTTCGCAGGCTCCCTGTACTGACCCGCTCCAAGATCGAGTTATTGCGCTACCAGAGTATTGAGCGAGGTGGCGAGCTCGAGGCGCGTGATGCTGCGCGAGGGGTTGAAGGCGTTACCGTCGAGGGAAAGGAAGCCTCGCTGGAGAGCGACGGCGACGTAACCTCGCCATGCGGTGGGTATCGATAAGGCATCGGATACTGTCAGAGGAAGACAGGTGGTGGCTGCCTGCGAACTGAGGCCGGCAGCTTTAACGAACGCGATTGCTGCCGCGAGTTTTGTCTCTCCGTTGTACGGATAGAAGTTCCTGCCCGGCGTCGCATCATAAAACAGTGAACCCGAAGGGAACGCCTGTGTGCTCTCAACGAGGTTCCGCGAATAGTCGTCGCGAACGTCAGTGAACATCGGAGCCGCTGCCATATACTGTGGAACCAGACCCGCCCGGACCAATGCCTCGGCAAGTTCAAGACGTCTGACGGCATCGTTCGGACGGAATTTTTGGCCTTCCGGAAGCATCAGATTTGCAAGCAGACTCTTCTCGACCTGTACGGCCTGGTCAGGCGAGAGCGTCGACTGATCGAGCATGGTCGGATATTCAACCTGAGTTACCTCGACCGCGCCGAAGACCTGCTGGCTTGTTCCCGCATAACCTGAATGCGATATCGCCGCACGCAGCGTTTGGCTCACGGGATTGCGGAGCACTACTTTCTCCCGGCGTCCGGTCAAGCCAGGCAAGTTAAGATAGTTCGATTCACCCAGCAATGAGTTCGACTGATCATAAACTCTCAGGCCAAAGTCGTTTGCACTGAGGTCCCAATAAATATTAACGCCGGCCTGAATCGTGTTCTGCGGAATCGCGACGCTCGCCGAGCTTGTCTGGTTCGGATAGACCGTCTGCTGAAACGTCTGCGATGTGCGCGTGACGAACCGGATAGCGTTGCGGGAAAGCGTTGAGCGAAATCCGCCCATGCGGCGTTCCGGAAACGCAGCCTCGAGCACTGCGGCGTACGTGTTTAGCATTCCGGCGCCAGCTTCGTGGAAGAAATAGCGAGGCATCGGTGTCGCAGTGCGGCTCAGGATGTCCTTGACGTCTGCCGGAGTCAGGTTCGGATTCACTTCAAGCATCAACGCGATGGCTCCGGCAACTTGCGGGGCCGAGAACGATGTGCCTGTCGCGGTCGTGTAATACGGCAGTTCGGTAGTCGTTAGACGTTTGATGTCCGCACCCGCGATTCCAGAGACTGATGTAACAGTTGGTGCACTCCTAAGGCTGACGATGTCCGTTCCGGGCGCGACGAGCGAGGGGTGCTGCAATTGGTCACCGAAGTTGCCGCGTGATGAGTAGTCTGCGAGCTTGCCTGCCGCATCAGTCGCGCCGACGCCGATTACCCACGGCGCTAGCGCATACGGGTTCATCGTTCCGTTTCCCGGGCCGCTGTTGCCGGCTGAGAATACAATGTTTACGCCTGCGTCGGTCAGCATCCTCGTCGCCACGTTAACCGGATCGTTAGGATCGTAGACAGTGTTCGCGGAGAAGCTGCAGTTCACTACCCGCACATTGTATTTGGCTCTTTTCTCGAGCAGGTAATCGAACCCGGAAAGAACGAACATGAGGTTTAGATCGCCTGCACTAAGTCCCAGAAGCCGCGCGCCCGGAGCGACGCCGGCGAATTTTCCGGACGAGCTCGCTCCGCTTGCGGCGATCACTCCGCTGACGAAAGTTCCGTGACCAGCCACGAGATCCGTGTTCGAGAGATTCTCGAGCGGCGCCGGATAAGTGAACGAAGCAGGGACGCTTTGTGTATCGGCGAGGCGAACGTTCTGGACTACTTTTCCTGCAAGGTCGACGTGCTGGCTATTGATACCGGTATCTAGGACGGCGACCGTCACATTTCGACCGGTTACTGGTATCCCGCCGTTCTCCTGACGGAGATCGCCGTCCGGAGCAACACGCTGTATGCCGGTACTGTTGAAGTACGGATCGGAATTGAAGGTGAGCGTGCGGTTACCATAGAGCGACCGGACTCTCGGCAGTTGTGAAACCGCGATTAGCTGCGCTTTGGTTGCGGTGACGTAAACTACCGGGAGAATACGCATACGCGTTCCACCGATGATGCCGAGTTTCTGAAGCTGTGCGATGTCAGCGTCAGTAACCGATGAGTGATAGACGATCACTGCGTTTATATTGCTGTCGTCGGTCGCTTTGTTAAGAGCAACTGCAAGCTCCGGATCCACACCCTGAAGTCCCGTTTTGTCGTCCGCACCGGTGAGAGTGATGCCATCGGCTCCGGTTAGCGTGATGCCGTCGGCGCCCGTGAGCGTGATACCGTTAGGTCCGATGACCGCAATGCCGTCAGCTCCTGTAAGCGTAATGCCAGTTGGATTTGTTTGGTTGAACAGGACGCCCGTGGGTCCAAAGCCTATGACGGAATCAGCACCGGTGAGCGTGATACCGTCAGCGCCCGTGAGTGTTATACCGTCTGCTCCGGTTAACGTGATGCCGTCTGCGTGGGGAATCGTAATGCCGTTTGGGCCGACTTGCGCGGTGCCGTCAGCTCCGGTCAACGTGATACCGTCCGCTCCTGTGAGCGTGATGCCGTCAGCCCCGGTAAGAGTTATTCCATTCGGCTGGCGAACGAGGATCGAGTCAGCTGTGTACTGCTTACCATCGGCGCCGGTCAACGTTATGCCGTCGGCTCCTGTCAGCGTGATGCCGTCCGCTCCGGTAAGGGTAATGCCGTCGGCTCCTGTCAGTGTGATCCCGTTTGGTCCCGTATACGTCGTGCCGTTGGCGCCGGTAGAGGTGAGCCCGTCGGCTCCTGTCAGCGTGATACCGTTCGGGCCAACAGGTGTAATGCCGTTTGAACTGTAATCGAGGATCCCGTCTGCTCCGGTAAGCGTAATCCCGTTAATCCCAACATAGTCGATGCCATCTGCGCCGGTTAGCGTGATGCCGTTTGATTTGACGACAGATAGGCCGGCCCAGGCGGGTTGTGCCGTCAGCAGAAGGAGTAACAGGAGTGCTACGAATCTATTCATCCGATCCAGCCGGGAATCAGCTCTCGCAGGCAGTTCAGGCGCAGAAGACGAAACCCGAATCGTCGCGGGGCGTTGTATCGAATAAATACAAATACCAGGCGACCATCATATATCGTCCCCGCTTGCAGTTCAGTTGCATGCTCGTTGTATTTGCGGCGAGCGCTGCCGCATTCTCGAGCGCGATCTAGACCCTTAATAGACCCGGATTCTGTATCAGATTGGTTGAGAAAAACTTGAGCGGGGTTCAAGTTTTTCTCAAGGACGGACCTGTATGTTCTGAGTTGATGACGATGAGCTTCCTCATTCAAGACCATTTCGACTCGACGGAAAGATGTTCGCCCTCGATCCACACCGCAGGGACGGCTTCGAAAAGTGAACGCGACGACGTGCACATATTGAATGAAAAACTCGAGATTCCGCGGTGTTCAGGGCTTGTCGAACGGCCAAGACTCATTGAAAAGCTTGACCGATCACTAAGCCAGTTCGCCGCGACACTGGTTTCCGGTCGTGCGGGGACTGGTAAGACGTCAGTGGCTGCCGCATATGCGCGGACGCGAAAGAGAGTCGCATGGTTTACGGTTGAATCGTCAGACGTCGATTGGAATGTTTTCGCAAGTTACCTCGCCGCGAGCGTGCATCGAGTGGCCGAAAGCAAGAAAGCTGTCGGCGACTCGCTGCACGCCGTTACCAACTCTTCGCCCGCCGCGATGGCGCGATTTCTGTACGTCATAGCTTCCGTGTTGGAAACCGACGAAAAGGATGACCGGCCATTGCTTGTGCTTGACGGTATAGACAATTTATTCGACGCCGATTGGTTCGGTGGGTTTTTCAACATTTTGCAACCGTCGCTTTCCCAAACTGCGGATGTCCTTCTTCTTTGCCGGAGCAGGCCACCCAACCCGTTATGGCGTTTGCGTTCGAAACAGCAGCTTGACGTTATCGACGAGAAGACACTTGCCTTTGACCGAAACGAGACGATGTTGCTTCTAAAGCGAGTCGGGCGTTCCCAAGCTGAAGCCGCGCGCATCCACACGGAAACGTTCGGGCGAGTTTCGAAGCTCCTTCCATTCATCAGCCGCAAATGAGCATCATCCACAGATTACACAGATTTTATTAATGAATCAGTGTAATCTGTGGCTGAGACGAGATGCAGGACAGAAACTTTTTTCTCCGCACAAAGCTGCTTCCCCCGCGCGCTGTTACCGAATTACTGCAGCGTCCGAGACTTACGAAAAAGCTCCAGGCCAACCTCGGGTCTCCCATAACCATGGTTGCGGCGGACGCCGGGTGCGGCAAGACCACTCTGATCGCTGATTTTGTGCGGAGCCAGACAAGGCCCACCGTTTGGTACCAGCTCGACCATACCGACGCGGATCCGGTTGTCTTTCTCGGCTATGTAGCCCATGGCATCAAGAATCTCTATCCGGCATTTGGCGAAGCTATCTTTCCCTACTTGAGCGAAGCTAACGAAGAGGTGCTTCGCTTTCCTGAGCGATCGGCCGACCTGCTGATAAACGAGATACTTCAATCGGTCGAGCAACCATTCATTCTTGTTCTCGATGACTATCATCACATCGGACGCGATACCATCGTTCACAAGCTCGTCGATCGCCTGCTGCAATATTCGTCTGACCTGGTCCACCTGATCATTACGACCCGCGACCTTCCGCCACTTGCGACCATGCGTCGAAAGACGCAGTCGGCCGCCCTCGTGATAACGCGTGACGATCTTCTTTTTACAGACGACGAAGTGAAAGAGCTGTTCAAGCAAACGCTCAACGTCGAACTGGAAGACAGGGAAATAACCGAGTATCGTGGGCGAACCCAAGGGTGGATAACCGCGCTTCAACTGGTTCGCCAGGTTGCCGAGCAGGAGATGCACTCAGCAAACGGACCAGCGGCATTGGATCTGCATGACATTCTGCAGCAATCAGAACGCGACATCTTCGATTATTTCGCTGAAGAGGTTTTTTCGCGCGAGTCGGCTGATACGCAGAGACTGCTGATGGATCTGTCGCTGCTCGAATCGCTGCAGCTCGATCTCTGCAGCGCGTTGTTTCCTCATCTGCGCTGTTCGGCAGCACTCCCCGAGCTCGCGCAGAAGAACGTGTTTCTTACCGTTGCCGGCGATCGTCAAACGGGCGAGGAATATAGATTCCATCCTCTGTTCCGCGAGTTTCTGGCGCGTCGTCTTCGATCCGATATCGGCCAGGCGCGTGTCGCCGAAGAACGGAACCGGATCGCGGACCACTTTCTCAAAAGCAAAAAGTGGGAAGTGGCCTTGCCGTACCTGCTGGCCGCGCGAAACTTCGATCGCGCAGCGTCCGTGATCGCAGAAACGGGAGACAAGTGGATCGCCGCTGGTGCGTTCACTTCGCTCGGCTTGTTCGCGGAACAGATACCCGATCGATCGCTGGAGGAATATCCCCGCTCACTGCTTCATAAGGCTGAAGTTGCACGGCTTCATGGCGAGCTTGAAAAGTCGTCGAAACTTCTGAACCGCGCCGTCGAGCTTCTAAACCAAACAGGCGACTCGACCGGGGAAGGCGAAGCTCTTCACTCGCTTGCGAGTCTGGCGCGCCGGCGCGGTCGATACGCCGAGGCCTTCTCGCTGATCGAGCGTGCCGAAACTCTCGTGTCGCATACTTCGGAAACATTCATGAAGTGCGCAAACACGCGCGGCCTGTGCCTGATCGTGCAAGGGAAATGGACCGAGGCGGAACAGCAGTTCAGGTTGGCGCTCGACCTCGCCGACAAACTCGGAAACGATCAATACGTTCGCCTCGTGACTCACAATCTTGCGCTTGCGCCGGGCTTTCGCGGAGATTTTGGCGAGGCTTTGCGCTGGTTCAGACGCATCTTTCGCGACGGCCAGCCGGACAAGCAACTGCCGCAGGAAGCGATTGGTCACTTGAACGTGGCCCGCCTGCATCTTTATCGCGGCGAATTCGAGGACACTGAAAAACACCTTAGCCGCTCGCTCGAGTTGTGCCAGCTCTACAACCTTCGGTTTTTGCGAGGCGAAATATTCGAAGCGTACGCGAATTTCTATCGCGAGAAAGGCGACTTCGCTCACGCCGAGGAATTCTACGAACGAGCCGCGAATGCATATGACGAGGCCGAGATCGACATCACTTCGAAGGAGTTGAACGAAGAGCGCGCGGCTTTCTTCCGCATGCGTGGTGATCTGCCGAAGGCGCGCGCGCTGTTGGAGGCTTTGATCACGCGACGTGAACAGCAGGGAAACGAACATGGAGTCCTTACCGCTCGTCTGCGTTGTTATCAACTCGATCTTGCCGAAGGCGCGACAGAAGGGCTTGACGTGCACCTTCGTGAACTGCTCGATTATTTCAACCGCCACAATCAGTACTACGACGAAGCGTTGACAGCGATGCTCCTGGCGGAGACCTGTCTCGTTAAGGGCAACACGAAAGACATGATCGAGTACGTGCGGCGGGCCTTGGATCTTTCGACGCGTTTCGATTACGAGTACTGGCTGCGAGGCGAGATCCGGCGGAATCCGGCGATATTCGGACATGAAGACATTGTGGAGCGCCTCCCCGTAGACCTGCGTGAAGAGTTGAGTGCGGAACGCTCAGTGTTGCCGGTCCAATCTCAGTCAGAACCGCGTGCTCCTATTACTGACTTGACGATCCGCGTGCTGGGTCCAGTTGAGATCTTCCGCGATCCTTCGGTTCAGTTTGCGACTGACGCCTGGACCACGCGGCGGGCACGAGACATTTTCTGCTACATCGCCACGAGCAAGAATCGACGCGTGTTAAAAGAGGTGCTGATCGAGGCGTTCTGGCCGGATGAAGACCTTGAAACTGTGGAGAAGAATTTTCATCCGACGATCTCGCATATCCGAAAAGCGCTCAACAGTCGTCAGCCCTTCAAGCAAAACTTTCTCATCTTTCGCGACGGCGCATACCAACTAAATCCCGAGCTTTCATATTCAATCGACGCGGAAGAATTCGAGCAGTTGATCGTCGAAGCAGAGAAAGCAAAACGCGAGAAAGATGCGGCGCATCAACGGGCGATTCTCGAATCCGCTCACAAGATCTACCGTGGGGAATTCAT
>Ga0068871_100001231_pt1 | contig 17095 bp, 13 predicted proteins | sample KBSMisM72_FD_72750 | JGI IMG/M metagenome (GOLD analysis project Ga0068871, IMG submission 72750) | Miscanthus rhizosphere microbial communities from Kellogg Biological Station, Michigan, USA - KBS Miscanthus M7-2 | ecosystem: Host-associated > Plants > Roots > Rhizosphere > Soil ... | reverse complement strand
GGACTGCGCATCGAGAAACACTTCGAAGGTGCGATTGACGGCGCCGACGTGGTGATGATTCTGAGAATTCAACGCGAGCGCCAGGACAACGCGTTCTTTCCGTCAATGCGTGAGTATGCCGTTCATTACGGTTTGCAGCCGCGACACCTCGATCGCGCCGCGCCCGATGCCATCGTCATGCATCCCGGGCCGATGAATCGCGGCGTAGAGATCTCTTCCGAGATCGCCGACGGCAGTCGCTCGTTGATTCTCGATCAGGTGACGAACGGAGTTGCTGTTCGCATGGCAGTACTTTATCTGCTCGCCGGCGGCAGTCCGCATGAAGCCGTTGAGGAAAAACCACCAGTCAAAAACAAAAGACGCAAGGTAACCCAGGAATGAAGCTGCTGATTGCAAATGGTTACGTGATCGACCCCGCACAGGAAGTTAACACCGGCGGCCGAAGCCTGCTGATTGAAGACGGGCGTGTGGTTGGTTTGCTCGAGCGTGGCGAGCCCGTTCCCGAAGACGCGCACGTTGTCGACGCCACCGGATTGATCGTCGCGCCGGGCTTTATCGACATGCACACGCATTTGCGCGAACCAGGTCAGGAGTACAAAGAGACGATCGCATCGGGCGCTGCGGCGGCTGTCGCGGGAGGCTGGACCAGCATCTGTGCGATGCCGAACACCGATCCCATTAACGACAATCCCGCGGTTACAAGATTTATTGTCGAGCAGGGCCAGGCAGCAAAACTCGCGAACGTTTTTCCTATCGGCGCTACTACAAAAGGAAGCAACGGCAAAGAGCTTGCTGAAATGGGCGAGATGAAAAATGCTGGTATCGTCGCTGTTTCGGATGATGGTCGACCGGTGCCGACCTCTGCGATGATGCGCCGGGCGATGGAATATGCACGCGGGTTTGATCTGACAGTGGTGGATCACTGCCAGGATCAGTCACTGAGCGCCGGTGGCGTGATGCATGAAGGGCGCTGGTCGTTGATTCTGGGACTGCGCGGAATGCCCGCGGCGGCAGAAGACGTTGACGTAGTTCGCGACTGTGTTCTGGCAAAACTCACAAAAGCGAAAGTTCACATCGCTCACGTCTCAACACGAGGCGCGCTCGATGCAGTGCGCCGCGCCAAGCAGGATGGTCTCGAAGTCACCTGCGAAGTGACTCCACACCACTGGACTCTTACAGACGAGGCTGTGTCGGAATACGACACAAACACAAAAATGAGCCCGCCGTTGCGGAGCCGGGAACACGTCGATGCAGTTCTCGAAGCGATGAAGGACGGCACGATCGACGCCATCGCCACCGATCACGCGCCACACCACACGGACGAGAAAGCTTTGGAATTCGACCAGGCGCCGTTTGGAATTACGGGGTTGGAAACGGCAGTTGGTCTCGCGTTCGACCTCGTCCAGGCAGGGTTGATCGACCTCGAACGGATGGTGCAGATGTGTTCGACGAATCCGGCGCGAATCTTCGGTCTCACCGATCGTGGTTCACTGAAAGCCAATGCTCACGCTGATATCACGCTGCTCGATCCGAATCTCGAATGGGTTTTCGATGTCAGCCGCTCAAAATCGAAAAGCCGCAATACACCATTTAACGGTCGCCGCATGGTTGGCGCCGCGGTGGCGACGATCGTCGCCGGCAGAATTGTCTATCTTCATCCTGACTACACGCGCATCAACGAACCCGTCCACAGATTACACAGACAATCGGCGCAATCCGCCTAATCTGTGGATTATTCGTCACCAAGCATGAAAATCATTGCTTATCCGCAGGCACAGCCCTAAAATGCTCCGGTCTTGTTCCCGGAACATTCCTGCTAGCGTTCAAAAGCAGATTTAGTTTTTCCTTGTCGCACCCCCACGAGCGACGAGGCCGTCTTGTTCATTTCCCTGGGATCGTTTCCAGATAGGCGCACTTAATAGAACCTGAACGGAGGTCACGATGAACAGTAAGCTTTGCAGCCTTACCTGTATCGCCGCCCTTCTTCTGCTTGCACCCGTGTCTTTGGCTGACAGCAAAAGCTCAAACCGTGTGCTCAAGCAACAGGAGCGGTATACATTGTCGCTGGAGTTGGAATTCTCAAAGAAGGAGCAGAACCCGTTGGAGCAGGCGATTTCAGTCCTGTTTGACGTTGGTCCCAATGGGTATGCGACAGGTTTCCTGGTAGGCAATGGTTTGGTGATGACTGCCTATCACGTAATCTCCGGCAACCTTAGCACTACCAAGAAAGTAATGCTGGGGTTTAAGGCGAGTGATGAGCTTGCTGTGAAAGTCTTCGTTGATGGTTGTCGCGCCAAAGTGATCAAGGTCGATAAAGAAGCGGATCTGGCGCTGCTCGAGATGTGTCGGAACTCCAAGAGCGCCAAAGCGCCGGTCTTCCAGACGGCTCCCAGTAAAGACGACAAGCTATTTCTAATTGCGCGCCCACACGGCGATAAGGTTGTGAGCCATGGCAGCTTCTATGGCAACTACATGTTGGGCAACCAGGAATACTGGTCGGTGAAGATCGATAGCCGCGATGGGTTTTCGGGCAGTCCGGTTTATAACTCGAATGCCGAAGTGGTAGGCGTTTTCAGTGGTTACGACTGGTCGCAGAAACTGGCGTTGATCAGTCCGAGCACTCGCGCGCAAAAGCTGCTCGAAGACTACAACGCGACCGCGAAACCCTAATCCGCGTTATCTGTGGTTTACTTAATGATTGGTGATGGCGCGCCTGAGGTGCTTGCGATGCATTTCCATGATCACCTGCAGCTCGGGATGCTGAATCCGCAGCAGCTTGCGACCGGCGAGCTGCACTGATACGACGGCACAATTCGCCAACTGGTTTGCGGCTAAACGCCAGCGCGGCAGAACCTGGCGTTCAAAGTTGAAGCCCGCACTCAGTCTCACTCGAATCTGATCCGCAGGTGTCCAGCGCTTTCCGGAACTCTGTGCGCCGTGGTGTAGCAGTATCGCTTCCGGAACAAACATCAGCCGCCAGTTCTTCTGTGTAATTCGCCAGCACCACTCACTGTCTTCGGAGTACATATGAAACCGCTCGTTAAAGCCACCAACCTGCTCGATCATTTCACGCTTCGCCAGGATCGCCGCGCCGCCGAGCATCGGCACGCTTCGTTCACGATCGTGACTCCAGTGCCAGCCCAGCAATAATTCGCCCCTTACGCGCCGCGGGATCAAACGATAAAGCCACAGTTGCGAAAGAATCGTGTGCCAGACGCGCGGAGGGTTAAAGAAAACGCTCGTTTGCGTAGTGCCGTCAGGGTTGAGCAGCTTCGGACCGCACGCGCCGATCTTTGGATCCGAGGTGAGCTTTTGAATCAATGTGTCGATGGTTCCCGGAGGAACTTCGGTATCGAGGTTGAGCAGAAAAACAAACGGCGAATCTGTTAGAGCGAACGCCTGGTTGTTGGCGGCGCCGAAGCCGCGGTTTTCGGAATTGAGGACGATCCGGAGTTGTTTACTGGCGATCATTGGCGCCGCAACTTCACTGGCGCGGAGTTGGTCGAGGCTATCGTCTGACGATGCGTTGTCTATGATTAGGACTTCATAGCTGACACTCGGCGCTGAACTGGCAATGGTCTCGACGCAGCGAGTTAAGAGACTTCCGCCGTTCCAGTTAATAATGATTATGGAGAGGTCATAGGGCATTAGTCTTTGGGCTATGAAACTAAATCCTTCGCGGCGCTCTTAAACCCATTCGCGTATTCGTGATAACGCAAACTAAGAAGCTCACGCAAGATGCTGGGCACTCGGCTCAGCCGGCGACGTTGCGACAGGCCCGCGCGCACATTCAGATGAAATGAATATTTGCCGACAAAGTCGAGCGCTTTCTGAGTGTCGTAAAAGCCTGTAAATGCCACGAGGCGTTGTTCGAGAGTTTCCAGGATCTTGTACAAGTCGGCGCTGCTGTTGCGTCGTTTGAATGCGGTCTCGAATTTCTCTAATCCACGCGGCTCTGGTCCTTTTTCCACATGCTCGGGAGCCCCAATTTGTTGGCGGTTGTGTTGCCGGTAATGGATCAACGGTTCGTCAAGCGCGACTACATCGGCGACTGCGGCGATTGTGAGCGCGATCCAGCCGTCATGAATCATTGCTATTCCATCAGGAACCGGCAGGCAAATGTTCTTAAACCCTGTTCGAAACGCCATTGTAGCTCCGGTGACGGTCCAACCTGTTACCAGGACTTCGAGCGCGCGGCCGCTGCGCAGTAGTTTCTTCTTGTGTTCGTCGAAACCGACCTCGTTCCACATCCGGCGATTGAGCGGCTCCAGGTTCTCATCCACGAGCTCAGCGTCGGAAAACACCAAAGCGGTAGACTGTTTCTTGAATGCCTGCTCGACGAGTTGTAGCTTGTCCGGGCGCCAGACATCGTCCTGATCGCTGAGTGCGATAACTTCGCCGTTACACAGTCCTATTGCCTGTTCGAAGTTCCTGACACTGCCAAGATTCTTTTTGTTGAAACGAAGCAAAATGAGATCCGGCGACTGCTTCTCGAATTTCTGAAGTACAGCGCGAGTTTCGTCTGTCGAGCCATCGTCGCAGACGACAATCTGATCCGGCTTTCGCGACTGTGCCAGGATACTTTCCAACTGCGCCGGCAGAAAGTCAGCGCCGTTGTAAGTACACATCGCGACTGAGATCTTCATGATTTCATTCTATCCTGCAAATCGTTCTTGGACACAGTCAGTACCGTCCGCGGTAGCGGATGGGTACGTCGTAGACGCGCTCGGACTCCAAAAAGGCTGCGCACCCATCCGCTACCGCGGACGGTACTGACTGTGTCCAAGTAAGATCTAATAAACCTTGCGTTCCTGAACACGTTGCTTGGTTTCAAGACTGAACCGCTTCTCGACAGACCCGCCACCCAACATCAACTTTGCCGCATACTCTCCGACCGCTGGCCCATGTTTGAATCCATGCCCCGATCCCCCACCAATGAGCCACACATTCTCATATCCCGGATGTCTATCAATCAGGAAATCACCGTTAGACGTGTTCTCGTACTGGCACACGCGTGTCTCGGTAACCGGCGCATTTGCGAGTCGTGGCACCCGTCGCATGAGGTACTCACGCGCCGCATTCAATCCGGCCGGCGTGACCAGGCGTTCACCAGTATCAGGATCGAATTCCGGCCCATGTGCATCAATCGCGAGCTTGAAACCGCGTCCGTCCAGATTCGGTAATCCGTAGACGAGATCGTTGAAGTCAATCCAGGCCGGCAGCACGCCTTGATTGAAACTCTCATCTCCGGACGGAACACCAAAAAAGAAAACTTCCTGCCGCGTGACGTGAATCAACTCTCGAAGCAGTTCCGGAAACAACTTTGGCAGCCATGGCCCGCAGGCAAATACGAAACGTTCTGCATCAATTCTCTTTCCGGAGACTGTGTCAACTGAGTTTAGCTTTCCGTTCGCTATTGTGGGCGGTGCGATTGCTGCTTCGAGATAATCAACGCCTGCAGCTCGCGCCTGGGCCACGACTGCCTGGACTGCTCGTCGCGCCATCAACACACCCGAGTCCGGCTCGAGTATTCCCCACGAAATTGGACCGAGGTCGAATTGCGGAAAACGCCGAACCAATTCATCATGGTCCAGCTCTTCATAGTTTGCATTTAATCGTTGTAGTGTTGCGAGCGTGGCTTCGCAATATGGATCGTGCTCGCCCGCGAGCCAGAGAATGCCGGTCTTCCGAAACTGGTTATCGGTTTTTTCGAACAGTTGTTGCCAGCGAACCAGGGATTGTTGTGAGTAGCGTGAATAAATCTCGTCTGGTCCGTAACCCAGCCGAATCATGCGCGACTCCCCGCCCGAACTGGCACGGCTGTTTCCTGGACCGTATGCGTCGATCAGCAGCACGGACGCACCTGCGAGCCGAAGCGTATAGGCGGTCCACGCGCCAAATACACCGGCGCCAATGACTGCGACGTCGTAAGTCATTCCGGGCATTGTAGCTTACACGGCTTTATCCGTTTAATAAGGGGCCTGACATTATTTTGAAAAACCTCCGGGTTTCAATACGGGTTTTTTCGTGGAGGTAAGTTTGATGCGCTTTCGAGGATCTGTTCTGGCCATTGTGGCAGTACTGACTTTCGCCAGTGTGGTCCATTCTCAGACGACCAAAGAGCTGAACGATCCGCTGTCGACATTGGCTGCTTACTACGACGCCATCAACGCGCGCGACTATCGACGCGCGTTTAGTTACTGGGACTCGCCCGCCACTTCATTCGAGCGGTTCGCGAGTGGATTTGCTGATACCGATCGTGTTCGCGTGCTGGTCGACCCGTCGGCTCATGTGGAGGGAGCGGCCGGCAGCGCCTATGCGGATGTCTCGACGATTGTTGTTGCCACAACGAGGGCGGGGAACGAGCGCGTGTTTGCCGGTTGCTATGTGATGCGCAGATCAAATGTGCAGGATAGAGGTTGGAAGATTTATCGTGCTGATGTTTCCCAGGTACCCTCGAGTACCAGACTTTCGCGCATGCTTTCACAAGCTTGTCGCAATTGATAGTTTAACTGTTTCCACAGGAGGAGTATTCAATGCGTAGATTTGTTTTGTTGATGGTTGTTGCCGTTGCAATGGTGGTGAGTGCTTGTTCGGATCCGGCGGCTGATAAGTCGAAGGCGGTAACTGGTGAAGCAACGCAAGTGGCCTCGCCGGCCGCACACGCACAGGGACAGAAGTATCTGATCACGCCACAGAATTCGAAGATTGAGTTTATCGGATCGAAAGTTACTGGAAGTCACAATGGCTCGTTTGGTGATTTCTCCGGACAGATCGATTACGCCGGCACTCCGGAACAGAGTCACGTGAATATAACAATCAAAGCTGAGTCACTAACGACCGATACGCCTGACTTGACGAAACATTTGAAGACGGCTGACTTCTTCGACGTTGCAAAGTTTCCCGAAGCCACGTTTGTCTCGACGTCGATCAAACCAGGTGGCGAGAAAGGCGCTTCGCACACGATCACGGGCAATCTAACCCTGCACGGCGTGACCAAGGCCGTAACCTTTCCGGCGACGATTAGCGTTACGCCGGATGTGGCGACAGTTGACAGCACGTTTTCGATCAACCGCAAAGACTTCGGAATCAACTATGCCGGTCAGGCCGACAATCTGATCCGCGACGACGTCGTACTTAAACTCACCATTCGCGCAAGTAAGTCGTAGACAAACCATCCACAGATTACGCAGATTGAATCTGTGTAATCTGTGGATAAACCTATATGACCGAAGATCTGTCGCGTTATCACTTTCCGTTGAGTGATCTGTTTCCCCGTGGTGAGTGGGAAAAATATCGGCTCACTGACGAGCAGGTTCGTTTCTACAACGAAAATGGCTACCTAGCGGGGATTAGGATGCTCGACGAGAATCAGCTCGACGTGCTTCGAGGCGAACTGGCGGAGCTGGTAGATCCCGCACATCCCGGTCATCACCTCTTCTACGAATTCAACGCCAACGAATCTGCCGATCCCAATCAAATCCTCTTTCACGCACTCGGAGCGTGGCGCATCACGACCGGATTGCACGACCTCTTATGGCATCCGGCATTCGTCGTTGCAGCAGCTCAGCTACTCGAGGGACCAGTCCGCTTCTGGCACGATCAAATCTTCTACAAGCCTGCGCACTACGGCGGCGTCGTAATCTGGCATCAGGATTATTCCTACTGGACCAGAACAACTCCCGTCGCTCACATCTCATGCTGGATCGGCCTCGACGACTCAACGCGCGACAACGGTTGCGTGCATTACGTTCCGGGAAGTCATCGCTGGCAACTTCTACCGCGTAACAGCTTCGCAAACCACATGGATGCTGTGTTCGATTCGCTAACACCCGCGCAGCGCGAAGAGTTCAAGCCGGTTCCAATCGAACTGAAGGCCGGCGAGTGTTCATTTCATCATCCACTGATGGTCCATGGTTCCTATGCAAACCAAACCCCACGTCCGCGACGCGCTGTGGTCATCAACGCATTTCGCGATGGCGTCGTCTCTGCTTCTGACGCATCTCCACTCGAAGGCGTGCCCGCAATTCGTTCAGGACAAAAAATGGACGGACAATTTTTCCCCTTACTGTTCGATCCTGATACTGCCACTAAAACGCAATACTGAAATCAAAGAACCGCGACACCGAGATGAGTTGTGGGGTGTTTAATGGATCGCATACTTTGCTTGAAAGGGGATTGTGTAATGACAGCAAAAGCGGCAGCATCAACAGGCCGAAAGAGAGTCTCGAATATGTTCAAAGAGGCGAAGTCGTTTTCCAGTTTTTCCGTAAACGATCTGGGAAAGGCAAAAGAGTTTTATGGAGAAACTCTCGGGCTCGAGCTCAAGGAATCGCCGGAAGGACTTGAGCTTCATACAGGCAACAACGTCGTGTTCTTATATCCCAAACCAAACCACACCCCGGCATCTTTCACGGTTCTGAATTTTCATGTCGACGACATCGAAGAAGCAGTTGACGAACTCAAATCGTTAGGAGTGTCGCTCGAACACTACGACCTGCCTGATATCAAAACCGACGAGCGCGGCATCGCTCGTGGTCCACACGGCCCGATAATCGCGTGGTTCAAAGATCCCGCAGGCAACATCCTCTCAGTACTTGAAGAGAGATAGATCAGAGCCACGGATGAACACGGATCTGTGTTCATCCGTGGCTTAACAAAGGTTGCGGGAGCGCTAGCAAAAGCACGAATACACACGCTTATGGTTGTCCAAAGCGCGCCCTGTATTCGATCGATTCGATGAATGCCCGAACGATGTGATGGTAGCAGGCATACTCACCGTTACTCAGCATGCAGTTATTCAAGTCGTTGGTCCAGAAATTGAGGCCACTCGCATCCGGCTCGCGTTGTAGATAGAGGCGATATGCGACTCGGACAAACTGTTGGTTGTTGTACTCCGTCGGCGGGGATGGATTAACCAACGCCGGCTCCCCAGGCAGGTTCAACTTGCTTTGAATATTTGGCTGACGGAAGTCGGTCGACTCCCAGAAGGCACGAGATACGTCCGTGCGCTTGCGTGCACGGCACTGTGCTTCTGTCTCGCCAGGATGGAAGTTGGGATCAGTGCACTGCTCGATTTCATGTACCCAGAAATTCAGCCCCGACACGTCCGGCTCACGCAATAGAAATTCTACGTAGTGTTGCCGAACGAAGAAGGTCGAATCGTCAGTCCGATTGCCGCCACTGCAAGCATTAAACTTGAACGAGCCGATGCGCGTCCTCCAGTTAAAGCTGCCAGTTGCTTGCATGTACTCCTGTGTATACCAGAAGGTGCAATCGTCCCGCGGATCGATAGTCATGGCACTATAGTCGCCCCAGCGAGTAAGCCCAGTCTGCGAACCGCTACCATTGATTATCGTGGCCTCGCTCTGCATCGTGCCGAGTGGATCGGTCGGTACACGCCCCGTGTAGCGCACGCCTGGGAAGACCGAAGTGCTCGAAACGCTGTAGCCGACAGCGATATTGCCGGCACGATCCATCCCGATGCTGCCCATCCAGCGGCTATTCGCATCGGGTACGATAGTGCCCTGCTGGAAGAGTGTCGGCGACTGCGGATTGCGCAATTCGTACCATCGGACAGCGACTCCTCCACCACCCGAAATCGAATGATTGAGCACTAGCTTCTCCGGCTGACCAAACCCGTCGAAGCGGTAAGCGTTGCGGAACATCAGGCGGTCGCCAAGTGCGTCCAGCCGCGTCGTAGTACCAGGCTGCTGAACACATTGTGAGAAGCAAGCGGTCGCGAAGGATGCGACCGAAATCGTAGTGGGTCCGGTGAAGGATGCATTCGCGGGGTTACTAAAGTCGGAATGAAACTTCCACTCCTTCAGCGAATTCGAACCCAGGTTCACAAAGTAGTTGGGTGAGCCTGCAGGCGGGACGGAAGCACCGTCGAGGTCGGCCGGCAGAAAACTGGACTCACTACTGAAAGGCCCAAAGCATTGGATGGTCGCAGCCTGCCCGTTGATCATCTTCTTACGATCCATCGCGCACGCTTGCCCCCCGACGAACCCGCCGACCTCGCTCGTGAACATGTTGAATGAGATGTAATAGGCGTCTGGCCAAACACTCATCTTCGGGTAGTCCGGAAAGTTATTAAACGCAAACGCGTAGCGATTGTACGAGCCGGTGGCATCATCGGAAGTCGACACGGCAACGCATTGAAGGAAAGGAGCACCCTGGTCGACGGCGAACTGAGTTATTACCCAGCGGTTCACCTGCTTATCGTAGACCACGATCGGATCGCCATCATTGGTAGCTTCGCAAGCACCGCCGAAGCCACTGAAGAGCGTGTTAATCGGTACCGGGCCCAGGGTAACTGCCCCGGTGGATTTATTGAAGACCGCTAAACTTACGTTAACCAATTGCACGTACTGGAAGGACCCAGCGGCTCCATTTGTGTCGGGCGGTGCAAATTGAACTGTGAATCCGCCGTTTGGACCAGAGAAGCCGACGCCCTGACCAAGCAGATTGAGACCTGGCGTGGTTGGCACACTCGCGCCACCACCGCCGCCTCCACCACCGCCGCCTCCTGGATCGCAGTCGGCACAAATCAGTGGCGCTGGACCATCATGTGGATTCCCGCGATCTTCTTGTGGTGGAGGGGTTGGCAACACTGGTCGAACGCGTTGTCCACCTCTTTCCGGCTTTGGCTGTATCTCACGCAGTGGTGCTGAGACGTCCATTTTTACGGGGCGATGGACAGTCGCTTTGTCGTTCTTGCGGGTACTGCTCTGTGACGACCCAGTCTCCTGTCCTAGTGAGGGCGGGGTACACAAGGCAGCGAAGCAAAGCGTTGCTAGCATTGCTAAAAGTTTGTTCATGGTGTTTCTCCTAAGCTGAAACTTATCCGCTCAACTTGCAGCGGATGCGGCGTCGGGAACGTGTGCGGCGCGTGCTTGTTCGCTTCGCTCATGCGAATGCGGACAAGGCACAGTTAATTTTTGTTGGGGGAGTTACAGACTGAGTTGTTCCAGCTTAACTAGACGTGAGGAATTTTGATTTATTACTGCGCGCGAAAAATATTTTTCGTTCGCTGATCGATTGAGATTTCTATTGCGCAACGTAAACGAGAAGCGAATAATATCAGTGCTCAGGTAATCCATACGCTCTCCCCAGGACCTTCAGGTCTTTAAGAATCCTCATCTCAAGTAGGTCCCGACCGACTTTAGAAAAGAGAGCAAAACATATGAAACCCACAAAACTGCAAACAAAGCTTCTCATCGCATCATTTCTGCTTGCTTGTCTCTTCACTTGCCTACCCGGGCAGGGCTTTGCGCAAAGTGCTGATCAGGAAAAGGTGCAGCATCTGGTCGCGCAGTTGACCACTATCAAGACGCCGGAAGAGGGCAGCGCACTTTTGAAGGCACAGCCTGAGTTAGTGACACCCGGCCTCGTTACCTCGTTAGCTAAAAAAGGGAGGGAATTGCTGGGACAAGGAAAACACGAGCAAGCTTCGCTGGTCTCTGATATCGCTTTGGATATTGCGCAGCGACTAACAGATAAGCCCGGGATGTTTCTGATTCTGCGTTTGAAGGGCGACATCTCACGCATGCGTGGCGATCGCAAGCAAGCACTGGAGTATTACGAGCAGTGTTTGAAGTTGGCCGAGGAGCTGGGAGACAAAGCAAGTATTGGCGAGGCACTCAGTAGTATTGGGATTGCTTATGCCTTGCAAAGTGACTATCCGAATGCACTGTTGTCGCTTCAGCGAAGTTTACAAATCAGACAGGAGCTTGGAGACAAGGCTAACATGGCTCGTGATCTGAATAGCATTGGCAATATCTATGTCTCGCAGGGCGAGAAGGTACGGGCGCTTGAGTATTTTCAGCGCAGTCTGAAATTAGCCGATGAGGCTGGCAGCAAGGCCGGCTCTTCCGCGACATTGAATAGCATCGGCACTCTCTACTACTCGCAAGGCAACTACGAGCAAGCACTCGAATACTTTCAACAGAGTCTGAAGATCAAGCAGGAGATAGGCGACAAGCTCGGCGTGGCGCGAGCCATTAACAACATCGGCATCATCTATTCGGTTCAAGGTGATTACGTACATGCGCTCGATTATTTGCAGCAGAACGCAAAAATTAGAGAAGAGTTAGGCGATAGCTCGGGTGTTATCGAGGTACTGTCCAATATCGGCGCTGTTTATCTTGTGAAGGGCGACTATGAACAGGCACTGGCCTACGCGCAGAAGGCATTAAAACCGGCAGAAACGTTGGGCAATAGCGAATTGGTGGGTGACATCCTGCAAAACATCAGTGAGTGTTATCTGCGCCTGGGCCAATACGAGGCAGCCAACGAATATGCTGTGCGGGCTGCTTCCCTGGCTGCTCAATTCGGACTTCCTGAAGTCTTGTGGAATACGAAGACATTCGCCGGCAAAGCGCACTTAGCACTCAACCAGCCAGAACTCGCGCGTCAGGATTTTCTCGAGTCAATTGCCGCAATCGAAAAGTTGCGAGGACAAGTCGCCGGTGGTGAACAAGAGCAGCAGCGCTTCTTCGAGAATAAGACTGCCCCTTATCTGGCCATGGTCGATCTATCGTTGGCCCAGCAAAACACAACTGAAGCCCTGAGTTATGCGGAACGGGCCAAAGGCCGTGTGCTGCTCGACGTCTTGAGTAGTGGGCGAGCTGATATCACCAAAGCCATGACGAGTGATGAACTCGAACGCGACCGCGCTTTGAGCGCCGAGATAGTTTCACTCAACCTACAGTTAACGCGCTTGAAGTTGCAGAACAAGACGTCTGAAATGCAAGTGGCCCAGACGCAACTTGATAAACTGCGGCTCGAATACGAAGCCTTCCAGGCAAGTCTGTACGCTGCACATCCTGAGCTCAAGGTGCAGCGCGGCCAGACTCAGCCGCTGACACTTACTGAGGCGGCAGCATTGCTGCCTGACGATCAGACTGCAATTCTTGAATACGTTGTTACGGAAGATAAGTCTTACCTGTTTGTGTTGAGAAAAGCTACACCGAAAACGGTGAGCGACAAAGCTCCGGTCCATTTAACTGTTCACGCGCTCAACATTAAAAGCTCAGAACTGGCCGCCATGGCTGAGTCTTTCCGGCAACGTGTTGCCGAACGTGATTTGACAGTTAAGCAGCCGGCACGCCAACTCTACGATCTCTTGATCAAGCCGGCGGAATCAGAACTACGAAATGTACACAAGCTCTGCATAGTGCCCGACGGCGCACTTTGGAATGTGCCTTTCCAGGCTCTACACCAGGGGACGAAAGGTTATCTTTTGGAACAGTACGCAGTAGCTTATGCGCCCTCGATGAGCGTGCTTCGAGAAATGGAGAGACGGGCCAATGCTCTCAGGGCGGCGCATCGACGATCGAATGCTGAACCGACACTGCTGGCGATGGGGAATCCTAAGTTGACTAACGAGACGATAACGAAGGTCCACTTTACTCGCCGTGATGAACCGCTCAGCCCGTTGCCCGAGGCGGAAAAGGAAGTCAACTCGTTGCGTCTGATGTATGGTCCCGCAAGCAGCAGAGTACTGATTGGCGAACAAGCACGCGAAGCAGTTGTGAAAGCTGAAGCCGGCAAGTACAAGGTGTTGCACTTCGCGACACATGCCACGCTTGACGACCGCAATCCACTCTACTCGCGCATCATTCTTTCGCGCACTGAAGACGACCAGCAGGAAGATGGATTACTTGAAGCGTGGGAACTGATGAAGCTCGATCTGAATGCCGAGTTGGCGGTATTGTCAGCATGTGAGACAGCACGGGGCCGCGTAGCGAACGGTGAGGGAATGATCGGCATGTCGTGGGCGCTCTTTGTTGCCGGTTCTCCGGCGGCTGTCGTAAGTCAATGGAAGGTTGACTCGGCGCGTAGCTCAGAACTGATGATAGAGTTTCATCGCAACTTGTTGCGCAAATCAGGCGCGGGCAAGCCGGCACTAACTAAATCAGAAGCTCTCCGGCAGGCAGAGCTAAAAGTACTGCACGGTCCTTACAATCACCCGGCATACTGGGCCGGCTTCATCCTGATTGGCAACGACTATTAACGACCGGAGGAAGAAGTCTGCGCCGCTCTTATAGCCTGCAAGCTCCGTAGCAGTTTGTTGGCAATGTCGGCGTGTGGGTTTTTGCGAACGAGCAATCGTAACTCCTGCTCTGCTTCATCAAGCAAACCTGCTTCAGCGTAAAGCACGCCCCGCGTGAGGTGTGAGCGAGGCTCGGTACGTTCCGCCTGCTGTATCATCTCTAAAGTGGAATGATCGAGGATCTTGAATTTCGCTTGTGGCGCGGGCAATACCGGCGAAGTAACGGCAACGCCATTTTTCAGCGCGGTCACTTGCCACGAGTAGATCCCACTCCGTTTAAGAGGCTTCGTGATCTGCCATTCAGTCGTGTTGAGCGTCGGGCTGGTTGCAACTTCATTCAGATCGACGTCAGTAACGGTGACTCTATAACTCTGCACGCCGGCAAGCCCTTGCCAGCGGAAGTTGGGTTTCTGGCTGCGAACCACCTGGTGCAGTGGACTGAACAGGCGAAAGGGCAGCCCGTTGCCTGCTTCGCCAAGCAGCGTGCTCGGCTGGCCGTTGAGTTGGGCCCCAGCGTCCAGCTGTTCGAGCTTGCCCGTTTGCAGTGCCGTCGTGACTCTCTGTCGAATGTGCGGCGATAGCTGCTCCAAGCCTGCCAATGTGCCGTGGCTGTCCATCGTCACTTTCGAGTTGCCATCATTTAGCACCACAGCTAACTGAGGATTTTGCTCCGGTGCTAAAGGTGCTGGCGTGCTTGAACCTTTAATTTCTACACTGGATGAAGTCTCTGGACTACTTTGGTTGATTGGGTTAACTGCCTGCTCCTTTTGCTCGGTAGGCCTGATTCGAAGCAGCCAGAAAGTCATTAAAAGCAGCACAACAGCGCCGAGCACAGCGGCGGCCACACGCCACGGCCATCTATTCCAGATCGGCGAATCAACAATACTTCGCCTGGACGTGAACGCTGCCGGTTCGATGTACCCACGCGCAACAGCGTCGTTATCTGCCATCTGCTGTTGAGACTTGTTGAGACATGTGTTGCAAATGCTCAAATGACTTTCGGCGATCTCCAGATCGATCTCGTCTAATGCACCTCGTACGTAGGCCTCCATTTCACTCGCAGACAGATGGTAAGGCGTACCGTCCGGCTCAGTTACTAATGCTTCGTGAAGGTGGGCTAAGTCGTGATCCAACTGTTGTGGCGAGTTACATTGCGCGGCACAACTCGCGCATGTGATGACATGACGATGAATGGAAAGGAAGCTGGCCGGCGCTAACACACGGCGGCAATACTCACCTAATTCCTTGCTTGTTGGATGCTCTATCATCGGCCGGTCTTTGCTCTCTTAACATACTCATTCGCTTGACCAAACGCTCGCGCGCCGTCTTACGGAGATTGATTACCTGTTGTCGTGTCGCACCGAGGTAAGTGGCGATATGTAGATCATCAAGCGGCAAGTCAGTCCAAAGTTGTTCGAATTCGATTGTTGGGATCTCCAGGGTTTGTGCGATCTGTTCAAACGTTGCGATCCCTGTTGCCGGCAGTAGTGTAATGATGTTAATTCCGTGCGGGTTTCTCAAATTGAGCAGCAGCGCCACCCGCTGGCGGCGCGGCAACTGACAAATTTCACGCCAGAGTAGTTGCAACGATTCGCGCTTTTCAATGATTGCTGCTGGATTGATAGCACTTAGTTGCTCCGTTCGCGGGACGCAGGTATTTTCGGTGAGCGGTTCGGCGGGGTGGTCTTCGATGCCCCAGAATTCGGCAATGAGTTCCGTTAGCTCATCAAAAGCGAGAGGCGCGTGCGCGACATCGAAAATAGTTATCAACAGGTCATGCAGTTGAAGACCTTGTACGTCAACCGTCTGCCATTGAATTCTCAACTGCTCTTTCAACTCGCCATTGAGGGTGCACAGCTCGTCCTTCATCGCACCGCTCACGTCCCGCCAGGCGGAAAGACCAGCGAGCCAGTCGTGTTCCGTATCCTCCCATAAAGCAAACTCGGTATGGCTGAGCAGATGGCGGCGAACTCTATCCTTTAAGCTGCGGCGAAGTGGATAACGATGCCGCAGATACTCGTCACACATGTTGCGCGTCACGGTTGCCACATAACCGCGCAGGTTTACGATCTGATTTCGGGCTGGATCCTGTTTCAAGGCGTGCAGGCGCTTCAGCAATCGTAGTTGAATATCGTTATAGATTTCTTCGAACTCGGGATACTGCGAACTTCGATTGTTCTGCGGGCCGTGCAAGCGAAGTTTGTATCCTACTCCGCGCCTGATGATGGGTTCGATCTCTTCGGCGTTAAGACGCACAAGTGCCGCTGCTTCCTCGAGCGCGCCGTCCGCAGCCAGAAAGGGTAAAAGCGAGGGATCGATTTGTGAGGCAGTTACCAGCACACCATTCAACCGCATGATCAAGCTGGAGAATTAGATTTCATCAACCACTAAGGGAGAGTACGCGATGAAAGTACCTGTCGACGCATCCGGTGTCAATGCAAGCTGCTCGGTCGATTAGTGGAATCTTGCTTTAAAACGTAACACTCGTTACACTCAACCTCACGTTACATATGTCATACGAATGGGTCTTATTAATTCACCAGTTGCCACCCCGGCCGACAAATCTGCGCGTTAGGATCTGGCGCAAGTTACAAAAGCTCGGGGCGGTGGCCATCAAGAACTCCGTCTATGTGCTGCCCGCAAACGAAAAGGCCGAGGAAGACTTTCAATGGTTGAAACAAGAGATTGAATCGGCCGGAGGTGAAGCCTCGGTTTTCAAAGCGGCTTCAGTCGAGGGAGCAACGGATCAAGAGATTATCGCTGTATTCCGTAAAGCACGTGACGACGAGTTTGCCGTAATCGCGGCCGAATTTGACGGCCTGAGCGGAGCCATGCGGGAACAGTCTCGCGGGAAACACTTGTCGGCCGGCAGGCTCGCCGCGCATGAGAGTGAGCTCGACAGGCTACACGCCGAGCTAGAACGCGTCGCCTCCAATGACTTCTTTAATGCGACAGGTCGCGCGGCGGCTTTTACAGCTTTCGCACGATGTCAAAAAGAACTTCGCGCCGCGCAGGGACCCAAAGCAAGTGGCTCTT
>Ga0068871_100001225_pt1 | contig 17120 bp, 9 predicted proteins | sample KBSMisM72_FD_72750 | JGI IMG/M metagenome (GOLD analysis project Ga0068871, IMG submission 72750) | Miscanthus rhizosphere microbial communities from Kellogg Biological Station, Michigan, USA - KBS Miscanthus M7-2 | ecosystem: Host-associated > Plants > Roots > Rhizosphere > Soil ... | reverse complement strand
ATCGTGCACCGGCTGGATCGCGGGACCTCCGGGCTGATGGTCGTCGCGAAGCACGACTCCGCGCACGAGCATCTCGCGAGCCAGTTTCACGACCGGGAAGTCGAAAAGGAGTACGTGGCGCTCGTATGGGGCGAAGTGCAGGCCGGGCGGCGCATCGACGCGCCTATCGGGCGCGACCCCGTCAACCGCAAGAAGATGTCGGCACGCTCGCGGCGCAGCCGCGAGGCCGTCACCCGCATCGTGCGCGCGCGAAAGCTCGGACCGGCGCTGACGCTCGTTCACGTGGCCATTCAAACCGGCCGCACCCACCAGATCCGCGTTCACCTGAGCGCGATCGGACACCCGGTCGTCGGCGATGCCGTGTACGGCGGCGTGCGGCGCCGCGTACCAGGCGACCTGCGGGCGGTCACCCATCTGGAACGACCCTTTCTCCACGCGGCGCGTCTGGCCTTCAACCATCCGGTGGACGGCCGGCGAATGGAATTTCACAGCGAGCTGCCCGCCGACCTCCAGCGCGTCCTCGACGAGATCGAGGAACAACGCGATGTGCAGACGTAGCGGTTGCCTTTAGACGGCCGGCGAGAAGAGCGAGAAAACAAGAATGGCGATTGTCTACAAGGGACGAGTGTTCTCTCTCGAAGTGGAAACCGCCCGGTTCCCGAACGGAACCGAGCACAAGGTGGAAATCGTTCGCCACGTCCCCTGCGTGGTACTGGTCCCGATCCAGGACGACGGCCGCGTCGTCCTCATCAGACAGTACCGCCCGAGCGTGAAGCGCGATCTCTGGGAATTGCCTGCCGGCAGCATCGATCCCGGGGAATCGCCGGACGCGGCGGCGGCGCGTGAGTGCGAGGAAGAGATCGGACTCGCGCCCCACCGCCTCGAGCGGCTGGCCAGCTTGTTTCCGGCGCCCGGCTATTGCGACGAAGAGATGATCTTCTATCGGGCGACGGAGCTGCGCCCGCCGGCGCCAGAGTCAACGTACAAGCCCGACGAAGACGAAGACATCCAGGTGCATCCCGTGACCCTTACCGAAGCCAGACAAATGGTTGCTCGCGGGGACATCGTCGATCTGAAGACGGCGTACGCGTTGACGCTGGTCTAACCCGATGTCCTGGGGACGCGTGTTCTGGGAGTGAGAATAGGTACGGCCTGAACGGTTACGAGACGCGGCCCGACCGGTTGGATGCCGGACCGCGTCGCCAGGCTAGTTGTGAGCCGGTGGAACATGCTTGGTGCCGACGACGACGCGCGTCGGCTTCTTCACCGGGCGGACATCGGACGACGCCGGTTGCAGGGCGAGCGCAAGCACCTCGTCAATGCTGGACACCAGATGGATCGTGAGATCCTTGGTGACTTCCGGAGTCAGGTCCTCGTTGACGTTCTTGGAATTCTGCTTCGGCACGATAATGTCGCGGATCCCCACACGTCGGGCCGCGAGCACCTTCTCCTTCACGCCGCCAATCGGCAGCACCCGGCCCGACAGCGTGATCTCACCCGTCATGGCGATGTCGCCGCGTACCGGCCGGCCCGTCATCACCGAAGCCATCGCCGTCGCCATCGTCACGCCGGCGGACGGTCCATCCTTGGGAATGGCGCCCGACGGAACGTGTACGTGCAGCTCCGCGTTCTTGAAGAAATCAGGATCGATGCTGTACTCCTTGGCATGCGTGCGCAGCCACGAGAGGGCCGCGCGCGCCGATTCCTTCATGACGTCGCCGAGCTGCCCGGTGAGCGTCAGCGATCCGCTGCCGGCCATCCTGGACGCTTCGACGAACAGCACTTCGCCGCCGGCCGGCGTCCAGGCCAATCCGATGGCGACGCCTGGATCCTTGGTGCGTTCCTCCATCTCTTCATCGAGGAACTTCGGCGCACCCATCATCGCGACCACGACATCCGGGGTGATTTCGATGGGCGTCTCGTTTCCTTCGGCCCGCCGCCGCGCCACCTTCCGGCACAGCGCCCCGATCTCGCGCTCGAGGTTCCTGACGCCCGCTTCCCTCGTATAGCCGCGGATCACCTGCCGGATCGCGTCCGGGGTGAAGCGGATGTAGTCTGCCGTCAGCCCGTGGTTCAACACCTGCTTCTCGACCAGGTGATCCGTCGCGATACTCAGTTTCTCTTCTTCGGTGTAGCCGGCAATTTCGAGGACCTCCATGCGGTCCCTGAGCGCCGGCGGAATCGGATCGAGGACGTTCGCCGTCGTGATAAACAGCACCTCGCTCAGATCGAACGGCACATCGAGATAGTGGTCGCGAAACGTGTTGTTCTGCTCGGGATCGAGCACCTCGAGCAGCGCCGACGACGGATCGCCGCGGAAGTCGGATCCGAGCTTGTCGATTTCGTCGAGGATGAACACGGGGTTCTTCGACTCGGCGCGTCGCAGGCCCTGGATGATCTGGCCCGGCAGCGCGCCGATGTACGTTCGCCGGTGTCCCCTGATTTCGGCTTCGTCGCGCATCCCGCCGAGCGACACCCGCACGAACTTTCTGTCCAGCGACTTCGCAATCGACTTGGCGAGCGACGTCTTGCCGACGCCAGGAGGGCCAACGAAGCAGAGAATCGGCCCTTTGACTGAAGGATTGAGCTTCCTCACGGCCAGGTACTCGAGAATGCGATCTTTCGCTTTTTCGAGACCCGAGTGATCGGCGTCCAGGATACCCTTCGTCAACGGCAGATCGATGACTTCATCCGTGCGCTTGCTCCACGGTAGCGCGATCAGCCAGTCGAGATATGTCCTCGACACGGTGTATTCGGCGGCGGCCACCGGCATCTTCGACAGGCGATCGAGCTCGCGGAGCGCCTCTTTCTTGACGAGGTCGGGCATACCGGCCGCCTCGATCTTCTCGGCGAGCTCTTCGTTTTCTTTCGTCTGATCGTCGCCCTCGCCGAGCTCCTTCTGGATCGCCTTCATCTGCTCGCGCAGGAAGTACTCGCGCTGGTTCTTACCCACTTCGGACTGCACCTGGGACTGGATCTTCGAACCGAGCTCGAGGACCTCGAGCTCCTTGATGAGGATCCGGTTCAGATCATCCAGCCGGGCTCGGATGTCGAGCGTTTCCAGCACCTCCTGCTTCACGGCGGTACTGATCGTGGACAGAGACGACGCGATGAAGTCGGCGAGGCGGCCGGGTTCCGCAATGTTGACGGCCAGTGTCTGAAGGTCGTCGGACAGCAGGGGCGACAGCGACACCACCTGCTGGAAGTTCGTCTTGATGTTCCGGGCCAGGGCGTCGATCTCGAGGCGGTCCGCATCGGCCGTGTCCTCGACGGCGGCTGTCACGCGGGCACGCAGGTACGGCTGCGTGGAGACCAGCTCGTTGAGGGTCAGGCGCGCCAGTCCCTGAACGATCAGGCGCAGGCTGCCATCGGGCAGCTTGAACATCTTGTGGATGTGCGTGGCGGTGCCGACGGAGTAAAGATCCGATTGAAGCGGTTCTTCGATCGAGGCATCACGCTGCGTAAACACCGCGATCAGCTTGCCGTTCGCAATCGCCTCGTCGATCAGACGGACCGAACTTGCGCGCGCCACCGCGAGCGGCATGAATGAATTCGGAAAGAGGACCGTATCCCGCAACGGGAGGATCGGCAGCTCGGGTGGAATCGAGAGCGGCCGCTCGTTCGACAGGTCCTCGGATTTAAGCGTTTCGAGCTCGTCCGTCATGACGACCTCACTGTAGTGAACTTGAAACGTCGTGTGGGAGGGGAACGACCGGTGGAGGAGAGGAAAACGGGCTCCGCCACCGGCGGAGCCCCAGAACAGGACGCCGGGTTATTTACATGTCGAGGAACAGCGACGACGCAGGGCGCCGCGCGTTCAGGTGACGCTCGCGTTGCTGGGCGTTCTCCCTGGCCTCTTCGCAGTCCTTGCAACGGACCGCGAAGGGCAGCGCCCGCAGGCGCTTCTCGGCGATTTCCTCGGCGCAGTCGAAGCAGTTGCCGTAGGTGCCCTGCTCGAGCCGCTTCAGCGCGTCGTCCACCTTGTTGAGGGTCTCCGCCTTCAACTGGATCAGCGCGAGCTCGATGTCTTCCTGGATGTCGTTCTCGGAGCTTTCGCCGGCGTCGAAGACCTCGCTCAGCTTGTTCACCTCGCCCGACGCGCGAACGTCGCGAATCTTACCCTGAACCTCGGCCTGGAGCTCGTGCCGGCGGCCCTCGAGCATCTTCTTGAGTTCGTTATACCGGGACGGGCTGCCGGTCTCGGTGACCGTCGCCGCTGCCACTGCCTTCTGATGAGTCCTCATGACGCCGCTCCTTCCATGCCCGGCACCACCGGGCTCGTCTTCAATAATCAGCGCGCTATTATGCAAATGAATTGCCAATTGTATACAGAAGTAGAGTCCTATGGCAACTGTATATGGCTTACGGCTGAATCGGACCGCCGTTTACAGGTGCTGACAGCTACTTGTGCACGTCCGACGAAGATACCATTCATAAGAGGGCCGTAACTAGCTAGTCGAATTACGTTTATAACCATGAACCAACAAATATCGACCGTTCGTTCAAATCCTGACGCTCGATTAGACGCCGGACGGAGAAAATTGGTTCGCGCCCACAGTCATACAAGTTGTCCGCTTCTGGAGACGCCTCTGCCACGAAGTGGTCCGTGGGTGACAACTTCCCGACACGCCCAGTTGCAAATCCGTGCGAACGGCTGGCTACAATGAGGCCGTGATTTGCCGCCTCTGCAACCAACGACGGGCGCGCCGGGCGTGTCCGGCACTCCGCCATGACATCTGCGCGGTGTGCTGCGGCACGAAGCGGCTGGTCGAGATCCGCTGCCCCGCCGACTGTGGCTACCTGGCGACAGCCCGGGAACACCCTCCGGCTGCGGCGGTGCGGCAGCAGGAGCAGGACCTGGAAGTCGCCGTCCAGCTCGTGCGTGATCTCAACGAACGCCAGTCTCAAATCTTCTTCCTGGTTGCGACCTTTGTCGTGCAGTACCAGCCTCCGGAACTTCACTCGCTGGTTGATGACGACGTGGCCGAAGCGGCGGCCGCCACCGCAGCCACCTTTGAGACGGCGACGCGTGGGGTCATTTACGAGCACCACGCCGCCAGTGCCTCCGGGGCCCATCTGGCAGCCGCGCTGAGGCCTGTTCTCGCGGAGGCAGGCCGGCATGGCGGCACGCCCTTCGAACGCGACGCCGCCGTGGTGCTCCGACGGATCGAGGAATTCGCCCGACACCGCCAGGGGGCCGATCCGAACCCCCGGGCCCTGGTTGAGCGGCTGGGGCGCGTCATTCGGAAAACGGGCGAAAACGCGCAGGGCCTTCCGGAGGGTGACGCTCCGCCACGCTTGATCGTGCCGTGAGCGGGCAGCTATACTTGGGGTTTGGCGAACAGGGGAAATTGATGGCAAAGCATTGCGAAATCTGCGGCAAGGCGCCTGTTGTGGGACGCCAGCACAGTCACGCGAACAACGTGAGCGCGCGCCGCTTCGAACCCAATCTTCAAGAAGTCCGCGCGAGGGTCGGAGGCGGCAACCGGCGTATTCGCGTCTGCACGCGCTGCCTGCGGTCGGGCAAGGTGACGAAAGCCGCGTGAAACAGGCGATCTCGAGTCCGCAGGCGCCGAATCCGGCCGGCGCGTATTCGCCGGCCCTGCGGGCCGGCGACCTTCTTTTCATGTCCGGTCAGATTCCCATCGATCCGGCGACCGGTCAGCTCGTCCAGGGAGATGTGGCCGTCCACGCGCGCCGCGCGATGGACAATCTGGGCGCTCTGCTCGCGGCCGCAGGCCTGACGTTCGCCCATGTCGTCCGCACGACCGTTTTCCTCGCGGACATGAATGACTTCGCCGCAGTGAACGAGGTCTACGCCTCGTATTTCACCGATCCCCGTCCGGCGCGAGTCACCGTTCAGGCAGCGCGGTTGCCCCGCGACGCCCGCCTCGAAATCGACGCGATCGCCAGCTTTTCTATTTAGTCGCTCGTTCGACGTCCACCACGCCGTCCACGCCGCGCAAGGACTTCATCACCCGCTCGAGGTGTTTGACGTCGCTGATCTCGACCGTGACGTCGATGCGCGCGCGGCGGTCGTCGTCGGTGTGGGCTTCCATGTTGCGGATGTTCGTATTGATGTCGGCGATCTTGGCGCTGACTGCCGCGAGCAGGCCCTTGCGATCGCGCACTTCCATCGTCAGCTTGACGGTGTAAGGGGCCGCGGCGTCGCCGGCCTCGCCCTTGTCCCATTCCACTTCGATGCGGCGCTCGGGGTCGTAGAGCAGGTTCACGACGTTCGGGCAGGTAGCGGAGTGGACCGAGACGCCCTTGCCGCGGGTGATGTAGCCCACGATTTTCTCGCCGCGAATGGGGTTGCAACAGCGCGCGCGGAACACCATCAGGTCGTCCACGCCGCGGACCTTGATCTTCTCTTCGCCCGATCCGAACGCGCGGCGGACGGCCGCGGTGACGGGCCCAACCGGCGGTTTCTCCTGGAGCGATTCCCCGGGGACGAGCTTGAGGAGGACCTGCTTCGGCCCGAGCTTGCCGTAACCCACGAGCGCATACACATCTTCGATCTTCTGCAGGCTCAGCTCGGCGAGCACCTTCGCCATCGCCGGGTCGTCGAACAGCGTCTTGAGGTTGATGTCGTAGCGGCGGGCTTCCTTGTCGAGGACCTTGCGGCCCAGCTCGATCGCCCGAACTCGCTCCTCGCTGCGAATCAGGTACTTGATTTCGTAGCGCGCATGCGAGGTGACGACAAAACTCAGCCAGTCGCGGCTAGGCTTGTGCCCGGCCGCCGTGATGATTTCCACGATGTCGCCGCTCCGAAGATGCGTCCGGAGCGGAACCATCTTGCCGTTGACTCTCGCGCCAACGCATCGGTGACCCACGTCGGTGTGGATCGAGTAGGCGAAGTCGATGGGCGTCGCGCCGCGGGGAAACGCCTTGACCAGGCCCTTGGGCGTGAACGTGTAAACCTCTTCCGGATAAAGATCGACCTTGAGGTTCTGGATGAACTCCTGGGGATCGCGGACCTCCTGCTGATATTCGAGGAGCTGGCGCATCCACTGAAAATGGCGTTCATCACGATGATCGCCGACTCGCCCTTCCTTGTACTTCCAGTGCGCCGCGATGCCTTCCTCCGCCATCCGGTGCATGGTGACGGTGCGGATCTGCACTTCGAAGGGCACGCCGCGCTCGCTGATGACCGATGTATGGAGCGACTGGTAGCCGTTCGGCCGCGGCATCGCGATGAAGTCCTTGATGCGGCCTGGCACGGGCGACCAGGTCTGGTGGATGATCCCCAGCGCGGCGTAGCAGTCTTTCACGCTGTCGGTGACGATGCGCAGTGCGATGAAGTCGTAGACCTGTTCGAGATCGATTTTCTGGCGCTTCAGCTTCTGATGGATGCTCCAGAGACGCTTGATGCGCCCGTCGATCCCGGCCACCGGCACCTGCGCCTCGCGCAGCTTGGCTTCGATCGTTGCGTTCAGGCTCTTGATGAGACCCTCGGCGGCGCGCCGCTTCGCGTCCACCTTGATCCGCAACCCTTCGTAGGCCTGCGGCTCGAGGTACTTGAACGCCAGCTCCTCGAGCTCGTTCTTGACCTTGCTCATGCCGAGGCGGTTGGCGATCGGGGCGTAGATGTCCCGCGTCTCCTCGGCGACGCGCACGCGCCGCTCTTCGGGCAGGTGGCTGAGCGTCCGCATGTTATGGACGCGGTCGGCGAGCTTGACGAGAATCACGCGAATGTCGTCGACCATCGCCAGAAGCATCTTGCGGAAGTTCTCCGCCTGGCGTTCTTCGGTCGATGAAAACGGAATCGCGCTGATCTTGGTCACACCCTCGACGACGTGGGCGACCTCCGGACCGAACAGCTCCCGGATTCGCTCGATCGTGGTGAGCGTGTCCTCGACCACGTCGTGCAGCAGCCCCGCCGCAATCGCCACGGCGTCCAGCTTCAGCTCGACCAGGAACTCTGCGACAGCCAGCGGATGGATGAGGTAGGGCTCGCCGGACCGACGCACCTGGCCCCTGTGCTCGAAGGCCGAGAACACGTAGGCGCGTCGAAGCATCTCGACGTCGGCGTCAGGGCTGTAGGCCCTCACTTTTTCGAGGAGATCCTCGAAGCGAATCATCGAAATCGGTGTCTAACCATGGGAGCGCCGGGCATGCCTTTCGGGCTCGGCGGGCCCGGTAAACGCTGTAACGGTTGTCGGATGGACACGCTGTTCATATTAGGGACGGCCTTCTTGACGTACCTTTTTTGGCTTCACTATACTGGCCCGGTTTCGGCTTCGGCAATTTTCCCAGGCTACGGGGTATCCGCGGTCTAAGAGGGGGCGCAATGCGATCGACTTCGGGCCTGTCATTAACCGCGACGGCCTTGGCTTTGGCGGTGGTTCTGGCCACTGTGGGCTGCGGCAAGGTCAATCAGCTCAAGGGTGCGAAGGCCTACAAGGCGGCCAACGCAGCCTATCAGACACAGGACTACAAGAAAGCGGCCGATCTCTACCAGGAGGCGGTTGACGACGATCCGAATTACCCCGCGTTCGCGCCCGCGTATTTCTTCCTGGCCAACAGCCTCGACAACCTCTGGAAGCCAAGCAAGAAGGGCGATCCTGAGAACGACAAGCTGCTCCAGGATGCCGTGAAGAATTATCAGCTCGCGGCCGACAAGCTCATGGCGTCGGACAACCCGGAGTTCAAGAAGTACGGCAAGCTCTCGCTGCAGTACCTCGTGGCGGCCTACGGGGCCGAGAAACTCGACGACGCGGGCAAGGCCGAGCCCATCCTCCAGAACATGATCAAGCTCGAGCCGGCCGATCCGGCGAACTACTTCATGCTCGCCAGACTTTACGACGACGCCGGCGAGCCGGCTGAAGCCGAGCGCATGTACATCGCCGCCAAGGACGCCCGGCCAAACGACCCGGCCGTCTACATGAGCCTGGCGGCGCACTACAACCAGCTCGGCCAGTTCGACAAGACGATCGACGCGCTGGAACAGCGCGCCTCGAAGGAACCCGACAACCCCGAGGCCTACCAGACGATCGCGAGCTACTACTGGGACAAGGCGAACAAGGATTCGAAGCTGAAAGAAAACGAGAAGCGCGATTACGTCCTGAAGGGCATCGCGTCGGTCGATCGAGCCCTGCAGATCAAGCCGGACTACGCCGAGGGCATGGTCTACAAGGGCCTCCTCCTGCGGCTCCAGGCGAACCTCGAGAAGGACGCCGCCAAGCAACAGGCGCTGATTAAGGAAGCGGTCAGCCTGCACGACCGCGCCGAGGAAATACGCAAGAAGAAGGCCGCCGGGGCGTAATTCACGCCCGCCGCGCTACGGCCGTTTGGATTCGGGCCGTCGGACAAACTGTCCGACGGCCCTTTTTTTCGTCCGCGTTACATACCCCACGATAAAATTACGGGCAACTTCAAGAAACATCCAAGTCCTCCAGGAGAGTCTGCAATGAATCGTGAGAGCAGGTCGCGGATCGTCTGCGCGATTGGGGTCGTACTGGCGGCTTTTGTGGCCATGGCGCCTCAGGCGCGTGCCCAGGGCGTGACCACGGGCATGATTGCCGGCGTGGTGATGGATGCCCAGGGCGCCGTCGTTCCCGGCGCGACTGTTGTGGCGATTCATCAGCCATCTGGCACGTCCTCCGAAAGCATTTCGCAGGCCGATGGGCATTTCACGCTTCCCGGATTGCGCGTGGGCGGACCTTACCGGGTAAGCGCGGCGCTCCCGGGCTTTGGGACCGAAGTCAAGGAAGGTGTTTCGGTCAGTCTTGGTGTCTCGACCGACCTCGAGTTCAAGCTGAAGGTCGCCGCGGTCGCTGAAGAAGTCACGGTCACCGCGACCATCGATCCGGTTTTCAGCACGAGCCGCACCGGTGCCGCGACGGCCGTCTCGCGCGAAGACCTGGCGAGCCTGCCGACCGTTTCCGGACGCATCACGGACATCACGCGGCTGTCACCGCAGTATGGCGGCAGCGGCACGTTCGTCGGCCAGGACAACCGCGCGAACAACATGACAATCGACGGGTCGTATTTCAACGGCGCGTTCGGACTGGACACCACGACCGGCGGCCCTGGCGACCGCACCGGCGTCGCGCCGATTTCGCTCGAAGCGATTGAACAGGTGCAAGTGAGCGTCGCGCCGTACGACGTCCGGGAAGGCAGCTTCGTGGGAGCGAACGTGAACACCGTGACCCGAAGCGGAACGAACAAGTTCAGCGGCTCGGTCTATACCCGCTATCGAAACCAGTCGTATGTCGGCACGGACGCCGGCGGGCTGGCCTTCAACCCCGGCACGTTCACCACGAAGAACACCGGTGAAACGGTCGGCGGCCCCATTATCAAGAACAAGCTCTTTTTCTTCCAGAGCTTCGAGAGCCAGAACGACACGCGGCCGCTCACGACCTTCACGTCGAACCCTGGCGGAGCGCCCGTTGGCGGCAACACGACCCGCGTCAACGCATCCGATCTGAGCGCGCTCAGCAGCTATCTGCAGCGGAATTTCAACTACACGACGGGCCCGTTCGACAACATCGATCAGGTCACGCCCGGCAAGCCGTGGATGATCAAGGGCGATTACAACCTGAATAACGACAACAAGATCAAATTCCGCTACAACCAGCTCACGTCGAGCACGATGAAAAATCAGTCGGGGTCATCCTCGCTCGGCACGAGCCGTCCGACCCTCACGACGCAGTTCCTGACGTTCGCCAATTCGAACTACACGATGATCGAAGACATCAAGTCTGGTGTCGGCGAGTGGAACTCGGTGTTCGGGACGCTGACGAACAGCCTCATCATTGGCAATACCGTCTTCGACGAGCCCCGAGGGGACGTCAGCCTCTTCCCGTTTGTGGTGATTGGCGACGGCGCCGGCAGCGCCATCACATCGTTCGGGTCCGAGCCGTTCACCCCGTTCAATCTCCTCAACTACCACACGTTTCAAATACAGGACAGCGTCACCAAGTTCACCAAGAACCACGAATTTACGTTCGGCGGCACGGTCGAGAAATTTCACTCGGATAACTCGTTCTATTTCGGGATTCAGAGCTCGTACTCGTACAACTCGCTGAATGACTTCTACACCGATGCGAACAGCTACCTGGCTAACCCCAACCGGACCGTCTCGCCCGTCAATCTGAACATCTTCCAGACGAAGTACCTGCTCCAACCTGGGCAGACGACGCCTCCGCTGCAGGCGCTCGACGTGGTGTACTCGGGCGGATACTTTCAGGATCAGTGGCGGCCTCGAGGCAACCTGACGGTGACGGCCGGCCTGCGGATTGACGTGGCGAAGTTTGGCAATACCGCGTTCGACAATCCGCTCGCCGATGCGTTGACGTTCCGCGATCAGGATGGCTCTCCGGTGAAGTACAACTCCGGCGCGCTCCCTGGAACCACTCCCTACTGGTCGCCCCGCGCGGGGTTCAACTGGGACATGCTGTCCGACGGCACCACGCAGGTGCGAGGAGGAACGGGCCTGTTCACCGGAAAGCCGCCGTACGTGTGGATCTCAAACCAGATCGGCAACACCGGTGTGCTGTACGGATTTCTCGACGCGAGGAACACCACCGCGTTTCCCTTCAATCCCAGCCCTGACAAATACAAGCCGGCCCCCACGGGCGGGGTGGCCGCGAGCTACGAGCTCGACGTCACGGATCAGAGCTTCCGCTTCCCGCAGACGTGGCGAACAAACATCGGGATCGATCGGCGACTGCCAATGGGGTTGACCGGAACGGTCGACTACATTTACAACCGCGACCTGAACGACCCGGTGTATCTCAACGCCAACCTTCCGGCGGCTGAGTCCGCTTACGCCGGTGTCGACAACCGGCCGCGCTGGGTGGCCACGACGGCGTTTCCGAGCTGCAACACGACAGCGAGCCCCTGCGTCACGCGGTTGAATAACGCGGTCGGCAACCAGGTCACGGCCGCCTACGTGATCAAGAACTCGAATGAGAACCGTTCGTGGAACATCGCCGCGTCGGTTTCGAAGCCCATGACGCGCGGCTTCTCGTTCAGAGGCGGCTACACGTACGGCGTGTCGAAAAGCCTGGTCGAGCCGTCATCCACCGCCGGCAGCTCGTGGGGTTCGGCGAACCCGATCGTGTTCGATCCGAACAATCCGCCCCTGGCCAACTCCATCAACTCCCCCGGCCATCGTGTCTACTTCGCGCCGGCGTATACGCACCAGTACTTCGGCTTCGGCTCCACGACAGTCGCCGCGTTCTACGAGGCCAGGGCGAACATCCCGTCGGGAGTGTTCGGTGCGAACACCAGCTACGTCTTTTCGGGCGACGCCAACGGCGACACGGTCAGCGGCAACGACTTGATCTACATTCCCCGAAGCACGTCGGAGATGAATTTCAAAGCCTTGACCGTAGCCGCCACCGCCACGGCGCCAGCCAAGAGCTACACGGCGGCGCAACAGGCCGACGCCTTCGAACAGTACATTCAGAACGATTCGTACCTCAATTCGCATCGGGGCCAATACGCGGAACGCGGAGCCGTGTTCTTTCCAATGGTGAACCGCGTAGACCTCAGCGTCATTCAGGACATCTTCAAGGACCTGGGGCGAGCGCGGCACTCCGGCCAGATTCGCCTCGACGTCACGAACTTCGGCAACCTGTTGAACAGCAACTGGGGCGTGGGCCAGCGGATCATCAACAACCAGATCCTGACGAGTCCGACCGTCGATCCCCAGGGCAGGTTGACCTACAACCTGCAGACGCTCAACGGCAACCTGCTCACCACCCCGCTGCAGACGTCGGCCGGCATCTCTGATGTCTATGTGATGATGCTGAGCTTCCGGTATACCTTCAACTGAACTACCCGTGTCCCCGGGGCCTAAGGGAATTCCCTCAGCCCCGGGATCCGGTTTTCTCAGAAGTTCTGCCCTCGCGCCGGGCGTTGCCCCGCATGGACAGCAGCACGTTAGAATGGTCGCCTCAAACTGGCAACGTCATCAGGAGCTCGCCAATGGATTCTGAGAAGAAACTGCGAACGATACGCCGGATTGGGCTGGCTCTCGCATTTCTGGCTGTGTTCGCGGCGCCGCGGGCCGGGTACTCGCAGTCGACGACGGAAGGCGCCATCGGCGGAACGGTGACGGATCAGACCAAGTCCGTGGTCCCTGGCGCGACAGTGACCACGAAGAACAGCGCCACCAATGCCACGGCCACCACCGTGACGGACGCGAACGGGCATTTCACGGTCGTCCGTTTGAACCCGGGATCGTATTCGGTGGAAGTGAATCTCAGCGGGTTCACGCCGTTCAACCAGGGCGGCGTCATCGTGGAGGTCGGGCGCGTCACGAACATGGACGTCACGATCAGCGTCGGTGGCCAGGTTGAAACCGTGAGCGTCCTCGCGCAGGCGCCGGTCATCAACCGCGAGTCTTCCGACTTATCGACGAACATCAACCAGACCTCCCTTGCGAACCTGCCTGTGAGCGCCAGGCGCTGGTCCAACTACGTGCTGAGCACGCCGGGCGCGGCGCCGGACGGCACGTTCGGCCTGATCAGCTTCCGCGGCATTTCGGGTCTCCTCAACAACAACACCGTTGACGGTGGAGACAACACACAGGCGTTCTTCGCCGAAGAGCGCGGACGCACCAGGTTGAGTTATTCGCTGAGCCTGGGAGCGGTCCAGGAATTCCAGGTCACGACTTCGAACTACTCGGCGGAGTACGGACGGGCGGCTGGCGGCGTCGTCAACGCGGTCACCAAGAGCGGCGGGAACACGATTCAAGGCGAGGGCTTTTACTACATCCGAGACAACAGGTGGGGCGCGCAGAATCCGTTTACCACAATAGTGCAGCCGGTCAACGGGGTGTTCCAGACGGTTCCGTTCAAACCGGACGATCAACGCCACCAGTACGGCGTGAGCATCGGCGGCCCGATCGCGCAGAACAAGCTGTTTTACTTTTTCAGCTTCGACCAACAGCGGCGCGATTTCCCAGGGACGGCGGTACCGAACAGCCCGACCAACTTCTTTGCACCCCTCAGCGCCGCCGAAGTGGCCACGCTGGCGACGCGAGGCGTCAGCCCTGCGGCGGCTAACGATGGCCTTGCGTTCATCCAAAGCCTGACCGGTGTCGTCCCCCGCACCGGCGACCAGACACTTCTGTTCCCTAAGATCGACTGGCAAATCACCAACAATCACGCGCTGGCCGTCAGCTACAACCATCTTCGATGGAATTCTCCGGCAGGCGTCGTTACCCAGGCGACGGTCGCCAACGGCGTCGACAACTGGGGCAACGACGGCGTGAGCGCGGATTGGGTGATTGGAAGGTTCACGTCCGTTCTCGGACCGAGGCTCACCAACGAGATCCGGTTTCAGTGGGGGCGGGATTTCGAGTTCCAGACCAGCCAGGATCCCGTTGCCGGCGAGCCGGTTGCGCCAGGTACGAACCGGTCGCCCAACGTCTCCATTTTGGGCACCGCACCGTTCTCCTTCGGCAAGCCGAACTTTCTCGATCGCCGCTCGTACCCGGACGAACGCCGGGTTCAGGTCGCTGATACCGCCACACTGCTCTGGAACACGCACCTGGTCAAGTTTGGACTGGACATCAACCGGACTCATGACACGCTGGACAGCCTCTTCCAGGAGGGCGGCGTCTACACCTACAATACCCGGGCCGACTACATCAGCGACTACGAGCTGAACACGAAACTGGGCGGCACAGGACGGTTTTACTCCACCTTCGCACAGGGAATTGGTCCGGCGGCCTTCAGCTTTGCCACCGTAGACTACGCCGCGTTCATCCAGGACACATGGCACCTGCAGCCCAGCGTCACGGTCAACTGGGGCCTGCGCTACGACTACGAATCGATGCCGAATCCGCAGATCCCGAACCCGCTCGAGCCCCGGACGGGCGTGTTTCCCAGCGACAAGAACAACTGGGGGCCGCGCCTCGGCATCAACTGGGACGTCACGGGCAAGGGGGACACGATTCTCCGCGGTGGATACGGCATGTTCTACGGCCGCATCATCAACTCGACGATCTCGAACGGCATCACCAACTCTGGCGTGGCGACCGGACAGCTTCAGTTGTCGATTCCGTCCGGTGCAGGGACTCCGGTATATCCCAATCTCCTCGCGAATGCCTCGGCGACTCCGAACAAACCGGACATCGTATTTTTCCAACCAAACGCTCAAAACCCGCTCATTCACCAGTTTGATTTGATCTTCGATCAGCGGATCGCAGCGAATACTGTTGCGTCCGTTTCGTACGTGGGGAGCCAAGGGCGAAACCTGCCGCTCTTCATCGACGTGAATCTGAACCCGCCGACGGTAACGAACACTTACGTGGTCAGCGGAGGACCGCTCGATGGGCAGCGCCTTACGATGCCGCTCTTCACGCTGCCGCGTCCGAACGCGAACTTCGGGAGGATGACGCAGATCACAACTGGCGTGGACACCAGCTACAACGCGCTGGTGCTCGCCCTCAATCGCCGCTTCACGAGCGGGCTGCAGGTGCAGACGAGCTACACATATTCGAAGGCCACGGACAACGGCCAGTCGTCGCAGACGTTCACGTCTGTCAACAACGTCCTCAATCCGTACGACCTCGGTCTCGAGCAGGGCACGTCCACGTTCGACATCCCCCACCGGTTCAGCTTCAACACCGTCTGGATGCCCCGGTCCTCAAACATGTGGCTGGACAACTTCATGCTCGCGCCCGTTATCAGTATTTCCTCGGGCGCGCCATTCACAGCGACCGTCAACGGCAACGCTCCCCAGGCGACCACCGTCAGAGTCCAGAGCGGCATCCTTGGAGCGGGCGGAACGAATCGGCTGCCGTCCGTCGAGCGCAACACGTTCCGGCTGCCTACACAGGCGAGCGTCGATCTGCGTGTGTCGCGGGCCTTCCCGCTGGGCAAGAGCAGGCTCGAGGCATCGTTCGAGGCGTTCAACCTCTTCAACCATCTCAACTACACCTCGGCCACCACGACCTACTACTCGACTGGTGGAACGGTGGCGGCTCCGACCCTCACTTACAATTCTGCGACGTTCAACACGTATACGAACGCCAACAGCGGCACGTTCTCGCCGAGACCGCGGGAGATTCAGCTGGGCGTCCGGTACACGTTCTGACGCCTACTTCGCGGCGATTGGCGGCGCGGCCGACGGCACGAGTGTCACGACGGTGTAGCGCTCCATCGGGAAATACGTACGGAACGCGTCCTGGACGGTCTTCGGCGTTACGGCGTCGATCCTGGCAGGCCTCGTCATGATTTCCTTCGGGTCGCGCCCGAAGAGGTGAACGGACTGGAGACGGCCCATCCAGTAGCCGTTCTGCTGCATCGCAGTTTCGTAATTACGTTTGGCTGATTCTTTCGCCCGGTTCGTCAGGTCGACCGAGGGTCCGTCCTGCTGCAGCCGCCGGATCTCCTGAAACACCCGATCGGTCATCGCGCCGACGTTCTCGGGCGCCGCGCCAAAACTCACCTCGATGTGCCCGCCGCCCCGCTGCGGCAGCGCCTGCGACAAGCCAACCGACACCGTGTAAGTCTGGCCGAGATCCTCCCGGAGGATGTCGCGTAATGCGATGTCGAGCACCGTCGTCGCGGCGGTCACATTCTCGATCTCCACCGGATCGGGAGATGGATCCGCGAAGAAGCTGACCACCACGTTGCTGCGCGGCTCGCGCCCGAGCTCCACCTTGTCCCGCTGCGCGGCTTCCGGGAAATGGATGCCGACATCCTTGAACGCCGGCGGGGCGCCGGCTTTCGACGGGAGCCCTCCGACGTACTGCGCGATGAGCGGCAGGGCGTCGTCCACCTTGAAGGCCCCGACCATGAAGAACGTGAAATCAGACGCGCTGGAGAAGCGGGCACGATAGAACGCCAGCATCGCGGCCCGGTCGAGGGACGCAATGCGCTCGGCCGTCAACGGTTTCGAGGTGTAGTGGTTCGACGTGTTGATCTGCTCGAGACGCTCGCCGAACACCTGGCCGGGCGCCCGTCCGCGATTGGCGACCGCAGCCGTCAACTGGCGCTTCAAGACCTCGAACTGCTCGGGATCGTCTCCGGGGGCGACGAAGTTCTCGTAGAGGAGCTGGAGCCCGGTCTCAAGATCGGCCGGCGCGGCATTGCCAGAAATGCCGTGACTCGAGAGGGAGATGGAAGGGTTGGCGCCGGCCAGCTTCCCAGCCA
>Ga0068871_100001224_pt1 | contig 17125 bp, 11 predicted proteins | sample KBSMisM72_FD_72750 | JGI IMG/M metagenome (GOLD analysis project Ga0068871, IMG submission 72750) | Miscanthus rhizosphere microbial communities from Kellogg Biological Station, Michigan, USA - KBS Miscanthus M7-2 | ecosystem: Host-associated > Plants > Roots > Rhizosphere > Soil ... | reverse complement strand
CAGCAGCCGACGCCGCGGCAGGTGCAGGCGGCGATCGAGGCGTCGCGCGAGCTGTTCGCGTCGGGCAAGATTCCGCCGCCCGAGGAGAAGCCGGCGGCCGGCCGCGGCGGACGCGGCGGCGCCGACGATGCGAACGCAGCCAACAGCTTCAACCCGGAAGAAATCAACCCGCCGGTCTCGAACAAGGGCGGCATGACCGCGCTGCTCCACGCCGCGCGTCAGGGGCACTTCGAAGCGGTCCGCGCGCTGCTCGACGGCGGCGCGCCGATCGACCAGGTCGGCTCGGGCGACGCGACCAGTCCGCTGCTGATGTCGGTGATCAACGGCGAGTTCGACCTGGCCATGTTTTTCATCGAGCGGGGCGCCAACCCGAACCTCGCGGCGGGCGGCAACGGCGCGACCCCGCTCTGGGCTGCGGTCAACACCCAGTGGCAGCCGCGGACCCGCTATCCGCAGCCGCAGGAGATGGAGCAGCAGAAGGCGACCTACCTCGACGTCATGAAGGCGCTGCTCGCCAAGGGCGCCGATCCTGACGCGCGCCTGAAGACGCATCCCTGGTACCTCGTGTACAGCGGCTGCGGCAACCGCAACTGCGGTCTTGCCGATACGGCCGGGTCGACCGCCTTCTGGCGCGCGGCGTACGCGACCGACCTCGAGGCGATGAAGCTGCTCATCGCGCATGGCGCGGACCCCAACATTCCGACGATCGCGCCCAACGTGCCGGTGCGGCGCGGCGGCGGGGGTGCCCCGGCAGGCGCCGGCGGTGCGATCATGCCGACGGCCGACGCGAACCAGCCGAAATTCAACGCCTTGCCGGTGCCCGCCGGCGGCCCCGGCGCGCTCGCGATTCACGCCGCCGCCGGCGTCGAGTACGGCGAAGGCTTCGCCGGCAACGCCCATCGTCACGCCCCGGATGCCTGGATGGCGGTGATGAAGTATCTGGTCGAGGAGCTCCACGCCGACGTCAACGCGCGCGACAACGACGGCTACACGCCGCTGCACCACGCCGCCGCGCGCGGCGACAACGAGATGATCAATTACCTGGTCTCGAAAGGCGCCGACGTCACCGCGGTCGCCCGCAGCGGCCAGACCACAGCCGACATGGCGAACGGCCCGGTGCAGCGGATCTCTCCCTACCCGGCGACCGTGGCGCTGCTCGAGAAGCTGGGATCGAAGAACAGCCACAAATGTGTGTCGTGCTAATTGGTGAGTTGGCGAATTGGTGAGTTGGTGAATATATGGAAGCTGTGATCAACGGCCTGCTGCAGGACTTCGAAAAAGGAAAGATGACGCGGCGGCAGCTGATCCAGAGCCTTGCGCTCGCCGCCGCCGCAGCGGCGCCGGTGGCCACCGTGGGGGCACAGACGGCGTCGACGATCCCGCCGGCGGCCGGTCCCGCGGCGTTCAAGACGGTCTGGCTCGATCACATCTCCTACGCGGTCACCGACTATCGGAAGAGCACCGCGTTTTATCGCGACCTGATGGGCTGGGAGATCCGCAACGACAACGGCAAGAACCAGTGCACGATGAAGATCGGCGACATCGGCGAGATCATCATCCGCAACCGCCGCGATGACGCCGCGCCGGCCGCCGCATCGGCGCAGGCCGCGCCGCCGGCGCCGATCACCGGCGTGATCAATCACGTCTCCTACGGCATCGCCAACTGGAACACCGAAGGCGTGAAAGCGGAGCTGGAGAAGCGGGGCTTGAAGCCGCGCCCCGACATGGTCGGCGACAACTTCAAGAGCTTCCACGTCAAGGACCCCGACGGCTGGGATCTGCAGATCAGCAACGTCACCAAGACGACCCGCGAATAGCTAGAGATCGTCGAGCAGGAACCCTTCCTTGCCGGCGGCATCGCGCAACCGGTCATCGCAGGTGACCAGCGTCAAGGTGGGCGGACGGCGTTCCGCGGCCACCAGCGCCGCCGCGAGCTGCAGCGCGTCGGCGGCCCGCAGCGGATGCACTCGCAGGAACCGGCGCGCGGACTCGCGAATCTCGTCGCTCGGGTCGATTTGCATCCAGCTCGGCGCGAGCGCGTCGAGCCTCGAAAACGACTCAGCGGCATCCGAGAGCGACAGGGCGCCGTCCCGCTCGAGCCGGGCGATGGCCGAGGCGCACTCCACCTGCGTCCCCCACCAGACCACCACTTCCGGGTCGCGCCCATACAACGCCTGAACCGCGCGGGTGCGTCGCTCGGCCGCGAACAACGGCACGAGCGCCGAACTGTCCCAGAACTTCATCGCCCGTCCCGGCGCTCCGCGATCACGGCATCGCTGAGCGCTGCGCCTCGCTTCGGAGTGGGCGGTGCCGTTGTCAGCAATCGTTTGGGAGCCGCCGAAAGCGCGGGCCGCAACACACCCTGGCGCACCAGCCGCGCGGCGCGCCCTTCGACCGCGCTGCGCAGCCCTGGCGCGGCGACCGACTCGAGCCTGGCCACCGGCACGCCGCGATCCTCGATGATGAACGATTCCCCGTGCCGCACCTGTTCGATGAGCGCACTGAGCCCGTTCTTGGCGTCGGTAATGCTCGTCCGCTTCATGAAGCTATTATAGCTTGATTGAAGCGTCTATTGAGGCGTGTTAGAAGGCTTCCTGGATCCCGAGGTAGAGGCCGCGCGAGCCTTCCTTGCCCCAGCCGTAGTCGGCGGTCAGGTTGGTGCGCGATCGCTTGTTGAGCAGGACGCGCAGGCCGAACCCCGCCGCCGGCGCGAAGTCCTCGAACAGCTTGGTCCCGGCGTCGACGTTGTTCACGGTCGTGGTGTTCGCGAACGCGACGAAGCCGATCAGCCCGTTGTGGGTGATCGTCCCGCGGTACTCGATCTCCCCGTACATCAGGTGCTCGCCGCGATAGCGGCCGTCGCTGTAGCCGCGCGCCGAGCGTCCGTCGCTGCCGGTCGCCGGCAGATCGAGATACGGCGCCGTGCCGTTGACGACGTTATCGCTCATGAACCAGAACGCCAGCTTCTGGCGCCCGTCGTGGGTGAGCTTGCGATAGGTGCGCACGTCGACGGTCAGTTCCTGCCAGCTGGAGTCGCCGCCGAGAAACCCGTCGAAGAACGTGCGATAGGCCGCGCTGGCGAACCAGCCGCGCTGTGCGTTGATGCCGTTGTCGCGGGTGTCGAACAGCAGCCCGGCGCTGGTGCCGGCCGACGTCTGACCCTGATCGGAGAAGCCGTGGAGCTCGTTGTAGGCGACATAGGCCGACTGATCGAAGTTCGGGAGTTGGCCGTCGCCGGGACGGATGTTCCCATGCGAGCTGAAGTTGAGCCCAAGGCCGGCGAACAGGTGCGGCCGCACCGTCCGGTAGACCGTTTCGTAGAACTTGACCGCGTTGTATTTCAAGTTCTCGGTCCCGGGTCCCACCGGCAGCGTGTCGGCGCCGAGGCCGTAGGTGTTCTGCGACGTCCACGAGAGCCGGTTGTCGCCCGAGACGAACCAGTGATCGTCCGCCGTGAACACCGAGAAGCGTACGCCGGAGAGCACCTGCTTCTTCTGCGAGACCCGCAGCCCGCCGGAGATGGAGGAGATGTGCGTGGTCTTGTCGTCGCCGGCGAAGAAGGCCAGGTTGCTGTTGAGGCCGGCGCTCAGGCCGGTCGACGGCTTCGACGCGATCGTCGGGGCCACGACGAAGAAGTGATTGCGGCCCGGGGTCGGCGCCGAGGCGCCGGGATCGCCGGCCAGCGGATCGGCGCGTCCGTGCCGCAGCACGTGCCAGAGGTCGCCGGCGTCGAGCGTCGGCTGGAACGGCCCCGCGGACGGTTGTTCACGCCGCTGCCCGTCGCCCTCATCCTGCGCCCTCAGGGGCGCCGCGGCCAGGGTGAACAGTATCAGCCAGAGATATAAGGATTTGCCCAACAATTCAGTTGAACACAATTGGCCGCCGGCATCCAGCCGGAATCTCCGGTGCCATGGTTTTTTCTCGCGCCATCCGGTTTCTTGAAGGTTTTCTTGCGGCAAACCTCATGAACGTCTTCTTGTGTCTTTGTGAATCCCGCCGCCGAAATCGCATAGACAGCGCCGATTGCGTCGAACTTCGCCGGGCCTTCTCCGTATCTACAGCGTATGCGACTGAGCCACATCGTCCGGCGCTTGCTCCAGCTTCCGGTGTTCACGACGGTGGCGCTGATGACCCTGGCGATCGGCATCGGGGCCAACGCGGCGATCTTCAGCGTCGTCGAGGGCGTGCTGCTGAAGCCGCTGCCGTACCCGCAGTCGGATCAGATCGTCGTCCTCGATCATGCCGCGCCGGGGCTGAACCTGCCGCACACCGGTGCGGCGCCGTTTCTCTACTACACCTACCGCGAAGACGGGCGGGTGTTTCAGGACGTCGCGATGTGGACCGGCGACACGGTCAGCGTCACCGGCATTGCGGAGCCCGAGGAGGTGCGCGCGGTCGACGTCACCGACGGTCTGCTGCCGATCTTCGGCGCGACGCCGGCGCTCGGGCGGCTGTTCACGAAGCAGGACGATGCGCCGGGCGCGGCCGATACCGTTGTCCTCATGGCCGGCTACTGGCGCTCCCGGTTCGGCGCGGATCCATCCGCCATCGGCCGCCGCATCATGCTCGACGGCAAGGCGCGCGAGATCATCGGCGTGCTGCCCGACTCGTTCCGGTTCCTCGATCAGAAGCCGGCGCTCATTCTTCCGCTCCAGCTCAATCGCGCTGAGACCCATCTCGGTAATTTCAGCTTCACCGGCGTCGCACGTCTCAAGCCCGGCGCCACCCTCGATCAGGCGACCGCCGACGTCGCGCGGCTGATTCCCGAAAGCCTCACGCGATTCCCGGCGTTCCCCGGCTTCAGCGCCAAGATGTTCGCGGACGTGAAGCTGTCGCCCAACCTGCGGCTGCTGAAGGACGACGTGGTCGGCGACGTCGGATCGGTGCTGTGGGTGCTGATGGGGACGATCGGCATGGTGCTCCTCATCGCGTGCGCCAACGTCGCGAACCTGCTGCTCGTACGCGCCGAGGGCCGGCAGCAGGAGCTGGCGATCCGCGCGGCGCTCGGCGCCAGCCGCGGACGCATCGCCTACGAGCTGCTCGCGGAGAGCGTGGTGCTCGGGCTGCTGGGCGGCGTGGCCGGTCTCGGCCTGGCGTACGGCGCGGTTCGCGCGCTGATTGCGCTCGCACCCGGCAACCTGCCGCGGCTGGACAACATTTCGATCGACGGGACCGTCCTGCTGTTCACCGCTCTGGTGTCGATCGTGGCCGGCCTGCTGTTCGGCGCCATTCCGGTGTTCAAGTATGCCGGGCCCAACGTCGCCCCGGCGCTGCGCGGCGGCGGCCGCAACGCCAGCGCCAGCCGCGAGCGCCACCGCGCGCGAAGCACGCTCGTCGTCGTGCAGGTGGCGCTGGCGCTCGTGCTGCTGGTGGGCTCGGGGTTGATGATCCGGACGTTCGACGCGCTTCGGCACGTCAATCCAGGGTTCGCCAATCCGCAAGAGGTGTTGACGCTCAGTCTGAGTATTCCCGAGGCGCAGGTGAAAGAGCCCGAGGCCGTCATCCGGATGCATCAGGCGATCATGGACAGAATTGCCGCGATCCCGGGCGTCACCGCGGTCGGCCTGACGTCGGTCGTGCCGATCACCGGCCGCGGCCGCCACGATCCGATCTTCACCGCCGACCGGAACTATCAGCAGGGTGAGCTGCCGCCGATCCGTACATTCAAGTTCCTGTCGCCAGGACTGCTCAAGGCGATGGGCAACACGATCGTCGCGGGGCGGGATTTCACCTGGGCCGACGTGTACGAGATGCGTCCGGTGGCGATGGTGTCCGAGAACCTCGCGCGCGAGCTGTGGAAGGAGCCGTCGGCCGCGCTCGGCAAACAGATTCGCGACAATCCCGGCGCGCCGTGGCGCGAGGTCGTTGCCGTCATCGGCGACGAGCGCGATGACGGCATCGACAAGAAGGCGCCGACGATTGCGTTCTGGCCGATGATGATGGCGAAGTTCTCCGGCAACGACGTCATGGTGCGGCGGACCCAGGTGTACACGATCCGGAGCTCGCGCACGGGTTCCAGCGGGTTCGTCAACGAGGTCAGCCGCGCGGTCTGGGCGGTCAACCCGAACCTTCCGCTCGCCGGCGTGCGCACGCTCCAGGACGTCATCGGCGCTTCGATGGCGCGGACCTCGTTCACGCTGGTGATGCTGGCGATGGCGGGCGGGATGGCGCTGCTGCTCGGCATCGCCGGGATCTACGGGGTGATCTCCTACTCGGTGTCGCAGCGCACGCGCGAGATCGGCATCCGGATGGCGCTCGGCGCCCAGCGCGCGGAGGTCACGCGCATGTTCGTCCGCTACGGCCTGAGCCTCGCCGCGATCGGCATCGTCTGCGGCCTGGTGGCGGCAATCGCGCTCGCGCGGCTGATGGCGTCGCTCCTGTTCGAGGTCAGCCCGATGGATCCGCTGACTTACGCGTTCGTCTGTCTGAGCCTGGCGGCGGCGGCAATGCTGGCGAGCTATGTGCCCGCGCTGCGCGCAACAGGAGTCAATCCGGTCACGGCGCTCAGGGCGGAGTAGATGTAGAGCAGGCCTTCAGGCCTGCCGTTCACGGCGGACCTTAAAAGTCCGCACTACTTCTTCCACATCCTGGGGTCGAAGCTGAATGGCTCGGGCCGCCGTACCCTGAGGCGGGCGAACTCCTCGTGCACCGGGTTGAGGATGAAATTGCGCTCGTGCGGAATCACGACCGAGGGGATCGAGAGGACGGCCGTGCGAGCGGCCCGCCACCACCGTTCGCCGATGACGCCCAGCTCGGGCGGCGCCGGATAGGACCGCCAATCTTCGGGCAGGTCGTCGATCTCCACCGCATCGATCGCGACGCCCGCGTCGATCTCGATCGCGATGGCGACCAGGTCTGGCGGTGCGAGATCCGGATCGGTGTGCACGAAGGTTTCGAGCGCGGCGAGGGACAAGGTGGCCGACGCGAACAGGACGGGTAGTCCCCTGGGCGTCCAGCGGCTCCCGTAGCGCCGCGCGCCTTCACCGTCGAACGCGGCGTGCGCCGCGCTGGCAATTCGCCAGACGCGCACGCGCTAGCTCACGAGGCCGAACTCGAGCCGACCGAGGACGTCTTCCACCTGACGGGCGCCCAGGTCGGTGTCGAGGAGTCGGACCGGCGCCTCGCCGCTCAGCGCGCGATTGGGACGGTGCAGCCAGGCGACGGCCTTGTCCTCCGTGCCGAAGACGCTGACCGCATGCGCGGCCATCCGCGCCAGTCGGTAGAGGCGGTCGGACTCGTCGGCGTCGAGCCGGTTGGATTGTTTTCGCCGTGCCAGCGTTCGCGCCGGCATTCGGAGGACGCTGGACGCCTCCGGCACGGACAACTGCAGCCGCTCGCGGACCGACTCGAGCGAGCGGTAGGGCAGGCCTTTCTTGATCTGTTCCCGCACCTGGTCGGACGTCGGCACGTTCGCGCCTCTGAAAACGGCGGCCCCGCCGAGGGCGATGACGACGTATTCCATGGTGGTCATGGAGCCTCCCGTTCAGCCATATGGCAGTATACATCAATGCCACATGGCATAACAGCGCCGGGGGCCCGCCGGCACCGGCTCACCAGGCCGTTGGCTCGTAATCCTTGAGGAATTGCCCCCATACGTGCACGCCGGTGTTGAAGCCCCGGATGATCGGGGCGACGATGCGCGCGGCCCCGTCGACGATGTCGAGCGGGGGATGGAATCGCTGCTCGACCACTTTGCGCGCGGCGATCTCGGCCGGATCCTCGTCGGTCACCCAGCCGGTGTCGACGCTGTTCATGTGGATGCCGTCGTGAACGTAGTCGGTGGCGGCCGTGCGCGTCATCATGTTGAGCGCGGCCTTAGCCATGTTCGTGTGCGGATGCCTGGTCGTCTTGCTGGTGCGGTAGAACTGGCCCTCGACCGCCGACACGTTGACGATGTGCTTGTCGCGTTCCGGCGTGCGACACATCAGCGGTTTCAGCCGCGCGTTGAACAGAAACGGCGCGATCGCATTCACCAGCTGCACCTCGAGCATCTCGATGGTCGGGACGTCGGCGAGCAGCATCCGCCAGGAATTCCGGTCGCGCAGATCGACCTGCTGAAAATCCTGATCGAGCTGCCCGGCGGGAAATAGCTCGCCGCGCGACTGGAAGTCGTCGGCAAGGAGCGGCACCTGCGACAGCTGCGCCGCGATCAGTGCCGGTCCATCCCGCCCCTCCTGCCCATCCAGCCCCTCCTGCCTATCCAGCCCCTCCCGCCCTGAACCGGCGTCGCCGAGCAACCGTCGAACATGCCCGGGCATTTCGCGAGCCGCCGCCGTCTCCTCCGCGATCATGTGCGCGTAGAAGTCGGGCGGCCGTCGCACCGTCTGGCACGCGTTGTTGATGATGAAGTCCAGGCGATCGCGGGTCGTGACCATGTCGCGGCAGAAGGCTTCGACGCTGGGCGTGTGCCGCAGATCGAGGCCGAAGATCTCGAGCCGGTGGCCCCAGTCGCCGAAGTCGGGCTCCTGTGCGTAGCGGGCGGCGGCGTTGCGCGGGAACCGGGTCGTGACGACCAGGCGCGCGCCGGATCGAAGAAGGAGCAGGCCGGCCTGATAGCCGATCTTCACCCGTCCGCCGGTCAGGAGCGCGACGCGCCCACGCAGATCCGCGAGCTCGGTCCGCGCGGCGAAGTTCACGGCGGCGCAGCTCGGACAGAGTTGATCGTAGAAGTGGTGGAGCTCGGAGTATGGCGCCTTACAGACGTAACACACTCGATCAGATGTCGAGCGCCGTTCATCGTTCTCGGTTCGCCGTTCGCCGGTCGGCGGGAAGACATTCGGCGTCGTCACCATCGGACGGCGGCGCAGCGAGCGGATCCCGGTCTCGTTCAGCCGCGATTCTTCCTGCCTGACGCGTTCGGCCTTCGCAGCCTTCTGTCTTTTGCGGTTCGCGCGCGGATCGGTGGTGGACAGGCCGGCGATCGCGCGATGAAAGCGGCTGCGGTCGGCGGCCGGAAGCTGGTCGAGCAGCCGCCAGTCGGCGGCGAGGCGCTCCAGAAGGCCGGTCACCGTTCGGATCCGGTCAACCAGCGGCTGAGCGGTGGTGAGTGGTGGCATTTCTCTCGTCGACATCGTTCGAAGCGTAGCCGAAACGCCGCCGATCTGCTCGTCCGCCTATTGTTTTCCTGGAGGGTCGATCGTATCGTTCCGTTGCCATCCACCAGCGATGCGCGATCCGAGGAGCAGCTCCATGATTGAGGCCATCGTCAAGGATGCACGGTTCGCGAGTCGATCGTTGCGCAAGCAGCCGGCCTTCACCATTGCCGCGGTGATGGCGCTCGCGCTCGGCATCGGCGCCACCACGACAATCTTCAGCGTGATCCAGAACGTCCTGCTGGATCCCTATCCGATGTACGCGGATGTCGATCGGATTGTCGGCGTGCGGATTCACGACCTTGCCAGCGCGCGTCCGGGCGGCCGCGAGTGGTACCAGGTGCCGGAGTTCCTCGACTTTCAGGCGCAGGCGCAGTCGTTCGAAGAGGTCATTGCGGGAACCGGCGAGGATGTCGTCTACACCACCGATGGAGGTTCCGAACAGTTCAACGGCGGCCTGGTCTCTGGTAACACGTTCAACTTCATGGGCGTGCGCGCGGCCATCGGACGCACGCTGACGCCCGAGGACGCGCAGCCCGGCGCGCCGCCTGTGTTCGTGATGAGCGACAAGCTGTGGGCGACCCGCTTCGGTCTCGATCCCGGCCTCGTCGGGAAGACCTTCGTGTTGAACGGTGTCCCAACGACCCTGATTGGCGTCATGCCCGCGCGGGTCTCGAAGCTCGGCGCCGAGCTCTGGAAGCCCGTTCGTCTCGATCGCGCCGACCCCACTGTCAACGCGCAATTCTTCCGGTTTCAGGCCCGACTGAAGCGTGGGGTGACGATTGCGCAAGCGCAGGCGGAGATGGAAGTGATCGCGCAACGCGTCGCGACGGTGTACCCGAAGAACTACCCGAAGAAGTTCGCGGTCGAAGTCGTCGGCCTGATCGACAGCATCGTCGGGTCGTTTCGGACGACGCTCTACACGATGGCCGCGGCGGTCGGCCTGCTGCTCCTGATCGCCTGCGCAAACGTGGCGAGCATGCTGTTGAGCCGCGCCGCCGGCCGCGAGAAAGAGATCGCGATCCGCGCGTCGCTCGGGGCCAGCCGCGGCGCGCTCGTTCGGCAGCTCCTGGTGGAGAGCCTCCTGCTCGCGCTCCTGGGGACGCTGGTGGGCTGCGTTCTCTCGTATGGCGGGATCCAGCTGCTCGTCTCGGCTATACCAGAAGGGTTGATCCCGCGAGAGGCGGTGATTCGCCTGAACGTTCCAGTGCTGCTGTTCAGCCTCGGCGTCGCCGCCGTGACGGCGGTCCTGTTCGGCCTCGCCCCGGCAGTGCAAACGGTCCGGCGAGACCTTGTCACGCCGCTGCACGATTCAGGCAAAGGCACGAGCGGCGGCTATCGTCGCGGACGGCTCAGCAGCGCGCTGGTGGTGGGAGAGGTCGCGTTGTCGCTGGTGCTGCTGTCCGGCGCGGGGTTGTTGATGCGCAGCTTCGTCGCGCTCCAGGCCGTCGACCTTGGCCTCGATCCCGAGAAGGTGCTGTTCGTGCCGATCGCGCTGGGCTCCAGCGAACACAAGACGGCGGCCGCGCAATCGCGGTTCCTGAGCCAGGTCCTGGCCCGCGTGCGCGCGTTGCCGGGCGTCGTGAGCGCGACGACCACGAGCGGGCTGCCGCTGTACGGAGGCTGGCAGAACGACTTCGACGTTCCCGGATTGCCGCACGACGATGCCTGGCGCGCGATCTTCCAGCTGTGCAGCGAGAGCTACTTCCAGACGCTCGGGATCCGCGTGCTGCAGGGCCGCGACCTGACGCCGGCGGATCTCGCCGACGCGAGGCGCGTCGCGGTCGTCAACCGGACCTTCGTCGACCGCTACCTCGGTGGCGGGGAAGCGATCGGACGACGGATCAAGGTCACGACGGAGGCGTTTCAAGCCGGGCCTGACGAGGCGGGCCTCGAGATCGTGGGCGTCGTGGCCGATGCGAAGAATCGGGGGATTCAGGAACCGCCGTTTCCGGAAGTCGTGGTCCCGTCATCAATCACCAGGACGCCGGCGCGGGCGCTGGTCGTGAAGACGGCGGGCTCGCCGCTCGCGATGCTGGCGAGTGTGAAACGCGAGATCTGGGCCGTGGATCGCGGCGTCAGCATCGGTTCATCCAGGCCGCTGACCGAGTACCTGGCGCAGTTCACGTACGCCGAACCGCGTCTCGGGCTCTACGTGTTCGGCGCCTTCGCGGCGCTCGGCCTTGCGCTCGTGATTCTCGGCGTCTACAGCGTGATTGCCTATAACGTGTCGCGCCAGACTCAGGAGATCGGCATCCGGATGGCGCTCGGGGCGGCGCGCGGCGACGTCCTGAAGATGACGCTGCGGACAGGGCTGAGCCTTGTCGCGCTGGGCGTGCTCATCGGCGTCTCGGTGAGCCTTGCCGCGACCCGCGTTCTGGCGAGCCAACTCTGGAACGTGAGCCCGAGCGATCCGCTGACGCTCGCCCTGGTTGTCGCGATTGTCACCTTCGCGGGCCTGGCGGCCAGCTACTTTCCGGCGCTCCGCGCCACGCGCGTCGATCCGATGGTGGTGCTCCGGGCCGAGTAGCCTCGTCGCCGTCCTCGGCCCTGGTCGTTTCATTTTTGAGGCGTAAGGCGTTTTCTCGCCCGCCGCACGATGACCGCCAGCTTTTCGGCGCCGGCGCCGATGCGCCGCGGTGACAAGCCGCCGAAACCGAGCACCAGCGCGTCCCGCGGCGGCGGCGTGACGCAATACCGGCTGAGCGGAAACACCACGAGCCCTTCTTCGGCCGCCATCGTCACGACGGTCTTCACCAGGCGCCGGTCGCCGTCACCGGTCCTGCCGCCGAACCGTCCCAGCACGTGCGTGCCCGCCGAAGCGGGCGACAGGACCAGTGTGTCCCCGAACACGCGCGCGAAATGCGAGCGCATCGCCTGATAGCGTTCCTGGCAGATCAGCCGGACGCGGCGCAGGTGCCGATCGTAATGACCGTCTTCGATGAACCCGGCCAGCGCCGCCTGATCGAGGATGGGTGAATTGCGATCGGCGACGGCCCGCGCGTTCACGACGGCGTCGACCAGCGGATCGGGGACGACGCAGAATCCCAGGCGGAGGGAGGGGAACATGGTCTTGCTGAACGTCCCGACGTAGATGACGTGCGCGCGCGGCGGCGACGCGCGATCGACGCCTTGCAGCGCGGACATCGGCCGGCCCGCATAGCGGAAGTAGCTGTCGTAGTCGTCCTCGACGATCCAGGCGCCGGATGCGCGCGCCCAATTCAACAACTCGATGCGCCGCGTCGCCGACAGCGTCACGCCGGCGGGGTACTGATGCGACGGCGAGACGACCGCGACGCGGGCGTTGGCGCCGAGGCGGATCCCGGCCTGGACGTCGAGCCCGGCGCCGTCGACCGGGACCGGCACGAGCTCGGCGCCGGCCGCGATCAGCGCCGCCCGGACATCGAGATAGCCGGGCTCTTCGATCCAGGCGCGGTCGCCCGGATCGAGCAGCACGCGAAAGAGCAGGTCGAAGGCCTGCTGCGACCCGCTGGTCACGATGACCTGGTGAGACTCGCAGTGCACCGCGCGGGTCACGCCGATGTGCGCCGCGATCGCCTGCCGCAGCGGCCGGTAGCCGGCCGGATCGCCGTATTCGAGGTACTGATATCCGCCGCGGCGCCACAGGCGGCGGACGATCGTCGACCAGGTCCGGATCGGAAACGCGTCGAGCGGAGCGCGACGGGGTTGAAAGGCGCTCGGTTCCTCCGGTCGTGGGCCGGTGATCCGGACGCCCGACAGCCTCGTGCCGCGCGCGGACAGCGCCGGCACGACCCCCTCGCTGCGCGGCAACACCGGCCGCGGCCGGACGGCCGGCCGCATCACGCGGTCGGGCAGCGTCTGGGTGACGAACGTGCCCGACCCGGCACGCGTCGTGAGATAGCCCTCGGCGATCAGCCGCTCCAGCGCGGTCACCACGGTGAAGCGCGACACCGCGAGGTGCCCGGCGAGCGTGCGCGTCGAGGCGAGGCGCGCGCCCTGCCGCAGGCGGCCGCGCAGGATCTGGTCCCGCAGTCCGCGATAGAGCTGCTCGTACAGCGGCGCGGCGGCGCGTGGCTGGAGCTCAACGAGGGGCAGCTGCGCCGCGGCAAGTGGACTGGCCGTTCTTCGCGATAGTGGCTCTGGAGGCCGGGCCATGGCCGGTCCACTATCTCAACATGGTGCCGCTTCGCGCAATCCTTCGCCGCCCCGGCCTGGCGGGAGCGCGGCTGATCACGGTCGCGATCGTCGTCGCCGCGATCGCCTCGGTGACCGCGATCGCGTCGGCGACGCTGTTCCGCCGGCTGCCGTTTCCCGCGCCGGACCGGCTGGTGTCGGTCTACATCCTGGCCTCGGACACCACCGACCTGACCGCCTCGGTGCCGCTGTTTCCCGTCGTCTTCAACCACCTGGATGCGCGCGGGCCCTCGCTCGAAGCGGTGGCCGGGATCTGGCAGATCGATCGCGCGATCGCGGGGAACGGTGAGCCGGAGAGCATGTCGGCGGGCCGCGTCTCGTCGAATTTCTTCGCCATCCTCGGCGCCTCGCTCGCCGCGGGACGCACCTTCACCGAGGACGAGGTGAAGGGTGACGCGCCGCTGGTGGTGTTGAGCCACGGGCTGTGGACGCGAATGTTCGGATCGGATCCGGCCATCGTCGGCACGGTCGTGCAGATCGATCGCCGGCCGCACACGGTGATCGGGGTCACCGCGCGCGACTTCGACCCGGCGTTCACCGCGACGCAATTCTGGACGCCCCTGCTGGTGCGCGACACCGGCGCGGTGCGCGCGACGGTGGTCCAGACGATCGGTCGCCTGCGCCGCGGCGCGACCGCGGCCGACGCGGCGCGGGAGCTGCAGCCGGCCTACGATCTGGCGCGCCGGGAGGTGCCCGATCTCCTCAAGGGCTCGGCGATCGGCGCCGTCGATTTGCGGCAGGCGCGATTCGGATCGCGCGCCAACGCGCTGCTGATGCTGGCGACCGTCGTCGCGGCACTGGCGCTGATCGCAACCGCGAACCTCGCGAACCTCACCTTCGCCGATCTGGCGTCGCGCCTCGGCGACCTGGCGCTGCGCTCGGCGTTGGGCGGTTCCATCGCCGCAATCGTCACCTCCGAGGTGGTGCCGTGCGCCGCGCTCGCGCTGCTCGGCTCGATGCTCGGCCTCTGGATGGCGGCGACGGCGACGCCGTGGATGCTGTCGCTGGATCCGTCACTGGCGGCGGCCGGGATCACGATCACGATTGACTGGCGGGTCGCGCTCGCGGGTGTGTCGGGGGCGCTGGCCGTGATGGCGGCGGCGGTGGCGATTCCGAGCTGGCGCATGGCGCGCCGCGGCCAGGTGGGACTGGTCAGCGGCACGCGACTGACCGACCCGCGCGGCGGCCGCATTCGCGCGTGGCTGGTCGGCGCCCAGACCGCGGTCGCGCTGGTCCTGCTGTCCGCGGCGGCGCTCGTCGTCACGACGCTGCAACGGAACGCGACCGTCGATCCCGGGTTCGATCGCTCGCGCGTCGTTACCGGGCAGCTGCGCCTCGCCGACAACGCCTTTCCGGATCACGCGTCGCGGGTGCGCTTCATCCGCGCAGTACTGGAGCGCCTGCGCGAGACTCCGGGGATCGTCGGCGCCGGGACCACCCTGAACCCGTTCACCGTCGGCGCGTCGTTCACGACCAACGTGTCGATCGAGGACGCGCCGCGTCCGGACGGCCAGGCCTACAGCATGCAGTTCCGCCGCGTGTCGCCGGGCTACTTCGAGGCGATGCGCATCCGCGTGATGCGCGGCCGCGCGTTCCAGCCCACCGACACGGAGGGCAATCCGCTGGTCGCGGTGATCAGCGAGTCGTTCGCCCGGCGCTACTGGCCTGACCGCGATCCGATCGGCCGCCGGATCAAGCGCGGCGCCGCGGCGTCGCCGTGGGCGGAGATCGTCGGCGTGGTCGCCGACGTGCGCGACGCCGGCCTGAGTCAGGACACCGGACCGATCATGTACACGTCGTACTACCAGGGGAGCACGGGCGCGACGCCGGCAGCTCTCGTGGTGCGCACCGCCGGCGACCCGCGGTCAGCGATCCAGCAGATCAAGCAGGCGGTGTGGGCCGTCGATCGCGCGCAGCCGCTGTCCAGCATCGTCGTGCTCGACGACTACCTGAATGCCTCGATCGGCCCTCAACAGTTTCGCGCCTGGCTGGTCGCGCTGTGCAGCGGGTTCGGGATTCTGCTGGCCGTGATCGGGATCTACGGGGTGACCGCGCGCGCCGTCGCGGAGCGCACCAGGGAAGTCGGGATCCGCATCGCCCTCGGCGGCCAGCCCGCGCAGGTGTGGTGGGGCCTGGTCCTTGCCAGCCTGCGCGCGGCGCTCGGGGGCGTGGCGGCCGGCGTGCTGCTGTCGCTGCTCGTCGACTCGACGATCGTCCGTCTCGTGCCCGAACTCGGCGGCAGCGACTGGACGTTCCGGTTCGGCGCGGCGCTGATCATGATCGGCACCGGTTCGGCGGCGGCGATCGTCGCGGCGAGACACGCGGCCGCGATCGAGCCGGCGAGCGCGTTGCGCGGCGACTAACTTTCTCTATGCGTATGCGGCCCCTACCATGATCTTCTTGATCCGGATGTGCGGCGAGCCGTGCGAGATGCTGTTGGTCTGCGTCGGCTGACCCTTGGCGTCGCCGCCGGTGCCGAACATCTTCCAGGTTTCCTGGCTGCCGATCAGGTCCAGGTTGGCCCAGAAATCGGTGGTGATCGCGTTGTAGGTGACGTCGGTCACCATCCGCGTGACCTTGCCGTTCTTGATCTCCCAGAAGCAGTTGCCGCCGAACTGGCCGTTATAGCGCTGCTGGTCGATGGAGTAACTGCCGCGACCATCGATGAGCACGCCGTCCTTCGTGTCGGCGATCATCTGCGCGACGTTGGGCGATCCCTTGGGCCCGGCCTCGAGCCGCACGTTCGGCATCCGGAGGAACGGGTAGTCGCGCCACGAAGACGCTGACGTGCAGCCCTTGCTGGCCTTGTCGCCGATCTGCGGCGCCGTCTCGCGATTGGTCTGCAATCCCACGAGGATGCCGTCGCGGATGATCGGAAACTCCATCGTCTTCACGCCGTCGTCGTCGTAGCCAATGGTCGCCATGCCGCCGGGCATCGTGCGGTCGGCGGTGATGTTCATCAGCTTCGAGCCGTATTTGAGCTTGCCGACGTCGGAGAGCTTCACGAAGCTCGTGCCGGCGTAGTTCGCCTCGTAGCCGAGGATGCGATCGAGCTCGGTGGCGTGCGCGACGATCTCGTGGATGGTGAGCATCGCGTGCGATGGCGTCAGCACGAGATCCTTCAATCCCATTCCGAGCGGCTTCGCGGTGGTCATCTCCACCGCTTCGGCGGCGATCCGCTCGGCGCTTTCGATCATCTCGGACGCTTCGGCAACTTCCCACCCGCCGGTCTTCGGCACGCCCACAAAGCTGCGCGTCTTCGTGACGTCGCCGATCTTCGCGGACACGTTGAACGTCGGCGTGATCTCGAAGGTCTCCTGCTCGATGTAGGAGCCCTCGGTCGACGCGAAGTACCGCCATTCGTTGGTGATGCCGACCGCGGCCGTGACGCTGCTGACGTTCTTGTTCGCCGCGGCGAGATCGACGACCTTCTGAACGAACGCCTGCTTGTCCTCGGTGGAGACCTTCGTCGGGTCCTTCGTCATCGGCGACGCCCAGTACTCGGTATAGGCCGGCACCGGTGCGAGCTTGATGTCGGTCTTCTTTGCGACCGCGCTGGCCTTTGCGACTTCCGCCGCGATGCGCGTAATGCGCCGGAGCTCGTCTTCGGTGACGATCGGGCTGCTCGCGAATCCCCAGACACCGGAGTGAATCACACGGACACCGAAACCGGCCGCGCCAGGACGTCCGCCTGCGCGAGCGCCACCTCCTCGTCCGGCGCCGCCACGGCCACCGCGGCCTCCCCCGAAGCCGCCACCGCCCTCGGCATTCCGATCGCTGCCGCCGCTGGCGTTGACGCCCGAGCTCACGCTCCGCGTGAAGCGGACGTCGGCATAGGAGCAGCCGGCCTTCTTCGC
>Ga0068871_100001223_pt1 | contig 17131 bp, 12 predicted proteins | sample KBSMisM72_FD_72750 | JGI IMG/M metagenome (GOLD analysis project Ga0068871, IMG submission 72750) | Miscanthus rhizosphere microbial communities from Kellogg Biological Station, Michigan, USA - KBS Miscanthus M7-2 | ecosystem: Host-associated > Plants > Roots > Rhizosphere > Soil ... | reverse complement strand
CGTTTCCAATCCCGACAGCAGCTCCCGCTAAAGCAATTGTAGCAGCTCCAGCACCTATTGATTTAGCTCCCTCTAACATGTAGAGTTGAGAGTTTACATTGTTTCGCGCTTTTCCTTCGCAACTCGAAATTTCGAGTATAGTATTTCTCGTTGATTTGATTCCTCTCCTTTCCTTAGTTGAACAGATGAAAGCGAAAGGAGTTGCTTCAATGAAACTGGAAAACCTAAAACCCACATGGTTGAATAAGAAACCTAAAACCCACATAGTGGAATAAGAAACCTAAACACCCACACAATCTCGATTTGACACAGCAACACTTTCCACACTGCTTGTCAAGTTAAGTAGCGACCTGCATACAGGGGACCCACCTCGTGCCCCAAGGGCTGACTCTTCTTTCATTATCTAAGATTTTTTTGCCTGATCCAATTTGATTACAGGATGTCCGAGAAGACAGGCTTTCTCTGGTGAAGAGTTAGGTGGATTTGTGGTTGAGTAGAAATGCTGGTAGGAAATCGGGCTTGGGAAGTAGAGGAAAGAGGATGTCTAATAAAATCACTGGAGTGGCGAGAGACCTTTCTCTTTTCTTAGCCAGGCACCCTGGAGGACAGCAATGCCAAATCCTATATCAATTTTATCACAAGACCCTGAGGCGGAAGTTGGAACCGCTTCTCGAACAGGAATCACAGACGTAACTCATGCTCTTGTTCTTTTTTTTTACTCTGTTTTTTTCGCAAGATGGATGGACAAGAAAGGGTAGTTTTCAATCACACCGAACTGTTTGCTTCTTCTTAACTGAGAACCCAACCCTGCCTTAAGTGAATAGTGCAAGCATCAGCCATCAGCTTCATTCCTAATTATTTTAGCTGAAATAAGTGTAACAGCCTTGTACCTGCTGCTGGAGGATCTTCTCTCTATGGATTCCAGAGAAATGGAAATTACCATTCTATACCCCCTTCCCTAGCTTAAGCCCTATAGACCAGTGTAGTTAGACTCCCTGATTGGTAGAGCTTGGACCACCTATTTGATAAGCACCTCTTTTTTGCCTTCGACATGGTGTACCTCTTTCAGGCATAATAAAATCTCTTCTCGCACCAGCCCCTACCTACATCAGTGATTGCTCAAAAGAAGTTATTAATATAGAGGGAAGCCGCCTGGGCTGAAATGCTAGGAAAAGAAGGGTTTCAAGTGTGTTCCCATTCGGTAATTGAATATTATAAGAAGTGAAGTTCACTAGCATTTGAAAAATGGTAAGATTCCGACTACAGATGGAAGAAATCAGGAACATAGAGCACAGGCAATAGCTGACAGAACTTCTTCACAGACCACAGAGAATAGGGCGCCCATCTCTTCACATTCTTAATTATGACTGTCAAGTTGAATCGATTTGACGGGGTTTCTGACCCGTTTTTTTCTCTTAGTAAAGTGCCATCAATTGGATGAATGAATCCCGCCCTCTAGTCGAGTGTGAAGGGATGAGAAGATGGAATATGGTTATTATATTTATTCTAGGGTTGGAATGGCTAAACGCCGCCCTGTAAGGAGTAGGTAGCTCTCTGGCCTTCCCGGTATGTAATCATTGCTTGCTGTAACCCCGTACTTTCGATCAATAAGTAATACCCGATGTCGGTAGTTCCACATGCCATCCGCATCCTTCTCTTAACCTTTCAATCGAGAGTCATCAACGCTTCCCTTGCTTTGCTTGCCCCAGTCTATTAGTATGGCATCCCTTTCTCCTTAGTCCTCTTTTCCCGGTGTGCCGGGGGACATCTTGCTTTAGCTGGAGATAGGAGTGTTTGTTCCGCTAAGGAAAGGATGGTATTCGTCGTATGCGCTGAAGGTGGTATTCGTCGTAGGATTGAGCCTGGTATGTCACATAGCTAGCAACCCGAGGTGATTTCAGCATTAGCAATCGACCAGAGGAACCAACTTAGTAAATAATAACGTACTTGTTTCGTTATGCTATACCCACCTAATAAAGGGAAGATTCCTATCATCAGAAGAAGAAGTTGGCAATCTACTAATCAAGATCGAGCTAAAGTTCCATTAACTATATGCCATTTATAGCCATAAAAGTATGAGGTACACATAGGTAGGGAGCATCATCGTACTCAATCCCCGCTTAGGTAGAGCAAGACAAACGGATCTATCATTCCGCATGAAGTGAGTTGTTTCCTTTTTGGGGTATGCAGAGGTGCCTTTAGATTGATTTTCATGCCATTATCCATCTCTCTTATAAACTTATTTTTAAGACATTACCCTGCTCGCCAACATAGATCCTGCCCCTTCCTATTGAGAACTCCTCCTTCTATTCACTGGAATCCTCACAAAGGAAAATAAACAATTCACTAACACCTTATATTACTTTACAGACACTTTGCAACCATCCGACTGAAGGAATAAGAAAAACCAATTCCCGAATAATACACTGAACGAATAATAGAACCACACAACTACCTCTTGTCTGGTACTCTCTTTAATAATTTTGATCCTTGGCGGCCTCTCTCTCTGAGTGAGTTAAGAGAAAAAGTAGACGGAGACGACATCAATCCCGAGAAGTGTGTTTGCTCTAGCAGAGCATGAATTTGAACTATTCTACTTAGCAAATGAGTTTTTGGAAAAAGAAATGACAATGGGAAATGAAGCCAGGAAAAGATGAGTTGACAAACTACACTACACTCTAGATGATTTTGGGCGGGTACCGGCTCAAAAGCAGTGGCCTTGATCTTCTTTCCCGGCTGGAAATTGCAGTCATGAAGGCTTATCTCCCGCTTCTTATTGAAAGCAAATAATAAGATCAAAACAGATTCTAGGGATTGCGTTCGTTGGCGGACTCAACCTGACATCTTACGACACGAACTGCTCCCAAAGAGGGAGGCCTAGGGCGAAAAGCCAGTATTGAAGTAGTGGATGATTGTTTCGTCGGAGATGACTTATATAACTACCACTGACTTGATTCTCTTGGTGCGCTGCTGGAGTGGATGTCAAACCGGCACTAGTGGGGGACTCCTATGAATTGTTTGGTTTGTTATCTCTTTGTGAGCTTTGGATCAATGACCAGATTCCCGCTATTATAAGTTCGAAGAACTTGCAGCTGATCGATTGCAAGCTTGTCTAGCTTTTCCTCTTCCCCACCTAAACGAATGAAATGGATGCTCTGACTCCCGCACTCGGGAAAAGGGGAGCTACTTAAACTGACAACTCTATGCTATCTTTTAGATTAGGCCCGGAAAACTCTTAGCTACTTTTAGGTTGGGATCCAGCGAGAGAAGATTGAGCTACGCCCTGTACTACGTTACTTCCGGATTCACTTATGGGTGTACTGCTAAACTTTCAAGCTCGGAGTTATGGATGTACTGCTAAACAGCCAAGGTCGGAGCTTTTTTTCAATAAGAGTTGAAAGCAAATTGGTAATATAAATGCTATTACTTAATTAACCATTTTTGGATGCAACACATGAAACAAAGAAGTAGTAGTTATCAATGAATGCTTTGACATGAGAATCCCATACCCTTTTGTTCCTTTGCATTGAAGGATCTTTGTTCGGCTAGTGAATTGAAAACTCCTCGCAGTACTTCTTCGCTTATCCAGTGGTGGGTCGATAGTAGGAGATATGGGTGGTAGTCCAAAGATTGGATATGGAATGGGTTTCGAGGATTTCCAAGAGCAGATTGAAATCTGTGTTATGGTTTCAGGGTTTGTCAACCAAGTGCAGGAAGATGGAAATATAAATGATATCGGTGAAGATGCAGCAACTAGCACAAGTGCCTCCAATTGCACATCAGGAGAAGATGTCACTACAGATCCTGCAACCTCAAGAGGGAGCAGCCTGTCCGTCCTATTTAAAAGACTTTGGATTTTTTCTCCGTTCACTTACAATAAATAATATATTTTTTGGTCGATCTGAAAACCTTATTCAGAGTTCGCTTCATTCGGAAGTAAGTCAACTTCTTCACTGGGATGCCAAAGGACAGGAGACATTCATTCACAAGTAGGGTTTCGGACAATTAATTCATTCAATCCTTAACTTCAATGCGGAAAGCACATCCTCTCTTCTAGAACCAAAGAACTTGCTTTGCTATAGGACTCTCAACCCTCTTCTACAGCGCTTCCCTCTCCGACGAAGAGCCCAGCCAACATCAAGATTCGTTGAAACGTACCTTTATGCAAACCTCTGAGCGACCATTGCCCCTTGGATGGACTCGAACCGTTCATTCTCGCGCGGATACTCTATACTATGGATGCGTTTGGCTTTGACTCATCAAAACCCTTCTCAATAAGCTCAGCCACTGATTTGGAATCGACTTAAAGAATGATCTTCCTCCCTTTTTTATTAGTATTTCCTCCACGCATATCAGATAGATTTCTTCTCGTGGACTAGCTTCCTTTTCTACGTTGTGATTCTTAGGGATCTTTTTTCTCCGAACCAACCAGGGCACCCAAGCGTTCAAACGTTACCCCCTCTTTCGACTTTCTTCTTTTTGAACCCTCAAAACACGAAGAATGTAAAGCCTACATCACCGCAGATGAGGATCGGGAACCCGGCTTCTAGGTGGTCAAGCTAGCGTATCAGTCAATGTTGTAGATGTTCAGTAATAGCCAAGCCTAGCGATGCGTCTTCCCAGCCTGCGATCTGAGACACCTTTGTCTGAACCAAAATCTAGCTCTTGAGACTTGACTGGCATATTTTGGACTCAATGTCATCATAAAAGAGTTTCCATTGGCATGATGATAACTCGCATATTCTTAGAAATACAATGCCAGGTTTCACAGCCTTTCCGCCGCCTTCCACTTTCCTGGTAGCAAGAAGAGATTCCTCCCAGTGATCCAAGGGGCAATACCACCTTACCTTGAATTCCAGACTTCGAAGAAAGAATCACAGTACTCACTCAACCTATAAAACAAGTCTTTCGCTTGTTTGGTCAAACTTTGCAACCCATATTATTTCTGCTTCATCATTCCAAATTTCGATTTCACAGACCTACTCACTCAGCCTATAAAAAAGAAGCAAATGAGACTAAGAAATAATGTAGAGACTGACAATAGAGGATTTCCATTCTTCTGACTATCTGCTACAGAAGTATGATCTCTGTCACTGAGAAGTTCTCCCTAGCCTCTTCTTTCCATCAACAGGTGATTGGGAGCCTAGTTGATAAGGCGCGCAGCGAAGACGGATGGAAAACACAAATTGACTAAGCCTTGGCTATGCTATTAGTCTCAGTTGCATCAAGTAGCAGTACCATTCTATGGTCTCTTAGCTGGAGTTCCCTCCTTTCTGGAGTTCACGACTTCTTTTAGATGTCCGAATGTTGAGCCGATATAGCTTCTTTACAGCCGGTGGGAAGTATGGAAAAAATCATAGGCCTTTCTTAATACATAGAAACTACATCTGAGGAAGATGCGGATCTAAAGATACGTAAGAGGAGCTCAACCCGGCGGTAGGGGTGTATAGGAGGTGTTCCGGCAATCAACCTGTCTTAATATGTTGTTTGCATTATATAGATTAGAACAAAAGAGGATTTAATACCTTGGGGCCAGTTGCTTATACAGCACATATTGAGTTGTTGAAGTTAGGGCTAGAGCTACTAGAGCGGAGTTTGAATAGAGGACTTTGATTGAAAGAAGAGGGGAGAGAAGAAAAGAGTAAAACGAAGTAAAAAGAGTACGAGGTCTGACCAGTAGTATATTATCTTGAATGCGGAACATCGTTTTCTGTTGAAAAAATAGTAGAATGATCGATCGGAGGTTCGAATTGGCTTCATTTGCTTTCAAGCATCCCTTTTTCTGCGCTCGCTTACTTTTCTTCTGCATAGTTAGTGGCTTGACTTCCTCTCAGGAAGAGCCCCGTGATTCTGTGGAAACTACTCTGTCCTCGTCGTCTCTCGCCTCTGTAAGAAAGTCTGCTCTCGTTCGCTCTAAAGTAAATTTTCTATGGGATTTCCTATAGAGCAGAGCCCTAAAAGTTAAGCGAAGCCAAGCGAAGCTAACACTTTCTCTTCTTTTTTTTGAGACACTAGGCTAGAGCTCAAGCAAGCGGTTTAGGTAGAATGTATGTCTTTTCATACAAAGCAAACAAAGACGTTGACGTAGTTTGAATAGGGCATTCGCCACCAGCTTTGCAGTTTAGAAAAAAAAAAGACGTAGGGCTTGAAAGCCTTTAGCAAGTAATCCCTTTTCGCCTTCCCCTGCTTCCGTTCACTTCTCCTACTTCCTTTTCTTCTGTTTCATTCTGGCTGGACATTTCTGTCCTCACTCCTTCCAATTTCACTTACTTTACCCCCACTTCAAGGTGTAAGTGTTCACATCTAATGTAAATGGACTTAAGGTTCTCAGCCAATCCATGCCCAAAACCATGTATGTCATAGGACTCTAGTTCAATCACTCTCAAATAGAATTCAAAGTTATGCCCCTGCCCCACTTTATCCCTAGACATTTTCCTTCACTAGTCATCTTTTGTCCATTAGCAACTGTGATGATCATGGGCAAGGTTCTGGTGATGAGGAGCTTGTTCAATTTAGCCACTTGAATGTCTAGAAAACTCATGTTGCTACCTAAGGATTGTAATTGATTTTTTCTTGAACTTCCCCTTCAGTTTGAGAGTTTCTGATCCGGTCCCCTTCCAATGCATTTAATGAGATCCTGGGCTCTTCTACAGGTTACTCTCCTAAGTGGTGGATTGACTATCCTGCTTGTTCTGGATCTTGATGGTACGACGGGTAAGACCGAAGAGGCGGGTGAAAAGTACCCATTATATAGGTGAGGCAAGATATGCTTGTCCCGAGGCTTTCATCATTCCCATTTCATTCATCCGTTCAAGTCGGAGCCAACGATGTAAACCCAGAAGCATTCACTACGGTCATTCTCAGGGGGGGCTCGTTTCTGATTTCACAATCACTTGAAAAAGCTTTCCTATCGGGTTGACTACTACTCTGAAACGTTTGCCAGTGGATTTACGGAGCCAAGTCATGCTCAAATAATGGGCGGCCAAGGCTTTGATCTTTCTTTATAGAAAACAATATCCAAAATTGTAAGTAGACGTAGGAATCGATCTATTGAAGTCTGAAGTAGTAGATTGATGAGAATCCTATCAGTATAGAACTATGAGCCAAGGTGAGTAGCCTACTGTAGAGCATAGCATGGAATTTCTGCCCTGACGGGACATTCGGTATACGACCTCTGCGTTCCACTGAATCATTGGAACTGCTGTGAGCCAACTCTTTCTCAACAGTCTAAAATGACTCAGTTGATGGATATAGCTAGCTAAAGCCTCAAAGGCAAGTAAAGAATCAGCCAACAAGGTTTGCCATAACGTTTTTGAGTAGTTTGACAAACGAACGCTTGACTTCCAGACCATAAAAACCTAATAGGTCTGAGTGAAAGATTGATTTTCGTACATAATGAATAGAAAGAATGGAATTTCCGATCGTACTCTTTTTTATGCCGGGGAGTTGCCGCTGGGGACCATGATCGAGAAGGCATTTTATTTGCCGTAAAAAGATGAAATTTATCACTTCCTGCCGGGTACTCGTTTTATGCTTATTAAATAAGAAATTCTCACTTGGTTGAGGGCAAAGAGAGCGGCTCCATTGATTGTGAAAGCTAGTCTGTTATTCCAGGAGTGGAATTTTCATTCAAAAGTTAGTAATTTGAAATAATAGGAAAGCTTGGTATTTTTGGTATAGAATGCAAACTTCCAGCTTCCTTGGATTTTGCAATATGACTGGTGGCCTAGTCTCAAGGAGCCGGTGCAATTTGGTACTTCATGTACTTTTTATTCCCAGCAGAGCAACTGGGTCACTAAAAAGTCCTTTCTTTTCATCATGGTGCATAAAGAACTCTCTCACAATTGCATCTAAATTGAAGTTTGAAAAAAAACCATTTCACTTACGGCGGGATGAGAAATCCAGAGAAAATGTTCCATGTCAAATCCTGATGCGACAACTGCGGCTATGTGAAAGTTCAGTGACATTGCAACTGACATCATCCCGTAAAGGGTGTGTGGTATAAGAATGGTTCAAAACATGACGAAGCAAAACCAAAGAAACTTGGCAAAGAAAACCTAGAACTAGGAAAGCTAGCTGTAGAGAAGATGGATTCCCAGGAAGCTCAGTGTGAACATGCGAAAAACTTCACAACTCAAGCTCTGTTTACTGGCGCCTTGGATCGCTTTACCATTCACTTCGTGGAACTCGCTTGTCTGTCGCGTCGTATTCCTGAACCAAACCTGGAATGAAGCTTTAGCAGGCTCCTTTCATGTCTTCCACGTCACCCAGCTACTAGTTCCCTCTTTACGCCGTTCCAAGCTAGCTTGTGAATGAAGGATTTCCTGCGCAGTCGGAATATTAAAATAAGCTATTGCTCATTTGATGAAAAAGATTTGAAACGCAGACCTCTTAGCTTACATACAGACTTCGCCAAACCAGGCTGGCACCTTCTTAGCTTGCTTTGCTCGCTTTCGGGTAGGTATCTTCCTCCTCGCCGGGAAACTAACCCAAAACCTTCACATCGCAGGAGCGGATTCAACTGCCTTCCGCCGCCTTTCCTTATGGCTCGTTCCGCATGCTGTAATTCAAAAAGTCAGACTTTTATGCGTAATTTTCATTATTCATTTCATTGCTCGAAGCTGGCTCGTATTTCAGGTTTTCCTAGCGTATGTAATGTCTGGCCGCCCCTTCCTTGTTCAGGAATTCCTGGCCATGGGCGGTATTCACTTTATATCGCGTTCACAAGCTTCTTCTGGCGTACGTAATGTGAGGTCTTTCCTTCGCTCCGCTACTAGTTCTCCTGGGCCAAGATTGATTTGGGGCATCATGTTCAATTGTGAGTTGGACAGTTCGTTCCGGATCTGCATAGTCAGAAAATCTCGTTCCAACCGGTCATGAAAGTTAGTGGAAGTGTATGACTGCTTTCTTTGTTAGGTGATTGATAGACTTTCGTTTTCCATAACTCTCGAGCTCATTCATCGTAGAAAGCGTGCATTGTGCTCTTCCTATCGTCGTATAAAGGTGTCTGTTTTTCAGAAAGAGAGCAAAGCTGCCAGAAAAGTAGAATGCCGTGAACAAGGGTGGTTTAAAATCGTGCGTGAACCCCAATTTCCACTCAATGCGATAAAAGCGGAGGCCTCTCTCTCCGGGCTAGAAACAAAAACGAAAGTGCTTGCATTCCATTAGCTAGAACCCGACAGTCGAAGGCGTCTAAAAAAACTGGTGCGGGACTGATCTAGAAAGATTCAATGAAGGAACTGGCCTTACTGAATGAAAATATAGCTCAGAAAAAATAAATCACTGTACGATACGGAATTCCCTGAAAGCGAGTATGGTAGAGACGCCTTCCTTGGAAGGAAGAAAAGGAATCCTTATAGCTTAAAATTCCACTCCTTGCACCTTCCAGGTACCCCCTCCGATACACAGCTTTACTGATTATGTTCTTACCATTAGCAACCATAACCACTATGGGAAATGTTTGTACCAGCTTGGCTTTGATTTCTTAACCTAAAGTTTCCTTTCCCTCAGAAACCAGCAATTCCCAGATCAGAAATCCTATTTCCAGCTCCTCTAGTTTTCTTAAACCAGTACTGTTTCTTTTTCCAGCAGGGATATTACCGAAAAAAGGGCTTCCGTTCAAAGCAAAGGATCTCTCCTCAGACTAATAGGAAGAAAGGATCTCTCCGAGGTGGTGGGGATACCATAATTGAGAAATATCATGTGCTTTCTTTATCCCGAGATCCGCTCCTTGGCCCGGCATCGCGATAATAGTCCTTGGCAAAGAAGCAGGAGCCTTTCTTCCAGGAGCCTTTCACCAAAGAGAGCAAAACAGTTCTGTAAGTGGCAGATCAAAGCCTGAAGTAAAGTGCCTGGTTGTCTTAGTATTCTAAGTAAAGCATTTCATTCTCCAAGCTTTCAGGATATCTCTTCGTTAGCCTTTTGAATTCAGCTATCAGTGTGAAGATGAGCATCTATCTTTCTTTTAAGGATTTAGTGTGTGTGCTTGTTCTTAAGGGAACGTGCAAATCACCCAATCATATCAGGATGGATCCAATGGGTGTGATTTTTGTCTGTATTGATCACTTACCTACGCTATAAGAAGAAGGGCGTCATGGAAGAGTTTGGTGTCCAAAGCCACACCTTCTTTCCCCCATAGGAACAGAGGTCAGGAGCTGTCGGCAGGGCGCTGCATTCAATCTGACTGATGGCTCAAGATAAGTTGGAGACGTACTTTAGATAGATAATTTATGTATTTCGCTATTTCGAATACCAAAACTCAAGCAGTGCTAATTTGCTAATCCAAGCCTTATCAATAATACCAACACGCCGTCTGATCCAAGATTAGCAACCTCTCTTTCTCTCATAGAGAGAACCTCACTGACGCATTCAGGGCTCTGCAGTTGAAGCGTTCCTACCATCCATATATAGGGAATACACACCGTCGGCTTGTCGATCCGGGATCGCCCAGGATCGGGTGGAAGGTCGGAGAAGCCAGTCTTCAGTGGTGCTTCCTTGGCAGGCGGATAGTAGATCAGAGAGGCAGGCCAGTAGAATATGGAGTGGTTTTCGTTCTCTTGTTATTTTTTTATGGCTATAAGTCTTTCTGTCTTGGATTCGTAATGTTTGGCCATTAGGTTTGAATTGCCTTCTCTTTCTGTCTTGGATGTGAATTCTTTTACTTATCCTAAAATTAGGAGAGTCGTTGATATGGTCTTTCTTGGCTTTGGCTTTCAAAGTGCAGGTTGAAAAGAGTGCTCCATATCCATATATGTGCTTGGAGGGAAGGCCACATCTTTAATTGTATTCTTTTTGAGGTCATCCTCTTCAGCCTGTGTTAGTAGTGCTAGTTTTGAGTTTCTTTTTCTTCCCTACTTAGGGGTTCTATAGAAAGGCTTAGAGGATCCTATAGTGTCAGTTTATGTTGGAATTGCTTTGCTCTTTTCTTTACAGCTTAAGCAAATAAGCTTGAAAGAAAGTGCTTTTATTTGAGTTGAAATGAAAGAAGAAATCGTCTATCTAGACAGAGTATGTGTATTATTCGGTCCATGCTTGCCCTTCTAGGCCCTTTAGATCTATATCTATCTTACTATCGAAAAGGGTTTTAGGAGGAGCAGAGCAAGTCGCGTTTACAGCCAGCAGTTCTTATGGGATAGATTCCTTTTTTTAAAATACTGATGTGACTTTGATCAACTCATTCTACTCGTTGATTGCCTCACACGCACCTTTAGTTTACTTATCTTTTGAAGTGGAAATAGCAATAGAAATAGGAAGACTATCATCATTGCCGGAGCTATTCCATTCCCGCGTAACCCTTGCTTTTCAGGGGAGGAGGTTCACCATCAGAAAGGCATGGGACAACAAACTCTCTTAAAGCTTTCTTCGAATAAGTCTTTCGCTTGACTTGGCTTAACGGCTTTAGTTCTGTAAATGCTTTCGTATGAAGCTTGAGTCAAGTCTAGTCTCATGCAGTGAAGATCGTCAAGCAATCATTGCTCGTCTCTCCGAAACCTATTGATAAGGAACGCGTTCAAGTGTATGGAATAATAAAACCTTTCACGTATTTGTTAACATAGCGTTGGACGATTGATTCCTCTCTTTCTCCATGGCCTGCTTCCCATAACTGGCCTTACTAAAACTTACGAAATGATAATTTTCCTAAATTTCCGGTTAACTGCTGACTTTCTTTGCTAGCTCACCCTCTGTCTTCAGGAGGAAAAGCTTGCTTGAGTACCTTACTTGAAAACAAACCGCTTGAGCTGTAACCGAAACAGAAAGGTTTGATGAGCCGCTGCTTGCTCTCTAACTGCTCTTACCGCTTCTTCTTCTTGACCTCTGCTCACTGCTGCCAATGCTGTGACTGCCGCCCCTATCTCTAAAGCTGCGGATTACAGCTCCTGATTCAAGCTGTTCAAAGTCAGAAGTATGAGTCTTGTTTGTGACATTCAATTCCAGAATGAACATTCAAAGGAAAAGTAGTATGGGACAGCCTGCAGCTTGCTATTACTGACTGCGGCTGCCGACCGAAGAACTGAAGATCTTCAATCTATGTTTGAGTGCTCTTGCGAAAGAAAAGAATTTCGAATGCTAAAATTACTTAAAAAAATAGGATAGGATCGCGGATTCCATATATTTTTCTAGAAAGAAAGATACTGTACTCCGCACAGGCTACACCGCATCCTTCAAAGCCATTTAATGCCTTCTTGCCTGCCTTCAGTTCATGCCTTCAGGCCGGCCTGCTCTTGCCTATGAATGAGATGCCTACTTCCCATTAAGTCAAAATACCTCATAGACATATTTTAGATAATACTTAGTTAGTTTAAGAGAAAGATAAAGATGGCATGAGACAATGCTGCAGATGAAGGGAAAATGAGCAGCAACGCTGCAATGAGGAGAGAGGAGCAGTGAAGGGCACGGGAAAGAGCCATCTTATGTTCATGTACGCTGTAAACTTGAGACATCTCTGAGGTCGCATATATTCCCATGTAGTAGGTGCTGGCATGCAAACTGTGCCTGCATACGTTGCCTGTACTGGCTGATGTACCTTTGACATGGTCATTGGTCTGACAGCTTCAGCACAACGCGAGGACAAACATGAAAGCGGTTCAGAGGCAACTGGGGTGACACCGTACAATCTCAATGGGAAGATTTTCAGATCACGGTAGTCCAGGGCAGCAGTCAGATATGCTTATCATGTGTTGGCTAAGGGTAGTTCAAACCCTATATAGGGCGTTTTCGTTTAGTAAGTAGTGAGCTATATTTCTACTATGGTGAAATGCATGTATACGCGTTCTTTATTTGCTATTCAAGCCCATCTGCTTTTATTTGCTTTCTGTTCGGTATAAAATGCTAGACCTTTTCTAGCTAGGGCAAGGCTGCAACCACATGCATGTACTGAACTCATGATGCATTATATTCCATCTCGGCCAGTACTCATCCTTTTATTTGCTCACAGTCAGAATCACTACTGCACTTCCTTTTCGTCCGCAATCTTTCTTTGTTTTAAATGGTTTAGTTTCTCCATTTCTAGATTAGAATCATTATTATTATTGGAACTTTCTTAGGTTGCAACTAACTGTACTAATTTCTTGGCTTCCTTCGATCTGTTCTGATTTTGAGATGAGATTGATCCGTTGTGCCTTATTTCTTGAAAGCAGAAGGAGCTTTACCCTTAGAGTGAATGAACGAGCCTAGGAAACCAACCAATACACTAATCCCGGAGCGAGCGCATTCCCCTAACGTCGAATTAGCTGAAATTCCAACCGGCGATGCCGGAGACTTGAAACTCGATCTTTCGGGAATTAGTTCACTTGTCATTCAATCGAATCTCTTTTCCGAGTTCATGTCTTAGAAGGAGTACGCAATCCCCTTTTCTATCGCCGTGAGAAGCTGAACACAGCCTCCCTCTCAACGATATCACTAGATAGGGACACGCATTTCTGCCAGGCCGTAAAATCGAAATGAAAACAATCTCTCTCTCCTACGCTATGAAGGTATTTTTCTTCACCGGATTCGAGGGATTGTGCATGCGGGAATATGCTAAGAAAGGAATATCCTCCGCCTCACCCGTTAAGTCAACTGGCGGAACAAATGATCCCTTCTTTCCTATTGGAAGTGAGATCTAGCTCCTTGAATCGATAGAGTTCGGACTCCCTGGAACATATTTAGCACATTCCTACCCGACGGATCTGCCACGGCAAACAAGAGACTATTTTAGTTGCTCTTTCACTTCTTTGCTTGGTAGCTCAGTATTCGGGAATATGCTATAGATTATCAATACATCTTTCCTTTGCATTGAAAGCCGGCTAGCCTCAAATCCCTACTTGAACTACTTCAATGGGACTAGGTATACTGCGATTGCGGGGAATGCCACCCTTATAACTACTCAATCAATGCCAATCTCAATATCCGGACTAGGACTCGATGCCGAACATGCATGATTTTCCCGGTTGCGGTGTACATCGTTGTAGTGAAAAGAGGGAAGAAGTGTTGTGTTGTAGGCCAGGTAGGTGAATCACTTCAAGGCAGATTTGAATAATAGGGAAGTAGGCAGGCATGTAAAGAAAAAGGATGGCTTTCTTTCGGCATGAAAAGATAGCCACTTAGATAGGAATGATCAAGGCATAGGTCTGCTGATAAGAAATAGGTAAATCTCTAGGCAGGCTTTTGATGGATCTCCTATTCTCGGTAAAGGAGAAGAAGGCTGAACTATTCACCCTAGTCTCCATCCTGAGAATCTTCTGACTCAGAAACCTATACACACTCACTAAGGGCCCCTCCTTACTTATCTACACTTATCTTTTTCCGGTTTCTTGATAAAACTATACTACTTGAAAAACCAAATCATAGAAACTACACTATATGAGTTTATGTCCCGCGTTTCAATGGGACTCCCTGGCAGTACGGTGCTGAATTCTCTGGCTTTTCTAGCACGCACGGCCTGTTTCGTTTCATATAGCACCAGGATGATTAAGACTTTTCATAATAGCGGGTGAAGCTAATACTTGGAATAAGTAAGAACGAGTGAAGCTAATACTTTCTTTGCTGTGCTATCTCAAGAGTTTAGCTTAGAGAGTTGGAAAGGAAATAGGGCGGTGGGTAAGGCCTATTTCATAATTCTTTTTTGGTGGTACGGGTGACTGAGGTCCATCAAAACAGTAGGTGCATTCGTCTAAAGGGCAGACCCTTGAATTCACTCAGCCTGCTTTCGGCAACAGCATTAAACTTTACCTGTCTGTGGGGCTTTGACTATGGTGGCTCCTCCTTTGACTCTAACCTCTGCCTACCTATAGTTTCACTCCAGTCGCTTCTTCCTTTTTACTTATTTGAAAGTGGGCGTCGAAAGGAAATTGAGTAAGTATCATATTTTTGGAATATCATTTCAGGCGTTGGATATAAAGAATAGCTCCTAAGTAAGGTTACTAAGGTGGCTAACAATGGTTGGTAGGGCGAGACCCACCGAATAAGCTCATTGTTTCCTAGGCGTGAGGCAATCTCCAGGTTCATGGACTTGCGGTCTCTCTATAAGTGGTCGCATAGAAGAGCCTTCCATAAATACAAAGTCTGTAGACTCTGCGGTTTGATTTTATAAGTACCACTCAGAATGGTATAAGTTATAATAAGGCCTTTGACCCTGTCATCGATCTCCTACTTTCCTCTATTCCTTGCCTATGACTAGCGACTCTACACTCACAAGGGAGAACAAAGATCAATCTTCTTATTAGAAAAATGATAGTTCTAGCTTAGTTGCCAAAGGAACTTCGAATGTGGTCTTTATGTTCCGTTTGTAGGAAAGTGCTATTGTATTAAGAAAGAACTGTGTATTTTGAGAAAAGTGAAATAAACTGTAGTAGGGAATCACTACTTTTACTAACAGGAACAAAATTAAAGTATATGGATTGCAAACCTTTTCTGCTTTGGGTCTTAAGTGAATGAAAGGGTGGGTTAAAAAACCATGGCCAGCCCCCCTCAAGAAATATCGCCCGTAGGTTACTGATGGGATGCTAGCTGCCGGTATACAGGAAAAACGTGGTGCAGAGCACGAACAAAAATACTGTGCTAACACATATCCCTTCAATTTTTTGGTTCTACAGAAGATGTATGATAAAGAGCTGGCATTAAGTCATGCAACGCGCTCAGGCTTTGTATTATAAGAGGAAAGACTCTCGCCAGTATAGATTGAACGTATGGCGCTTGCTTACAAGACAGCTACTGAAAAAGGCTACCTCTTCAAACTGCTGAATGCCCTATTCCATATGATGTCTATCTTTCCCAAGCGTATACTTTTGTTCTATAAGCAAATAAAGCATACTTCTTTTGCGGATCAAGCAGTCTTCTACCTTGGTGGGTAGCGGAGAATCAAAGAAAGGAATAACGCTAGCTAGCGTCGATTAACTCACTTAACTAGATGCGATGCGCACAACCAAGAGGTAGGCGTGTTGCTCTCAGAGATTCACTGAGTCTGGGGCTGGGGTCCTCTTTCTGCTCGTGCTGCTTGCTAATCAATCTACTAGTGCAAATCCACCAGGGCTCTACTTTCTTCTAACTCTACATGAGACATGAGCAAATGTGGGTCAGCTTCCTCAACTATACTCTAACTTAGATTCTCTATTTGCGGAAATCTATTCCTTTCTTACTCAGGTGGTACTACTTGATAAGCAACTCTCATATCTTTTCTTTCTGAGGGAAGAGTTAATGAATGTAAGAAGCTTATTGCCTTCTGGCTGGAATATAGGGAAAGTAAACATAGGACCACAGATGAGTACATATAGGCATTGGCATAGGTACAGTGGAGATCATTGATTGGGGTCAAGTCTACCAGCACTCACCTAGAATCTGTCATATTAGTTTATGAAGTAAAGAAAGAATGAGTTAAAGTAGGTGTACTTTTGACATATTCACAAAGAGTATCAACCAATAGGCGGCTAGGAGTTTGTTGCTTGGGACGACTATCATCTATCTGTCTTAGGTTATGTATTCCTTTAGTGATTGGAATAGGACGAGGAGTCTAACTAAGGAGTATAATGGAATTGCTTGTCAACCATAGGCTTCTTCTACGGAGCTTAGGAGAACTAGAATCTGAGGAAAAGAAGAAATGTCTATCCTTGGGGATAGAGCAAGGTCCTATAGCGAGACATTCTTTCTCTTCCAGGACAAGGAAATCGTAATGGGTTAGATAAGTTCCTGCCTCAACAGTCCGGATTGAAGTCTGGTCAAGAGAAGAGGTTCGGTCAAGGGTGAAGGAGTCGAATTAGAATACCATTGAGAGGAAAATTCCATGTCAGAGTTTTTTAAGAAAGCTCTAAGCCCAGTTGAAGCTTAAAGCAAAGATAGGATTGGCATTTCTAAGCTAGAAAAGGCTTTTTTGAATGTAGGGCGAACCCCCCTCCCCTAGTCATCGAGGAGGGGAGGTAGCTTATTGACCAACTGTATAGGGTAGGCAGGCTGAGTTCCCTTTCGCTTGATGCAATGTCAATTCTAAATCAAGCAATTGATGGAATCAAAAGAGGGAACGAAAGTAAATGAGAAATTACTTTTCACTCGGAATTCTTTATTCATTTGAAAACGAGACTCTCACTCGCCTTTTTCTTTTCTTATCCCCTAATCTACTACTTCAAAGCAGTGTTTCTGCAGTGTTCCTAAGACAGAAAGA
>Ga0068871_100001222_pt1 | contig 17142 bp, 9 predicted proteins | sample KBSMisM72_FD_72750 | JGI IMG/M metagenome (GOLD analysis project Ga0068871, IMG submission 72750) | Miscanthus rhizosphere microbial communities from Kellogg Biological Station, Michigan, USA - KBS Miscanthus M7-2 | ecosystem: Host-associated > Plants > Roots > Rhizosphere > Soil ... | reverse complement strand
TTCATGTGGTTTCAAAAATACTAAGTCCCTCTTAAACGCTTTTTTTAATTAAACAGTATATGCCAGCGTGGCAATACTTAGTTTTACGCCTGCGGCTTTTAATAATTCATGTCCGCAGGCTTCCAGTGTTGCTCCGGTGGTTACCACATCATCTACCAGTAATACATGTTTACCTGCAATGGAGGCAGGGTCTGTCAGTTCAAATTTGCCTTCCATATTTTTCCATCTGTCAAGACGGGTTTTCCTGGTTTGTGTTTCGGTGGCAGACAAGCGCGTAACGGCACTGGTTGTAACTGGCACCTGCATCATAGCGGCCATGCCATTGCACAAAACAGCCGATTGATTATAGCCCCTCTTTTTTTGTCTATCAGCAAACAAGGGCAGTGGCACCAATATATCAATATGCCGGAAACGTTCAGAGGCATATAATCTGGCACCCATTATTTTTCCCAGAAAAAAGCCGGCTTCTTTATTGCCTTTGTATTTAAGCTGGTGCAATAAATGCTGAACCAGGGATCCGGTAGTAAAATGACACAGAGAAGCAGCGCTGGTGACAGGTATTCTTCCCCAAAAATGTTTTTCTACGGGATTATTTGCATGTAAATGAAAATTGGTGAGTGGCAACTGGTTCATGCAGTGAATACACAATGTTGATTGCAGGCTGATGATATCTGTACCACAGCCCGCACATACATGCGGGAAAAACAGGTGAGAAAAATCATTCCATATCGTTTTTAAAAACATCATTTTTAAAACAGCAGCGTATACACTTCGTCTACTTTGCCAACCGTAACAATTTCTATATTGAATTTTTGTTTGGAAAGGCTTTTCTGATTATACCTGGATACAATGATTTTTTCGAAGCCCAGTTTTTCTGCTTCTGCAATACGTTGTTCTATCCGGTTAACCGCTCTTATCTCTCCGCTTAGTCCTACTTCGCCTGCGAAACAAATATTCATTGGTAAATTGGTATCGTCGTATGAACTCAGAAGTGCACATAATACAGCCAGTTCAATAGATGGATCTTCAATTTTAAAACCGCCTGCGATATTTAGAAAAACGTCCTTGACGCCAAAATGAAAGCCGCCTCTTTTTTCAAGCACGGCAAGCAGTAACTGAAGCCGTCTCAGGTCAAAACCGCTAACCGTACGCTGAGGTGTGCCATATACCGATTGTGTCACCAGCGCCTGTACTTCTATTAGCAGGGGCCGCATGCCTTCTATAGCAGCAGCTATAGCTATACCGCTTAACTGATCTTCTTTTTGTGTAACCAGTATTTCGCTTGGATTGATTACACCACGCATACCATCTCCATTCATTTCATATATGCCCAATTCTGCAGTGCCGCCAAACCTGTTTTTTATTGTTCTCAGAATACGGTAAGCATAATGGTGATCGCCCTCAAACTGCAATACGGTATCTACCATATGCTCTAAAATTTTGGGTCCTGCAATATTTCCGTCTTTGGTTATATGACCAATTAAAAAAACAGGTGTATTGGTTTCTTTTGCGAAACGCTGTAATTCGGCAGCACTTTCACGTATTTGAGAGATACTGCCCGGCGATGATTCTATATACGGAGTTTGCAGTGTCTGTACAGAATCAACAATTACCAGTTGTGGCTTCAATTTTTTTATCTCCTGGAAAATAGTTTGCGTATTGGTTTCTGTGAGCAGGTAAAAATTATCATTTTTTGCATTAAGACGGTTGGCCCGCATTTTAATTTGTTGTGCGCTTTCTTCACCGCTGATATAAAGGGTAACGATATTTTTTAACTGCAGACCTATCTGCAAAAAAAGTGTTGATTTGCCAATGCCCGGTTCACCGGCTACCAATACAATGCTGCCAGGCACAATACCTCCGCCCAATACCCTGTTTAGTTCCGCATCTTCCGTAACAATGCGTTTTTCTTCGCTGCTTTTTATATTGTTTAGTAAAACAATGCGCCCTGTCTTTTCTTCGCTGTAACCATCCCAGTTATTATTGGTTGATTTGGCCGATTCTTTCTGAATGATTTCTTCAGTAAAGGTATTCCATTCGTTGCATGAGGGACATTTACCCGACCATTTTGCACTTTCATATCCGCAATTCTGACAAAAGAAAGCCGTTTTTACTTTGCTCATATAATAAAGGTAAGAACCTGCGTGATCAGATGAACGTTGCCAAATAAAAATGAATTATTGCGTTAACAAATTGCAGACAGATATAAAATAAAGTAGAATGAATTACGCTAAAAAAAAATCATGGATACTTATTTTAAGCGGAGCGCTGGCAAAAAATTTCAAAAACAACGGATGTAGTTATAAATGCAAATAAATTTTTCTATGCAGAAAAAATCCATCAGATATGGAATGAAATGAAAAGTAAAAGGGCCAGTATTACTACCGGCCCTTTACTTACTAACCCATTAAATTCTTGCACTAAATTACAAATATGCGCCACACTACAAAATTATTTTTTGAGGCTGTGAATAACTTTTTCGGTTAGGCATAAAGACGCAACACTGCTATTTCGACATCTGCAACAGTATGAATATCAATCTATTACAACCTCATTAATCGTAAACATCTAACAGCCTGAAAAAAATGCCTGCGGTCGCAACTGGCTGAAAATCTGGATTATGGCAAATAAAAAAAGAGGTTGATATAAATTGGTTTTTGAGGGTTGGGAGTTAAAGAATTGGCCAGATTTGGACAACGAAAAAATTCGTTTTACATATTATTTAGTTAACCCATATGTTAAAAGCAGCGTATTACCGCAGTATTGTGTCGTTTAAAGGGAATGGCTAGATGCATTATTGTAATGTTTAATATAAGTTATTGATTATAACGTCATTAAATCTGGATTAAAATTTAAAACACTTACCGCTTGCCGGAGATAATTATTTTCAGAAGTTATATATTTTAACTTAGTTTTAAACTGCTTCTTACCAAAATCAAATAACATGAGAAAATTACTAAGCTGCTTAGTGAGAAATGTGCTGTTATGTGATACAGCGGTCTCACCAATAATTAACTATTCCGGTAAGGATTCCGGTGATAGAGCAAGTCCACAATTGCTTCATTTCACGAAAAGGGTCCTGTCATTACAGAAAAAATGAACTTTTTCACCTAAGTCCCACGCCAGGCGCATCCTGGCGGTTTCAGGGATTGGAATTAACCAAACAAAAAAAGGGGAACATTTTCATTAATATGATGATGCCCGACCTGTTTTGAATGTTGATTATTTAGCAGGTCAGTTTTGCTCTAAATGAATTGGCGGACCGGTAATTTATTATTCATGGCCTTGCTTGTTATTTCAATTTAATATGCTAATCATAAAAAAGGACTTCTACAAATTCTCTTTTATTTTCAGTGCTATTAAAATACCCATACTTTTTTAGCCTCAAATAAACAGTTCGAACATAGTGTGACGTGCCTTGGTAAAACATTGTCACTGTAGTCAATAAGGTCAATTCAACTGTTATATGAATCACTAAAAATAGTTAGCAATTAATTTGAATAATTTTGATGTTCGCACATAAATCGGTGGTAATTCATTAAATTTACACTAAGTGACATAAACCTTATTCTTCCGTATTTTACAGAAATCGTCTTCTTCGATTGCATGTTTGTGATATTTCTTTTTAATATTTTATCGATTTAAACTTAGTTTTTAAACACTTCTTAACAAAATCAAAACAACATGAGAAAACTACTAAGCTGCTTAGTGGGATTGGCGTTGCTATGCCACAGCGCCATCTCGCAAACTGTTGAAGTTTCCGGTAAGGTTTCCGATGATAAGGGAAACCCGGTTTCAGGGGCTTCAGTCCAGGAGAAAAATTCAAAAAAAGGCACTACTACCGATGCAAATGGCCTTTTTAAATTAACCACCAAATCCGGCACCACGCTGGTAATTACAAGCATCGGGTTCGACAAACAACAGGTTTCCGCAAGTTCATCATTGGTTATTGTACTGGCCTCTTCAAACACAGCCCTTAGCGAAGTGGTTGTAACTGCATTGGGTGTTAAACGGGAGAAAAAAGCACTCGGTTATGCAGTATCAACGGTGGGCAAAAAAGATCTTGAACTTAGACCCGAAGCTGATTTGGGAAGAATTCTGAACGGCAAAGCTCCCGGCCTAAATGTTTTAAGCACCAGCGGTCTAAGTGGTAGCGGAACAAACATTAATATAAGAGGTATCAGCACCATTACCGGTACATCTGATCCGCTGTTTGTTGTTGATGGGGTTCCCTTTGGCAGTTCAACCAATAATGGAGCAGCCAATTTTACCTATGGCACACAAACCTCCAGCCGGTTTCTTGATCTTGACCCCAACAACATTGAGAGCGTAAACATTCTTAAAGGGTTAAGCGCTGTAACATTATACGGGGAAGCAGGAAGAAATGGTGTTATACTGGTTACTACCAAGAACGGTTCTACACAAAACTCCAGGAAAAAAACAGAAATTACTGTTTCACAATCGCTATTTCAAACCAAAGCTGTTTTACCTGAATACAACACGTCATATGGCGGCGGTTTTGATCTTAGCTTAGGACTGCTTTTTTTCAGTAACTGGGGAGCTAAGTTTACCAATCCTCCTGCAAAGGTTACACACCCATACGACAAAGCATCTTTAAATGCTGATTTTCCTGAATACAAAGGTGTTCCTTACGACTATAAATTTTATAACAGCGTACCACGCTTTTTCAGAACAGGTACTTCCAGCACTACAGCTGTTAACCTGGGTGGTTCTTCAGGTGGTATTAATTATAACATGAACTACAGTCACAATGATGACAAAGGCTATCTTCCGGGCAACAGACTGGTTAAAAATAATTTTGGTATAGGTGGTACAGGTAAATTAGGCAATCGCTTTACCATTAGCGGAACAATGAACTATGTATCTACCAATGTTCAATCTCCGCCTACCAGTAACAGTTATGGTAATAATGCCACCAATACTTCTGTTTTTGGTAACGTAATGTATACACCTACAGCGGTGGACCTGATGGGTCTTCCGTATGAAAAACCGTCCGACCATTCGCAGGTGTACTACCGCAATGACAATGGTATTCAAAACCCCCGCTGGACATTATACAATGCGTTTACAGTAGATAAAGTAAACAGAACCTATGGCCAGATGAGTACTAAATTCGATATCACAAAGGGGCTGAATCTTACATACCGCATAGGATATGATAATTATACAGAATACCAGGAGTATTCACAGAACAAGGGAGGTGTTGCAACACCTACCGGAATATTAAGAACGCTGAACCGCACCAATACTATCTGGGACCATACAGCCATATTAAGTTTCAATCACAATCTTGGCGGAAATTTCACCCTCAATGCAGATGCTGGTGGAAATATAAGAAAGGATATGTATGACCAAACAGGTATGACCAGCACACAACAGCTGGTATATGGCCTGCTAAATCATGCCAATTTTATTACACACACCACTACAAGCGAAAATGGCGTAACATCTCTTATAGACAAAGGTGAAACACTGGGCATTGGCGCATTTGCCACAGGCACGGTGGCTTATAAAGATTATGCTTATTTAACTGTAGGAGGCCGTAATAGCTGGAAATCTACTGTAGAAGAAAAAAACAGGAGCATTTTTTATCCCAATGTGGCATTTTCTTACATTCCCACATCGGCCATTGCTGCATTACAGAATAATAAAAACATCAATTACTTAAAATTGAGAGTTGGTTATTCTACCAGTGCCAACTTTCCGCCGCCTTACGCAACAAGAACTTCTCTGAACGTGGTGTCCAAATATTTTATCACGTCAAGTGGCAATTCTGTTAATATCAATTCTATTCCCAACCTGCTTCCCAACAGCAACTTAAAACCTGAGTTACTGAAAGAAACAGAAGCCGGTGTTGAGGGTAAGTTCTTTAACAATAAGATATCGCTTGATTTCACCATGTACAGAAGGGTAGCCAACGATCAGATCTTAAGAAGAGATCTTGACCCCAGTACAGGTTTTACTGCACAGCAAATCAATGCCGGTACTGTAACCAATAAAGGAATTGAAATACAACTGGGCGTTGTAGCATTTGAAAACAAAGACTGGAAATGGGAACTGACAGGATTGTATTCTTTAAACAAAAGTATGGTATCTGACATACCAGATTACCTGCCACAGGTTAACACAGCCGGTTATTCCAACGAGGGTACTTTCGCTAAAAACGGTTACCCGCTGGGTGTAATCATGTCTAACTATTTTCAGCGCGACGCTAAAACAGGTTTGCGTTTAGTAGGTACTGACGGTAACTATATCAACTCAAATGATATCGGCGTTATTGGAGACCCTAATCCATTGTATAAAGTAACAGGTATCAGTTCACTTACCTACAAAACTTTCAGCTTCAGAATGCAATGGGATTATACACAGGGTGGTCAGATGTTTTCAGGAACCGCCGGTGCGCTGCTTGGACGTGGTGTAACAAAAGATACACAGTTCGATAGGGCGGCTTCTTATATCTTGCCAGGCACACTGGAAAACGGACAGCCCAATAATATCCAGATTTCGTCTTCGCAGGCTTACTATGGTAATAGTATCACTAATGGTGCAGCAGATGAGTCGGCCATTTTTGATGCCACCTGCATCAGGTTGAGGGAAGCTTCTATATCATACAGTGTTCCTGCAAGTCTATTGACAAAAATGCCATTTGGCTCTATCTCATTTAGTCTTTCCGGAACCAACCTCTGGTACTATGCGCCCAATTTTCCAAAGTATGTTCATTTCGATCCTGAAGCATCAGGATTGGGTGTAAGCAATGGCAGGGGTCTTGAATTTTTATCAGGTCCTTCAGCACGCCGCATGGGTGCAAGCATCAGAGTAACTTTCTAAAACCATTAAAAAACTAATTATGAACTATAGAAAAATATTACCCGGGATACTAGGAATACTGCTGGTGGCAGGCGTTTCCTCTTCGTGTAAGAAAACATTCGACAAATTGCTGGACAATCCCAATTACCCCAGTCCTTCAACAGCCGATGTAGATCTGTACCTGAATGTGGTGCAGGTTGACTTTAACAGTTTTTGGACAACCATGGCTGATTATGGTGGACAGTTAAGCCGCCAGCAGCACTGGACAGGGCCCTTCTACAGAAATGGGTACACACCTGCCAGCTTTGATGGCGCCTGGACAACTGCCTATGCAAGTATATTCACCAATGCCAATGCGTTGATACCGCTGGCCCAGACGCAAAGAAAATACCTGCAGTCAGGTATAGCCAGAGCTTTAAAGGCCTTTACACTGGGCACCCTGGTAGATAATTTTGGCGATGTACCCTATGCAGAAGCTACGTTGGGTAATGAAAATACAGTTCCAAAAGTTGATGGGGGCGCCGCTTCTTATGCCGCTGTTCAGGCCTTACTGGATAGCGCCATCGCTGATTTTGGAAAACCCAATTCCGCTACTTTTACAGGAACAGATTTGTTCTATGGCGGAACAAAAGCAAACTGGATAGCCCTTGCAAAGACGCTGAAGCTGAAATTTTACATGCAGACGCGCCTGGTTGACAATAGTGTGACTGCCAAAATACAGGCTTTATTAACTGAGAACAACCTCATCAATTCTGCTGATAAGGATTTTGCTTTCAGGTACGGAACATCCATTACTTCTCCGGATACCAGGCATACACACTATGCTACAGATTATACCAATAATGGTAACGGAGATTATCTCTCCAACTATTTCATGTGGCTGGTTACCACGCAAAAGTATGGTGGTATCGTAAACCTTACAGGCGATCCAAGGGCCCGCTATTATTTCTACCGCCAGGTAAGCAATTATAACTGGGCTACCTCTTCCACCTGTCCATGCTATGCTAAATCTCAGTTTGGAAATTCACAGTTTCCCTCCTGGTATCCAAGTGTGCCCGACCAGACGCCTTATTGCACAGTAGGTAAGGGTTATCATGGCAGAGATCATGGCGATAATAGTGGTGCACCACCCGATGGAAGTTATACTACAGCATGGGGTGTTTATCCTGCGGGAGGCCAGTTTGATGCCAACCAGGCCAAGCAGGTTGCCCTGGGTATGGGCGGGCAAGGCGCAGGTATTAATCCTATCTGGTTGTCTTCTTTTACTTCTTTCCTGGAAGCAGAAGCTGCCCTTACGCTGGGCATTACCAGTGCGGGTACACCTAAAACACTGCTGTTGGCAGGCGTTAACGCTTCTATTACAAAAGTTATGGCATTTCCGGCTACTGTAGGTATAACACCGGATCCGGCATATGTGCCTACTGCCACACAGGTAACCAACTATACTACACTTGTTGGGAACAATTATGACACAGCATCTTCCAATGATTCCAGGTTGAACATGATAATGTCTGAATACTATATAGCGTTATGGGGCAATGGTATTGAATCTTACAATAATTTCAGGAGAACCGGCAAGCCTGCGGCTGCGCAAATAGCTGTTGCAGTTCCTAACCCTGGCTTCTTTATGCGTTCATTCTTTTATCCATCAGTATTTGTTAACAGAAATTCCAATGCACCTGCCCAGAAAGATCCGGGCAATGCAGTACAAAAAGTTTTCTGGGACAATAACGCTGATAACTTTATTAAATAATTAAAAAAAAAGAAGCTATGAAGAAATTATTAATTATAGTTATTGCGGTCTGCGCGGTATTTGCAGGATTAAACTCCTGTAAAAAAACAGGCGGCAATATTAACCCGTTAACAGATGTTAAGAATCTGGCTATTGGCTCCTACCTGGTAATAGACAGCACCATCAATCCTAATCTGAATGTAACCAGTAGCACATCGACAGTAGGTGTTGTTGTTCATCAATATCCATTGGGCGAAGTGGTAGATCATATTGTTTTATATGCGACTCTTGGCACTTCAACAGATACTACACAATGGAAAGTAGTTAAAACTGTTGCTTACACAGCGGGCAGCAAGGTTCCCCTTAGTGCAACCACTACAGAATTGGCCACAGCTTTTGGTGTACCAGCTTCCAGCTTTTCGCCCGGTTCTTTGTTTACATTTTTTCCAAGGGCTGTTACAAAAAGCGGCAAGACGTATGATATCAATAATGCCGGTGATAATGGCGGTGGTGGTTTGATAACCGGTCCCGCTTACGCATCTGGCTTTTCTTTTACCGTATACGTGGTTTGTCCTTTCACCGGTGGCATGACCGGCTCTTACAAAGTAATAAGAGACGACTGGCAGGACTGGGCGCCGGGTGCTATTGTACAGGTTACTGATGGCCCTGGTGCCAATCAGATCAACCTTAGCCAGGTTTATCCTGGAGGCGGCACAGTTATTAATCCATTGCTTGTAAACATTGATCCTGCCACAGGAACAGCCACTATTCCTAAAGTAGTGTATGGACGATACGGTGGCGCTTCTTCAACTCAGTACTCAGGCGAAGGTGCAGGTGCAAATGATGTCGCAGGTTATGTATTTTCCTGCACGGGGTTCATTACATTAAGCATCGATCATACAGATAATGGCGGCGGGGACTACGGAGCTAATAAATTGATTTTACAGAAGCAATAAACACATTTAATAACACAATAAAAAAAGCGCCCGGATATCCGGGCGCTTTTTTTATTGTATACAACTGCACGCGAAAATTTCCTTTAACCCAATATGTTTATTGAAGCCCGGCTCATTTTACTGTTGATCTTCATTCAAAAGAAATAGTGTTATTTATTAATGCTATATGATACTTAACTCTCCCTGGTTTCATATTTTACCTAATCAATACATCTTATACTTTTATTTAGTTATTATTAATTTATACTTATACAATCTTATCATGATCCTATTTTAATCATGCTTTAATAATTTGTGCAATTATTTCCCCACCACTTATAAAGCCTCATTATTGCATTTGCGCAGTAATAACAATTCAACTTATCTTGATTTTTCCGTTAACACCGAAATAACATTTATTTTAAACGAGAAGCTTATCTAGTCATTAAAAAAATGCAGCTTTTTAACATTTCGTTTTGTCAATGCTATAAGTTGCATAAAAAATTAATAATATAATAGCATCAATTACAAAAACTATGATTGCATCTTCTGCATATCATCTCTGCATATTACCCGCTTTTATTCATGATAAGTTAAACATATTGAATATGCCCTGCATATTTAAGGATTGATGTTTTTACCACTATAAGTTTATAAGATTAATTAACAAAACCAAAAATGTGAATTATGAAAAGATTGTATGGATTGCTTTCTGCGTTTTTTATCTTTTCTGTGCAGCTGGTCTTGGCACAGAATATTGATGTACGCGGAAGAATTACTGATGCAAATGGCGCCGGCATACCAGACGCATCGGTAACTATAAAAGGTACCAAAAACGGAACAAGAACTTCTGCCGATGGCAGTTTTAAATTAACCGCAAAACCGGGGGTAATCCTTGTTATCAGCGCCATTGGCTTTGAAAGCAGGGAAGCAGCCGCTTCGCAGGATAATATTAATATTTCTCTTGGCCAGGATATACGGGGCTTAAGTGAAGTGGTGGTAACCGGAGTAGGTGTGGCAACTTCTAAAAAGAAGGTGGCCATTGATGTTGCATCCTTATCAAGTAAAGATGTAGCCAAAAGCACCATGGGTTCTGTAGAGCAGGCCCTTATCGGAAAAGTGGCCGGCGCACAGGTACAAATCAACTCCGGTACTCCCGGCACAGGCGCCACCATCATCTTAAGAGGTCTAAATACACTGGGTAGCTCATACCCGCTTATTATGGTAGACGGTATTGAAGTTTCGGATTTAAATGGAATAGATCTTGGAAACGTTGAAAGAGTTGAAGTGGTTAAAGGTGCCGCTGCGGGCATGCTGTATGGTGCACAGGGTGCCAATGGCGTAGTACAGGTTTTTACAAAAAAGGGGTCGCGCAACAGAAAGCCCGAGATCAATTTTACTTCGCAAATGAGTTTTGGAAAAATACTGACTGGCAAAGGATCTATTATTGCCAAAAACCATTCATTTGAAACCGATGCACAGGGATATGCCACTTCAAATGGTGTAAGAATTGCGCCCGATGTCAACGGTTCATGGCTTACGCCCGATTATATTCAGAGTACAAATCCATTTGTTCAACAAAATAAGCCTTACAAAGAACAGACTTTTGACCACCTGGACCAGGCTTACAGTGCTGCCAAAACCTTTAATAACTCTTTAAATATTTCTGGTGGCGGAGAAAAAGCTGATTATTCCTTTACACTTTCGCGCTACGATGAGCAAAACGTGTTAAGCAACAATTATAAAAGAACCAGCCTGGCATCCAATATAGGTATAGAACCGGTTAAGGGTCTCACGTTCAGAAACTCTTTACAAACAATTTTTACCAGCGATGACCTGATAAGCGGCGACCCCGATGCGAGCATTGGAGGAACATCCAGCAACCGCTTTGGTTTGTTTAACTCATTTCCTTTTATAGATTTTACAAAAAGAGACAGCACCGGCCATTATGTGGTAAGTGCCAACCAGGGAGATAAGACAACCAAAAACCCTTTGTCGGAGCCCGACTGGCATTCAAGAAATACTTCACAAACCAGGATTGTAGAGAATGCCAATATCAATTATAAGTTTCCAAAGTTTGTGGAGCTTGACTATAAATATGGCATAGAAATGTGGTCTATAGACAGAACCAATTATTACCTCAATCAAAGTGCCGCTACTCAATCCAATGTAGCTTTCTGGGGTCAAAACGTGAATGGATCCATACAGAACGACCTGGATAAATTCACCAAACAAAATTCATTGGCCACTGTATATATCAGAACCGATTTTGAAAAAGATTTTAACTGGAAGCTGCCTATAAAAACCACTACCCAATTTAGCTACGACTACAGGAAAAATGAAGAAAGGTATTATTTTGCCAATGGTTCCATATTACCTGGCTTCCCTCCTTATAATATTACAGTAGCCCAGAATCACACCAGCGGGGATTACTATTCCACCTTTGTAACATTTGGCTACCTGTTTAATCAAAGTATTGATTACAAAGATTTGATTGGTGTTTCAGGCGGCTTCCGTTCAGATTATTCTTCTGCATTTGGCGCAGGTTCCAAACCATTTACATTTCCCCGCGGAACCATCTACTTCAGGCCGACTGAACTGATGAAGATGGGCTTTTTGACTGAATGGAAACTGCGGGCAGCTTATGGCGGTGCTGGTATTCAGCCAGGTGTGTATGACAGGCAGGCCACTTTAAATGTGCTACAGCTGGGTACGGCATCTACTATTTTCAATCCCTCGCAATTGCCTAATTCAAATCTAAAGGTACAGCAATCAAGAGAACTTGAGATAGGAACTGACTTAACCATCAATACAGGCCTGGAAGATTTTCTCAAAAAAATAAATATTTCTTTTTCTTACTGGCACCATAAGAACACAGACATTATACAGCCAGCAGACCTGGCGCTTACCACAGGTGCTTCCAAGAAAATTGATAACCTCACCACCATTACTTCAAGGGGTATCGATCTTTCATTGGATGCAGGCGTTGTTACCAATAAAAACTTCGACTGGCAGTTCGGATTCAGGCTGGGTACCGCAAAAAGTGTGGCTACCAGCATTGCCAATGGAGCAGACATTGTAAATGGTTTCTTTACAGTAAGACAGGGACAGGAATTGGGCTTGTTTAGTTACCAGGCGCCCCTGTCGAGCGTAAGCCAATTGCAGCAAGATGGAAAAACGCCTTATATAGCTGTTGCCGACCAGGGCAAATACCAGGTGGTAAATGGCATAGTGGTTGACACTGCTACTAAAAAAGCAGTAATGTCTGCCGCCACCGATCAGAAATCTGCGGGCAGCGCCTATCCTTCTTTTACTGCATCCTTTATTAATACCTTTACCATCAAAAAAAACTTTATTGTATCATTTCAGCTTGACTGGTACCATGGCAACAAAATATACAATATCGTTCGCCAGTGGTTATACAGAGACAGGCTGTCTGCAGATTATGATAAAGCGGTTACCATTAATGGCAACTCCGGTGCGTATGTTAACTATTATAACAGTCTTTACAATAACGTACAACCAAGTACCTCTTTTGTAGAAAACGGCAGCTTCCTTCGCATGAGGGATGTATCACTTACCTATAATTTACCCCCCACCGCACTTGCGCATTGGGCAAAAAACCTCAGCTTTACTGTATCAGGAAGGAACTTATTTACTATTACAAAATATTCAGGGCTTGACCCGGAAGCTACCACTACTGCAGACACTCAGGGTAACCTGGCAGGCGCTCCCGGTAATTACACCGGCGCTATTAAGGGCGTTGACTATTTTGCCGTGCCAAATCTCAGGTCAATCCAGGTTAGTTTAAGGGTAGGTTTTTAATTTTTAAAAAAATCAGTATGAAAAAAATATCAATATATTTATTAGCCATAGGTTTAATTGCGGGGGCAGGCTGCAAAAAATCGGAATTGCAGCAAATAAACCCTAACCAGCCAACCCCAACCGGTTCTTTAACGTCGGAAGCCGGTTTGGAATCATACGGTGCGGGCTTGCTGGCAAGAACCATTTTCCCGGTTCCAAACGAAGGCAATTCAAACATTCTTACTATTTCAATGATCTTTCATAGCATAATGGGAGATGAAACCTTTCTTCCTTATGGAAACTTTGGTTTCCGGTACGTGAACCAGGTGTACAAGATTACCCTGCCAAGCGGTACCGTAATTACTACACCCATTGGCGTTCCCCAAAAATCAACCCTGCAGGGTTTTAACAGTCGTGCAGCTGGAGAAACCAATGCGTTTATGTATGAGTGGACCATCAATTATTTCTTTATTCAGCAGTGCAATGAAATGCTGGATGCGCTAAAAGGAAATATTTCTTATAACGGCGATGCTGCTACCAAGAAAGCTGCTTTGCAGGCATGGGCCTACTGGTGGAAGGGTTATGCCTATTCACGCCTGGGTTCTATGTACCTCAGCGGCGTTATTAATAACGATGCAACTGGTGGCACCAACGGAACATTTGTTGACCACAATGGTCTAATTACAGAAGCAAACAAAAATTTTGACACCTGTTCTACCCTTCTTGGCACACTTCCCGCTGTCGGCAATGCCGGATACAACGAAGTAATGACAGCCCTTGTATTGTCTTTCAATGACAACGCACATATAGTAACGCCAGCCATGTGGATACACCAAAACAATAGTTACAAAGCAAGAAACCTGCTGGTAAACAAAAAGGTTTCCGCCATGGGGGCTGCCGATTGGCAGAGCATTATTACTTTATGCACCAATGGCCTTACGGCAACTGATAATTATTTTAAATTTGGTATGACGCAGGATGGCAATAATGATTTAAGTAATTCATTCTTACAACCATTAGCGATGCTGGGGCCAAATGTACAATGGACGTTTCTGAGTGAAAGATTGGTACAGGATTTCAAAACCGGCGATAACAGGTTTACAAAAGGAGTCCTCAGGCTTCCTGATCCACCTGCTACAGATCCCGATTACGGACTTAGCTCATTTGCAAACTTAAGAAGCAGGGGATTACAATTGGGTACACGCTGGGCCGCAGTGCCAATTGAAAATGGCGGACTGTATGCAACCGGCAATAATACAGGATATGTACCCCTGGCTTGTACCTATGAAGAAAATGCCCTTATGCTGGCAGAAGCATACATTAACAGTGGCCAGATAGAAACAGGGCTCGGTTATATTGATGCAGTAAGAAATTTCCAAAATGCCGGATTGCCTGCTGTAAAAGGCACGGGCCTGTCACTGGCTGCCGCCAAGGAAGAATTGAGACTGGAAAGAAGAATCGGGTTAATGCAAAGAGGTGTGGCTTTCTATGATGCCAGAAGATGGAACGTTACTGCGCCTGTTGCCTCAGGTGGCGGCAGGGCCAACGCCATTGTGTATGTACCAGGCACGGTGCTTGGTCCTTCTGGTACCCCATCGCAGGCACTTCCCTGCTTTATGGAATATAACTACCTTGACTATTGGGATGTACCACAAAACGAACTTGATTTTAACGCACCCTCATCAGGGTCTGCACCTGTTAAAAATTAACCTGTTGCTGTTACATTAATAAGCAATAAAAAAGCAAATAATAAAAAAAACAGGTAGCAAAAAAGCTACCTGTTTTTTTTATTATTTTCAGTACAATTAAATGAAACAAAAAAGAATCATAGCATTTTTTATTTTTTCCCTGTGTATAGGCATCGCCCGTTCACAGCCCTCAAAATTTTTTGTTAAACGCGGTAACAATATATCCGAACTTACCTGCAGCAATATCATTTTTGCACCTATCACGGACTTATACCGCCGCGCAGAAGGCGCTGGAGCTGTATGGATAAAAAAACAAATAGATTTAAATAACTCCTTTGATATAAGCTTTTACGCAGCATTTACAGATGCGTTGGGAGAAGACGGTGCCGCATTTGTTTTACAAACTGATTCCAATAGTGTGGGCGGATCCGACGACGGCCTTGGCTACAAAGGAATTAATCAATCTATTGCAGTTACATTTGATGCCATTCAGAATACAAATGACAATGACCCCGCTTTTGATCATGTGGCTATTCAAAAAAATGGAGATATTGATCACAACAGCAGCAATAATCTTGCTGGCCCTTTAAGCATAGAACCTTTTTATGTCATTCAGATAAACACGCCGTACCCGCCCGGGATAACATTCAGGCACCTTATAAATGTAAAATGGGACCCTACCACTCAAAACCTCACGGTGTTTATAGACGGGGCTGTTTTAATAGGAGTTAAATATGATTTAATTCAAAAGATCTTCAATGGCAAATCGCTTGTCTATTGGGGTTTTACAGGTTCCAACACGCAAATTCAATCATATGATCCGCGCGCCGATATAGATATGGGTAGCTTCTCCATTTCTACCGGCGATGAAATAATACCAAAATTTGAAACATTGCCAAGCGACGATACATGTTTCGGAATGCCCATTAGTTTTATTGACAAGTCTGTATATGGCTTTGATAGTATATTTAAAGGCACAAGCTTTAGCAAATGGTATTGGGATTTTGGAGATGGCACCACATCAACCCTGCGTTTTCCTCCGCCACATGCTTATTCAACCAGTGGTACTTATATGATCAGGTATTCCATTGCCAACGAAACGGGCTGCACACTTGACACGCTGGTAAAAAAAATTTCTTTGGGTGCGATACCCGTTGCCAGTTTCTCTCATGCGCCTGGTTGTGTGTCTACACCTGTTGCGTTTACTGATTTGTCGTCGGTCAAAGACAGCAATAATATTGTAGTGGTTTGGAAATGGAATTTTAATAATGAATATACCAGCGAAAGCCGAAACCCTGTTGTAAATTTTGCCACAGAAGGCATAAAAACCATATTACTTTCTGTTGGCAGCAATTACGGTTGCACGGGCGATACAACAATTACAATGGTTATTGCCGGAAAGCCGGTTATAGATTTTAATTTTTCTGAAAACTGCGATGGCCTGGTAGACTATACCGGCCTGCTGCTGAATAGCATTCAGCCCTCAAAATGGGTTTGGCAGTTTGGCGACAATGGGCAGTCCAATAAACAAAATACCAACCACCAGTTTACTACTAACGGAAAATACCAAACGCTTTTATTGGCCATTTCAGATAATGGATGTGTGTCGGACAGTCTTGTAAAAGTAATTACAATTGATAAACTTTATCCTTTTGCGGGCAATGATACCAGTATTGCAGCAGGTCAGCCTTTGCAATTACAGGCAAGTGGTGGCACCACCTACGAATGGACGCCTTCTGCCGGTTTAAACAATGGGCTTATCAGTAACCCGGTTGCTATATTAAATACCAGCCAGACCTATATAATGACGGTACGTAATGCTGCAGGTTGCCAGGCAAATGATACCATAAATATAAAAGTGTACAAAGAACCTGATATATATGTGCCCAATGCTTTTACACCCAATAATGATGGCAAAAATGATATTTTCAGAATTACAGCACCGGGCATTGCCAGTGTACAATATTTTAGAATTTACAACAGGTGGGGTAAATTAATTTATCAGTCTGCTGATTTTAATAAAGGATGGGACGGCACATTAAACGGCCGCATGCTGGAAAATGATACTTATGTATGGATAATAAAAGCAATTGACTATAACGGAACTGTTATAGAGAAAAAAGGCACTGTAACCCTTATCAGGTAGACAATTCAG
>Ga0068871_100001216_pt1 | contig 17176 bp, 13 predicted proteins | sample KBSMisM72_FD_72750 | JGI IMG/M metagenome (GOLD analysis project Ga0068871, IMG submission 72750) | Miscanthus rhizosphere microbial communities from Kellogg Biological Station, Michigan, USA - KBS Miscanthus M7-2 | ecosystem: Host-associated > Plants > Roots > Rhizosphere > Soil ... | reverse complement strand
GTTGAACGGCGCATAGCCCGCAGGTAGGTTGGGGTCAGTGAACGACCCGGGAGGTGCAAGCGGTATGAATGCCTGAGTGTACGGCTCGATCAATCCGCTATGAAAATTTGCGACGACTAGGTACGTCGCACAGCAGGCAGGACTCAGCACTGCCAGTCCCTTGTACACGGCGCCGGCTCCAGAGTGGTCGATCGCGAGGATTGCATCGCCCGAGCCATTCCAGCCTGAGATGGTCCCATCTTCCGTTGCAAAAAGGAACTTGCTGTCAGCACCGCCGAGGGTGAATGCCCCAGCCTCGGCAACGGCTGTCCCCGTAGGCGCGGCATGCGACTTATCGTTTGGAGCAGGAATCAGAAAATCACCCTGCGAAACGCCGTTGGCATCGTAGGAAGTCGAGGATCCGCTGTTGTTATCAGCAACCACGAAAGGTTGACCGGGCACAAATGCAATTCCCCAGGGATTGATCAGCTTGGGGTCGGTGTGGACTGCTGCTCCAGCGAGGTCCGAGACCAGATTGGTTTGTCGGTATGAGTTGGCCTGGGCCACGGCGCCCACCGAGCCAACCAGAAGAGCAAACCCGCCAACGATCGCCCGAAACAAAGTGGGGTGCTCCAAGTTATTGTCTCCTTTAGTTCCAACCCAAGGTTCGCCTGGATTTGATCCAGGTGATTCATGTCGTGTTCGGCCATGCCCCGCGAGCGATCCCCGACCGTGGTGTTGCCTCGTTCCGGAGAAACCGGTTCGCTCCCACTCATCCGCGTTGAGCCTCTCCAAATGCGAAGGTTTGCCGCGCAACGGCTGAATCTCCGACAATCATTGGCGAATCGGATCCATTGCCAAGAAGCCTTTGCCTTCCGTACGCCTCTAACTTCGACTTATGCTACTCAGCGCTTGACATGGAGCCTCCAGGTTCCTGCTGGCGGCCTACGGTATTACTAGTTGGCTACTGCGACTCCGGGATGCACGAACGCTGCGCGGCGAAGTACTTGCTCAATCGTTCGCGCAACTCCAGACGAGCTCTCCACAATCGTGCATTGACTGCCGATTGAGTTAACTCGAGCACTTCTGCCGTCTCTGCGGTCGTGAATCCCTCAACATCCCGTAAGACGAAGACGACTCTGACTGCTGGCTGCAATCTCTGCAACGCACTCCTTAACAGGTGTTGGACTTTCGATTCCTGGTACCGTTCCTCGGGATTCTGGGTGGAATCCACAACCTCAAAACGAGGAACCGCCTCGTTTCCTTGAAGCTCCGAATCCAGGGACACTTCTTTGGTGAAGCGAAGCGTTCGCAGTTTCATCAACGACTCATTAATGGTGATGCGAGTGAGCCAGGTCGAGAACTTTGATTTCTCCTGGAATTGAGTCACCTTTCGAAATACCTTGAGAAACGCCTCTTGCACCGCGTCCTGCGCGTCCTCCAGATTGTGGGTGACGTGCTGGGCGATGCGCAGGAGTCTTCGGTCGTAGCGCTTTACAAGCTGCTCGAAAGCGGCAGCATCTCCGTTCTTGCAGGCTTCGACGAGAACCATGTCGTCATGGTTGTCGCTTGGCACGCGGTCTGAGTAGGGACGTACTGCGGCGTCCGCGCCCATTGGCAAGTCGACGAGTGTGTGCGTCATTGCTGCTGCTCTGCCGTGGCTACTCGGCATTGTCCAAGGTCCTTACTCATCTTGTGAACCTCGAATCCCAACTCGCCCGAGTCAGCTTTGGTCCTTTTTCCCAGAAGCTCGAAGCGTTCTCCGGTCTTTAAAGTCTGCTTCTGCGTGTTGGTGAGAAGATAGATTTGATTGTCTTTTTCGTTGACCAGTTTGTCTCCATCGCCCGTTATGCATCCCTGCAGCTTGCTACGCTTGTGAAGCTTCCAATAGAGCAAACCGGCGCCTGCGGCAGCCCCACCTACGGCTCCGCCGATGACCGCCCCTTTTGACCCATAGCCCGGAGTCGAACCTGAGCCACCATATTGGGCCACCGCAGTCGCCGAGAGGGAAGACATCAGGGCAAGCGCTACAATGACGCGCCCCAAGTTCGTGACGCGGGATATCCGTGAAAACAGTGTTGCGAAGATCAGACTCTTCATTGCAGAATTCTCCTTGTCTTGATTTCAAGAGGTATGGCCGTGTGCCGGCCGGGGGCGTGTACGCGAAGCGCCCAACCTGCAGTCACTTCGCGTACCCACCAAATTCATCGTGGTACGTTACTTCTCCTGGTCCGGGATACCTGCGGCGAACCAAAGTCCTCCTGGATTCCGGATCAGCAGCACCGGAGTAGTGCAGGGGACCGGCGGGGCTGGCGTAAGGAAATCGTTGATTCGGAAATCGCCGTCAGCCGCGAGGGCCACTCCGGCGACAGTTGAGTCGTGGGCGGTAGCGGACGTGGCATCTCCACAGAAGAGGGTGGCATGAACGCGCTGACCGCCGTTGGTCCCGATGCCGTTGCCCGCCGCGAGAAGCAAGCCGCGGCCGACGACCTTGATATGTCCATCGGGCCGGACTGTCGCCTCAAGGGCCGCGATCCTCCACGGTCCGGCGGGTGAAACACCACGCACTATGTTGAGATTGACTGCGCCATTCGCGGCAACACCGGTAACAGGAGTGACCCCGATGCCGCCTTCGAATTGCAGGGTGTTGAACCAATCAGTTTGCGCCGAAGCGATGCCAGAGATGGCGAGTGCTACGAACGCTACCGCCAGTCCGCGGACGACGCTCCCAACCACTCTGCCATTCCAAAACTTTTCACTGCGATTGTGATTCACTTTTGTTTCTCCTTTGTATTTGGCCCGGAAGGGCTTTTCGTTGATTGACTGAAAAATTCTTGTAAGTAGGCGTCGCACGCGGAGGCACCAATACTGCGCTGCTGCTTCGCGTGCGACGCCCGAGTTCAGGGGCGCGACGTTGCTTATTTGTCCTCGTGGAAGAAGTAGTAGTCGGCCGTGTACCCCTGGAGTTGAGTCTGGCCCACAGTGCAGGTACTAGTTGGGGCAGAGCCGCCTTTGGTGTTAAGGCGTTGTACGAAGCTAACGTTGTCCAGGAGTCTGCCGCCCGTTGGTCCTTGTTGGTTTCCGAGTGATTTCAATAGGAGGCATTGAATCGCGCCCTTATTCGGACAGCTGGCAGGATCGGTGCCGGCATCGATATGTCCAACCGCTGCCGCCCAGACCTTGCTGGTATCAAAAGAACTCTGCCACGTCGCGTTGCCGCTTAGAGGAACCGTCACGTCCGGTTTGGGGTTTTCATTGATGCTGGTGAAGTGGGTGATGATCTGAATCTCCTGCCCGAAGAACTTGGTAAATAGGGTGGCTTCGGGACGGGCGGTGGTGCTCCAGGCAGTTCCGCCGTTGGCCGTAGGCAGGCAGGTATAGCCCTGAGTGCCTACTGCATGGCCGACCAGAAATGGAGAATTTCCTTCCGGTACCGCGATATCAATAGGAGTGGTCGGGGGTGTGACTCTCTGCGCCGCCGCGTTGCTAACTGTGCCAAAGGCACATACGAGCCCGAGAACGGCCATGAATAGGCTTTGGACTCGCGCAGTCTTGTTGTTTTTCTGATTCACGTTGTAGCTCATTTACTTGAACTCCAGTGCTTTTTTGATTTCAATGTTGCAAGGCACTATCGGCCTCACTAGACATGACGAGATCGAACTGGAATTTGCTTTTTCTCAGCTGGTGATGTCGTTAAAGAATCCCACCACACGCGGCGCTTCTTGCCGACACCGCGCGTGTCACGTGTTGTCTGTGCTGGAAGAGCTATTGCAGGATGGGCTCGAGTGAATTTGGTTCAATACGCAACGGAGTCGGCGTATGACTCAGGTCACGATCTCTCATAGCGGAATGACAAACCATGCAGGACTGTTGCATGGCATTTCCTTCCTGAGAAACCAGAGCGTAGGTCAATCCGTGCAGCGACCACGTAACAACCTTATAGCCATCGACCATACCGTAGTGGAAACTTACCTTCTTAAAAGTGACTTCGACTCCTCCCGAAGCTACGGCCACTGAATCGGGCGTTACCATCAAGCTCACAGGACCGGTTTGCATCTGGTAAGCGATGTAGGCGGCTGTCTTGCCGCCCATCTGCAACAGCCGCGCACCCTCCAGACGGTAAGGGCGTTTTTCGCCGGGAACCTCAAGTGATGCCGGCAAAGCGAGGGAAAACTTCGAGGTCGCTTTAAACCATTCATTGAGCGTCTGCGGTGAGCCCGTCTGAACGTCGAGCACAAGGTCTCCCTGGGCGTGCTGCCTGTGGGTGTTTACGGCGAACTTGGCATACTCCGGCCCGGAGAGTGGTGTTGATGATCCCGGTATCGTACTTAAAGCTGCGACAATCAAGACCAATGCGGCTGCTGGTGCAAACACATTCCATCGCAATCGGCGCCAGCTCAGCAAAGGGCTGGGTGGAATTGATTGTGGGCGTTGTATCGCGGGTCGCGACGGCGGCTTCAGTTCCGACAAGAATGTTTCTTCCTGGGGAGTTGGGTCGTCGTCCACCGAGGTAGCAGCGCGAAGCAGGGGGCCGCAGTGATCGCAAAGTGCGGCGTGCATGATCAACGGCCTGGCCTTCAACTCCGGCCACAGTCCAGCAGCCACTTCCGGCCAGTCGACATCTTCCTCTTTGGGGCAATGAACTCCGCGCGGGGTTGCCGCATTTGACGACCGGTCTATGAGTTGCCGGTATTCTGAAACCTTCCTACTGCAATTCCCGCATGATTCCACATGAAGCGCAGCCTCGCAAATCGCGTCCGGAGAGAGTTGATGCCGATCGCGCGCGTTCTCTGACGAGGGGGACGCGAGAGCCTCAAGCTCTTGGTCATCGATGTGTTGATCGAAGGGACGGCCCATATTCTGAAACTCCACATAACCAAGACGAGTTTTCGAGGGAATTTGCTTTTGGCTTTACACTCTCGCCGTCGTCGGAATCCGAGCGACCACCGAGAATCTGCTCCCGTATACCCTGCTTCAACCGTTCGAGGACGCTTCCAACTCCCTTGGTACTCAGTCCGATTGTCGGCAGGGAGGCAATTTCTTTCGTGCTCATGCCTTGCCGGAAGTAGAGCCAAAAAATCATGCGGTCGCGCTCCTGGTCGGGGCCGGTCAAGCAGCGTTTCAAGTGTTCATCGATCTCATCCAAGAACAGCCCGAAAGCGATTTTTTCCTGGCTCCCATGACCCTCCTTTCCCGCTTCGGGGTCGACATCGCTCGTGGAAACATGGGGTTGGGCACCGCCAGATGTTTGACTATAGCCGTGCTTGAAGTAGTCGTGAGTGGCATTGGCCGCAGTTTTCTTTAAATATCCCAAAATAGCTTCGGGATGCTGGATGGCAAAGTCCCGCAAGAGGCGGCAGCTGTTTTCCCAGAGTTTAAGGTAGGTGATTTGGACCAGGTCTTCTACCAAAGAGCGAGAAGGCTCACCCCACAAAGAGGCTGTGCGCAGAATAGTGAGGCTAATAGGTTTTCCGACCCGGGAAATGAACTCCTCCCATGCTTCGTCATCACAGACGCCGGCGCAAAGGCAGACGATGTCTTTCAGAGAAAGAGACGAATATCGTTTGGTTTTGGGAGCACTTAACATTTGCTATTTCTAGTCCGAATCGGAGGGTGGGCAGCCAAAACAACAATAGCGGGAACGGCAACCGACCTCCCCCGGTGTCTGCAGGATTGGATGATCGTCAACCCATGCGCTTGTAAAAACTCTGTCATCATTCTGTCAATAATGGTGGCGGACAACCGTTTAGGGCTGACTCGGCCAGCTTGTCGCATCCGGCCAATTCCGCTAGAATCCCGCCTAGTCGCGCTGAGAACCTCGGCCCCACATGCAAGTTAGGCGATGCCACCCAAAATCGTCCTTGGTGGCTTGCTAAGAAATTCCAAGAAATTTCCAAGGACAGCGATGTCCCCAGAAACAAAAGTCTTATACGAATTCGGCAGGTTCCGCTGCGATCCCGCAGAACATCTTCTTTTCTGCGAAGGCAAGGCTGTTTCTCTGGCCCCGAAGGCTTTTGAGATCCTCATCATTCTTATTAAAAGCAACGGGCGGCTGTTGACCAAGGACGAGATGATGCAAAAGGTGTGGCCTGACACTTTTGTAGAAGATGCCAATCTGACGATTAACATCTCGGCCTTGCGCAAGTTGTTGGGGGATTCGACCGGAGACCAACAATATATCGAGACTGTACCCAAACGAGGGTACCGGTTTATCGTGCCGGTCAAACAGTTTCACGATGACGGCAAAGCTAGTGAACCGATGCACTCCCCTGAGATTGCCAGGATAGTGGCACCTACTTCGGCTTGGTCTCGTCGCATCGCCCTACCTGCAGCGCTGCTACTCATTGCAGTTATGGTGGTGGTCCTGCTTTCTACGCGTTCAGCCAAGCTCACAGACAAAGACACTGTCGTGTTGGCCGATTTCGCTAACTCGACGGGGGATCCCGTCTTTGACGACGCCCTGCGGCAGGGACTTTCCTCGCAACTGGAGCAGTCACCATTCTTGAATTTGCTCTCCGATGAGCGCGGCGCGCAAACACTAGCCTTGATGTCCCAACCCCGGGATGCGCGATTGAGCCACCAACTGGGTCTGGAAGTTTGTCAGCGAACAGCCAGCACAGCACTTTTAGACGGGGCGATTGCGCAAGTTGGGACGCACTATCTTTTGACCTTGAAAGCAATCAACTGCTCAAACGGCGATTCGTTGGGGAGTGCAGAGGAACAGGCTGCTGACAAAGACCATGTGCTTGACTCTTTGGGCAAAGTAGCTTCGAGAATGCGCAGTCAGCTGGGCGAGTCCCTGGTCTCTGTGCAGAAGTATGATGCGCCGCCGGAAAGTGTGACCACCCCTTCGCTTGAGGCCCTAAAAGCGTACAGCTTTGGGTACCGGGCCATGGTGGTAAAGAGCGATTATGTGGGGGCGATTCCTTTATTCCAGCGGGCGATCAGCTTCGATCCGAAGTTCGCTATGGCCTACGCCAGGATGGGTACAAGCTATGCCGACCTGAACGAGACCATCCGTTCAGCCGAGAGTGTCCGCAGGGCGTATGAACTACGAGAGCACGTGAGTGATCGGGAAAAATTCTACATTGCCTCGCACTATGAAATGTTTGTCACCGGGAATCTGGAGGCGGCCCGCAAGGTCTATGAATTGTCGGCGCAAACTTACCCACGCGACACTCGCCTCGGTAATCTGGGCTTCCTCTACAGCGAACTGGGCAACTACGACAAAGCCCTCGCCGAGTATAAGGAAGATCTGAAACTTAATCCCGAAAAAGGGAACGCGTACGCGGATCTGGCCGGTGCATACCTGCGGCTCGGCCAACTGGACGAAGCTCTGGCAACGGCACGAGAGGCACAAGTTCACAATATCGATGTACCCGAGGTCCACCTCCATCTCTATTGGATCAACTTCCTTCGACACGACGCTGCGGGGATGGAGCGGGAGGCAGCGGAGCTGATGGGCAAACCCGGAGATGAAGATCAGATGCTGAACTACGAATCGGACACGGCTTTGTATGGCGGGCAAATCACCAAAGCACGCGCTTTGATGCGGAGAGCCATCGAGTCGGCGAACGTACTGGATGAAAAAGAGGCTGCGGCGCTCTACCAGGCGGAAGCTGCAGTGCGTGAAGCACTCGTGGGAAATCCACATTTGGCGGAACATCAGGCACGAGCCGCGCTTGCCCTTTCAAAGGGCAGAGACGCGGAGGCATTGTCTGCGATTGCGTTGGGACTGGCCGGCGATTCGGCATATGCCACCCGACTCGCCGACGATTTGGGAAATCACTTCCCGGAAAACACGATTGTACAATTCAACTATTTGCCTACGATCCGTGCAGCCGTTTTGCTTCGGAGTGGCGATGCTGGCAAAGCTATCGAGACTCTTGCCGACGCAACGCCCTACGAACTCGGGACTAATTTTGTAACGTTGAATTTTGTTCTTTATCCGGTCTACCTGCGAGGCCAAGCGTATCTAGCGGCAAAACAAGGCGCCGCAGCTGCCGCTGAATTTCAGAAGATCCTCGACCACCCCGGCGTTGTTCGTAGCGAGCCCATCGGTGCGTTTGCCCATTTGCAAATGGCACGCGCGCTGGTCTCGGCTGGAGACAAGATCAAGGCAATGACTGCCTATCAGGAGTTCTTCACTCTTTGGAAAGATGCCGACTCTGACATTCCAATTCTTAAGGCTGCCAAAGCAGAATACGGGAGGCTACATTCGTTCGACGGAAGTCCCTCCAAGAATCAATAAATTGGGACGGCCGTACGGTGATCTAACAGCGGGAGGGGCCCGGAAGCTCGACACGTGGATGCAATGGGCAATTCCTGGGGATGATAGTCTAGCCCCACTCCCCCCTAGCTTATCGAAACTTGCCGGCATTGCCAGGCCCTGAATCAAAATCCGATAAGACCTAGTCGGCGAAATTGCCGTTCGCAGTGAGGGTGACTTCAACGGTTGCTGAAGTACCGACAGGGATTGTGTTGGCAGCTGGAAATACGACGGCGCTGAAATCGCCTGACTGGCCCAATGACGACCGTTTAATTCCGATCTTGAAAGGGCTAAGGGACGCAGTTTTTTCACCTAACCAACCCCAAGGAGCCAGAGAGTGCGCTGAGGTACACGAAAGTGTTCATCGCCATCATGGTGCCGACCATCGACGACAATGCACCGCCGACTACACCGGTTACGACTACGACGGCACCGCTAGCAGCAGCAACGGCATCATCACCGTGATCATCAGCATCAGTAGTTCCAGCAGCAACAGCTGGTGCGACATTACAAACTCTTGGGACAACCTCACTCTCTATGCTTTCTAGATGTTCAACGCTTTGTTGAGGCCCTTCAAAAGCTCCGCTCGCTTTTCTGCGCTGAGCTTCGCGAGGTTTTCGAGCTTCCATCGAACGGCGGGCAAGTCCTTGGCGCCGGGCAAGCCAAGCAGCTGCCAATCCGGTGCGCCCTTTTTCACTGAGACCAGAAATTTCTTGTGGTCATCTGGCATCTTCCCCACGATCTCGTTGATCAGATCCTCGCGTGCTTTCAGAAGATCATCAAGGCTCACGGGTTCGTCGACCATACCCTCGAATCCACGTTTATATTCGGCCGAAATGTCGAGGCGCTGCGGCGCGAGAACCTCTGACATCGGTCGATTGTGGCTGAGAAGATACACGACGAAGGCTCTGCGCAGCGTGTCATCGACTCCTTCTTTGGCGAGCAGATCGCGCACATCGAACAGATCCCGCGGATGCTGGCGGTCAAGAGCGGCCATGATTTTGCCGGCATATAGGTCGGCAAAATTGACGACTGTCATTTGGGCAAAGCCAAACTGCTCTTCGACCTTTGGCGAAACATTTTTCATCGCGGGCTCGTAAACGCAGCCGCGCAGCACAGGCGTGACCTCGATCTTGATTTGCGCGTCATCAGCTCGCATCAGCAACTTTGTCGTGCAGCTCTCCCCTCTTAGCACACTTGTGCTCAACTCCACATTGGGTACACCTTTCGTGAGCCCATCAGCAATACGCTTCATCCCGAAATCGATGCCTTTCAGGGACGTCGCGCGATCAGCCACCGGAATATAAGTGAGATCGATATCAACTGAGAGCCTCGGCATATCGCGCAGGAAGAGATTGATCGCGGTACCGCCCTTGAGGGCGAATTCCTTTTCCGCCGCGACTAAGGGGATCGTGCGTATCAGCAGCGAGACCTGTTTGCGATAACTGTCAGCGATCGCCATCGAACGACTCCGGCACCGTGATATTGAATTTCGGGTCGAGCTTGCCGCCCTTGACAAGCATGCGCTTGCCCTTGCCGAGATCGATCCCGCTCCGGTCGAGCGCATCGAGCCAGGAGGGCCGATGGCGCTCCGCAAACCACAGGAAGAGCCGCTTTACTTTGACGCTGCGGCAGGCCAGCAGCAGCGGCTGCAGCTTGCGCGGACTGAGGGTGCGCAGGCCTTCGAAGAGCATGTCGGCCTGGTGGAACGTCTCACGTTCGGGCACTTCATCGAGCAGTTCCAGGACGGCACGCTCCGACGATGACAGCACGAGCGGCCAGTCCCACTTTCCCCATTTCTGGCGCATATAGCTGCTGCGCGCGAGGGGATCTTTGCCGTCGTTGCCCACATCTAAATCCACGTCGTTGGGGAAGAGTCTTTTGGCGTTGTGAAATACAAATTGACTCTCGAGATTCAGCTTGCGAACCCACCCAGGACGCTTACCGGTTCCGTAAAGGTGAACTTCGCGCTGCGGGCCCGATGAGAGGTAATGCGAGAATCCTTGCGCTTCAAGAGCTGTGCGTCCGCCCACAACAAATTTAGCTTTCTGCAGGGTTTGCAGGGAGACGACCACGGCTTCCCAGGTCATTGCCCTCGCGGCGTCGACCGGCATGGGCCTGCAATATACGCCTCGTCCCAGCCGGTCGAGCCAGCCGTGCGCAACGTATTTGTTACGTAGGGCGCCGGAATAGCCATTCTGTTCGAGCCAAGCCGCGTCGGCCACGAGCCCTTCAGGAAGGGATCGTTGCAGCCAGTTTAACTTTTCCTTATTTTGTTTACCCACAGTATATAAATTGGCAGAAAGGTAAACCGAAGGCAAGTTTAAAATTCATCAAATTTGTATACCAGTGGTTAATGAATCGCTGCTCTTGTAAACCACCCTTTATTATCCTGAAGCGAACAAATAGCGAATACACTAAGGTGCTGGCATGACCGCGCTTCGCGCCTGTACCGTCACCATACGCGATCTCAATGACGTATCGCACACACTCGACGTGACGGCCGCGACGCTCTATGAGGCTGTCGCACACGGCGCCCTGGCGGCGCACGCCATTGGTGGTTCATTTTGTGTTTTCTGCGATGAGCGCCGTCCCGACCTGATCGAACAATGGTATGCAGTCATGAGCGCGATTCGCGGCTGCACATTCGCTGCAGGTTGAAGATCTTGACCTGGCAAAAACTAACCGCCGCGCTCCCCAACGCCCCGCAAAAATTCCTGCTCGTCAAATACGGAATTACACCAGCAAGGACCTAACGTCAGTCCCCGCGCTCTCAATCGCCAAGACATTGCTGACAAGATGATCAGCCGCCGTCTGAGGCGACGACGCCGGGAGAAGAAATCCTACTTTGGCATTGACCTCGATTTACCCATATCGAAGAGCAAAACCCGTCGGAATCTCTGTAGGGAGAGGGCAGGCCTATTTAGGTTCGTCGATACTCGCTTCTGGATTTGACGCAATGGGCACTCTCGGGGAATGCGGTCGCGTGCAAGAGCTTGATTTCGCAGACATTCAAACGGGACTCTTTGGGCATACCGCCCAACCCAGAGTGATTCTGAAGGCGATGTGTCAATTTAGTTCTATTATGGAGCTAAATTGGCAGGTGGTCATGAGCGACCAGACCTTCGGCTAGTCATTCTTTGGGTGGGGAGCATTTCCCTTGCGGCTATCCCAATGAGCTCTTGCGCAAGGCGCGCCGCTTCATCAGAAAAAAGAATACCGGCACAAGAATCAGCACGTGGATGGTTGACGTGATCATCCCCCCGACGATGGGCGCGGCGATAGGCTTCATCACATCGGACCCGATGCCTGACTCCCAGAGTATGGGCGCGAGACTTAGGATGACGGCGGTGACGGTCATCAACTTGGGACGCAGTCTCTGGACGGCTCCGTCGATTGCGGCTTGTTCCACATCGTCTTCGGTCAATGGCATACCCGTAGCCAGGCGGCGCTGCAATGCTTCGTGCAGATAGACGACCATGACGACTCCGGTCTCCACTGCAATTCCAAACAACGCGATGTAGCCGACCCACACCGCGACACTGAAGTTGTATCCCATGATCCATTGCAGAAGCAGGCCGCCTGACATCGCGTAGAACGCCGGGAAGATCAATACCGCTGCTTCAGCAACTGACTTGAACACCATGTACAAAAGAACAAAGATGACGAAGAACACCACTGGCAGAATGAGCTTCAGGCGTTCTTTAGCCCGCAATTCGAATTCGTATTCCCCGGCCCAGCGATAGGTGTAGCCGGCAGGCAACACGAGTTTCTCGCGCAACTGTTTGTTCGCCTGATCCACCCAGCCGCCATAGTCACGGGTGTCGAGATCGAGATAGACGTAACCGGTCAGCGCGCCGTCCTCGTCGCGAATCATGGCGGGACCGCGCGAAAACGACAGCCGCGCGACCTGATTCATGGGGATTTGCGCGCCAGTGGGGGTGGCGATGAGCACGCGGCCCAGTGCCTCGGGATTGTCCCGGAAGTCTCGCTCATAACGGACGTTGATGGGGAAGCGCGAGCGCCCCTCGACGTTTTCAGCGATATTTGCTCCGCCGATGGCAGACGTAATGACGCGCTGCACATCACCGACGGTCAGTCCATAGCGCGCTGCTTCTGGGCGGTTGACTTCGATATTCAAATAGAAGCCTTGCGATACCCGCTCGGCGAAGACAGCTCTTGCAGCGGGTAGGCTGGAGAGAATTTTCTGAATTTGTTCTCCGATTTGCTGAATGTGCTCCAGATCAGGGCCCTGGATCTTGATCCCAACGGCGGTCTTGATGCCGGTCAGTTCCATATCCAACCGGTTACGCACCGGCATCGTCCAGGTGTTGGTCAAACCTGGGAATTGCAGCTTGGCATCCATCTCCTGGATCAGCTTTTCGTACGTCATGCCCGGACGCCATTTCTCGCGCGGCTTCAGCATGATAGTGGTGTCGTACATATCGAGCGGCGCGTTATCGGTGGGACTGTCGGAGCGGCCGACGGCGCCGAACACGCTCTCGACTTCGGGGAAAGATCGGATAATGCGATCTTGCTCTTGCATGAGTGTGCTGGCCTGCGCGATGGAAATGCCCGGCAGCGCGCTCGGCATATATAAGGATGAACCCTCGTAGAGCGCCGGCATAAACTGGCTGCCCAACTTGAAGTAAAGAGGGATGGTGGCCACCAGGAAAAGCAAGTTGAGGGCGGCAACCACCTTCCAGTGCCGAAGGCACCAGCGCAGGACGGGCAGGTAAACTGCCTGGGTCACTCTCGCCATGGGATTTTGCGATTCGGGACGCAAGCGCCCGCGAATAAAGATGGGCATGAGCACCGGCACTAGTGTGATGGACAGCAATGATGCGAAAACCAGGGCTAGGGTTTTGGTCCAGGCGAGTGGCCGGAACATGCGGCCTTCCTGCGCCTCCAACAGGAACACGGGAAGGAAAGATACGAGAATGATGATGAGTGAATAGAAGAGGGCCGGGCCAACCTGCTTTGCCGCTCCGACCACAATCCGCCTACGCTCCCGGTCGTCAAGTTTTCCTGTGTGTTCACCAGCATTTAGACCGCTGCGTTCCGATAGATGTTTGTAGCCGTTCTCCACCATCACAATGGCGGCGTCGATGAGGACCCCAATCGCCAGCGCCAGTCCGCCCAGCGACATCACGTTTGAGCTAACGTTCAAGTAATACATCGGGACAAACGCCGCCAGCACAGCGATGGGGAGGGTGAGAATAGGCACCAGCGCGGAACGGAAATGAAACAGGAAGGCGATACAGACAAAGCTGACGATGATCGCTTCGAGAATCAGATCCCGCTTGAGGGTTTTGATGGATTCGTTGATGAGCCAGGAACGGTCGTAGCCGGTGACGATCTCGACTCCCGGCGGCAGCGAGGGAGCGATTTCTCGTAATTTTGCTTTTACGCCGTTGATCACATCCAGTGCATTCATGCCATAACGCATGACGATGATCCCGCCGACCGTTTCTCCTTCGCCTTGCCAGTCGACGGCGCCACGGCGCACGTCAGCACCGAAGGCTACCGCGCCCAGATCGCGAACCAGTACTGGAGTTCCGTTCTTGGTCGCTACCGGAACATTCTCTAAGTCCGAAAGCGTGCGCAGATATCCGAGGCCCCGCACCATGTACTCGGCCCCGCTCATCTCGATCACGTTGCCGCCAACTTCGTTGGTACTATCGCGGACACGGTCAATTACAGTCGAGACCGGAATGCCGTAGGCCAGCAGCTTGTTGGGATCGAGCTTGACCTGGTATTGGCGAACATAGCCGCCGATGGTTGCCACCTCAGCCACACCCGGTACGGTCGCGAGTTGGTAGCGCAGATACCAATCCTGTAAGGCCCGCAAATCCGCCAGGCTCTTATTGTGAGTGCGGTCAACAATCGCGTACTGATAGACCCAGCCCGCGCCGGTGGCGTCTGGGCCGATAACCGGGTTCACGCCCGGGGGCAGGCGGCCCTTGATTTGTTGCAGGTACTCGGTGACCCGAGAGCGTGCCCAATACAAATCGGTGCCGTCTTCGAATACGACGAACACATAAGAGTCGCCAAACATAGTCTGTGCGCGGACCGCTTTTACGTGCGGTGCTGCCAATAAAGACGTGACAATCGGGTAGGTAACCTGGTCTTCGATGATGTTTGGAGGGGCTGCTTCCCATTCGGTGTGGATGATGACTTGAACATCGCTGATGTCGGGAAGCGCATCCAGCGGAATGCGGCGCAAAGACCATATTCCGGCCAGCGTGAGCAGCAGAGCCCCAGTGAATACCAGGAACCGATTTTGTTCGCACCACTCAATGATGCGAGAGATCATCACATGCCTCCCGTCGCGGTCACGCTGAACTGCTTGCTGGCGATGGTCATTCCGTCGCGTTGCGCGACGACCGTGACTTGCCACGTGCCTGCGCTTTGCAGTTGCAGGGGTCCTTCGTAGATGCCGCCACCTTTTTCCGTGAGCGTGGCTACGCTCCGGACGGCGGCCATGCCCATGGCCGGCATGGCAGGCATGAAGAATGTCGCTGTTACCTGCCCGCCGGTGACCGGCTTGCTATCGGAGCCGGCGAGCTTGACACGCACGGTATTCGCGCCTTTATGGGGAGACTCTGGATCAGTGCTGAACTCAATGGTGACGCGTTCGGCAGTTGTGTTCATCGCCGCGGCCTGTCCGGCTCCGGGCGGCGGAGGCGCAAACGAGCCCATCGCAGCTTGCAGTTGAGATTCCGAATCCACCAGGAAATTGGCCGAGCTGACAATGCGCTCGCCCTTATGCAATCCCTTCAAAACAACTACGTGGTCGTCGAGTTGCTGCCCAACTTCAATCTCGCGTGGTTCGAGGTAACCCTCGCCGTGATCAATGAACGCGATCTGCCGTGTGCCCGCTTGCAGGACTCCAGACGCTGGAATCACCAGTTGGCGTCCCAGCGGGACTGCGAGGCTGACAGTCACGTACATGCCGGGCTTAAGCACGACGCCAGGATTGCTGAAAATCAGCCGCACCCGCGCAGTGCGTGTCATGGTGTCGACTTGTGGCAGGATTTGATCAATCCTCCCCTTAAAGGTCCGCCCTGGGTAGGCATCTACCGTAACCGTGGCGGGTTCACCCGGCTTCAAGTGACCGATGTCAGTCTGAAAAACGTTGGCGTAAACCCAAACTGTGGAAAGATCCGCGATGGTGTAGAGCTTGGTATCCGGTTGCACGGAAAGGTTCGGTAGCGCGTTGCGTTCGGTGATGTATCCGGAAACGGGCGAGTCTACCGTGATCTCATGCTGTACTTTTCCAGTTTGCTCCAATGAAGCGATCTCGCGCGAAGAAACTCCAAACTGGCGCAGCCGGTCTGCCGCAGCTTGCGGCAGCCAGTCACTATCTTTGACTGCCCCGTGCTCGTCGGTGCTAAAGGATTTCTGGCTCTGCTTCGCCAGCAAATACTCCTGCTCCGTACTGACCAGTTCCTGGCTGTAGATCGTGAACAGCGGTTCGCCCTTGCGAACATACTGATAAGTGGCGTTGGCGAACACTTTCTGAACCCAGCCGGGGAAGCGGGTTTGCACATAAGCAAGTTTCTGTTCGTTCACCTCCACGTTGCCGGGCACGCGCAGTTCGTCATTGACTATCCGCATCTCGACCCTGGCGGTCTTGACTCCGATGGCTTGCAAACGCTGGGGAGAAATCTGTACTGGCATGATCGTCGGCGATACATCGGATGGTAGCTTCGCCGGGGATGGCTGGCTCGCGAGATCCGGGCCCTTGGCTACAATTGTGCTGGTTTCTTCAGGCGTGGCAACAACCTGGCCATGCCGGAGCAGTACATACCCAAGCGCGACAGCGAGGACAACGCAAATCACCGCTGCTGCAGCAAAAGCTTGTTTGTAGTTTCGTTCGCTCATCGCACCACCTCCGGTGTAGGTTCCGGCACTCTATCAATCGGCGCGCCCACTGCAAGTTCCAGTTCCGCGAGCCGCGCCTGAAAATCCGCCAGCGCCTGGAAGTAGGCCAGGTCTATGTCGAGTACCGTCGTCTGGCTGTCGAGCAGGTTCAGAAAATCAGCGCGATCGTTTTCATACGCGATCACTGTCGAACGCAACGTGGCTTCGGCTTGCGGACGTAACGAACGCTGATATACATCCACCAGCTTCTGCGCGGCTGCGGCTTGCGCCAGTGCCTCCTGAATCTGGCCGAATGCTGCATTACGCATGGCCACCAGTTCGGCATCCTGCTCGCTGACTTTGGCGGTAGCTTCGGCTATTTCGGCGTCATGCTTACGGCGGTTAAGCCAGGGCAGGTTGATCGAGCCTTCGATCATGTAATTGTTTCGAAACTCGGAACCGCTCGGGAGGAGCATGTAGCCGGCAGAAACCGAAAGGTCGGGCATGTAACTTTTTCCCGCTAGGGTTCGTTCCTTGCGGCTGGTCTCTAACATGGCCTGGGCCTGCGCCAGATCGGGCCGTGAGGTAAGCGCCAACCTCTCCAGTTCTTCCGGCCCCGGCAACTGCGCTGGAGTTGCAGACTCTCCAGCCACCGCAATTTGCGTTCTCGGACTTCGCCCCAGTAGCGTATTCAGGCGTATGCGGGCCAGTTCAGCATCTTGCTCGAAGTGAATCAGGTGCTCCGCCAGACGAGTCAACGCGACCTGCGCTTTGAGAATGTCCGGCTGCGGCACTTTGCCGACGGTGTATTTGATCCGCGCCGCCTCGACCCCATGACGTGCTGCTGCCACGTGCCCGTCATGCACGCGCAGTTCATCCACCGTACGCAACAAGTCGTAAAAGGCTTTGCGCACGCGGATGCGAATATCAAGCCTGACTGCATCCAGCGCGGCCTTGGCTGCGATGACTTCACTCTGCGCGATGTCGTTGCGCAGTCCGCGTTTGCCAATTCCCGGGATCGTCTGGCTTACAGAAAACATGTTCATTGCGGCGTTGTAATTC
>Ga0068871_100001213_pt1 | contig 17192 bp, 15 predicted proteins | sample KBSMisM72_FD_72750 | JGI IMG/M metagenome (GOLD analysis project Ga0068871, IMG submission 72750) | Miscanthus rhizosphere microbial communities from Kellogg Biological Station, Michigan, USA - KBS Miscanthus M7-2 | ecosystem: Host-associated > Plants > Roots > Rhizosphere > Soil ... | reverse complement strand
CACCAGCCGTTCGCTGGCCATCGGCTATGGCCTGATCATCGGCGGGGCCCTGGGCAACAACCTGGTGGACCGGGTGATCTACGGCAAAGTCGCCGATTTTTTCCACTTTTACGGCTTCGGTTATGACTGGTATGTCTTCAATATCGCCGATGTGGCGATCACCCTGGGCGCCGTGGCCATCCTGTATGATGTGCTAAAGCCCGAGGTTCCTGCCGGACAGGATGCCGGTCATGAGGTTTGAAATGAAACTGCTGCGTACCGTCCTGGCCTTGTGTATTTGCGCCAGTGCGCTGAGCGGGTGCGACTCTCTGCGCCGCGCCGCCGGCTTGCAGAAAAAATCGCCCGACGAGTTCGCCGTCACCACCAAGGCGCCGCTGGTCATTCCGCCCGACTTCAACCTGCGTCCGCCGACGCCGGGCGCGCCGCCCTCCAACACCCGCGATCCATCCACCAATGCCGAACTTGCCTTGTTCAGCAATGTCGATGTCCAGACCGTGGCCAGGGGTTTGCCCGGCACCTACACCATGGGCGAGCGGATGTTGTTGGCCAATGCCAAGGCGCAGAACAGCGACCCCGCCATCCGTGCCCGGCTGAATGCCGATCAGCGCGCGGTGCAGAATGCGGATCGCAGCTTTACCGACCGTATCCTGAGCAGTGCCGCCACCCCCGACACCGGCAAGCCGATCAATGCCGATGCCGAGATCGCCAAGGGCAGCAAATCCACGGCCGCCACCAAGAAAAAAGCAAAAAGCGGCGGCTGGTTTGACTGGTTTTAGCCGTACCCTTTTTCGCAACAGTCTGCTGGTGGCGCTGTGCGCGGCGCTGCCGGCATCAGCCCAGCTCTCGAACTCCGCCAACCGGGCCAAACTGTCCCAGCCCGCGCCCGTCAATCCGCGCCAGACCGGCAACAATACCTTCCAGTTCGCCCTGCAGAACGGCATGCAGGTGTTGGTGATCCCCGATCATCGCGCGCCGGTGGTCACCCAGATGCTGTGGTTTCGGGTTGGGGCGGTGGATGATCCGCCCGGCATTTCCGGCCTGGCGCATTTCTTCGAGCATATGATGTTCCGCGGCACCAAAACGGTGCCGGACGACGCCTTCTCGCAGACCATCGCCAAGAATGGCGGCGAGACCAATGCCTTCACCGACCATGATTACACCGCCTTTTACGAACAGATCGCCAAGGACCGGCTGCCTTTGGCGATGCGGCTGGAAGCGGACCGTCTGGCCAATCTAGATCTTTCCGATTCCCATGTCGCGCCCGAGCGCGATGTCGTGCTGGAAGAACGCCGCATGCGGGTGGACAACGAGCCGCAATCATTGATGAACGAGCAGATGCATGCCGCGCTGCATCTGTCCCATCCCTATGGCCGCCCGGTGATCGGCTGGTCGGACGAGGTGCGCCGCATCGACCGCGTCTCCGCCCAGGATTTCTACGACCATCATTATTCGCCCAACAACGCGATCCTGGTGATCGCGGGCGATGTGACGCCGGATGATGTGCGCAAGATGGCGCAGGACGTTTATGGCAAGGTCCCGGCCCGGGAGCTTCAGCCGCGCGCCGAATTCACCGAGCCGCCGCGTCTGGCCGAAACCCGCATGACCATCACCCGCGCCGATGCGCGTGTGCCGCTGTTCAACCGCATCTATCGTGTGCCGTCCTATGCGCAAGGCAGGCCCGGTCAAGCCGAGGGGCTGGAGGCCTATGCCCAGCTGCTGGGGGGCGACCAGACGTCGATCCTCTATCGCATTCTGGTCGAGCAAAAGCATTTGGCGACCGATGCCGGCGCCAGTTACGACGGCTATGCCCGCGATGCCGGCGAGTTTTCCGTCTATGCGGTTCCGCGTCCCGGCGTCAGCCTGGAAGCGCTGGAAAAGGCGGTCGACCAGATATTGGGCGTCAATGCCCTGGCCCTGCCGCGCGACAATGACCTGGCCCGCGCCAAGACCCAGCTGATCGCCAGCGTCACCTATCGCCGCGACAGCCAGTTCGCGCTTGCCATGGCTTACGGTCAGGCGCTGACCATCGGACTGACGGTGGACGATGTGAATGAATGGCCCGCCCGCATCCGCGCCGTGAATGCGGAAAGCGTGCGCAAGGCGGCGCAGTCGCTGTCGCGCAAGGAAGCGGTCAGTGCCTATCTGGTCCCGGGAGGTGGAAAGTGAAACATCTTCTCGCCGCTCTCGCGCTGACCCTGCTGGCCGCGACACCGCTGCGCGCCGCCGAAATCCGCAACATCGACCTGGGCCGGCGCGCGGAAGTCTGGTTCGCCGAGGATCACACGGTTCCCATTATCGCCTTCAACATCGCGCTGCCGGCGGGCTCCGCCTATGATCCAGCCGGCAAGGCCGGCTTGGCCGCGTTTGCCGGCGCCATGATCGACGAAGGCGCGGGCGGAATGGACTCCAAGGCGTTCCACGAAGCCCTGGCCAATCGCGCCATTGTCTTCAGCGCCCGCGCCGAGCGCGATTATCTGGTAATTTCCATCTCCACCTTGAAGGAGAACGCGCCGGAAGCCATGCGCCTATTGCAATTGGCGCTCACCCATCCGCGCTTTGAGAATGAGGCGCTGCAGAAAGTACGCGCCCAGATCATCCAATCGCTGCAGCAGGACCAGGCCGAACCGCAGCGCCTGGCTGCCCGGGGATTTGCGCGCAGCTTTTTCGGCGCGCATGCCTACGCCCATCCCGTCAATGGCGAGATCGACAGCATCGCCTCGGTCACCGCCGCCGATCTGCGCAATTTCGCCCGCACCCATTGGGTCAAGAACGGGTTGAAGGTGGCGGTAGCGGGCGACATCACCGCTCCGGCCCTGGCCAAACTGCTGGGAGACGCGTTTCTGCCGGTTTCCGGCGCCCAACCGCCCGCTTTGCCGGATGTCGGGCGGCTGGGCGCGCCGGGCGTGCATGTGATCGCGCTGCCGGTGCCGCAGCCCACCGCCACTTTCGGATTGCCCGGCATCATGCGGCATGATCCGGATTTCATTCCCGGCTATGTCGCCAATTATATTCTGGGCGGCGGCGATTTTTCCTCCCGCCTGATGGAGGAGGTGCGCGTCAAGCGCGGCCTGACCTATGGCGTTTCCACGTCTCTCACCGCTTACAACAAGGCCGCCGTGATGCAAGGTTCGGTGGCGACCCGCGCCAACGCCATCCGCCAGACGGTTCAGGTGGTGAAGGACACGCTGGCGGAGTTCGCCAAAAACGGCCCCACCCAGCAGGAACTGGACGACGCCAAGACCTATCTGACGGGCAGTTTCCCGCTGGCCTTCGCCTCCAACAGCGGTACAGCCTCGCAGTTGGGCACTTACCTGCGCCAGAATATGGATATCGGCTATGTCGCCCGCCGCAATTCCCTGATCCAGGCCGTGACCCTGGCGGATGTGAAGCGAGTCGCCCGGCGGCTGTATGACCCCGCGCGCCTGACCGTGGTAATCGGCGGCAGTCCTGCGGACGGACGCGCAGCGCCCCAGGTGCCCCGGCCCCCGGTTCGGCCCGCGCCCGCACCGACCGGTGAACCGCCTGCGTCCGCGGCCCGCGGCGTCACAATGGCGCCAAAACCGGCCGATAAGCCGTTCGCAGGCCCAGTAACCGCCCCCGCCAAGAAGCCCTAGAAGATTGTTGATATCGCGGGCTTTCGAGGCGGGATCTGAAACCCCTCTGATAGAGTATCGCCCATGCCCCAATCCGCCCCCTTTAGCGTCAATCTCGATCTGGCCCTTTCCGGCAAGGGCGCTCCGCCGCGCGCCGCTTACGATCAGGCGCTGGCCAAAAGCGCCGCCGCGCTGGACTGGCTGCGTCAGCAGCATGCCAGCAAGGGGTTGGAACTGCTGGGCGTGCCCGCACGGACCGACGATTTGCGCGCGGCCGCCAAACAGGCTGCCGCCCTTAAAGGCTTTTCCACCGTCGCGGTGTTGGGCATCGGCGGCTCCAGCCTGGGCGGGCAGGCGCTGACCGCGCTGCGCAAAGTCTCCAAGCCTTTTGTCGAATTTCACGACAATCCCGATCCTTTCAGCTGGGCCAAGGCGCTGAAGCGCTTCGATCTCAAAAAGACCCACTTCATTGCCATTTCCAAATCCGGCGGCACCGCCGAGACCCTGATGCAGGTGCTGACGGCGACGGACGCGCTGGAAAAGCTTGGCGTCAAATCGCTGAAAAAGCATTTTACCATCATCACCGAACCGCATCAGAGCGCGCTGGCCGATTTCGCCGACAGTATCGGCGCGGTGAAGCTGGATCATCCGCTAGGGGTGGGCGGGCGCTATTCGGTGCTCACCATGGTGGGCGCCTTGCCGGGCCTGGCGATGGGCCTGAACTTCAAGCAGCTGCGCGCCGGGGCGCAGGCGGCGCTGGACCAGGTCTTGAGCGCCGGCACGCCGGCCGATGCACCCGCCGCCTGCGGCGCCGCCCTGCATTATGCGTTGAGCCAGCAGAACAAATTGGCCACCACGGTGCTGTGGCCTTATGCCGATGATCTGGCGGTGTTCGGCGGCTGGTGGCGTCAGCTCTGGGCCGAGAGCCTGGGCAAGGACGGGCAGGGCTCCACCCCAGTGTCGGTGTTGGGGCCGGTGGATCAGCACAGCCAGCTGCAACTGTTCCGCGATGGGCCGGGCACGGCTTTATTCACGTTGATGGCGGTGGATACCAAGGGCAAAGGCCCCGCCGCGCCACGCGCGCGCGCCAATGCGCTGGGGCTGAAATATCTCGCCGGCAAAAGACTGGGCGATCTGGTAGATGCGGAAGCCCGCGCCACCGCCCAGACCCTGTTCAAGAACGGCCGCCCGGTGCGCCAAATTCATCTGGCCAAGGTCGATGAATTCCATATGGGGGCGCTGATGATGCACTTCATGCTGGAGACCATCATTATGGGCCGGCTGATGGGAGTCGATCCGTTTGACCAGCCGGGTGTCGAGGAAGGCAAGATTCTCGCGCGGCAGTATCTGGCGCAAAAGTAATGCCCATTCGCCGCCTGTCAGAAGGCACAGTGAACCGGATAGCAGCCGGAGAAGTGGTGGAGCGGCCCGCCGCCGCGATCAAGGAATTGGTGGAGAATGCGATGGATGCGGGCGCCACCCGCATCGACATCGCCGCTTCCAACGGCGGCGCCGATCTCTTGCTGGTAGAAGATGACGGCACCGGCATGTCGGCTGCCGATCTCAGGCTGGCGATCGAACGCCACGCCACCTCCAAATTGCCGGTTTTGGGTGGGGAGGACGATCTTTCGCACATCGTCACCATGGGCTTTCGTGGCGAGGCTTTGCCCTCGATTGGCGCGGTGGCGCGGCTCTCGTTGGCCAGCCGCACCGCTGCGGGCGAGGCGGCCGAGATCAAGGTCGATGGCGGCAGGATCGACGGCCCGCGTCCGGTCGCCTTTCGCGCGCCCGGCCAGCATGGTACCCGCGCGGAAGTGCGCGAGCTGTTCTATGCCACCCCGGCGCGGCTGAAATTCCTCAAATCCATCCGCTCGGAAGATCTGGCGATCACCGACATGGTCAAGCGGCTGGCGATGGCGCGGCCCGATATCGGCTTTACCCTCAGCCTGGATGGGCGCAAGGCGTTGGATCTGCCTGCCGAGCCGGACCTGATGGATGGGCGGCTGCCGCGCCTGGCCAAGATCATGGGCCGCGATTTCGGTGACAATGCCGCACGGGTGGAAGCGGCGCGCGAAGGCGTCAGCCTGTCGGGCTATGCCGGGCTTCCCACCTACAACCGCGCCAATGCAGCCATGCAATTCCTCTTCGTCAATGGCCGCCCGGTGCGCGACAAGTTGCTGGTGGGGGCGGTGCGCGGCGCCTATGCCGATTTCCTGGCGCGCGACCGCCATCCCGCACTGGCGCTGTTTGTCGATTGCGATCCCAGTTTCGTGGATGTGAATGTCCATCCCGCCAAAACCGAAGTGCGCTTCCGCGATGCCGGGTTGGTGCGCGGGTTGATCGTGGGAGCCCTGAAGCATGCGATAGCCGATAGCGGCTATCGCGCCTCCACCACGGTGGCGTCTTCCGCGCTGGCGGCGTTCCAGCGCCAGGCGCCGCAAACCTATCAATCCGCCAATAGTTTCGCGGTCCTGCGCGAGCCCGCGCCCACGATGTTCGCCGCCTCGATGTCGGCGCGGGTGGAGGAGGCGCCGCTGCAAGCGGTGCCCGACACGCCGCTCGGTGTCGCCCGCGCCCAGTTGCATGAAACCTATGTCGTGGCCCAGACCGCCGACGGCATCGTGATCGTGGACCAGCATGCCGCGCACGAAAGACTGGTCTATGAGCGGATGAAAAAGGCCCTGGCCAATGGCGGGGTGGCGCGCCAGCCCTTGCTGATCCCCGAAGTGGTGGAGATGGATCCGTCGGAAGTCACGCGGGTGAGTGCGCGCGCCGCCGAACTGGCCGAACTGGGCCTTGTGATCGAGGCATTCGGGCCCGATGCACTGGTGGTGCGCGAGGTCCCCGCCATGCTGGGCAAGCTGGATATCAAGGGCCTGATGCGCGACCTGGCGGACGAGATCGCCGAGACCGGCAATGCGCTGTCCCTGAAGGAACGGCTGGAAGAAGTCTCCGGCACCCTGGCCTGTCATATGAGCGTACGGGCCGGGCGGCGGCTGAACGGCGAAGAGATGAACGCCCTGTTGCGCGAAATGGAAGCCACGCCGCATTCCGGCCAATGCAATCACGGGCGGCCGACCTATGTTGAGCTAAAGCTGGCGGATATCGAAAAATTATTCGGCCGGCGGTGACGTCGTAGGATTTGGCCATGAATCAACCTCCTTGGTATGCGGAATGGAGACATGATGCTGTTCATGCGCTAATGAGAAAAAATGCGAATTTACGAATCCAATTTCGTCTGGGTTCTCTGCCTCGTTTTGACTATGATTTGGCGGATGCTCGTCTCGTCTTTTCGGACCAGGGAAAACCAGTCGTCACGGCTGATATTCAGATGGTTGGTAGTATAGTCACAAATCAGAATTGGCTTTGGGCTTGGGCAAACAATTGGGGTTATGAATCTGCTGTTCAGGATGCGAAAACTGCGAGACGCTTTGGCGAGGAGCACGGCATTGCCGAACTCACAACCGATATACTTGAAGACGAATCGCTGGAAAATCTTGGTTGGGAATTAAGTGCTGTTGTAACCCGCATCACATCGGCAAAGGGTGTTTACCGAGTGCCAACGGAGCAAGGATATCTATTTCTTATTTATCGAGACATCAGATTTGTGAGCTAGACGCTCGTTAAAAACCGCAGCCGGGTTTCGCCATAGTCGCGTTCGTCCAGCAAAGTGAAACCGGTGAGATCGATCTCTTCGCCAGCATCGCTTTCCGCCACCAGCAAGGCCTTGCCCGCCAGCCAGCCGCCGTCTTTCAAACTCTTCAGCGCTTTTGGGATCAATTCCTTGCGATAGGGCGGGTCGAGAAACACCAGATTGAAGGGGCCGCCCGCCGATGGGCCTATCGGTCCCAAGTCGGTGGCATCGCGCCGCCAGATGCGGGTAGCCCCGGTCAGGCCCAGCGCCTCGACATTCTCGCGCTGCAAGGCGCGGCTGTCGGCGCTGTCATCCACCAGCAGGCACCAGCGCGCGCCTTGGCTGAGCGCCTCGATCCCCAGCGCCCCGGTTCCCGCGAACAGGTCCAGCACGACGGCGCCTTCCAGGGTAAAGCCGATGCCGAAATCCTTGTGCCGCAGCATGTTGAAAATCGCCTGACGGGTTCGGTCCGAGGTTGGGCGCACCTTGGCATCGTCGGGTGCGACCAACCGCCGTCCGCCCAGCTTTCCGCCTGTTATTCGCATTAACCGCGCCCTCAATGCGGGTAACCGCCCGCCGCAACTGGCGAATAGCATGATGACGGTTTATAGGGCAGGGCCATGAAGCGCATTCTCATTTTACTGGCCCTGTTGTTGTCGACGCCCGCCTTCGCCCAGGAAGGGCTGAAAGTTCACGCCCGTCTGGTGGCCGAGGACAAGGCCGTTGCGCCCGGCGGCAGCATCACGGTGGCGCTGGAAGAGAAAATCGCCGACGGCTGGCACACCTATTGGAAGAATCCTGGCGACGCCGGGGCGCCGACCGAGATCCAGTGGACACTGCCGCCGGGCTGGAAAGCCGAGGCCATCCAATGGCCGCGTCCCAAGCGCCTGCCGGTCGGGCCGTTGATGGATTATGGCTATGAAGGCACGCCCTGGCTTTTGACCAAGCTGACCGCCCCCGCCGATGCCAGCGGCGCGGTGACGATCAAGGCCGCCGTCAGTTGGCTGGTGTGCCAGCAGATTTGCATACCCGAAGATGCCAGCCTGACTTTGACCGTGCCGGTGGGCAAACAGGAAGCCGACCCGGCAGTGGCCAAGAATTTCGCCGCGGCACGCGCCCTGCTGCCGGTCGCGTCTCCCTGGAAAATCAATTACGCGTTCGGCGAGCATCTTGATCTTTATGCCGCTGCGCCGTCCCTGGTGACTGCCCATCCCAAAAGCGCCGACTTCTTTCCTGCCCGCGCCGGTCTGATCAAGAACGCCGCGCCGCAGACCATCGGCTATGCCAGGGATGGCCTGGTGCTGCGCCTGGTGCCGGGCAAAAAAGTCGGCGGCTTGCTGGAAGGCTTGTTGGTGCTGACCTCGACTGACGGCTCCATTCAGGCCTTGGAAGTCGCTGCTCCCGCCGGGGCGGTGCCCGCCGCGCAGTTCAATGCCGCGCCAACCGACAGCGGCGAACTCACATTGTGGCTTGCGATGGTCTTCGCCCTGATCGGCGGATTGATCCTGAATGTGATGCCTTGCGTGCTGCCGATCCTGGCGATGAAAGCCCTGTCCTTGGCGAACCACGGCGCAAATGGCCGCAACGAAAGTTTTGCCTATGCCGCGGGCGCGATCTTGTCCTTTGCCGCGCTGGGCCTCGCCATCGTGTTGCTGCAGGCCGGCGGCGAAAGCATCGGCTGGGGTTTCCAGTTGCAGTCGCCGGTCGCGGTGGCGGGTTTTGCACTGCTGGTGTTCGCAGTAGGGCTCAATCTTTCGGGCCTGTTTGAAGTGAGCTCCATTACGGCGGGCGAGGGCCTGGCCAGTCGCAGCGGCCTGACGGGGGCGTTTTTTACCGGCGTGCTGGCGGTTGCGGTTGCCGCGCCCTGTACCGCGCCTTTCATGGCGGCGGCGCTGGGTTTTGCCTTGTCCCAAAACGCGCTTTCGGCGCTGGCGGTGTTTGTCTCCTTGGGAGTTGGGTTTTCGCTGCCTTTCCTGGTGTTCGGCATCTGGCCGCGTGCTTTGGCTTTCATTCCAAGGCCGGGTCCCTGGATGCTGACTTTCAAGCAGTTCCTGGCTTTTCCCATGTATGCCGCCGCCGCCTGGCTGGCCTGGGTCTTGTCGCAGCAAGCCGGCCCGTACGGCGTCGCCATCCTGTTGGGTGCAGCGATCGCGCTGGCACTCGGTGCTTGGCTTTGGGGCGTGACACGGAACCTAACCTCCTCTGGTCGCATCATCGGCGCGCTAACGGCGTTGCTGGTTCTTCTTGGTGCCCTTTACGGCGTCAGCCGGCTGAACAACGCCGCCGCCGCGCCTGCTGCCCAAACCAGCAAGGCCGGCGAGGCCTATAGCGCCGGCAAGCTGGCATCCTTGCGGGCTGCAAACCGGCCGGTCTTCATCGACGCCACGGCGGCCTGGTGCATCACCTGCCTGGTCAATGAAGAGGCGGTTTTGTCGCGTGACAGCGTTAAGAGTGCCTTCGCCGCCAGGAAGGTCGCTTATCTTGTCGCCGATTGGACCAACCGCGATCCGGACATCACCGCTTTGCTGAAGGAAAATGGCCGCTCCGGCGTGCCGCTCTATCTTTACTATCCGCCAGGCGCCAAGACGCCCATCATCCTGCCGCAAATCCTCACGGAAAGCGGTGTGCTGGGCGCCTTGGACGGCTGACGTCACTGGGTTCAGTGCAGCGCCGGTTTTTTCGGGGAACTGCGCGGACGGGTCAGTTCACCCGCCTTATATTGGCGTTCCCATTCCAGGAATTCCTCCGGCGAGAGGCGGTAGCGGAAGCAGGCTTCCGTCATGCTTAAAATTCCCGCATGCACGGCAGCGACCACATTCGCCTTGCGGCGAGGGACCCATCGCACCGTATAAGAGGGAGGAAGGTTAAACGGGACCACGACGCCACTGCTTGGCGGCATGGTCCGGTCTTCGGCATAGTCGGGCGTTAAGTTCTTCATAAGCGGCTCCTTTTTAGCCGCCCCCTAGCCCGCGCAGCCTAAGAATTCGCCGCTTAACAGCTGGTCAAGAAAATTCCTCGCATTTTAAATATCGCTCAATATTTTTTTGGTGCCGTCGCGGAACCAGTTTTCACTTTCTTTTCCGCGTCGACAACCGCCGCACTCTCGGGTCCGGGCGTATCGCTCTCGCGGCCGGCCGGCGCGCCTATGATGTGATTGCCGCCGGAGAAGGACGGCGGATCGCTGGCGGGAAAACTGTCGGCCATCTGGGCGTCGATTTTTTCTTCCTTGGTTTTCGGCTCCTTGTCGGTGCTGTGATGCTCCGGCATTTTTTCGTGTGGCTTGTGGTTGTGCGTGCTCATGTCATGCTCCTTATGTCGTGACGGTGATGAGGTGGGGAAACAGGCCGACCAGCCCGATGAAGATCAGGTAGATCGCGATCAAATAGTTGAGCAGGCGCGGCAGGATCAGAATCAGGATGCCAAACAGCAAGGCGACCAGCGGCTGGATCATGATGACGTTGGCATGCATGGCCTGTTTTTCCTCAAAAGGGTCTTCCGGGATACAACGCGCGAGCCGGGTTCCCGGGCGCATGGAAAATCCCGCTATTCCCGGAAATCCTTGAAAAACCGCAGGTTTGCGCCTGCCTTGGGCCTGTGTTAGTGCGCGACATGATCTTCGGCTCGCTGTTTTCCGGCCTCCCCAAACGTGGCGGCAGAATTCTGGTTGCCTTTGCCAGCCAGACCGGCGCGGCCGAGCGTATTGCCTGGCTTAGCGCCAATGCGCTGGCCGCAAATTGGGTCATCAGGGTTGCTCCCCTGGGTGGGCTTACGCTGGCGGAGATTGCGGAGGCCGGCACACTCCTCGCCGTCACCAGCACCTATGGCGCGGGCGAAGCGCCGGACTCCGCACGCGCTTTCGCCCGCAAGCAAATGGCGCAATCGCCCCTACTCAAGGGGCTGAACTATGCTGTGCTGGCGCTGGGCGACAAAAAATACGACGCCACCTTCTGCGGCTTCGGCCGTGGGCTGGATCAGTGGCTGGCTTCGGGCAAGGCGCGCCGGCTGTTCGATACGGTCTGCGTCGATGGCGATGACGACGCTGCGGCCATGAGCCAATGGGCGATGGCGTTGAACCGGCTGGGTGCGCACACTTCGGCTGAAGCGCTGATGCCGGGGCCGCCCCAGGACTGGCTGCTGGAGGAACGGCGGTTGCTCAACCCGGGCAGTGCGGGCGGCGAGGCCTGGCACATCGCCTTGCGTCCCAAGGATCCGGCGCAACTGAACTGGACCGCCGGCGATATTGCCGAGATTTGGCCCCGCAACAGCCAGGTCCTGGTAGAGGAATTCCTGGCGCGGCATAAACTGGATGGAGAAAAAAGCTTCCGTTGGCGCGGTCAGTGGACCTTCCTGCGCGACATCCTTGCCCATTCGCGGCTGCCCAAGCCGCACGAGGTCGAGGGCATTTCGCTGGACTGGCTGGTGGAACGGCTGGAAGCTTTTCCCCACCGCGAATATTCCATCGCCTCGCTGCCCGACCGTGGCCATATGGAATTGCTGGTGCGCAAGGCGGTGAAGGATGACGGCAGCCTGGGCCTGGGTTCGGGCTGGCTGACGGAAGGTTGCCTGACGGGCGGGGTGGTCAAGCTACGTCTCAGGCCAAATCCCAATTTCCATCCGCCGTCGGACGGTCCACAGCTATTGATCGGCGCGGGGACCGGCATGGCGGGTTTGCGTGCCCATCTGTTCTATCGCCAGCGGAAAAATTTGGCCGAGGCCTGGCTGTTGTTCGGCGAGCGCGGGCAGGCGGCAGATCTTTATTACGGTGATGACATCGGGGCCTGGCAGGCCGATGGCACGTTGAGCCGCGCCGACCTGGTTTTCTCGCGTGACACTGTGCCCAAACGGTACGTCCAGCATCTGGTGGCGGACCAGGGCGGCGAGATCGGGCGCTGGGTGCGCGAACGCGGCGCTTCCATCCTGGTCTGCGGCGGGCTTGAGATGGCGGCGGGGGTGCAGGAAGCCCTTATCGCAATCCTGGGCGAGGAGAAGCTCGACACCATGACCCAGGATGGTTTGTACCGGCGCGATATTTACTAACGCCAATAGTGTTCAGCTTTATCCAACACCTCAACTGTCATCCCCGGCGAGCACGCGCGAAGCGTGTGCGAGGGAAGGGGACCCAGGCGGTCGCCAATGTGGAGATATTCAAGAACGGGGATGGTGTTTTTAAAACTATCGGGGCTGAAGCACCTGGGTCCCCTTCCCCTCGCATTGCTGATGCAATGCTCGGCCGGGGATGACAGTGGAGTTTCAGTCAAACAGAAAGCAATATGCTCTAGCGCGTGCTTCGAATTAAATTTATCCCGGCTCTTCAGCCAAGCCAGCCGTTGCCTATCTCAAGAGCCTTATCCAGAGCGTCTGGCAAGCCAGACACCGAGCAAGTGATATTCTCGACCCTGTTCAGTCGCGAAAGTCCCCTTTGGTTCTGCCCAACGCGAACGATCATGCTCCCATCGTGCGGTGGATCAACCCAAACTTGAACTCTTGCCCGACTGTTTGGATTCAGAAAGAATGTCCGAACTTCACTATCTTGATAAACCGTAAGCCATACTAGTGAGTGTGCCTCGGCCCATCGCGAGAGGATCGGATCAATCGGATCATATTGGCTCATGGCAACGGTACTCCAGTGCACCTAAGTTCGGAGTCAGAGTGAAATCAGTGTAGATTTTGTACGCCAAAGTGGATGCCCGCTTGCGCGGGCATGACAATAAGAATCAGGCTGCTTCATCTTTCTGGGATTGCGACGCGCTTTGCGTCAGGTGATGCAGCATCAGCGCGGCTGCCTTATCGGCATAGCCGGCCTCCAGCGCCGCCAATATTTCCAGATGATCCTCGATGGCGCTGTGCATCTGCTCCATCGGATAGTCCGATTGCCCGATCAGGAAGTCGCGCAACTGGTTCTGGCGCTGGATCGCCCTGAGCATGGTGCGATTGCCCGAACAGCGCGCCAACTGTTCATGAAAATCCGCGTTGAGAGCATGAAAACCGATGCCATCGCCCGGGCGCCAGCTTTTCTTGCGCAGCTTGTGGTGCTGGCTGCGGGTTTGCTCCGCCCAGGCGCGATCCAGCTTGAAGCCCGGCTGCAACAGCATTTGCGGCTCCAGGGCGCGGCGGAAGGCGTAGCTTTCATTCAGGATGCGCGTGGCATCGCCGGCAAAAGCCCAGCCATTGCCGGGCCTGCGCTCCACCAGTCCCAACTCCGCCAATTGGCGCAGCACGGTCATCACCGTGCCAAGCTTGGCATCGAAGCGCCGGACAATTTCCTGTTGGGTGAACTGGTCGGGCAATTTTCCCGCATCGCGCGCGCGCGCCAGGGCGTTGAACAGTTGGCGATCCTGCTCGTCCGCATCGCTATCGTCATTTGATGTGCCGGGAATTTTTGCCAGAACAAAACCGCGATTGGCGCGCGGCGCCACAACACCTTCTGCCGCCAGCAGCTTCAGGGCGCCGCGAACCGGCGTGCGCGAGACATCGAACGTGCTGCAAAGCTCCAGCTCGATCAGGCGGTGGCCCGGCTGGGCCTTCTGTTCCTTCAGGTAGCGCAGGATGCGGCGCGCCAGATCGGCTTGCAGGCGGCTGGCTTTCGGACGCTTCGTCACCATCGCATGAGATTGGTCTTTCGCGTCGAAAAATACAATTACCGTGTCGCCAAAAAGAGGCCCGGTTTCCCGGGCCTCCTTGATTGCGCGCCTTAACGCTGCTTGTTCTGCTGGTCATTGGGTTTCTGCTGATTGTGATCCTGCTGACCTTGCTGGCCGCCCTGGCGCTGCTGCTGCGGGCTCTGCTGGCCGGACTGCGGCTGGTTCTGGTGTTTCTGCTGTTGGTCCTTCTGGCCAGACTGATTGTTCTGGTTGGTCATGTCATTCTCCAAGCTTGGGGTTTGTACCAGCCCAGTCAGGAAATGCGGCCTGCCCCCTCATCGTTCCGGGAACCCCTTGAGTTCCCGATGTTTCATGGGCTTGCCCAAATTGGCGGCCTGCCTTGTTTCGCGGCTGCAATATCCGGGCAAATTTGATCCGCGTGGAACTCGCTCCTAGGATCGGCGCCAACAAGAACGAGAATCATTAGGGCGGGGATTGGACATGAATCACACATCGCGCACGCTGAGCCGCCGCCGCCTGCTGGCGTCGGCCGCCGCCTTGCCGATCCTGGCCGCGTCCGCCGCGGATGGACGCAGTCTTTCTGGCACGGTGCCCTGGTCTCCCTTTGCGGGCGAACCGCCCCGGCCGGTCAATCCGCTGGGTTGGTATTTCTTCACGCCCGGCGAAGCCGCCACCATAGAAGCCATCGTCGAACGGTTCATTCCCGGCGATCATCTTTCGCCCAGCGGCAAGGATTGCGGCTGCGCCATCTATATCGACCGGCAGCTTGCCGGTTCTTTCGGCCAGGCCAGCCGTCTTTATACCCAGGGTCCGTTCCTGCCCGGGCTTTCCACCCAGGGCTATCAAGGCGATCTGACGCCGGCCGGGCGCTATCGTCTGGGCCTTCGCGCCCTGAGCGACTACACCAACACCAGCTATAAAAAAGATTTCCGCGCCTTGACCGCGGAGCAGCAGGACGAGGTCCTCGCCGGGCTGGATGGCGGCAAGATCAAGCTCAAGCTGAAACCCGGATTCAGCACCAAGGAATTTTTCGAGCTGATGCTGCAGAACACCATGGAGGGCTTCTTCGCCGATCCGCTTTATGGCGGCAACAAGGGGATGGCGAGCTGGAAGATGATCGGCTTCCCCGGCGCACGCTACGATTATCGCGATCATATCGACAAGCACAATCAGCCCTATCCGCACGGCCCGGTTTCGATTTACGGACAGGCCTGATGGCGCGCCTGCTTCCCAAAAAAGACGTGGTGATCATCGGCCTGGGCTGGACCGGCGCGATCCTGGCCCAGCAGCTCACCGATGCCGGCCTGAATGTGGTCGCCATTGAGCGCGGACCCTGGCGCGACACGCCCACCGATTTCAATGTCGCCTATGTGCAGGATGAATTGCGTTACGCGGTCCGCAAGGACCTGTTCCTGCAGCCCAGCGTCGAAGCCATGACCATGCGCAACAATCCGGGCCAGACGGCATTGCCGATGCGCGACTATGGCTCCTTCCTGCCGGGCCATGGCGTGGGCGGCGCGGGGGTGCATTGGAACGGCCACACCTGGCGTTTCTGGGACGGCGATTTTCAGATTAAGACCCACCTCACCCAGCGTTATGGCGCCGCCAAGATCAAGACTCTGCAATTGCAGGACTGGGGGGTGACCTGGAACGAAATCGAGTCCAGTTTCGACCAGTTCGAATATCTTTGCGGCATTTCCGGCAAGGCCGGCAACATCAAGGGCCAGACCCAGGCCGGGGGCAATCCTTTCGAGAGCCCGCGTTCGCGCGAATATCCCACGCCGCCAATGAAGATGAGTTATGCGCCCACCCTGTTCGCGCAGACCGTGAAGGAGATGGGATATCATCCCTTTCCCACGCCTTCCGCCAATCTTTCCCAGGCCTATGTCAATCCGCTGGGCGTGCGGATGGGGCAATGCACCTATTGCGGCTTCTGCGAGCGCTTTGCCTGCGGCAACTATTCTAAGGCCAGCGCCCAGACCACCATCCTGCCGGTGCTGATGAAGAAGCCGAATTTCGAGGCCCGCACCGAATGCGAGGTGCTGAAGGTCAATCTCACCCCCGACGGCAAGATGGCCAAAAGCGTCACCTATATCGATGCCAATGGTGCGGAATTCGAACAGCCCGGCGACATGGTGCTGCTTTGCGCCTATGGGCTGATGAATGTGCGCATGATGCTGCTGTCCAGGATCGGCAAGCAATATGATCCGGCCACCGCCGCGGGCACCGTGGGACGCAATTACTGCTATCAGACCAGCGCCGGCGCCCGCATGTTCTTCGAAGGCAAGCGCTTCAATCCCTTCATCGGCGCCGGCACGCTGGGCCAGTCGATGGACGATTTCAACGGCGACGCCTTTGATCATTCCAAGCTAGATTTTGTCGGTGGTGCGGGCATCAACTGCGTGGTCACGAATGGCAGGCCGATCGGCAACCGCCCGACCATGCCGGGCAGCCCGCGCTGGGGCGCCAAATGGAAACAGGCGACGGTGGACGGTTATCAGAATGCCATGGGCTTTTCCGCCCAGGGTTCGTCCTATCCGGTGCGGGAAAATTATCTCGATCTCGATCCCACCTATAAAGATCGGCATGGCCGGCCCTTGTTGCGCGTCACATTCGATTTTCCCGACAATGACATCGCCATGTCCCACCATATATCGGACCAGATGGAAATGATGACAAAGCCGTTCAACGCCAAATACGCCGCGGTGTCGCGCCTCAAAAAGGGCTGGGATGCGGTGCCCTACCAGAGTACTCACAATACGGGTGGAGCGATCATGGGCAGCGATCCCAAGACCAGCGCGGTGAACAAATATCTGCAAAGTTGGGACGTGCCCAACGTCTTTGTCGTCGGGGCGTCGGCCTTCGCGCACAATGCCGGTCTCAATCCCACCGGCACGGTGGGGGCGCTGGCCCATTGGGCGGCCGAGGCCATCACCACCAAGTATATCAAGTCCCCCGGCGCATTGGTGCCCGCATGAGAAAAACCTTTCTTGCCGCTGCTCTTATTGTCCTTGCGGGTCCCGCGGCCGCCCAGACCGACATCAACAAGGGTCTCGCCTTCGGCAAGTATCAGGCGGTTCTGGGCGATTGCGAGGGCTGCCACGGCAAGGATCTGTCGGGCGGCGTCGTGCTGGAAACTCCGTTCGGAAAAATGGTGGCGCCCAATATCACCCCGGACAAGGAGACCGGCATCGGCACCTATACCGGCGAGGATTTCAAGCTGGCCATGACCAGAGGTGTTGCGCCGGGCGGCAAGCGGCTATACCCGGCGATGCCTTATCCTTATTACGCCCGTGTCAACGACCGCAGCCTCGCGGCGATGTGGGGCTATCTCAAGACCGTCAAGCCGGTGAAGAAGAGCGT
>Ga0068871_100001212_pt1 | contig 17197 bp, 23 predicted proteins | sample KBSMisM72_FD_72750 | JGI IMG/M metagenome (GOLD analysis project Ga0068871, IMG submission 72750) | Miscanthus rhizosphere microbial communities from Kellogg Biological Station, Michigan, USA - KBS Miscanthus M7-2 | ecosystem: Host-associated > Plants > Roots > Rhizosphere > Soil ... | reverse complement strand
GCCAACGCTAAAGTGCTGCGCGCCGCGCGCGGAGCGGGGACATCAGGGCCGGGGGGCATAACGACATGTGGGGCCGTGTTCTCATCACGCTGGCGGTTGCGTCCAGCGTAGCAAACTGCGGCGATGAGTGCCGTGAATATTCAGAATTCACTTGCAAGCAAATCGAAGCCGCCGAGTACAACGTCTTCTTCGCCCCGCCAAAGGGGGACGCGGTGAGACTTGGGCGGGCCAGCGGACTAAGCCAGTGCGGGAGTATGGCGCGTAGCTATGCTGCAAGCACGAATATGTCGCGGGCAGATTGGGGCTATGTGTGCTGCATGATTGCCAAGGGTAGTGATTGTTACGAGAAACATCGATGACATGTATTGAGCAGTTCACCACGACACGACATGCCCCTGCCTAAGCGATCAGAGTGGTGCTTCCCTGAGATTTGCGACGCCGACGCTGCGCGCGCTGCTTACCTCGAAGACGCGCCGGGTTTCGAAGAAATCCTATCTTCAATAGCGGTGGAGTTGGCGCGCTCGCTGGCGCGAGGGCAATTTTTCTTTGGTGTTGATCACTGTGGGGAGGATAAGGGCAATCAGCGCGTCATGTTTCAATTTAAGGTACCGCCGCAACTATACGATACATTTTTCAACGCGCGGACTGGCTACCGCGCACACTACTGGGCTTCTGCCGAGTGCGGTCAGGAGGCAAACCGGAAAGTCCTGCAGATGCTATGGACGGTGATGTCCACCAGTCTGCCCGAACAGGTCGAAGCCCGCATGATCCATGTCGAAGAAGGTCTTGTGCGCACCGACATAGACACAGGCTGCGTCACCCTACCCAGTTCACTGGTGCAGGCATCGTTCACTCACGTGGCCGCGAAGGTTTGGATTTGCGAAAGACAGATGCAGGACGTTGAAGGCCCTTTGAAGGTTATCCCGGTTTACGAAGGTCTGCCCTTGTCGGTCGTCGGATGGAAAGCGCATGCGCCGCTGCCCGACTGTCAATCAACGTTGTTGGATTTGAAGGGCGGTTTCGTGAACGGAAAGCAATCGAAGGACCCACTAGTGCGCGCGCGGGACATTCACTTGAACGGGTGGTCGTGAGATACGGGCGCCGCGCCAGCGGCTGGATGAAGCTCAACATTGGCGATCGCGTGCGCGAGCGCGACGATGGCCGCCACGAAGGTCGGCTTGATGCGATCGTGCGAGGCTACGAGGCGAACGGGTGCGCGATTCGTGACTGCGGCCCAAAAGCCACATTGGGCGCTATTGTGGCGCCGCTTACATAAAAAGTTGGGACGTTCTGTCCGAGACAGATTGTCCTGACGATGCAATTTGCATTAAAGCGGTGGTTGCCGCTTCGGTAACTTTTGAGCGGTAGAACGACAACGGCGCACCTGAGTTTGGACCTCAAGCGCGCCGCTGTAGCGATCAAAGTGGCGCCTCTCCTTCTGGAAGGGAGAGGACGGAGAGGACCGGGAAAACCGACGGGACAGTGTCCCCGGCCCCATCTCCTGCCAGCCAGAGGCCCCCGCAAAAGGGCGGACCGGTGCTTTCTCAGGGCGAACCGGTCCCCGTCTCTGACAAACCTTTCTAGCCGCAGTGCGACGAATCGAGAACCTCCGCGGCGCAAAGTCCTGTGTGTAATTCGCTCGAATCACCGAGTGCGTAATCATCACCGGAAATTGCGGCATAGCACGCGTTGCAGGCTGAAGCGTCCTTGGCGTGCGGTTGTCCCGCTTTTCACAGGGTGTGTTGAGCGGTGAGCAAAGCGGGTTTTTTCTTGACGTTGCTGCCCGGCTGAGACGAATCACCTACACCGACGATCGCCCGAACAGGCAAACCTGCGCCCGCTCATTCCAGTTCGGTCGCGCGTCGGCATCGATCGCGCCGCAGGCCGTACAGACTATGCGCGGACCAAAAGACGGCACGACCACATCGTCAGCATAGCCATCGACGTCGAGGGTCGTCTCGTGATGGCAGCGCATGCAGCGCACCGCCAGCGAGCGCACGCCGTTTTCACGCATGTTAGCAAGGGTCATCATGCCGATACTGCAATCGTTCGGACTTTAAGAGCGCGGCTGCTGCAGCATTTCCGCCACCTTCGTATTCAGCCCAGCCAGCATTTCGGTCGTGACATCGTCCAGTTTTTTACGCAATGCAATACATTCGTCGGTCACAGCGACTATCCCTGCCGTTGTAAAAACGTGTGGCCCCGTCAAGTTTTCCTTGAAAGCCTGAACGAAGTAGTCGGCATCACCTCTCGCCATTCCAATGCGATACCACTGCTTAGCCTTGTCCTTAGTGAACAACTCGTGTGTAGAGCCGTGGACAATGAAATTTCGCTTGGGCAGCAGCAGATCAAGTTCGAAATAAACTTCTTCTAAAATTTTTCGGTGTTCGTCGCTAAAAGCATGCGCCTTGTGCACCTTTTTAAAGTCCTTGATTTTGTCGCCGAATGGGTTGCCCATGAAGTCGACGATGACATCCGGAAAGGAACGCTGTGTCGTTACCGCCACATATAACATCATCAGATTTTCGAGGTGCGAGCTTTCGGTGAGGAAGCGCCCCATTTCTCTGTGCAGGTCGTCCAATGCAGTCATCGGTTGGCCGCTTCCTTGGCTTCCTCGATCACCGCCAACGGATCGGGATGGAAACGTGAGACGCCCAGCGACAACATCTCGCGCAGCAGCTTGGCAGCCTGCTTGTGCTCGCGATCGTCGACGTCGATCTGGCACGGTGAAAGCTGCCATGGTTTGAGCTTGAGCGCGCGCGACTGACAGCAGGTCGAGGCAAACTCGGCGACCTGCCGCCAAGGGCGCTCCGCCAGCATCGCGGTGATCTGCGCATCGCGGTCAGCATCTTCGGCACGGCACTGCGTGAGCGCCAATTCGAGCGCTACACGATCACGATCGGGGATCATCGTCATCGAGTGCCATCCTCTCGTAGTACGAAGCCGGTGGCGGACGTCGCCCGGCATTGTGCGGCTGGCGAGCCTGCGGCGACAAGCGCAAGCGCATCGACAGCGCGACCATGGCGCGCACGGCCTTTTCCTGCACCACGATCCATGGTGACGGTTTGCCATCAATCACGGCGCCCTTACGTAGCTCTACAGCGGCCAGATCACCGAGCGCAGCGGCTTCGCAATAGCGCGCCAGCAACGGCAGATCGCAGGCGTGGAAGTGGCCGGGATTGCAGGCGCTGACGATGTCGCCAAACACCTTGCGCTCAGGTTCGGACAAGGTCGGCGGCGGTCGCAGCCGGGAGGCGCGGCCATCGACGGCGATCACGGTTAGTGCAGCGGTAGATTTGCGGGGCATTTCCGCAGCCTAACACCGAACGACAGGTAGCAACATCCGACCGCCGCCGCGGTCGCAGGCCGCTAGGAATTGCTTCATTTAGCGCGCCCCCCGCCCGGAGAAAATCGATGTCCGCTATTCCGTGACCCCCGAAAGCGCTCCAACGATACCTTCTACAACGCGCAAGGCATCGACGGTGCCGTCAGCCTCGCCTTTCTCAAAATCTTGTTCGGCGACTGCCATCGTATTCGTCACATGCGCGAGGCATATGACCTTTCTGTTGCGGGCGCGGGCGAACGCATAGAGAGCGGCGGCTTCCATCTCGACCGCCAGTATCCCCCGAGAGCGAGCGGCGGCGATTGCTTCCTCAGTCTCGCGGAATGGCGCATCCGTAGTCCAACTGGACCCGGCGACGACGTTCACACCTTTGGCCTTAATTGCCTCGGTAGCCACAGCCACTAACTCTGGTTCTGCTTCGCTGTACTCGGACGGCTTGGCGTAATGATAACTTGTGCCTTCATCGCGTAAGGCCCGATCTATCACAACGAAATACGGGAGTTTGCCAGCAGATGTGATTTGGCCTGCGGAGGTGATGCTGATCAGCAGTTGACAGCCGCTGGCGAAAAGTTGCTCCGCCACCAAGACGGCAAAAGGCGCACCTACGGCGCAACCAACAATGCCGACAGCTTTTCCGCCCAGCGCGAACGTACAAAGTTCTGTGTGATAGCAAGGCCAGTCGCTTGCAATGCTTGCGTCGCCACTCGCTTTTAAGCGACGCACAATATCGCCGTCGGGGTCGAGAATGCAGATCGGCGGCACATCTGTGGCCGCAAGGCCCTTCTGACGGCGCGCTTCACGCAAGAGCGCAGCAGGCGCAAAAACTGATTTGGCTGTCGGATTCTTGTTATCGAGTAATGGTGGCACTAATGAGCCTCACGCGCCCGAGCGCTTAAAGACAACACCATAATGGTAGGGCGGTATTTCGACCATCTTGGTGAACTTCAAGCCGCCTGCCTCCACCGATTTGATCGTTTCCTCCGGCGACATTCTCAATTCCGTCTTTGGCCCTCGGGGTTCTCCGAGGATCAGCGTCTCCTCGCGTGGACGTTTGTGCCAATTGACGATTGCAAAATGACCGTCCGGTTTTAGTGCGGTTCCAACAACTTGCCCTACGCGAGCGCGATCAGGTACGCCATGAAAGGCATTTGCCATGAAAACAAAATCCGCCGGTCCGGTAAGTTTCGCAATATCGTAGGCGTTACCGGCGATGAAGTCGCAATTCGTTACGCCACTTTCGGCGAGGCGGTGCCTCGCAACTGCCAAAAAACTCGGATCAATATCTATTGCCGAAACGTGCCGTGCCACTTTTGAGATTTGAAGGGTGAACCAGCCGTCGCCCGAGCATAGATCGATAACATCCATGCCGGGCCGGAAGCCAACTGCCGTCAGCACGCCCGCAGGATCCGGCCAAAGCGCCTCCCACCACCCGGCGGTCGGCATTTCAGTGCCCTCAAAAAAGCCCGCTGGATGATCAGGCATACAGTTTCTCGCTTCCCGTGCTCACGCTACCTCCGAAAAGCTCGATGAGTACGTCGGCATCTGCTCGACGGATTCATGGCCGCATCTTGGGCAAGTTAGACAGACGTTGTAAGCATGTGATTTTGTACGCCGGGCAGCCCAGTCAGCACTGGCGCGTGATGAACCGGCTGATCTCCTCGGGTGACGAGAAAACAATGGATGCGCGGTCGCCCATCATTCCAGCGTTCACGATCGCTGGCGCATCTTTATCGGGGCCTTCCTCGCTGGAATCTGTCTTGAAGCGAAGGTTGCGCTCCCAGAAGTCGCGCGTTTTCCCATCGACAGTCGTGACTTTAAATGTGTCATGGCAATAGGTGATGGTCTTTATGCGGCTGGAAGTTTCGGCGGCCTTCAGGTTGGGAACGCCACGCTGCATGCCGGACATCCCGCCCATTTGCGGTTGAGCAGTTCTCTGATCGCCCGCACTCCCGGCTTGCGTTTTATCAGGCTGTTTAAGAAAGGCGATGATCCCCGAGCGAACCTTTTCGTCCGGCACGCCGGGAAACGTCATGTGGTTGCCCGGCATAAATTCTGATGGATTTTTGAGATATTCATCCAGCGTCTTATCGTTCCAGACTACGCCGGACGATTTCATTACGTCGGAATAACGCGGAAAGCTCGGCAAGCTCCCAGCTTGGCGGTTCCAGATGCCCGCCAGACTTGGGCCCGTCATGTTGCGATTGGCTTCCACCGAATGACACGCTGCACAGGCGCGAAACGCGCGCGCTCCGAGCGCGGCATCGCCCTCCTTAGAAACAACAGGCGACGCCGACAAGCAAAACAACAGTCCCACGGCGAGTGACGCGTATTTCATGACCTCACTCCTATCGCTAGATTTGAATGTCGCCCTTGAACCTGCCGAAGACGCGTTGTTCCTTCGCCCCAAACAATATTACGTCATATTCCTCATAGTCTCCGGTCATACCGGGCGAACCACTCGGCATACCCGGAACGGCGAGCCCTTTTGCTGCCAGCCGCTCAGTGAGCAGCCTTTCGATCGCCGACGCGGGAACGTGGCCCTCGATTAGATAATTACCCACCTCGGCGGTGTGACAAGCCCACAGATCGAAAGGTATGCCGAGGCGCGCCTTCACACGGTTGATCGTGGTCGTTTCGATTGTCTTGGTCTGAAATCCATACAGCTCAAGATGCGCGATCCATCCGCCGCAGCATCCGCAAGTCGGATCTTTATGGACTGTAACCAACGGCCACGCAGCCCACGTTTTGTGGGGCAGAAAGATGGTCGCGGCAAAAGAAATAACTGCTAAGCGTCGGTTGATTTTAGATTGGATCATCTTCGCCTCCTCGATGCCGTTAAACCTAGTGCGGGTGCGTTGTGTGGCCGGGTTGGACGGATTGCGTGTAGCCACGCAACTCCGAATACCGGGCCACTTGCTCCGGCGTCAGAATGTCCAGAGTTAGAAGGTGATATTTTAGGTGCGCCGCCCGCAAGTCGCCTTGCACCGCCCCAATACTGTTCAGACTGCTCTTAAGCGAGGTTTGCGTAATCGCTTTCGCGGCGAACAACCCATCAAGCTCGCTTTCAAGCTTAATGAGATTCTCGCCCAGCAGTACGGTCTCGTCCTTCATCGCCTCGAACAGACTTTCGACCTGTTCGCGCTGCTGAACACTCAACGAAAGTTCTTTGCTGAATTCGAGGACGTGCGCCGGGCCCGGATAGCCATTCAATTCGGCTGCAAGCGCAAGACCCATACCCCGCCCCGCCTTGAGATCGGCAAGTTGTTGTTCTGACAGCGCCTTCACTGATCGCGTTTGCATGCCAGCGTAAGGCGTGTGCTGCGCCACCGCAGAACTAAACGAAATGAAAAGCGCCAACGTAGTTGGGATTGCGTACCTAAATCGGTTCATCAGTGCTTCTCCTTGGGTACTCGGTATTTTTCGTGGCAACCATCACACGCGAAAGCGACGGCACGGAACTGCGCACGCAACGCATCGCCATCTCTGATATTTGTATTGATAAGTTTTTCGGTCTCTGTCTCCAGACTTTTGGCTTTAGTGGTGAAGTCGTCCCAGTTCTGCCAAACAGCCGGTTTTGCGGCGGTAGGAAACTGAGTACTGCCCGACGGGAATTGTGCTGTGATTTTGGATGCCAGTTCATGCATCGCGCGCGCGTCATTCGCGATCCCTTCTAAATCTTTGTTCGCGCGAAGTCGCTTGCTACTCGCCAACATCCGTTGGCCCATGCTGGTCATCAATTCCATGCGTTCTCTTACGACACCGGTCGCGTGTTCGTGCCCCTCATGAGCAACAGCAACCGAACCTATGGTAACGGCGAGGATTGAGATGAGTGTTTTCATTCGACTTTGAACCTCACGAAAACCATTGCGCTGGTCGGATCGCCATAGAGCGGTTTAAGATCGCCCGGCAGCCCGTAAAAACTCACGAGTCCACCGATGCCGAACTTGGCGTGATCAGTACGGAAAAAGTCGTAAATTCCGCCGACTGTAAGTTTGTTTACGGTTTGAATGGGCGCTGGCGTGAGATCGAGTAGTTCGTTCTCCTGAGCTCGTTCGGCACGAGCGAACAGCGTGTATTTGTTTTGGAAGATGGTTGCGGTTTCGAGAATAAACGCATCAAGCGTATCGCCGGGCTTCATCATCTTGCGGCCCCAAGCGGCGGTCGTGCTCCAAACATTGTCCTTGCCGAAGGGTTGCGTGTAGATCGCGGATACCGTGAACCGGTCTTCGTTCCTGTCGGGTTCTAATTGTTCAGGGGATTGAAGATGGCCCCAAGACACCTGCAGGCTCAGTTCACGAATTGGGTTCCATGAAATCCGCGCCGAGTAGCTATCGAGCTTTGGCGCTTCAATATCATAGCGATATTGGTCCGGCTCGCGTCCCCTAAAGGCCGATGCTTCAATTTTCCAAGTATTCAGCACGATACCGGCCGTGAGCACTCCAAACGTGATGTGCGTGCTGTCCAGCCAGTGATGCGTAATGGGTGCCTCGGGAATGTCCATGCCGCTTGTTCGGTGCATGAAGGTAGATGGACCGAGGGCCGGTTCGCCCGGTAGGCCCGCGTAGACGTACACGCTGGAATTCTTACTGAGGTCGTAACTGTACGTCGTGGCGAGCTCCATGAAGAGTTCATGCGGGTGTTGACGGTCAATCAAATGGGTTCGGCCATCTGCCGTCTCACCTGTCGCCAACAGCAAGGGATAGCCGTTCGGTCCCATGAAAGGGTCGGGCGCTAGCATCGCCCGCAAACCAAAAGTCCCATCCCCGAGCGGTCGCTGGGCCATTCCCATGAACATTCCGTTGACGAATGTTTTGTCGCCGCCCCGCGGCCCGCCCTGATGGTCGTACACAAGGTTGAACAGCGCGTGATACATCGTCTGCCATTCGCCATACATGCCGTGCACGCCGAAATGAGGGGTCGTGTCAGGAAGCCAACTTGTTCCGGAGCCTTCTCGATTTATTGGATAGGGGCCGAGAAAGCCGCGCATCTGATGTTCACCGCCGTGCATCTCCATTCCCCCATGCGCTGTGTCATGAGTTTTCATCTGCCCGTGGCCGCTGTGTGCCGTATGGTCCTTCGTCTGCTTGTGCCCGCTGTGATCCTTCGTCTGTTTATGTCCACCGTGCTCCTTATGACCCTTTGCAGTAGTTTTGTTTTTCGGGTTGGGCGCGGCGTCATGTTCGTGCCCGTGTTGCTCATGAGTTTTCCCCTGTTCACTCTGCTCTAGTTCTTTGAGAATTTCTTGCGCTCGTGCGGGGCTCGTGGCGGGGAGCCAAAACCAAACGAAAGCGGTGGCGGCCAAAAAGCCACGCAAAAGAGAATGCGTAAGCATTGAAACCCTCCGAAAAGGACTTGAGCCGCTTAGAAGCGGCGGCGAAGTCGTCCGAGTTCAGAGAGGTTTGGGAATTCCGGGTTCGGTGGGTATGTCGCGAGCGACCAACATGGCGTTACGTTGGACCACCAGTTCGTTGGTCTTAGTGAGTATCCGTACAGCTACAGGCGTATTCGGAATCAGGCTCGCGCCCAAGCAGGCCGCGCAGCATTTCTTGCAAACACCGTCACCCTGATCGTGCATCGCTCCGCCCGCCTCGTGTGGGCAGGGGTCGTCACCGGGCTCGACAGACAAGTCCGCGTAATGCTGCACGTCATGCGCTTCATGTGACGCGGCGACAGTCGATGAGGGGAGCGTTCGTGCATGGGACAGCGACGCTGGTGCGCTAACGGCCAACCCAACCGATAAGGCAAGCACCAGAATTTTTCTTAGCGCGTCTCGCATTGCTGCGTCCCCGAAACCGCATCTTAACCAAGCAGACGAGGACGATGCAAGCCGGGAACATTTTTAATGCCCCAATATCAGCGGCATTGGCATGGACGACCTAATGTCCGCTTTGGGCCATTAGCGGACATTAAACGTGTGCCGAGCGATGTCCGCTTTACCCCAAAAGCGGACATTGGGCGCTGCGCACGCTCTCCAATGCTTCACTCAGGGACAGTAACGAACGTGGTATGAAGGCCAAATCACGTCGTCCTTGATAAGCTCGCTGAAGTGGTCCTCGTCGATAGGACCGAGTTCGTCACCGCTGCCCACTGCCCGAGCTACCACCTGTCCATTTTTGTCCAAGCCCGGGAACGCACGTCCCGTTTGCACAAGGGTTTTATTGTCGCCGAAATAGGGGTCGCACGCACTCGGGTTAGAGGCGGTCTTCTTTTGCACCGGACTCGTTGGCGCGCTCTGATTTGATCCATCAATAGCACTAACCTTGTAATAATAGGTGGTGCTTTGAGTGAGTCCCCGATCTACATAACTAGCGCCTGACACTGGGCTACCGTTTATTTTCGTGTAGGTCCCGGCGCTGCTATCCGACCGGTAGACATTGAAACCTGTAGCGGCATTGTTGGCTTGCCAGATCAGCTCCACGGAAGTCGGTGTACTGTCCGACGCATCGAAGTTCTGAGGTGTCCCGAAGGTACCGGCAGGCGTTCCCGTGTGCGCTGGTCCCCCGGCGAGGCGATCGAGCATCTTTCTGATTGCAGAGATTTGGTGACCAGTCTTACGTGCGAACGCGCGATTCCCGGGGAGAGTGTCCTTGAGGCCCCACCAGTCCCAGCATCCTTTTGAACTGAACGAAGGTGCAATCGCGATAGGTTCGGTCTGCGGATAAAGCACGATGATTTTGTTTTTGTCCGCCCATTTATTATAGCCCCCGTGGTTGTAGACTGCGTCGCCCACCGTTCCTGCATACTGCAAGCAACCGTGAAATACGACATGCACGCGGCATATATCGGTGTTGCACGCTGATGGAATATAGACCCAGCCTGTGTCCGCGAGTCCGACTTGCCCAACCAACGCGGGGTCAACAAATTCAGTTTGGTCAAATGGCTGGGGCGAACTACTTAAAGTGCCGCTGGATGAAATTAGATTGCCGTAGATATGTTTGAGCAACAGGCCGGCCGCGTCGTAGTGGCAGTCGTTGATCCAGTTATGATTGTTACCCAGGCACGGTCCCCCGAACTTATCATCGGTAATAAGTGCGTGGGGAGCGTGGTTGTCGGTTTGGTAGAATACGTTACCGGGGTTGACATAGTGCCCGTAATATTTGGCGACGGTATCCATCGCCCCGCGTCGCACTAAGCCGTCGTTGTAACCAGAAAACAGCCATACTTTTTGACCTGTAAGATTGTTTGGATCGTCAATGAAACCGTTTTTTGCGGCGTCGGTTGTTCTGTTTATTGAAACGTTCGTATAGTCGGTGGAACCGTCCATACACAAACCGCCTAGAGCAAGGCTCAGGCTGGGTAAAGGTAAAGCCGAGTTAGCACAATCGTACGTAACGCCCGCGATTACGCCGACGCCACGCATGATTGACGAATGCGCGACGTGCATCTGCACCGCCATCGCACCTCCCGAGGACACCCCGGAAACGGATGTTTGGGTGATATCGACCCCGTAACTGGGAAGAGGTGGTGCCGCCAGCACGGGGCTAACAAAGCAGAGACTGAGAGCGAAAATGCACCCGATGCGTTTCATGACCGCCTCATATGAAGTTGAAGTGGCGAAGACGGAGTTCACCCCGATGCACATTAGCTAGAGCCGCTCGATCTCTATGTTAAGGACGTCACACAAGGACTGCTCGCCCCGGCAAAAACCCGCGGGTTTATGTCGAATGATTGCGATGCTGAAGAACTCTCAACGCCTTGATACGAGTACACAAGGCGAGCACACAAAATCAAAACTCGCGCGTGAAAATCTCAAAGATTTCAATGGTTGAACGACGCAAACGCAAATCGTGCCACTCCGACCACTGCTTTGCCTAGCCCAAACAAAGCGGACAGGCATCGGTAGGTACCCGATGTCCGCTTTGTGCCAGCGGACATGTGTAACGAGCCTGTTTGCACGAGACGAATACCGCAGAGCGGCAGTGCCCCCTCAAGACTGTCTCAAGATCAAAACCGATACCACTGAGTGGAATATTGCCCTGCGAAAGGCGACCGCCAATAAGGCGCGCGTGGACGATCGTACCGGACTTCGAACTGCTGTGGAGAGGGACGTCGACGCTTAAGACCTCCCTGTGGCTCGCCGCTCAGCGAAACCACAAATTCTGTGCCGTTGCCCGTCTCCGAGCTCAACGCTTCGTCTGATATAATCAGGGCGGATCGTGGCGACACCTTCTCTGCAATAAGATCGAGCGACTCCTGAGGAATTGTGATCCGATCGAGCGCAGCTTTCGCGCTTTCCAGGTCGCCCACGATTGGCCCGACATCCCTCTCATGTCCCTTGCGTATGGAGCCACCTGGATCGTTTCCGCCACCGTCGGGACGTCCGCTAACCAACGACACCAAGCTCCATCGTATATGGGTGCCTGTGCGTTCCATTGCGGTGAAGATATACGTACCGATTGGACGGTCGGCATCCCGAACGGTGACCGGGATCTCCAGTATGGGCTGAAAGGCCTGGCGGACATAAAGGCGCTGGGCCTTACGGCTAATAAAGACAGACACCGGCTCGAGGTCGTGCGTGGCTTTGCGTGCCGCCTCGGCCGCAGCGATGCGCGCGCGATCCGCCGCAGCGGCTGCTTCCCGGGCGACTGTCACTGCATCGAGCTTCGGTTGCAGCTCGGATTTGCCCGCGCCCAATTGGGCCTCGAGTTCGTCGATCCGCGCGGTCACTTTTGCCTTGACACCCTCGGCCTGCTCCTTTGCTTCGGGCGAGGCCGCTGCAGCAATCATATGCTCGGTCGCAGTCAACTCTGCTTCGGCCTTGAGCTTCAAAGCTTCCGTTTTGCGCACCGACACGATTGCAATCGCCGACTCGCGGGAGGCGGTTATGGCAACGAGCCTGGACTGATCGGCCGTGACGGTCGCTTCCTTCGCTTTTGCGGTAGCCGCGGCTGCGGCGGCAGCTACTTGACCTGTCTTTGGCTGGAATAGCGCCGAATGATCAATAGCGACCGGTCCAACGTTACCCGGCGCCACGATTATGCGCATGCCAAGCTTTGTCGCGCCGAACAGCCGTTCAGCAAAGCTGTAGGGCAGCCGAATGCAGCCGTGCGATGCGGGGTATCCCGGCAGAGGCCCACCGTGGAGCGCGATGCCCGACCAGGTGAGGCGCTGCATGTGAGGCATAAAGGCATCGTCATAAAGGTTGGAGTAGTGCTCGGCCTTTTTTTGGAGGATGCTGAAGATACCGGCCGGCGTCTCGCGGCCTTTCTGGCCGCTCGACACTGGCGCTCGCATGATCCAGCCTTTGTCGTCGTAAACGGTGATCTGCTGGTCGCGCAGCGAAACGATCGCCATGATTGGCTCGCCAGCCGGACGCATCGCCACCGACTGTTCATTCCGAAGTTTTGCGGCTTGTGTAAGATCGTTCGTCGATATCAGGGCGGCCAGGCTGGCAAAGGCGGTTGCAATGCGCAATCCCGCCTGTTTGTGCCTCGGGTTGAAGACAAAAAGTTTCATGTGGCCGCCATCTGATTGAACTCTTTTAACCGCGCCGCGTTCCATGGCCTTTCCTGTGCTGAAGGCGCGCCTGCCATTAGAGCGCTGGACCTGTCCTACCTGCTGTCAGATCCGTACTCGCAAAAGTCTCGTGATTGGTGCGCATTCTGAAATAATCGAGCACGAACAACCGAACCGCAGACGAAAGGTTGTGACCGGTGCGGCCGATGTCGATCCGCTCGATCAGCGTATCAACTGCAATATTTTCGCTATGCGCGATCTCCCTCAGGCAATTCCAGAACTGGTTTTCCAGGGAGATGGACGTCTTATTTCCCGCGAGCCTGACAGAGCGCTTAAGCACGGGAGAATATGAATGGCGGCGGGGCTTACGATCAGGAGTCGATACATCGGAGTGTGTCAGCCTGGTTTCCATGGAACAACTCCTCCAGCGAGGGGAATTCGTTCAATTCTCCGAAATGCACGCGCCTAAATCGAGTTGGACCCAGGTCCAATGTCCGCTTTGGGTCAAAAGTGGACATGACGACCTCAAATCTCGATGTACGCTTTACCCCCGAAAGTGGACATTGTTCGGGCGAGCAGACATGTCTGCTTCGTTCCAGAAGCGGACATAACGACTTACTCGATCACCTCGTCCGCGCGGGCGAGAAGCGATGGCGGAATGGTCAAGCCGATCGCCTTCGCGGTGGTCAGATTGATTGCAAAATCGAACTTGGTCGGCTGCTCGACGGGGAAGTCACCCGGTTTTGCTCCGCGCAAAATCTTGTCGACAAAGTCAGCGGCACGCCGGAACAGGTGCGGATAGTTTGGTCCATAAGACATAAGACCGCCCGATTCTATGTACTCTTTGCCGTTGTAAATCGTCGGTAATCGAGCCCCCACTGCAAGCGTGTTGATACGATTGATGTTGCTGAATATCAGCGGATCGGTTGAGACATAGAGCGCCTCCGCACTCCCGCCGAATGCATCAAAGGCCGGTGCAATATCCTCCGCGCGCTTTATATCTACGGGCACGATCTCGATACCGAGTGTGCCGGCCGCTGCTCTGACCTCGCCGACTTCCAGCACGCTTGAGGCATTACCCACGTTGCCCAACAGTGCCAACCTGCGCAAACCAGTCACGACTTCGCGTAAGAGTTCCAGTTTCTTTCCAACGATATCACTCTGCTGAAGTGACAGGCCGGTAATATTGCCGCCCGGCCGCGCCAAACTTGAGACTAGGCCGCTGCCGACCGGATCAGCCGCCGCCGCAAATACGATTGGAATGACCGCGGTTGCCTGCTTCGCTGCTTTGCTTGGTGGCGTACCGTAGGTAACAATGACGTCCACCTTAAGCCGGACAAACTCCTCCGCAATTTCCGCATAGCGCTCGTTTCGGCCCTCTCCCCACCTGTACTCGATTGCGACGGTGCGACCTTCAATCCAGCCAAGTTCACGGAGCCGCTGAACAAAAGCGGCGGTCCATCCACTCATGGCTGAAGGTGTGCTCGAACCAAGAAATCCGATGGTCGGCGGCTTCCCCGCCAGCTGCGCCCGCGCGACAACCGACCACACGCCCATCGCGCCGCCGAGAACGGCAATAAACTCGCGCCGTCGCATACAGGACCTCGGTGCTCAGAACGAGCCATCGTACTGGGCCAAACCAATCGCTTAAAGGGGAGAAGTGTGAGCCAGGAAACGTCCTCTTTGGGTCATTGGCGGACATCCAGCGCGTGTGCGCCATGTCTGCCTGCCCCCGAAAGCGGACACTAGACTGGTTGGTCCGCTACCAAGGGCGTGTTTGATCGCCGGGGTCGTTGGGAGCCTCACGCGGCCAGCGTTTTGGAAATCAGCGTAGGTTTTGGTCCCGCATCAGCTGAAAGCGAATATTCGGATCGGGATCTGTGCCGCGATATTGGCCTGCCCACCCGTAGATCGGCGCCAGGGGTTGGGACGTATGTGCTCTAGGGGCCGACGCCTTTCTCTCGCTGACTTTACCAGCTTGTGCCGGCGCAGCTGTCAGGGCCACCACACCGACGGCCGCTGAAAGAACTCTTATTTTACCCGCTATCATACAGCACCTCTGTCGTCCGACCTCCGCGATCGGTTATCGATAATAACACCGACCGACCTGCACCGATTTCATTATGCCGAGGGGGCGCCCGAGCAGGGCCAAGCGTTTTTCGGAAGAGGTGAGGGAAGGGTCAAAGCAGATAGTGTGACGATGCGTCTACGGTGTTGCTGAATGACCAGACAAAACGTACGCTACTACGACAGGTTGTATTTTTTCACAATACCCGGGGGCCCATGAAACGCATCGGGTGCATATTCGCTTTAAGTCTCTGCCCCGTTAGCGCTGTATTGGCGGCACCGCCTCTTCCTGCTTACAAGATCGACATCCAGCAAACATCCGTTTCCGGAGTGTCCTCGGGAGGCGCGATGGCAGTTCAGATGGATGTCGCGCATTCGTCAATAATGCGCGGCGTCGGGGTGATCGCGGGTGTCGCGTACGGTTGTGCCGACCCTCGCTTGCCATTGGTCGGACCGGGCGGCCGCGTGGCTCGAGGACTTGATTGTATGAACGGTGGTGTTTCGTTCGGGGGTTCTGCCGGTGCGGACTTTTCAGTAAAGAGAACGAACGACGCTGCCGGTGCTATCGATCCTCCGACAAATCTTGCTCGCCAAAAAATTTGGCTGTTTTCCGGGTATAACGACGGCTTGGTGCGACGCGCGGCGATGGATGCCGTGGCCGAGTATTACGGGCACTATGTCGCCCCCGTCAACGTATTCTACAAAACCAACAACCATGCTCCCCACGCACTTATCACTGCTGGCTATGGAGGAAAGTGCCTCGGGTCCAATGTTAAGTACATAAATAATTGCAACTACGATGCGGCTCGCCACTTGCTCGAGCATATCTACGGAAGTTTAAACCCGCCCAGCAGCAGCAGTTCGAGCGGTGCGATGCTCGCGTTCGACCAACGTGAATTCGTCGACGCTGCAGATCCGGCGTTGGTCGGACTCGCGGATACAGGCCATGTCTACGTTCCAACAACGTGCAAAACCGCGACATGTCGCGTCCACGTCGTATTTCACGGTTGCAAACAGTACGAAGGAAAGGTGCACAACGCAGTGTACCTGCACGCCGGCTACAATAGGTGGGCGGCCACGAACAAACTCATCGTGCTCTATCCGCAGACAGTCGCCAATGCTGCCCTAAATCCGGACGGGTGTTGGGACTGGTGGGGTCTCAGCGAGGTTCTCCCGAACGCCAACTTCGCGCGAAGAACCGGCCACCAAATCTCGGCAATCAAGAAAATGCTCGATCGCCTTGCCGAAGGATTCGTGCCAGGTGGAGGTTCGTCCGATACCTTCGGAACACCGCAAAACTTCTCGGTGTCGGACAGTACCGCAACCTCCGTGGCGATGATCTGGCAGCCCAACAGTGCCGCTGCTGGTTTCAACATCTACCGGTCGCCTAGCAGCGGCGGACCGTATATGAAAATAAACGGCAACAACCTGGTGTCAGGCGCCAGCTTTGTGGATCGAGAGCTCACTCCGAATACCACCTACTATTACAAGATTAGCGCCGTTGATGGATCAAGCGTGGAAAAAACCGTGACAGATCCAGTGCCCGGGGCGACTGCATCTGAGCCGCCTGCGTGCGATCCCTATTTCAGCGACAATGCCACTCACGTGCTGAAGGAGCGTGCGAAACCCGTCGGACTGACCAAGGCCAAGGCACGTGGTAGCAATGATCCTATGGGTCTGCTCACCAGCTCCAAGCAGCTTATTCAAGTCCAGCCGGATTTTTACCACGCCCGCTACTGTCCTTGAGCGCAACAATCGGAGAGCGTGACACTACGCTGATACGCCCGAAGGTCTAAATTGTGTGATGCAAGCCGGTGCCATGATGGACTTATTTGGCGGTGATGTCGGTCAGATGATTTCGCGGCTCGAAAGTCGCGGTTTACTCAATAGCGCGTGGTGGCTATCCTGCGGGAGGACCGCGGGCCGGTTACGGCAAGCCGCTCCAGGCGCACAATATATGCACGCGGCAAGGGCTTCGGGGCTTTCAGACCAGCGAGGTGCGGTGTCGTCCGCGATCCGCAACCCGATACCGCGTACCGTCAGGCAACGCGCCGGCCAGCGCCATGTTGGCCGCGCTCGGGTTACGCCACCGCCCGCAAAGGGGGCCAAGGTGCAAACGCGCTCAAAGGATGAGGGGTGCTCAGATGCCAAATGATAAGGACAGCAGCTCGGATCATGCTCAAAGTTTCAATGACGGCATTTTGAGAAATTTCAGTTTGCTGGCATTGCCATGGTTGTCCTTCCAACGTGACATGCTCGCAATTATGAAAAAAGGCATCGAAGATACCAGTCATGCCAGGCCGGTTCAGAAGCTGACGTTGCTTGAACTGC
>Ga0068871_100001210_pt1 | contig 17209 bp, 15 predicted proteins | sample KBSMisM72_FD_72750 | JGI IMG/M metagenome (GOLD analysis project Ga0068871, IMG submission 72750) | Miscanthus rhizosphere microbial communities from Kellogg Biological Station, Michigan, USA - KBS Miscanthus M7-2 | ecosystem: Host-associated > Plants > Roots > Rhizosphere > Soil ... | reverse complement strand
GATTTCGATATCCGCCACAACATCAACTCCAACTTCTTGTGGGAATTGCCGGTGGGAAAAGGCAAGATGCTGCTGCGCAATGCCCCCGGTTGGCTGGAGCAAATCGTTGGCGGCTGGCAAGTTGCCAGTGTGATCCGCTATCGATCGGGACTACCCACCACGGTTGGAGGGAATCTCGCCTACAACGCCAATTACTGGTTGAGCTCGCTGGCGATTCTCACCAAGCCGGTCAGCACCGGTGTGGGCTTCGACGAGAACGGCCATCCCAGCATTTTCGGGGACACCAGCGCCTCGGGATCCTTCGCCGACGAACTTCCGGGGCACAGTGGCACGCGCGCCGCTGTGCGCCTGGCGCCTTTCTTCAACACCGACCTGACTCTGCAGAAGACCTTCCGCTTACCCTGGGAAGGGCAAAGCATCAAGTTCCGCGCCGAGGCTTTCAACGTGTTTAATAACGTGAATTTCACGAACCCAAGCCTGACGCTCACTGCGCCCCTGACCTTCGGCGAATTCCAACAGGTAACTCCGCCTCGCGAAATGCAGTTCGCGCTACGTTACGAATTTTAGAAGTTAAACGAAGCTATACTGGGAACCGCGCAGCCCGCTGGCACGTCTCCTTGATGACATGAGGCAACCCGGAAATCGCATCGCTCTATTTCTGGTGTGCCTCACCTCATTCGCGCAGAGCCAACAGCCCAGCCCCACGCCGCCGCCCGCCGACCGGAAGACCGTCCTGCAGCGGGCCATCGACATGTACGAAGCCAAGAAATATCCCACCGCCATGCTGGCGTTTCACGAAGCGGCTGCCGCTGGCAGCGCCGAGGCGGCCGAATACCTCGGCGTGATGTATAGCGAAGGCCAAGGTACCCCTGTCAACTACGGCGAAGCGATGACCTGGCTGCGTAAAGCCGCTGCCGCCGGGGACGGCCAGGCCATGTGCAACATCGGCATTCTATACTACCGGGGTTCGGGCGTACCGCAGCGCTACGATCTGGCCTTGCGCTGGTTTCGCGATGCCGCAACCGCTGGCAACAGCCAAGCCATGTTTGACATCGGCGCCATGTACCGCGACGGCGTGGGAGAGACCGTCGACTTTGGCGAAGCCATGAACTGGTTCCTCAAAGCGGCCGGCAATTTGAACGACAAGGCCATGAATAACATTGGCGCCATGTATCGCAACGGGCAGGGTGTTGCCATCGATTACGTCCAGGCAGCGCAGTGGTATCGCCGCGCCGCGGACCTCGGCAATCAGGCCGCCATGTATAACCTGGGGACGATGTACCAACAGGGTCTCGGCGTGCTTCAGGATGCCGAAGAGGCACGCAAGTGGTTTGCCAAGGCGTCGCTGAATGGCCTAGGCGACCCCGCGCGTTAGAACGCGGGTCTAGAAGAACCTTCCCAAGAGGAAGTACACCTTGTGATGTCCACTATCACCATAGCTCCCCCCCAAGGATAATGGCCCCAGAAAAGTATCCATCACGATGCCGATGGATACATCCGTGGGTATCCGCGACGCTCCCGGCGCGCGGTATGAGTTGGCGAATTCATAGACGCCCGTGGCGTATACCTTGTTGCCCAGGACCAGAGGAAGACGGAATAACTCATGTTCGTAACCTATCCGTGCCAGCCAATACTGATCTGTTCGCAGCTCATTGGTTCCATACGCACTGAGCCGGCCCTGGCCGCCCAGGAAGAATTGGGGTATGCCCGTGTCATGGAAGCCGAAGGTACTGCCGCCGGATCCTTGCACAAATACGGAACCGCGTTGGCTGATGGGGTGAATGATCCCAAAGTACATCTCCGAAAGTGGAAACCCCGCGTTGGCGCCAGGACTCGCGTCGTTCCATTGGGCTCGCAACGATAGGATCTGGCCACTGCGCGGAATTACCGGGTTGTCCAAGCGGTCGAAGTTATAGCGGATGGACGTGGTTCCGAGTCTGCCGAAAGGCGTCGGCAGCACCGAGGGATCACCGACGCGCAACGACGCGTGCAGATAGCTGGCATCGTATCCGAGGCGAATCTCGCTAAAACGATCGATAGCGTAGCCGAGGTCGAGTCCGCCGCCAATCTGGCGTCTGGTGTATTCGGCGAGATGAATGTTGTGATTGTACAGGTCCAAGGGACCGCTGATTCCCGCGGCGCGCGGGGCAACGAACCAGTTGCTGCTTGACGACAACGGCCGGTAGTACTCGGTAGAAAGCCCCCAAGTTGAGCCCGCTGAAAAATCGCTGCGCCACTCGGACCGGGACCCGCCTACGTCCATGGCGGTGACGCGCGCGTTCATCGTAAAGCGCACGTTGTCGATATCGGATCCATCGAATTGGAGCCCGAAATTCAAGAGCGGCGGTGCGTACTCCTTCTCATTCCCACGCAGCAAAAGGCCCTTCCGTCCGCCCTGCTCGGTCATACGGTAAGAGAATCCGTAAAAGCGCCCCTGGCCCGAGATCAGGTTGATATCCCGCTCCAGCCGGTTCGTATCGACCGGCTTACCGAGGTTATTGGCAAGGGTTTTCTCGATGTCATGCGCCAGCTGTCCGTCCACTCCCGTAACCTGCACGAATTCCGGCGTCGCGATGGTATGAATCCGCCGCGCTTCTCGCGCCGCCAGATATTGCTGCCAACCTGGCTCATCCACCCCCAAGCGGGCGAACAGGACGGACTTCCGCGCCGCTCCCTCATATCCTCGCGGGATGATCTGTTCGCCCGCCGTGAAATCGCTCGACGTGAAGCCATCCAGATCCACGGAAATCACCACGTCAGCGGTTTCCAGGCTATGCAGTTCGTTGGCCGCAACCATTACGCTGATCGAGCGGTTCAGGACGTTTAACATGGATTGGTTAGTCTGCCGTTGGAACGGTGAAGTCCTCAAATAAACCGCGATCACGATATCGGCACCCATCTGCTTCACTACGTCCACCGGCAGATTGTTGAGGAGTCCGCCATCGGCGAAGAGGCTGTGGTCGCTTTGGACCGGCGGGAAGAGGGCCGGCAAAGACATGCTGGCTCGCAATGCTTCACCTAGCGGGCCGTCCTTGAAGACGAACACCTTGCCGTTGGTCAGATCAGTGGCCACACTGCGGAACGGGATCGGCAGATCGTCAAAACTCTTCACCTCGGAGTACAGCAAAGTTTCGCGATCTAAGAAAAATGTAATGTCCTTGTCTGACGTCAGGCCGCTGGGCAGGCTGAATCCATTGCGCAAACCAAATTCAAGGTTATTCTGGAACGTGCGCCGGTCCTCTTTGCGGCGGTAAGACAGCGAATTGAAAGGGACCTGCCCGCCCAGGGTCTGGCGCCAGTCGACCTTGGACATCAATTCGTGAATTTCAGCCGGACGCATACCTGTCGAATAGAGCCCACCCACTAGGCCGCCCATGCTGGTTCCAGCGATGTAATCGATGGGGACCCGGTGCTCTTCCAACCACTGCAACACCCCGATGTGTGCCAGACCGAGTGCGCCACCCCCCTCGAACGCCACCCCGATCTTGGGCCTGGGAGCCACTGTGGGCTGGGCAAATACGGCCCAGGGCAGGAGGACAAGAAAGGTCCAACGCCGCATCGGCGCGGAGAACTCGAGTTGCTTTCGCATGGCACTCCTTAAGGACAAGATAATGACATCTTCCTGAGCTCTGGCGCAAATTTAGACTGGTGCAAATCCTTTTTAGTCGGGTGGAATAAAATGAGTGCTACCTGCAATTGACGCAATTTAAGCACACCACCCACATCGTGAAAGATATATACACTGTCGCATGCGACGTGTATACTCGATGAACTATGAACCTCCAACGCTCGAAATTTGCAGCACTGTTCGTGTATTTATTCACGACGACTTTCGTGCTCGTGGGTTGTATGGGCGCGGCCAAGCAGCAGCGGGTGGCGGCTTCCACACTCAACATCCAAGACCTAGCCAAAGAAACCGTGGTTGGTTTGACCACGTTGAAAAGCGAGGACGTGGAGTTCGATTGGGTGCCCTATCCCGACGGCAAATTCAAAGGGAAAAAGGGTGGCTTTTTTGAAGATCGCGCTGTCCACGGAATCGTCAAAGGCGCGGAGTACAGTCTTCCCCTCGAACAAGTTCAGCGTGTCTGGATCATGCGGCGCGGCATTTCCACGGGACGCACGGTCGCCTTGGTCGGAGTGCTGGGGGTTACCGCTGCCGTGGTGGTCGGTGTTGCCGCAGGTGCTTCCGGCTCGGGCGGCGGCTCGAGTGGTGGCGGCGCGAGTGGCGGCGGCTGTCCCTTCGTGTACTCGTGGGATGGTCATCAATTCGTTTTCGACGCGGAGCTCTATGGGGGTGCGGTGGCGCGCGGGCTCGAGCGCGAAGATTACTCCGAACTCCCTCATCTTCAGGCCCACAACGGCGCTTATCGTGTTCTGGTGAACGATGAACTCCCCGAGACCGACTACACGAACCGCCTGGAACTGCTCGCGGTGGATCACCCCCTCGGTACCAGCGTCGGCATTGACGACTCCGGCCGGGTGTACTTGTTAGGCGCTCCGCAAGTTCCCCTATCCGCGCGCGATGAAAGCGGCGCGGATCTGCTGCCTTGGCTGGTTTCGGCCGACCGCCGCATCTGGGAAACGCCTCCGGCGAGTACGCCCGGCGGCCAACTTCGGCACGAGATTCAGCTCACGTTTTCCAAACCGGCCGGCGCCACTACCGGCAAGCTGCTGGTGCATGCGGGCACCGGCGAATGGGGCCTCCGCATGCTCAATACTCTGTTCGAGTTGTACGGGCAGGACCTCGCAAGCAAACTGGCGTCGCTCGACAGCAACCCCACCGACGCCCAAGCGCTCAAGCTGTGGAGCGCTACGGAGGACCTCTATGCCCTCAAAGTCTGGGTGGAAGAGCCTTCCGGCTGGGAGTTGCGCGGTCTGATTCCCGGCGGAGGCATGGGTGCGCGCGTGGTCCCACTAGACGTCAGCCGGGTGAAGGGCGACCACGTGCACATCCGCCTGCAGCCGCCCGCCGGATTCTGGGCCATCAATTCCATGGCGATCGACTATAGCCCGCAGCAAAACCTGGAAATGACTCGCGCTGCGCCGCAATCCGCGCGGACCAGTGCCGGCAAAGATGTGCTGCCTGACTTGCAAGCCGCCGACCGCCGCTACTACCAAGCGGTGCAAGGTGACAGCGCTTCCATTGAGTTCGCTGCCCCGCCGGTGCGGCGGGCCATGAACCGCACGGTCTTCCTCCATAGCAGTGGCTATTACCGTCCCGACATCCGTTCGCAAGGACCGGCCGATAGCACCACACTGAGCAAGATTTTTCAAACCCCTGATGGCTTAGCGCGCTTGGCGGCGGAGCGCTACGCCGCCTGGCGACTCGCCCCGCTCGCGGCTCGATAACACGCGGGCTGGATGATTATGGAATGTGCCGCCCCCACCCCCGCCCGCGCGCAGGACTTTGAAATTGTCGCCCGCCCCCACGGCGGCAACCAGTGGTTGGCGCGCGCCGATGCGTATTCGGTGGCGCGGGCGTTTGTCAACGGCGAGATCGAGGTCCAGGGCGATATCATCGCCGCCGTTCGTTTCCAGTTGTCGCGCTCTGGTAGTGCATGGCAACGGCAGTTTTTGGATGCCGTGTGCCGCTGGAATCCGTGGAGGCTCACGCAGCGCTGGAGCAGTCGGGAATCCACCGCGCGCCACATCCGCTTCCATTACGACCGCTCGAACGATTTCTACCAGCTGTTTCTAGACACGCGGATGGTGTATTCCTGTGCTTATTTCAACCCGCCGGAGGCCTCACTGGATCAGGCGCAAGCGGCGAAGCTGGACCATATCTGCCGCAAACTGCACTTAGAACCTGGCAACCGTTTCCTCGACATCGGCTGCGGCTGGGGCGCCCTCGCCACGGAGGCCGCTCTACGCTGGGGCGTCCGCGCCAGCGGCTGCACTCTGAGTCGACGGCAGTTTGAATACGCCAGCCAGCGTATCCGTGCCGCGTCTCTGGAGCGGCACGTCTCGATCCATGAGATGGATTATCGCGACGTCGCCGGCGAGTTCGACAAAATCTCTTCGGTCGGCATGTTCGAACAAGTGGGCCGCGCGCAACTGGGAGACTACTTCCGCAGAGTCTATGCGCTCCTGGCGCCCGAGGGCTTGTTTCTGAACCACGGCATCACCCGTCCCGCCCCGGTGCACAGCGACGCCCAAAGCCTGTTCATCGCCCGCAAGGTTTTTCCTGGCGGCCAGATCGTCAACCTGCATGAGGTGATCCGTTCAGCCGAACATGCGGGCTTCGAAGTCCTGGATGTCGAGAACCTCCGCCGCCATTACGCGCACACATGCCGCGCCTGGGTGGATCGTCTCACTGCCCATCGAGAGCGCTGCCTGGAAACCGTGGATGCCTCTACTTGGCGCACTTGGCGGTTGTACCTAGCCGGTTCAGCGGTGGCGTTTGAGGCGGGCAGTTTGGGACTGCACCAGGTTCTAATGGCCAAGCGCGGTGCCAACTCCGCTGCACCGGCGACGCGAGACTATATGTATGGTTCGAGTCAGGCGAAACGCGACAAATGACGGTTAGTTGCTGTTGCCCTGGATCAAGTCGGCCGTCACCGCGGTCAGAGACCCGAATAAGCCGTGAGATTCACCGCCTGGCCCCGCCGCGAAGAACAGAGTGGTCAACGGGCCCGAGTTGGGAGCACCGCTACCGAAACCGATGCCCCACAACCCGTCGATAGTGATGGGTTGTTCACCGGCAGCCACAGGCTGCAAGAGCTTTCCTGCGTATTGGCCCGATGTCGGGTTAAAGGCGAGAATCTCGCCGCTGCCGAATTGTCCGACCAGTAGATGGTGACTGAACGTTCCGAACTCACTCGGGGCCATCGCCATTCCCCACGGTGCGTTCAGATCGTTGACTTGGTCGAACCAGTTGATCAGTTTACCAGCAGGCGTGAAAGCTCCGATGAGCCCCAATCCAGGCCCATCGACTTCGTCGCGCTTAGCGGCGTCCTGTTTCGCAAAAGCGACAAACAGAGTGTCGCCGATGTTCTGAATGTTGAAGGGCACCAACCCGCGCGGCTTTCCGGAGAAGAAACTATCATCGTTGCCATTGCCATTGCCATTGCCATTGCCTTGGCCGTGTGTCACGGGCTGAAAATTAGCATCGAAGACATCAATATGGCCGCCATGGAAATCAGTCGCGTAGAGCCGTGGGCTGCCATCCACCACGGCGATTGCAATGCCCTTATAGACAGCACCCGCGGTTGTCACCACAACTTGCGCCTGCGTACCGCCATTCCAGCCGGAGATGGTTCCGTCTTCGGAAGCAAACAGGAAACGAGCCGGCCCGCTACCGGGGATCACAAAGCCAGAAGTCCCGTTGAAGACCATACCTGTGGGTGCGCCCGGTATGGTGACTACCAACGGGACTATTGCTCCTGTCCCGCCGTTATATACGGTGGCTTTGCCGGGTCCGTTGTCCGAAACCCACCAGGGACTGGTAGCAGAACGGGCGATCCCCCATCCATTTACCAGGTTCGAATCGCTATGGTTGGCCTGCGCCGTTTGATCCGAGATCAGGTTCACTTGCGTATAGTGTTGGCCCACGACAGTGCCCGCGAACATGGTCACGGACGCTGCGACGAGCAGGTGCGACGTAAATCGAGTTGGAAGAACCCTTGGCATACGAATCTCACTCCTCTGGTCCTAAGATGGTTAAACTTACGCCTCTGTAATGGCGAAGTTGTAAATACTTTGTAAAAAGAATCGCGGCAGCGGCCACCGTTGACTGGGACGTTGGATTCTATTTCACCGAATACTGGCGCGCGTCCAAGCAGGCGCTGAACGCTTTCTTAAATGTATCCATCGTCTGTTGCTGCTGTGCCTTGGCATCCTGCTGCGCTTGTTGCTCAGCCTGCTTGTTTGCCTTCCTCTGCTGACGACGACCACGCACAGCACCAGCCGTGGCGCCAACGGCCGCGCCCGTCCCGGCGTCCCCGGCGATGGCTCCGATTGCGGCTCCGCCTGCCGCACCTTTAGCGGCACCTTTAGCTCCACCGCCCTTTTGTTCCTGGGCTTCTTTCGGCGGAGGCGGTGCCGCCGCCGGGTCTATACCCGATTGCTGTTTGGCTGACCCGTAACACTCGTTTTCATCCTTAGTCTGTTTGGCCTGGTCCTGATGGTTCTTAGGGTAGACAAAGACGCCCAATTGGGAGGCCACGGCCGACCTGCCCGATCCTGGTTGCGTCTGCGCCTGAGCAAACGCCTGTGGCGCCATCGCCGCGGAGAGTGCGATTGCGAAGGATATGACTCTCGCATAATTTTTCATGAGGCCTCCTTTCCAACTACTAGCGCCGTAGGGCACGCGCTCTGGCCGAGGCCATTCGTTGCGTCAATGCTGTCCGATTCGCGCTGGATGATGGTTCTACCCGTGTCTTAGATGCATTATTTTCAGCGATGCTGACCGGCCAATCTGTGGACCGCTGTACCATAATTTCACCTGACACTCGAAGTTCGACGAAATAATGCATCCGGCCTCCGCAAGCTTCATCGGAGTCCATGGGTGGAGCAATATGTGCGCTCTAGCGGCTCTTTTCACACCACCGCAGGCTCTCCCGTTTGCTTCACCAGCTCAACACTCGCGTGGAAACAGCCGCCCATGCAGCGGGCAAATTAGGGTTGAGTGAATTCACAAGCAAGAGGCATTGAACTCAGCGGCTGCCTGGGCCCAAAGGTCCTTTCCTCGCTTGAATGCGCTGCTACTGGCCGAAGCCAGAAGAACTCGATCGCAAGTGGAACGCGCCGCCATTGCAGCAGGCGAAGAATTAGCGGAGCAGATGTTTCGCGGAATTTCAGCGATCGATTACCGAAAGCGCTGTAAGCCGTCTGGAAGCGTGAATCGACGAACGAACAGTAGCATTAAGACGCCGGCGGGGCTGCTGCCAGTTGCATTCCTTCTCGCCTGGCCGGTCCTGGCGCAAGAGGCCCAGAATGAGCTTTGGCCGGAATTGAACGTCTTCGTGAAGCTCAGCGAGAACTCTAGGCTGTACCTCCTCGCTTCGGGAACTCGCGTCGAGGAGCAAGGCAACTCCGACGGACAACTCGGTGTGCACTTGGACTTTTTCACCACTCCCATCTTGAAGAACCGGATGGAGCGCACTGCTCGACGCATCGATGTTGCTAAGAATAAGTTCCTGCAAATACGGATCGGATACCTTTTCAGCCGGTCCTCAAAAAGTAGCAGCAACCCATTTGTGGAACACACGCCAATGTTCGAAACGTCGCCCCGATACTATCTTCCGAAGCAAATTCTCCTGACGGAACGAGCCAAGGTAGACCTCCGATTTGTGGACGGAGTATTCACGCCGCGTTTTCGAGATCGATTGAGGGTGGAGCGCACCTTGCGGGTCTCGCGGACCGCGATCACGCCCTACGCGCACGTGGAAGCGTTCTATGACTGGCGATACGACACTTGGCATCGGTTCCGCTACGCCGGTGGCGTCGAATGGGAGCTGAGCCGGCGCCTCGTGCTGGAGGGCTACTATCTTCGCCAGCGGGACAATCGGTCGTCGACGAAATATCTAAACGCAGTGGGCCTAGTGCTGCAATTGTATTTACGGTAGCTATGTGGATAGTAGGCTCTTCATCAAAAACAGGGGCAATCCCGGATAAACCTGACTGATAAAATGAGTTTCGGAGAACCGTTTGATCAGATGAGAGGTGTTACTAGGACTACCCGACTACGAGATTAGCGAGATTGAAGGGAACGGGGTGGAGGTGAGGATAACGGTACGGTATAGAGGACCGTCATCCTGGCCGCACTGCGACGGGAGCCGATTGCGGAGCAAAGACCGGTTTACTCGCCGGGTGCGGCATGAGGATTGGGGAACGCGGCACTGCGTGCGACGGCCGTGATTTGGAATCCTGTTTGCCCGTATTGCGCGCCGATGGCAGGCCTTTTCCGCTAGGCTGGAACAAGAGCATCGGCTGGATGGATTCCCGGGTGAAAAATTGAAAGCAATATTGATTTTGGTGTTTCTGGTGGTCGTAGGGATCATTTCCCTTTGGGTAGCGTCTTCCAACACTGGCCTGAGCGTCACGCCCGCGGTCGAGACCGTTGGCCTCAGCACGCCAGTAACGGTGCATTTGAGCAATGCGCACGGCGTACGTCGTTTGGACGCCTATCTCGAGCAAAACGGTGCACGCTATCCCGTGTACTCGGAGAGCCATCCTTCAACCTGGATCCTCTGGAGCCGGCACGAACCGCCGCGCAGCGCCACCTTCGAAGCGGGCAAAAGCCGGGCACCGAATCTCAAAGACGGCAAGGCTCGGCTGGTGATCGAAGCCGTTTCCAACGATCTGCGGGCGAGCACCACGGTCAACGCGACGGATGTGGATGTGGTTCTTGAAGCGCCGCGCATCATTGCCGACGAGTTCCAGCACTACATCAACCAGGGCGGCATGGAGCTGGTGACCATGACCCCCAGCGGATCGTGGAACGATGCCGGCGTCAGAGTCGGAACCTACACCTTTCGCAGCTTTCCTCTTCCCGGAAAGGATACTAACCAGCGCTTCGCCATGTTCGCATATCCCTGGGATTTGCCGCCGGACGACAAGCCGGTGGTCTATGCTCGCAACCTCGCCGGCACTGAAGCCACTGCGCACTTCTCTTTCAAATTGTTTCCGAAAAAATTCCGCGCGCGGGATTTCGAGCTGACGGACGCGCTCCTGGAGAAGCTGGTGAGCTCCGTCGACCCCACCAATCAGGTTCTACCCGGCAAGGACCTTCTCTCGCGTTTCCTTTACATCAACGGGACGATGCGCCTCCAGAACAACCAGCAGCTCGCCGATCTCCGACTTAAAACCGAGCAGAAGGTGCTTTGGAGCGGCCCGTTCATTCATTGGGGCAAAGAGGAATCGGTTTTTGCCGACGTGCGCAATTACATCTTCCACGGCAAGAAGGTCGATCAGCAGGTGCACCTCGGCTTCGATCTTTCCGATGTCCAGAACTCACCTGTCGAGGCCGCCAATGACGGCCGCGTGGTGTGGGCCAAGAATCTCGGCATCTACGGCAACTGCATCGTACTGGACCACGGCTATGGCCTGCAATCGATCTACGGTCATTTGCGAGAGATCAACGTCAAGGAAGGCGAGATGGTCAAAAAGGGACAGAACATGGGGATCTCCGGCGAGACCGGGCTCGCCGGCGGCGTACACGTACACTTCAGCATGCAGATCGACGGCGTGCAAGTCAACCCGCGTGAGTGGTGGGACGAACACTGGATCCACGACCGGATCATGAGCAAGCTATAGAGTTCCGTTCCGAGAATTATTCCGGCTCGCCGTTCCCTTTTAAGCTGTCGGTATGGTCGAGAAAAGGGCTACAGCAGCATTCGTCGATCCAATGCTCCTTCTGCGAACGGAAAAATTGCCCGACGGGGCGGGCTGGCTGTACGAGCTGAAGTTCGATGGCTACCGCGCCTTAGCGATAAAGAGCGGCGGTCGAGTGCAATCGCGTTCCCGCAACGACAACGACTTCACGGCCCGATATTCCAGCATCGCCGACGCGCTATCCGGATTGCCCGATGACACCGTCATAGACGGCGAGGTCGTGGCTCTCGATGCCGATGGTAAGCCTTCCTTCAACATGCTGCAGAACCACGGCTCGGCCAGGGTGCCTCTACATTTCTTCGTTTTCGACTTGCTCGTATTGAATGGCAGGGACGTGATGGGCGAGCCCCTGCTGAAACGGCGCGATCTGCTGGAGAAGCGTGTACTGCCGAAATTGTCAGAGCCGGTCCGATTTTCACCTGAGCTCAAAGCGGGCCTGAAAGATTTGATTCACTCCGTCAAAGTCCAAGGGTTGGAGGGACTAGTAGCAAAACGCTGCGACAGCAAATATGAGTCCGGCCTGCGTTCCGGCGCCTGACAGAAAATGCGCGTGAACCATGGGCAGGAGTTCGTCATTGCCGGATACACGCCTTCGCCTAAGAACTTTGATGCGCTGGTGATCGGTTACCACGATGGCGGCAGGTTGATCCATGCAGCGCGCACCCGAAACGGATTCACGCCGGCATCACGGATGCAACTCTTCAAAGAGATAAAGCTACTGGAAATCGACGATTACCCATTCGCGAATCTACCCGAGAAAAGGGCTGGTCGTTGGGGTGCCGGGCTCACATCGGCGAAGATGTCAGAATGCCGGTGGCTGAAGCCTGAGTTGGTCGGCCAATTTGAGTTTGTGGAATGGACCTCCGACAATCACCTACGGCATAGCCGGTTCGTTGCTTTGCGCGACGACAAGAAGCCGAGGAGTGTGGTGCGAGAGAAGTAGGCTTGACTAGCCACAGATGGCGAACAAAAGGCGAGCTTTGTAGACCAGCGAGGCATCCGGCACTCAGTCGGCGTTTACGCGGGGAGCGTGTTGGAAGCCGCTGCGGCGGGGCTGAAGCAAATTCGCGAAACAGAAATGGTCGGCGATGACGGCGTTGAGGATCTCACAGTGGATATCAAAGCCACTACTTCGCATAAGGTTCCGCTGTTCAAGCTGAAGGCCTGGCTTCAAAGCAGCGGGCGCGATCCGCGCGAGGCGGCACTGAAAACGAAACTGAGATGATCGATCGGCGGCGCGTGCCAAAGCCCATACGGCTCGACGCAAAATGCCTAGTATGGCGTATCATGATCGCGTAGCTGCTTTGATTGAACCAGATGCCCCCTAAACTAACTGCTGCTGTGGCCGCGACCTTGCTTGCCACTATTCCTCTCTATGCTCAAGCCCCTGCGGGTCGGCCGCCGCGTACAGCGGATGGTAAACCGAACCTGAATGGGATCTGGCAAGCACTCAACACTGCGAATTGGGACCTCCAAACTCACGGGCCCAGTGGGGGGCCACCCGCGCTCGGGGCTATCGGTGCAACTCCGCCGGGATTAGGCGTGGTGGAGGGCGGGGAAATTCCTTATCTGCCCCAAGCGGCCGAGAAGAAGAAGCAGAACTTCGCCAGTCGCTGGACTGTAGATCCGGAGATCAAGTGCTACCTGCCAGGTGTGCCACGCGCCACCTACATGCCGTTCCCATTTCAGATTCTTCAGGGATCCGACTCGATTATGATCGCCTACGGTTATGCGGATGCGGTTCGAACGATCAACATGGGCAAACCCAGCGACGCGCCTTTGGATAGCTGGATGGGTTGGTCTAATGGGCATTGGGAAGGCGATACGCTGGTTGTAGATGTGACTGGCTTGAATGACCAGACTTGGTTTGACCGGGCCGGAGACTTCCACAGCGACGCGCTACACGTAGTCGAACGCTACAAGCTACTCAACAAGGATCTGCTGGACTACGAGGCCACGATTGAGGATCCCATGGTCTTTTCGAAGCCCTGGAAAATCAACATGCCGCTTTACCGGCACGCTGAAAAGAATGCGCGCTTAATGGAGTTCAAATGCGCGGAATTCACTGAAGAACTGTTGTACGGGAATCTTCGCAAAAAGGCGAGTCAATGAAGGAGCAGCTTGGTATGATCGAGCGACATCTAATCCACATTGGTTTCTTGGCACTGGCCGCTTGGCTCGCACCCGTTTGCTGGACGCCCACGGTCGCGCAGACGGCCACCCCTGCCGTGCGAACGAAGAGCAAATCGCCGACCGCAAAATGGACACCGCCCCGAACTGCGGACGGGCATCCGGTTTTCGAAGGCGTCTGGAACAGTTCCAGCCTGACGCCGCTCGAACGTCCCGTGGAACTTGGGAGTAAGGAATTCTACAGCGAGGAAGAAGTTGCTGCGTATACTCAAAAGCGCCGCAAGGAGATGAGTCGCGAGCGGCGCGATGGCGGCGCAGAGGCGGACCTCGGCCGCGCCTATAACGAGGAATGGTATGACCGGGGTACGGAGATAGGTCGCAATCGCCGCACTTCCAGGATCGTCGATCCACCGAATGGAAGATTTCCACCCATGACACCGGAGGGTCAGAAACGATTCGATGAGACGCGCGCCTGGCTCGACAAGCACTCGACGGATGCTGCCGAAAACCAGCCCCTATATGTCCGCTGTTTGGCGGCCTCGCAAGCTGGCCCACCGATGTTGCCGGGAAATTACAACAACAACTACCAGATTGTTCAGACTCCGGGCTATTTCGCGATCCTCTCCGAGCAGCCGCATCAGACACGCATTGTCCCGCTTACTCAACACTCACCACTTCCGCAAGATGTGAAGCAGTGGATGGGCGATTCGCGGGGCCACTGGGAAGGGGACACTCTGGTCGTCGAGACTTCCAACCTGAGGTTCAACGACCAAAGTAAATTCGGGAATCAGTACGACGGAATCGCAGACGACAATTTGCGCGTTACGGAACGATTCGCGCGGACGGCTGCGGACCTGATCATCTACCGTGCTACCATCATCGACCCGACGGTGTACACCAAACCGTGGACTATCGAACTTCCCTTACAGAAAGTTACGGAACCGGTCTACGAATACGCTTGCCACGAGGGCAATTATGGGCTGGCCGGTATTCTGTCGGGTGCGCGGGCCGAGGAAAAGAAGGCTGCCGAGCAGAATTTAGGTCATCGTTAAGTCGGGTGCCACCATTCCACATCGCCCGTTAACGAACATTATCGGACGTGTCTCGATGGGGCTCCCTTAGTTGCCGAACAGCCGCTCAGACGAGGGTTAACTCGGATGGACGCTCTCGGCGGTCACTCGATTCATAGTCGCGCCAAGCCGTCGCTAGCCGCGTCACGCCGCTCTTGAGGATCGCGGGGGTTCCGAGAAATGGAAGACGGAGAAAGCGTTCGTGATTCTCGGTAGCCGACATGACTGTTCCGGGCAAAACAGCTACGCCATGGCGGAGCGCGACTTGAGCAAACTCACGGGCGTCCCCGCTGGGTAACTTAACCCAAAGAAATATACCACCTGAAGGCACACGGAATTTCCACTCGGGCAGTTGTCGGCGAAGCAGCGAGACTAAAAGATCGCGCCTGAGCTTAAGCTGAGCGCGACGTAAATTGCGGGCTTCGCCCACGACGCCCAGCAAACGAGTGGCGATGGCCTGAGTAAGAAGTGGGGCGCCAAGATCCATCGCGCTCTTTAGACGAGCGAGCCGCTGAATGATTGGTTCGGGCGCCCGCACCCACCCCACCCGTAAGTTCGAGCAAATGAGCTTACCAATGGACCCGATCGTCAGCACCAACGCGTCCGAGTTGTCGGCAGCGAGCGGGGGAGGAGGCGAACCATCGATGGACAAATCCGAAAGCACACCATCGTCAATGATGGGGACGCCAAGTTCGGACGTAATCCGGCTCACCTCCTTGCGAGCAGACCGCGGCATCACGCTTCCGGTGGGGTTCTGAAATGTCGGTGTAAGATACACGAGCCGAGCTGCCGTGGCAGTAATTCGGTCACGAATCACGGATGGAGACACACCGTCGGTTCCTACAGGGAGCGGGGAGATTCGAGCCCCCACCGCACGAAACGCATCCAACGCGCCGAAGTACGCAGGATCCTCCACGAGTGCCGCATCGCCCCGCTGAAGGAACAAGGCAGCGCAGACCGTTATCGCTTGCTGCGCTCCCGTGGTTACCAGGATTTCTTCCTTACGGGTGCGGAGTCCAATGTTTGTGTAGTAATCGCCAATTGCCTCACGAAGAGAGCTCAAGCCTAGTGGGTGGTAGCGGTGATCGTTCAGGAGGCCGGAATACTCATCGCGAGGAAGCGCGAAGAGCTCCGGCGGCAGTTCAGTCAACGGCGCCGGCGTACCGAGCGCAAAATCGACCATGTCGCGTTCTCGCTGACTTGAAAGCAATCCAAGCAGGGGACTTGAGGCCAACACGCCGGCCTGGGCGTCACTCCGCGCAGCCATCACTGCGGAGGACCTGCTGCTAATCCAGGTGCCACTGCCGGATCGACTTTCCACCCATCCGCTCTCGCGCAGTGTGTCATAGACAGCTACAACGGTTGTGCGGCTGACGCTCAGCGCCTGAGCGAAGCTACGTTCGGATGGCAGACGGATTCCTGGGTTGAGCAATCCATGTTTGATGGCCTGCGACACGGCACGCGTCAGCTTGTATTGCAGCGAACCCTTGCCGAGCGACCAACGCCCCAGTTGGGTGACCAATGTCTGCGCTTCCATAAGTCCAATTCTCAATGAAGTGGCTCTTTTATTCAAGTCCATTCTGACCCATACTGAGATTGCTTTCGAGGGGATACCGGAATGACTGAATATAATTCGTCGGTCATCTTATCGAGGCACTCGCTGAGTCGAGGCGAGTCTCCCATGCCTAGTGACAACGACGTTGCCATACAGATCGACAGGATACTGGAGAGCCGTTGGTTCTCAAGGTCCGAACGGTTATGCCGCTTCATTCGCTTCTCGGCGAACCACGCACTCAGTCGTGGAGCGGATCGTCTTAAGGAATATCTAGTGGGCGTTGAGGTGTTCGATCGTGGGCCGGCTTACGACCCTAGAATAGATCCGATCGTGCGAGTAGAAGCACGCCGCCTGCGAGCAAAACTCAAAGCTTACTATGCCTCCGCGGGACGTGACGACCAACTACGGATCGAGTTTCCAAAAGGAAGTTACAGTCCGGTCTTTCGGCTCCGGCCTTCCCGGCAAATCAAGTTGAAGCCGGCTGCCGATGCTGCAATCGCGGTGTCGCCGTTTATGAACTTTACGAACTCTACGTCGAATGAGTCCTTCTGTGAAGGGCTTACCGAGGAATTGATTCATCACATGGCTCAAGTTCCCGGTCTGCAAGTAGTCGTCGATCATCGGGCCTCGCCGGGAGTGGGTTATGGCGAAAATCTGCAACTTCCCCGTGGTGTCACAAAATGGAATCTCCGTGGGAGCATCCGCGGCGCACAGGGAAGTCTTCGAATTATTGTGCAACTGATCGAAACCGCGTCCGGTGCTTATATTTGGTCCGAAACATACGAGCCTGCCATTGGAGATATTCTCTCCGTTCAGGAGGATATTGCCGACGCAGTCGTAGCTAGGTTTCAATCAACTCTCGAACTTCCGTGAGTCGCCAATAAGACGGGCTAGCGCCCGTTAAGGAGCAGTATCGCGAAGGGTTGCCGCTGCTGCACGATGTGGTATACAAGAGGCCATGCAGTCTTTTTGCTCACGAACACAGTTGCGGCATTTGCCAATGATTGTCGGTCTGCTAGTTGTCGTCTTCAGCACCGCTTTCGCTCAGGCGCCAGCCCCGGCACCATTACAGACTCCGAATCCGCATTACACTTCCATCCCCCTCGAAATCGCTGTTAAC
>Ga0068871_100001205_pt1 | contig 17242 bp, 20 predicted proteins | sample KBSMisM72_FD_72750 | JGI IMG/M metagenome (GOLD analysis project Ga0068871, IMG submission 72750) | Miscanthus rhizosphere microbial communities from Kellogg Biological Station, Michigan, USA - KBS Miscanthus M7-2 | ecosystem: Host-associated > Plants > Roots > Rhizosphere > Soil ... | reverse complement strand
TTCGCCTGGCTTCGTCGCATCGACCGCCGGCGCGCCGGTCTGCTTCGACAGCTTCTGCCCCGCCTCGTTCACCGCGACGGGCACGTGGAGATAGCGCGGTGTCGGATATCCCAGCCGCTGCTGCAGGAAGATCTGGCGCCCGGTGGAATCGAGCAGGTCCGCGCCGCGCACCACGTGCGTCACGCCTTGGGCGGCATCGTCGACGACGACCGCGAGCTGATACGCGAATTGTCCGTCCGACCGCCACAGCACGAAATCGCCGACATCGCGCTCGAGCAGCTGGGCCTGCGGTCCCTGCACCCGATCCGAAAAGCGGATTTCTCCCTCGGCCCTGATCCTGAGCGCGCGCGCAGTCTTGCCTGGGGCCAGGCCGGCGCGGCAGGTGCCGCCATAGACGCGGGCGCCATCGATCGCCAGAGCGGAATCGGAGATTTCACTGCGCGCGCAGCCGCAGGGATAAGTGTGCGGCTTCAGTCTCGAAAGTGCATCGCGATACAGTCCGAGTCGGCGGCCCTGGTACTCGACCGCGCCGTCCCAGTGCAGGCCGAGAGCCTCGAGCGAGCGCAGGATCGCGTCGGCCGCGCCCGGCTGCTCGCGAGGCTTGTCGAGGTCTTCCATGCGCACCAGCCACTTGCCTTTCGCGCTTCTAGCCTCCATGTAGCTGGCGAGCGCGGCGACCAGCGAACCGAAGTGCAAAGGCCCCGTCGGCGAGGGGGCGAACCGGCCTACGTACATGGTTGTCTAGAGTACACTGCGCAGAACTTTTGAAAGGATCCCGCTCGTGGCTACCGTAGAGCTGACGAAAGACAATTTCGAGAAGACCGTCAACGACAACCCGATGGTCATCGTGGACTTCTGGGCGCCGTGGTGCGGGCCGTGCAAGGGGTTCGCGCCGGTCTACGAGAAGGCCGCGGAAGGCCACCCCGACGTAGTCTTCGCCAAGGTAAATACCGACGAGCAGCAGGAGCTCGCGGGCGCCTTCGGCATCCGCTCGATTCCCACGCTCATGGTGTTCCGCGAGAAAGTGATCCTTTTCCAGCAGGCGGGCGCGCTGCCGGGAAGCGCGCTCGAGCAGGTGATCAGCCAGGCGAAGAGCCTGGATATGACGAAAGTGCACCAGGAAGTGAACTCCAAGAATGGAACAAATCCGGCGTAGCGGCGAGCGCGGCCACGCCAGCCACGGCTGGTTGGAGTCGTACCACAGCTTCTCCTTCGCGGATTATTACGATCCGCGGCACATGGGCTACGGCCCGCTGCGCGTCATCAACGAAGATCGCGTCCAGCCCGGCACGGGCTTCGGCACGCATGGCCACCGCGACATGGAAATCATCAGCTACGTGCTCGAGGGTGCGCTCGCGCACAAGGACTCGATGGGCACCGGCTCGACCATCGTGCCGGGCGACGTGCAGCGCATGAGCGCGGGCAACGGCGTGCGGCACAGCGAGTACAACCACGACCAGTCGGGCGTCACGCACTTCCTGCAGATCTGGATCGAGCCCGCGGTGCGCGGCATCCCGCCCTCCTATGAACAGAAGCATTTCGGCGAGGCCGAAAAGCGCGGCCGCTTGCGTCTCATCGCTTCCCCCGACGGCGCCGAAGGCTCGGTGAAGATCCACCAGGATGCCCGCGTGTATGCGGGGCTGTTCGACGACGTCGAGCGCGCCATCCAACCGCTCGCCAAAGGGCGGTTGGGCTATGTGCATGTGGCCAGAGGGCGGATTAGCGCCAATGGCGAGCGCCTCGAGGCGGGAGATGCCTTGAAGACCGACTCGAGCGACATCCGCCTGGAACGCGGCGTACAGGCCGAAGTGCTGGTTTTCGACCTTCCCTATGGGGCCGATTGAAACAAAGTAGTGGATAGGGCCGTTGCGGCTTCTTTACACTGGCCGCACAAGGAGTTCTCCCATGCCCATCGACACCGGAATTTCCGCGAAGGACCGCGCCGCCATCGCCGCGGGCCTTTCCAGGCTGCTCGCCGACACCTACCTCCTGTACCTGAAGACGCACGGCTTCCACTGGAACGTCGAAGGCCCGATGTTCCAGACGCTGCACTAGATGTTCATGACCCAGTACACCGAGACCTGGAATGCGATCGATCCCATCGCGGAGCGCATTCGAGCGCTCGGGCACTACGCGCCGGGCAGCTACCAGCAGTACATCAAGCTCGCGTCGGTGAAGGAGACGGCGGGTGTGCCGAAAGCCGAGAAGATGGTGCAGGAGCTGATCAGCGGCCAGGAGACGGTGACGCGTACCGCGCGGTCCGTGCTGCCGGTCGCCGACAAGGCGAATGACCAGCCGACCCTCGACCTCCTTACGCAGAGGCTCGACATCCATGAGAAGAACGCCTGGATGCTGAGGAGCCTGCTCAAGAAGTGAGCGGCTGACGTAACATGGTCGCCGCATGAGCGGCATGCGAACCGAAAAGGACAGCTTCGGGCCGATCGAAGTGCCGGCCGAGCGCCTTTGGGGCGCGCAGACCGAGCGCAGCCGGCGCTTCTTCCGCATCTCGGGCGAGCGCATGCCGCTCGCGGTGATCCATGCCCTTGCCCTGGTCAAGAAGGCCGCCGCGGCGGTCAATTGCGAGCTCGGACTGCTCGACAAGCGCAAGGCGGACGCGATCGGCAGGGCGGCCGACGAAGTGATCGCCGGCCGGCTGGACGAAGAATTTCCGCTGGTGGTCTGGCAGACCGGCTCCGGCACGCAAAGCAACATGAACGTCAACGAGGTGGTGGCCAACCGCGCCTCCGAGCTGCTCGGTGGGGAGCGCGGTCAGAAGCGTCTGGTGCATCCCAACGACGACGTAAACCTCGGCCAGTCGTCGAACGACGTTTTTCCGACTGCGATGCATATTGCTGCGGCGCGCGCGGTGAAGGAAGCGCTGATTCCCGCGGTCGAAGCGCTGCGCGAAACGCTGGCGGAAAAAAGCCGGTCGTTTTCAGCGGTGGTGAAAATCGGCCGCACGCACCTGCAGGACGCGACCCCGCTCACGCTCGGCCAGGAGTTCTCCGGCTACGTCGCGCAGCTTGACCAGGCGCTCGACGCGCTGCGCGCAGTGCTGCCCGGCCTCCACCAACTGGCGCTTGGCGGTACTGCAGTCGGCACCGGGCTCAATACGCATCCGGATTTTTCAAAGAAGGCATGCGCGCACATCGCACACGAGACTGGCCTGCCGTTCGCTCCGGCGAAGAACAAATTCGCCGCGCTCGGCGGGCACGAGGCGCTCGTGTTCGCGCATGGCGCGGCCAAGACGCTTGCGGTCGCCCTGACGAAGCTTGCCAACGACATACGCCTGCTTTCCTCCGGGCCGCGCTCGGGCCTGGGCGAGCTGCGCATTCCCGAGAATGAGCCCGGCAGCTCGATCATGCCCGGCAAGGTCAATCCCACGCAGGCCGAGGCGCTCACCATGCTGTCGGCGCAGGTGCTGGGCAACGATGTGGCGATCAATTTCGGAGGCGCTTCCGGCCACCTCGAGCTGAACGTGTACAAGCCGATGATCATCCATGCCTTCCTGCAGAGCGTCCGCCTGCTCGCCGACGGATGCCGATCGTTCGAAGAGCACTGCGCGCGCGGCATCGAGCCCAACACGGAGCGGATCAGCGAGCTGCTCGAACGGTCTCTTATGCTCGTCACCGCCCTGTCCCCGCACATAGGCTATGACCGCGCCGCCGAGATCGCCAAGAAGGCGCACCGCGAGGGGAGCACGCTGAAAGAAGCGGCGCTGGCGCTGGGGTATGTAAAGGCCGAGGACTTCGATCGCTGGGTCAAGCCCGGGGCCATGATTTGATCGTCGTCCTCATCTCCGGGCGCGGCAGCAACATGCAGGCGCTGATCGATGCCGGCCTGCCCGTGAGCGCGGTGATCAGCAATGTGGCGGGCGCGAAAGGCCTGGATGTCGCGGCCGCGCGCGGCATCGCGACGCGCGTGGTCGAGCATCGGCGCTTTCCGACGCGGGATGCTTTCGACGCCGCGCTCGCCTCGGCGATCGACGAGTACCGTCCCCGGCTGGTGGCGCTCGCGGGCTTCATGCGTGTGCTCACGCCGGGCTTCGTCGAGCGCTACACGGGGAGGCTGCTCAACATCCACCCGTCGCTCCTGCCCGCGCTCCCTGGCCTGAATACGCATGAGCGGGCGCTCGAGGCCGGCTTGAAGCAGCACGGATGCACCGTCCATTTCGTCACGGCCGACCTGGACCACGGCCCGATCGTCATCCAGGCCGCGGTGCCGGTGCGGGAGGGCGACACGGCGCAGACGCTGGCTGCGCGCGTTTTGCGGCAGGAGCACGTGATCTATCCGCGGGCGGTGCGCTGGTTTCTCGATGGCAAGCTGGTCATCGAAGGCGGCAAGGTGCGCGTTAAGGATGAGAAGGCGGGAAAGAATGCGCAACTGGTTGTATCTGCTGATTAGCGTCGCGGGGCTGGCTCAGGCCGCCCCGCCGGGTCATGTAGAGGTCGCCTACGAAATGACGAAGGACGGTTCCGTGCTCGCCGACGTGGTAGAGGTCCTCGAGCATGGGGGCGGGCGCTACGAGATTACGGAAACCTCGAAGGGCAGGGGCATCTACGGCCTGCTGGGCGGCATGAAGCGGGTCAGCCGCGGGCTCCTGGATCGTTCCGGGGTGCGTCCCCTCGAGTACATCGACGAGCGGCCGGGCTGGCGCGACTCCCGCGCTTCCTTCGACTGGCAGGCGCGAACCATCACCACCAACCACAAGCAGGTGCAGAAGACGCTGCCGATGCCCCCGGGCGCGCAGGACCGCTTGTCGTTCCTGCTGTCGTTCTCGATGTTCCCGCCCAAGGAGAACTCGGTCACCTACAACATCGCCGACAGCAAAGGCCTCTCCGAGCAGGTCTACCAAGTCGTGGGCCGCGAGAAATTGAAGATTCCCGCGGGCGAATTCCAGACCGTAAAGCTCGTGCGCAGCCGCAACAACGAGTTCGCCGAGATCTGGCTCGCCGAGGAACTGGGCAACTTTCCGGTGCGTGCCGTCGTCGTCTACAAGGACGGCAAGCGCCTCGAGCAGACCGCGGTCCGCGTTTCCACCTCGAATCCGTGAGGCTCACCCGCGGTTTGCTCGCGCACGCGGAGGCGGCCCTGACAGGATTGCTGCAGTTTTCCGGGCCGGCCGATGAAATCCTGTCGCGCTATTTTCGCGAGCACCGGGCTCTCGGGCAGCAGGAGCGCGGATTCGTCGCCGAGACAGTGTTCGGCGTACTGCGCCGCAAGCGCTCGCTGGAAGCAGCGGCCGGCTCCACGGAGCCGGCCGCGCTCGTCGCCGCTGCACTCATGCGCATCCAGGGGCTTTCCGCGCGGGCGCTGGACGGGCTGGTCGAGCCGGCGCTGTCGGCGAAAATCCGCGCGCCGCGCCCGGAGGCGTTGCCCCCAGCGGTGCGCGCCGACCTGCCGGACTGGCTGTGGGAACGCCTGGCGTCGGAAAACGGGGAAGACGAGGCAATGCGCATCGCCCAAGCCATGCTGAATCCGGCCTCGCTGGATCTTCGCGTCAATCTCGCGCGCACAAGCCGCGAAGCAGTGCTGGAGCGTTTCGCTGCGGATGGGATCGAGGCGGCACCGACTCCCTTGTCGCCAAGCGGTGTGCGATTGGCAGGCAAGCCGGCGATCAACCGCCATGAGCTGTTCCGCGAGGGCCTGGTCGAGGTGCAGGACGAGGGAAGCCAGATCCTGGCGTGGCTGGTGGCGCCCCGGCGCGGCGAGATGATCGCCGACTATTGCGCGGGCGCCGGCGGCAAAACGCTGGCGCTCGGGATGATGATGCGCGGCACGGGCCGCATCTATGCGCTCGACATATCGCCAAAGCGGCTTGCCGCCCTCGGGCCGCGCGCGGCGCGCGCCGGAATTACCAACGTCCATTCGATCGTACTTGCCGGCGAGAACGACGCGCGGGCCAGGCGCCTCGCAGGGAAACTCGATCGCGTCCTGGTCGACGCGCCCTGCAGCGGGTTCGGCACGTTACGGCGCAACCCGGACTTCAAGTGGCGCCAGGCGCCGCAGGCGATCGACGAGCTCGCCGCCAAGCAGGCGCGCATTCTGCGCGCAGCGTCGCGACTGGTGAAGAAAGGCGGGCGCCTGGTTTACGCAACCTGCAGCCTCCTGCGCCAGGAAAACGAGGCGATCGCGGAGGCCTTTGCCGCCGAGCACCCGGACTTTGTTCCGCTCGGCTGCGGTGAGCTCCTTGCGGCACAGCGCATTACGCTCGGCGGAGACCATCTGCGGCTCTGGACTCACAAGCACGGCACGGACGCGTTTTTTGCCGCCGCGTTTGCGCGTTCGTGAACGAATGCGCTTCGCCACTGTCGTAGAAATCTCCTTTTTTAACAATGGCTAGGCAAAATCCCGCGTCTGCGTCGCGGCATTTCGCGTAAAATGCCCCGGCCTCTTTAACGACTACGACTAAGGCACCCGACCGATGCTATTTTCAGGCTTGGTAGACCTCCCCTGGTGGGGCTATGTTCTCGTCGCGCTTGGACTGACGCACATCACCATCGCGGCCGTGACCATCTACCTGCATCGCTGCCAGGCGCACCGTGCGCTTGAGCTGCACCCGGTCGTATCGCACTTCTTCCGCCTCTGGCTTTGGCTGACCACCGGCATGGTCACCAAAGAATGGGCCGCTATTCACCGCAAGCACCACGCCAAGTGCGAAACGGTCGACGACCCGCATAGCCCGCAGATCTACGGCATCAACCGCGTGCTTTGGGGCGGCGTATTCCTGTACGTGAAGGAAGCGTTCAACAAGGAAACCATGGAGCGATATGGCCATGGCACGCCCGACGACTGGGTCGAGCGCAACGTCTATTCGAGCCATTCGATTCTCGGCCTGTTCCTGACGGGCGCGATCAACGTCGCCCTGTTCGGCTTGATCCCGGGCCTGGCGATCCTCGTGGTGCAGATCATCTGGATCCCGTTCTGGGCCGCCGGCGTAATCAACGGCATCGGCCATTATTTCGGCTATCGCAGCTACGGTGTCGCCGATGCCAGCACCAACATCGTTCCGTGGGGAATCCTCATCGGCGGCGAGGAGCTGCACAACAACCACCACGCTTTCGCCACGTCGGCGAAGCTGTCCTCGAAGTGGTATGAGTTCGACATCGGCTGGATGTATATCCGCATCATGGAGACCTTCGGTCTCGCCACGGTGAAGAAGGTGGCGCCCAAGCCGCGCTTCCAGCCGAAGGCTGCCGCGGATTTCGACACGCTGCACGCCGTCATCACCAATCGCTACGACGTGCTTTCCCGCTACGCGAAGTCCATCAAGAAGACGTACGCCGAGGAGCTGGCGCGCCTCGCCCAATGGTCGCCGCGCGACGCAGAGGTGCTGCGCTCGCTGAAGCGCGCGCTGCTGCGCGGCCAGGCGCTCGCCGGAGCTGAGAGCACGAAGCTGGGCGAGGCGCTGAAGCACTCGCGCGCGCTCGCTACAGCGATCGCAATGCGCGACGAACTCGCCGCTTTGTGGGAGCGCTCGACGGCGTCGAAGGAACAGCTGCTGCGACACTTGCAAGACTGGTGCCATCGCGCGGAGTCCAGCGGCATCGCGCCGCTCGTCGATTTTTCGCATCGGCTGCGCTCCTACGCCTAGTAGGGGGTTCGACCACAGTAATTTGGCCTGATCGGCGATAGCGCGCGCCGAAGCGGCCCTCTTAGTCTCCGTTGGTGCTGTACAACTTTTCCATCGGAGATCTATGAAATCGGTCGTCACCTTTTCGGCAGCAGTTGCCACGCTCGCATTTTCACTTCCCTCTGTAGCGCAGCAGGCGAACAATCCCCAGTCGCCGATGACCTCGGCATACAACTCGGCGCGTCAGTCCTGGTATGCCGGCTTTGGCGTCGGCGAGAGCAAGCTCGATAACGCGTGCGTGAACGGGTTTTCCTGCGACAGCAAGGACACCTCCTATCGCTTGTTCGCGGGCACCAAGTTCAACCGGTGGCTCGGCGCCGAGATCGGCGCGACCGACTTCGGCAAGTGGGACCGCGCCGGCGGCCAGACCAAGGCCTGGGCAGCGGACATTGCGGCGACGGCCGGCGTCGATCTTCCCCATAACTCGTCCGTCTTCGCCAAGGCCGGTGCTGCGTACACGCAAACCGAGGTTGGAGGCACCGCGCTCGGTCTGGAGTCGGGGAAGAAGAAGGACTGGTCGCCGCGTTACGGCGTCGGCGGGCAAATCGGCCTCACGCAGAACTGGGCGCTGCGGGCGGACTGGGACCGCTACCAGAACGTCAGCTTCCCCGGACGTGAAGAGGACGTGGACGTCTGGATGCTCGGGGTCCAATACAGCTTCCGCTAGCCGATAAAGCAGTTCCAAAGCAAAAAGCCCGCGCGAGCGGGCTTTTTGTTTGTGGCGTTTCGTCGCCTACTTCAGCTTGCCTTCCTTGTAGATGACGTGCTTCCGCGCCTTGGGATCGTACTTCTTGATCTCCAGCTTGTCGGGCGTGGTGCGCTTGTTCTTGGTGGTGGTATAGAAGTGGCCGGTGCCGGCCGAGGATTCGAGCTTGATCTTCTCGCGCATGGCGGATTCCTAGATCTTTGCCTTGGCTTTGATTTCCGCCAGCACGGCCTCGACGCCCACCTTGTCGATGCGGCGCAGGCCGGCCGTGGAGACGCGCAGGCGAACCCAGCGGTTCTGGCTCTCTACCCAGAAGCGACGGTAGTGGAGGTTGGGCTGGAACAGCCGCCGCGTCTTGTTGTTGGCGTGCGAGACGAGGTGGCCCTTCATCGGCTTCTTGCCGGTTACTTCGCAAACGCGGGACATCTGCTTACTCCGGAATTCACGGAAGGCGCGGATTTTACTACAACAATCCGCGTTCGGCGAAGGAGATCGCCTGGGCACCGGCTACGACAAAGTGATCGAGGACCTTGATGTCGACAAGGGCCAGGGCTTCCTTCAGGTTGCGCGTCAGCAGCTCGTCGGCCTGGCTGGGCTGCGCGGCGCCGCTGGGATGGTTATGCGCGAAGATCACCGCGGCTGCGTTCCTCGCCAGCGCCGCTTTCACGATCTCGCGCGGATAGACGCTGGTCTGCGAAAGCGTGCCCTCGAAGGCCTCTTGATATTCGATGACGCGGTGCTGCGCATCCAGCCAGATGCACACGAAGACCTCATGGGGGCGGCTCGCGAGCGCCAGCTTGAGATAATCGCGAACCGCGCCCGGCGAGGTGAGGACAGGGTCTTTGCGCAGGCGTTCCTCGATCGAGCGCCGGGCGAGCTCGATGGCGGCTTCGAATTGCGCTCGCTTCGCCGGGCCGAGCCCTTTGACGGCCGAAAGGTCGGCCGCGAGCAGGCCGGCGATACCCTTGAAGCGCGCGAGGAGCTCACGCCCGAGCTCGATCGCGCTCTTGCCGCGTACCCCCGTGCGCAGGACCACCGCCAGAAGCTCGGCGTCGCTCAGGGTTTGTGCGCCCTTCGCGAGCAAACGCTCGCGCGGGCGCTCGGCGAGCGGCCAGTCCGAAATCGCCATGTCCGGTCCTTTCCCTTAGAATCCCTGTCCCCCTTAACGGCCGGACGGCTGATTCGATGACGTTGAAGGGAAAGCGGATTCTCCTGGGCATCACCGGCGGCGTCGCGGCCTACAAGGCCGCGGAGCTCACGCGCCTGCTGATCAAGGCTGGGGCCGACGTGCGCGTTGCCATGACCGAGGCCGCCACTCGCTTCATCGGCACGGCGACCATGCAGGCGCTTTCAGGACAGCCGGTGTGGTCCGACCTCTGGGACGCGCGGGTGCCCGATTCGATGGGGCATATCGAGCTGTCGCGGGACCGCGACTTGATAGTGATCGCCCCCGCGACCGCGGACTTCATGGCGCGGATCGTCCACGGCAGGGCCGATGATCTGCTCGCGGCGCTTTGCGTCGCCCGGCGCTGCCCGCTGATGCTCGCGCCGGCCATGAATGTGGAGATGTGGGAAAACCCGGCCACCCAGCGCAACGTCGCGGCGCTCCGCGCTGACGGAGTGCATCTCGCCGGGCCCGCTCCCGGAGACCAGGCTTGCGGCGAAACCGGCATGGGACGGCTGCTCGAGCCGCAGCAGATCCTGAGCGAAGTCCAGACACTGTTCGGCCCCAAACGCCTGCAAGGCAAGCGCGTCCTGGTCACGGCGGGGCCGACCGAGGAGCCCATCGATCCGGTGCGGGTCCTGACCAATTCGAGCTCCGGGAAAATGGGCTACGCCGTGGCGCGCGCCGCGAGCGAGGCTGGTGCAGAAGTGACGCTGGTAAGCGGGCCGGTATCGCTCGCCACGCCGGCCGGCGTGGCTCGTGTCGACGTACGCACGGCGCAGGAAATGTTCGACGCGGTCAAGGAGAACGCAAAGGGCTGCGATGTGTTCATCTCGGTCGCCGCGGTCTCCGACTATCGAGTGAAAAATCCGGCAGCCCAGAAGCTGAAGAAGGGCAACGGCAAGGGCCTTTCGCTCGAGCTGGAAGAAAATCCCGACATCCTCGCCTGGGTAGCGGCGCTGCCCAAGCCGCCCTTCTGCGTGGGCTTTGCCGCGGAGAGCGAGAAGCTTGCGGAGCATGCGCAGGAAAAGCGCGCGAAGAAGCACTTGCCGCTGATTGCCGCCAACCTGGCGCAGGACGGGATCGGCGGTGACGAGAACGCCATCGTGCTCTACGACGAGCAGGGCGAGCACTCGTTGGGCCGCGGGCCGAAGATCGAGCTGGCGCGCAAGCTCCTCGAGCATGTCGCCGGCATGCTTTCGCACTCAAAGTGAAGAAGCTCCAGGTACGGATCCTCGACGAGAGGATGCGAAGCATGCTGCCGCACTACGCTACCGAGGGCGCGGCCGGCCTCGATCTGCGCGCATGCATCGATGGCGCGCTAACCCTCAACCCGGGCGACAGCCAGCTCGTCTCCTCCGGGATCTCCATCTACGTAGGTGATCCTGGGTACGCAGCCGTAATCCTGCCGCGTTCCGGATTGGGCGCGAAAAGCGGCATCGTGCTGGGCAACCTCGTAGGACTCATCGATTCCGACTACCAGGGCCCGCTGATGGTATCGCTGTGGAATCGCGGCAAGGCCGCGTTCACCATCCAGCCAATGGATCGCATCGCGCAGCTCGTAGTCGTGCCCGTACAGCAGGTCGAGTTCGAGGTGGTGGAGCAGTTCGCCGCCAGCGCACGCGGCGCCGGCGGCTTCGGTTCGACCGGGCGCTAGCCGAGCGAGTCGAACCAGATCGTCTTCGCCCAGCTCCAGGCGTAGTTGGCTTCGGCCTCGCTGCGCGCTGCCGAGACACCGCCGGAGCCTTTCACGGGGACCAGCGTTCCCTGGCCTGCGTCCCACTCGTGCACCGACGAGACGCGGATCGCCTCCTTTTCCGAGACGAAGCTGTAGCAAGTGTTGATGATCTTCACCGGCTCCGGGTCGCGGCCGTTCAGCAGCTCGACAATGGCCGCCGCGGCGATCTTGGCGTGGTTGTTCGCCATGCTCGCCGATTTCGGCATGGCGGGGGCGGAAAGCGTGGCGTCGCCGAGAACATGGATACCCTTCACCGCCTTCGATTCCATGGTGCGCCAGTCGACATCGCACCAGCGGTTGTTGGTGGTGATGAGCCCGGCCTTCGCGGCGAAATCACCCGCGCGGTGCGGCGGCACGACGTTCAGCACATCGCCCTGCACCTCCTCGAGCTCTAGCTTCACCTTCATGCCCGGGGCGTCGACACCGACCGCGCGCGAGTTGCCGTGGTATTCGATGATTCCCGGATACAGGTCAGCCCAGGCGCGCTTGAAGAGCCCGGCCTTCGAAGTTATGTCGGGGTTTGCGTCGAGAACCAGCACCTTCGAGCGCGGTTTTGCCTGCTTGAAGTATGCCGCCACTACGCTCGCCCGCTCGTACGGGCCAGGCGGGCAGCGGTAGGGCGCGACCGGGATGGACAGCACATAGACGCCGCCGTCGCGCATCTCCTCGAGCTGGCGGCGCAGAGCGACGGTCTGCTCGCCCGCTTTCCAGGCATGCAGCACGCGGCCCGACTGCATTGCCGCTTCGTAGCCCGCGACGTCGCCATAGAGGAAATCGATGCCCGGAGAGACGACCAGCCGCTCGTACGACAGGTCGCCGCCGCGCGCCAGGCGGACGATCCTTCTTGAGGGGTCCACGCCGACTGCCTCGTCACGCACGATCTTCACGCCGTGGCGCTGCAGGCCATCGCGGCTTTGCGTGACATCCTCAATGCCGGAAAACCCGCCGAGTACCAGGTTCGAAATCGGACACGAGACGAAGTCGGCATCGCGCTCGACCAGGATCACATCGATCGAGGGATCCCAGTGGCGAATGTATTTGGCGGCGGTCGCGCCTCCGAACCCGCCGCCGATGACTACCACGCGCGCTTTTGACTGTGCCGTGCTGGCGCAGCCGGCCAGCGAAGCGGCGCCCGCAAGCTTGAGAAAATCCCTTCGTTTCATGGCCGGCTCCTAGGGCTTCTGCGAGGCGAACCACGCCGCGATCGCGTCCGTCTGCCGTTCGCTGTATCCCTTGGCGATCTGGTGCATCACGGTGGCCGGGCGCTGGCCGTCGCGGAACGCGCGCATCTGTGCGGCTATTTGCTCGCGCGGCAAACCCGCGAGCGGGACGATGTCCTTGCTGACACCGCGCCCATCGGTGCCGTGGCAGATTGCGCAGGCCGCGGCGAGGTTGCGAGCCGAGGGGTCCTGCGCGTGGGCTGCGGGTGCGACGAACAAGGCCGCCAGCAGAATGGCTTGCTTCATGCATTACCTCCCCTAGGGAAAGTAAACCACGCCTGCAGAAAAGAAAAGGCCGCCGGATCTCTCGATCGGGCGGCCTGTTCCAGCCGAGGCGCCTAAGCCACGGGTGCGGCGGCCTTATCTTCCTCGAACTTGAGCGTGATCTTCTCGCCCTCGCCCACGTCGATGGTGACCTTGCCGCCATGCTGGAGCTTGCCGAACAGCAGCTCGTCGGCCAGGGCGCGACGCACCGTGTCCTGGATCAGTCGCGCCATCGGCCGCGCCCCCATCAGCGGATCGAAGCCCTTCTTCGCCAGGTGATCCTTGAGCGGCTGCGTGAAGTGCGCTTCCACCTTCTTCTCGGCCAGCTGCTCCTCGAGCTGGATCAGGAACTTGTCCACCACGCGCATGATGATGTCGTGGTCGAGGGCGCGGAACGAGATGATCGCGTCCAGCCGGTTGCGGAACTCCGGCGTGAACATGCGCTTGATCGCTTCCATCTCGTCGCCGACCTGCTTGTTGAGCGTGAAGCCCATGGTGTTCCTGGCGAGCGACTCGGCGCCGGCGTTCGTCGTCATGACGATGCAGACATTCCGGAAGTCGGCCTTCCTGCCGTTGTTGTCGGTCAGGGTGCCGTGGTCCATGACCTGCAGCAGGATGTTGAAGATGTCCGGGTGCGCCTTCTCGATCTCGTCCAGCAGCAGCACCGAATAGGGCTTCTTGGTGATCGCCTCGGTCATCAGGCCGCCCTGCTCAAATCCCACGTACCCCGGCGGCGCGCCGATCAGGCGCGACACCGCGTGGCGCTCCATGTACTCCGACATGTCGAAGCGGATCAGCTCGATGCCCATGCAGTAGGCGAGCTGGCGCGCGACCTCGGTCTTGCCTACGCCCGTCGGCCCGGAAAAGAGGAAGTTGCCGATTGGCTTCTGCGGGTTGCCGAGGCCGGAGCGCGCCATCTTGATCGCCGCGGCGAGAGCGTCGATCGCCGCGTCCTGGCCGAAGACCACCGCCTTCAAATCGCGGTCGAGGTTGGCGAGCGCGCTACGGTCGTCGGTCGACACGCTGCGCGGCGGGATGCGCGCAATCTTCGCGATGATTTCCTCGATCTCGGTCTTGCCGATGATTTTCTTTTGCTTGGCCTTGGGCGCGATGCGCTGCGCCGCGCCGGCCTCGTCGATCACGTCGATCGCCTTGTCCGGGAGATGGCGGTCATTGATGTAGCGCGCCGAGAGCTCGGCTGCGGTCGTGAGCGCGTTGGCGGTGTACTTCACGCTGTGGTGCGCCTCGAAGCGCGTCTTGAGGCCCTTCAGGATCTCCACCGTCTCATCCACCGAAGGCTCGATCACGTCGATCTTCTGGAAGCGCCGCGACAGTGCGTGGTCCTTCTCGAACACGCCGCGATATTCGTTGTAGGTGGTGGCGCCGATGCACTTCAACTGGCCGGTCGAGAGCACCGGCTTGAGCAGGTTGGAGGCGTCCAGCGTGCCGCCGGAAGCGGCGCCGGCGCCGATCACCGTGTGGATCTCGTCGATGAAAAGGATCGCGTTCGGGTTGTCGACGAGCTGCTTGAGGACGGCCTTCAGACGCTGCTCGAAGTCGCCACGGTACTTGGTGCCGGCGAGCAGGGCGCCCATGTCGAGCGCGTACACCGTGCACTTCGCCAGCAGGTCGGGAACGTTGCCCTCGACGATGCGGCGCGCAAGGCCCTCGGCGATCGCCGTCTTGCCGACGCCGGCTTCGCCGACGAGCAGCGGGTTGTTCTTGCGCCGCCGGCACAGGGTCTGCACGACGCGCTCGAGCTCCTTGTCGCGCCCGATCAGCGGATCGATCTTGCCGGCAAGCGCCAGGGCATTGAGGTTCTGCGTGTAGTTGTCCAGCGGGCTGTTGGACGTCTCGGTCTGGCCTTCCTGGTCGGCCTCCTGATCCGTCTTGCCCTGAGCCGCGGCCGGCGTCTTGGTGATGCCGTGCGAGATGTAGTTGACGACGTCGAGCCGCGCGATGCCCTGCTGCTGCAGGAAGTACACCGCGTGCGAGTCCTTCTCGCCGAAGATCGCGACCAGCACGTTGGCGCCGGTGACCTCCTTCTTGCCCGAGGACTGGACATGCAGGATGGCGCGCTGGATCACGCGCTGGAAGCCGAGCGTCGGCTGTGTGTCGACCTCGCGGTCGGCAGCGATGCGGGGAGTCTGCTCGGCGATGTGCTGCGTCAGGCTCTTGCGCAGCTCGTCCATGTTCGCGCCGCACGCGCGCAGCACTTCGGCGGCGGTCGGGTTGTCGAGCAGGGCGAGCAGCAAGTGCTCGACGGTGATGAACTCGTGGCGCTTCTGGCGCGCCTCGACAAACGCCATGTGCAGGCTGACTTCGAGCTCCTGGGCGATCATGTCCTTACCTTACCTCCTGCATTGCACTGCCAACTGCCAATTACGTCTCCTCCATTACACACTGTAACGGGTGCTGATGCTTGCGTGAGTATGCCGCGACTTGCTGCACCTTGGTGGTGGCGACGTCACGGGGATAGACCCCACAGACGCCGATGCCTTCCCGATGCACCTTCAGCATCACCTGGGTGGCCCGCTCCCGGGTCATGGCGAAGAACTTCTGCAGCACCAGCACGACGAATTCCATCGGCGTGTAGTCATCGTTCAGCAGCATGACCTTGAACATGGGCGGAGGCTTCAGCTTGCTGCGCTGCGCCTCGAGTACGGTGTCGTCCTTGTTCTGCGCCATGCCGCGTTGCTACGCGCCTATCAGCCCCCCGAAAATCGGACAATCCCAGTGTTCGCCCGTTCCCGTAAGTTCATCCGTTGCCATGCTGCTGTGCACTGCGGACATCCTAATCAATGTGGGGGACCGGTGCAATGCGACCATGGGAGCGTGCCGACCGGATTACGGTGCTTTTTCACGGCCTTGGCGACGCATTGCGGGTCTTGACGGCACTCTGCGGGGCGCGTAAAAGGCGGGCTGTGTTTGGATTCAGGCTGTCTGTTTCGCCATAGGGCGTACGGGTCGTGGAGTTCCAGGCATGGCCCGGGTAAGGCCCGGTAGCCCTAATCAACAATCAGGGAGAGAGCATGGCAACAGGCACCGTGAAGTGGTTCAACGACGCGAAAGGCTATGGCTTCATCACGCCCGACGACGGTAGCGAGGACTTGTTCGCGCATTTCTCGGCGATCAACATGTCCGGCTTCAAGACCCTAAAAGAAGGTCAGAAAGTCAGCTTCGACGTGGTGCAGGGGCCGAAGGGGAAGCAGGCTTCGAACATCCAGAAGAGCGGCTGACAAGACCGCACGCACCAACAAATATGCAAATGAAAAGGCCGCCCTCGGGCGGCCTTTTTGTTTCCGGCGGCCGGCGCCTAGCGCATACCCCAAGGCTTGATCGCTTCCTTCAGCTTCCTGTAGCCGTCCAGGTAGCGCGGACGCTTGCCCGAGTAGATCCTGTCGAAGGTCACGAGCTGGGCATCCAGCCACTTGGCCAGGTCCTGATTGCCCGGGTTGGCTGCCTTGTACGCCTCGTTGATCAGCACGAAGTGGATGCGCGGGTCGTAGGGTTGCTTGGTGCCCCCCTCGGTCTCGTCGCCGGCGAGCAGGCGCAGCAGCATGGCGTCGGCCGATCCCAGCGTCTGCTCGAAAATAGGCTCGCCCACCACGCGGTACATGACGCTTGTCATGTCCTTGCCGTTCTTCATGGTGAAGCCCATCTCGTTCCACAGCTTGTTCATGTCGGTGCCAGGCTTCGCCTTGTCGAGCACCATCTGGCCCCAGGCGCGCAGCACGTCGGGCGCATCGGCCATCAGGTCGGTCAGGCGGTCGCCGTCGAGGTCGGTCGCATACACGATGCAGCCCTTCTTCTGGATCATGTCGTGCAGCAGCAGGCCGAAGTTGGTGTCCGAGATGTGCTCGTAGATCTCGCCGCCCCAGTTCTCCATGCCGGCCTTGAAATCCTTCGGCAGCAGCTTGACGATGGCGTCGACCTTGTCCTTCTGCTCCTCGTAGGCGTCGACCGAGTACTTGCGCTTGAGCTGGAACTTCGTGCCTTGCAGCATCCAGCGCACGATGCCGGCGTTGACGGTGTCTTCCTGCGCCTGCGTCGGCTTGGTCGCGACGCGGCCGATCTGCCCGCTCTCGTGCACCAGCCGCAGGAACAGGCGCACCGCGTAGGCCATCCGCACCCCGGGGGTATTCATCTCCGAGTGGATCACTCCCGTGGCCGGATCGACGCCGAATTTCTTCTTGTCCTGCGAGTAGGGCAGGCCTGGCATGAAGCGCACGCTGGTGATGGTGCCGTAGGGGCGCACATTGCAATACACGCCCGCGGCCGTGCGCAGCGGCGCGTTCGCCGACTTGCCGTTCACCACGACCCGCTTGCCGTTCTCCTGGACGAGGAAATCGCCCGCGGTCGACCACTTCAGCGCGGTGTATTCAAGCTTGCCGAACCAATCGAGCGAGACGAGCTTCGTATCGTGGCGGAACTGGGCCATCATCGGCACGCCAAGGAAGGGCAGGCCGAGGACGTCGAGCGCCATCAGCGTTCCGTTCAGCGCGAACATGTCGGT